>Ga0315291_10005775_pt1 | contig 15456 bp, 33 predicted proteins | sample YL17G12_20_MG_FD_203070 | JGI IMG/M metagenome (GOLD analysis project Ga0315291, IMG submission 203070) | Sediment microbial communities from Yellowstone Lake, YNP, Wyoming, USA - YL17G12_20 | ecosystem: Environmental > Aquatic > Freshwater > Lake > Sediment | place: USA: Wyoming | collected...
ATCTGGCGTTTCCGGGGCGCAAAATGGCCCTGCACTAGCGTACAGGCCACCCGGCGATCGTGGCGTCCTGCGCATGCCTTCCACCCCACCTAAGACCACGCTCCTGCCACGATCAAATCGCAGGCCACATCAGCGTTCAGGCGCGTGCCGTCCTGGCCTTCCTCGTTGGGGACCGCGCATGGTGCTCTACCCTGTCTAGTGCTACAGCGCGCGCACTGAGTAGCCACGGCGCCCACAGTTTTATGGTACTAGAGCACCCACAGCGTTCAGCGGTGCGCTCGCCCAGTCTTTTATGGCATATGGTGGGTACCAGCAAACCCCATAAAATGCTGGGTTTGAGCACTTTTGCCAATAGTCAATACGTATTTACCGTACAAAATACCTGATTCCTACGCAAAGAGGGCCAGGAAGGCGCAGCGCACGGGTGGGCCTGCACTACCCTACAGGCCCACCCGAGATCGCCACGAGAGCAGCAAATTTGGGGTCTGAATTCTGGGGTGGTTTGATGGGTTTCTACGGGATATCTGTGGCCTCTCTTCTCCTGCGCATGCCTCCTCCTGCCAATGCCCGGGCAGGGCGCGTGACTATTAGTAGCCACAGCCGGCGCCCAGCGCGACCCCACCCGACCAATATAGGTATAAGCCACTATACCTACAATGTACATTGGCGCTATCCTAGGGCTGACTAGGAAACCCTACTGATACGCCCTGTGAGGGACACGCTAGGGTTCGGCGCCAGGACGGCGCGCTAGGCGATAGGCGGACACGGCGGGCATGCCAGTAGAAGGAAGCCAGCCGAGGGCGAAACCCCGATTTGGGGCAACGGACCCCCTACCTACCAGGACCCAGCACCCGCCGCGCACCGAGCGGCGTTAAAACCGGGCAGGCGGCAGGCCTGGCGACCGAAAAGCAAAAAGGCTAGGGGGCAACACCCAAAGCCAAAACGGCGCCCAGACACCACCGACGCAACACCCGACAAAAGCGGCGAGGCTAGCAAGAGGGCGGAACACGGCGCCAGCTAGCTAGGGCGCGGATCAAACCCCGCGCAGCGGTACCACCATACCGCAAACCCGGCAAGCCAGCCTAAGTAAAGCGCAGGCACCCGGGTTCACAAACACTCATACAACCGACAGGGCAGGGCAGCGGCAACTACGGCCACGGCGCGTAGGGATTGACCCGATGCCCTTTAACCTGTCTCGCAGCGTCATCGTGACGTTTGTGGGGTGTACCCCATAATAGGGTACAGCCTGGAAACCACGTGCCTCGAAACACAGGAGAACACCATGGAAAGCTCATTTATGTTAATCCCCATACTTTTCAGTATGTTCGCGTGGCTGTACGCTGCGCGCTGGGTTGACCGCCGCTACCTTGAGCCGCGTGACCCGCCGTTCTGAACCCACTGATGAGGCCGGCGGGAGCCGGCCGAAACCCGCCCACCCGGGCGGGTCTGGGATCCACTTCAGGTTCCTACAGGGCGCCCGTAGGCGCCACCCACTTCAGGTTCCGCACAGGAGACCCCCTCATGACCAAGCAAACCGCTGCACAGAAAGCAGACACCCTAGCCGCGTGGGACACCTACAAGGTACAGCTGGCGGCAGGCTGGGTGCACGTACCTAACCTGTGCGCCGTGTGCGGCAGGGGACTGGGGCGTGCGCTGGTACCCCCGGAACGCAAACACACAGCTGTGAGCACCGGCACCTGCGCGTACTGCAACTGAACCCACTGATGAGGCCGGCGGGAGCCGGCCGAAACCCGCCCACCCGGGCGGGTCTGGGATCCACTTCAGGTTCTCGACGGTAGGCGCGCGGCGCCTACCAGTTCAGGTTCTCGTCACAGGAGATTCACATGACCGCCAACACAGTAGCACTCAGCACCGAAATGCTAGGGAACATTGAGGGGCAGCTGAATTACCTTCAGCAGCTAGTACAGGCCGCGCGGCGCCGCGGCACGCTGAACCCCGACGAGTTCCGGGCATACGCCCAGCTGCACGACAAACTGCAGCGCTGCGTTGACCACGCCAGCTACGCTGACAGCCTGTCAGCACCGGTTTGAACCCACTGACGAGGCCGGCGGGAGCCGGCCGAAACGCCCGGGCCACCCGGGTGTCTGGGATCCACTTCAGGTTCTCGACACAGGAGACGACAATGCGCGTACCGGTACGCAAAAGCGCGCGTCTGCGCGTTCAGGGTGACGGATTCGATGTCTACGTGGTATGCGTGGACCCGATCACGCTAAGCCGCAACAAGTTCAAAGTGACACTGACGGATGGGGTATTGCCCGACGGCAGAGACGAATATTGCTGCGACGGGTGGGAAAAGGCGATGGAGTACGCCATGGGGGTGGCGGAGTTCATAGAGCTACACACTGACTGAACCCACTGACGAGGCCGGCGGGAGCCGGCCGAAACGCCCGGGCCACCCGGGTGTCTGGGATCCACTTCAGGTTCTCGACGGTAGGCGCGCGGCGCCTACCGGTTCAGGTTCTCTTCACAGGAGACGACAATGGCTTATCAGTTTACAGTGCCCGCTGAAACGTACCCCAAGACCATCTACCACATCACGCCGACCAGCCTTGCCTTGTTCCTGGCCTATGCCGAGGACGCGGGCAACTGGAGCGGCACCCCGCTGGTGGGCGGCAACGTGGGCGGCAGCAAGGCCGACCGCGGCAACCTCACCCAGCTGAAGATGGAGGGGCTCATCACCACGTTCACCGACGAGGGTAACACGTGGCTCAAGTTCACGCCCCGCGGCGTGGACATGGCCCTCGAACACGGCATTGACCTGCGTGACCTGTACGCCTACGACCGCACGTTCGGCAAGGTCGCTGCCTGAACCCACTGACGAGGCCGGCGGGAGCCGGCCGAAACACCCGGGTGGCCGGGTGTCTGGGATCCACTTCAGGTTCTCAGCGGGGCGCCGTACGGCGCCGCGCACCCTCACAGGAGATCATCATGAAGAACGTGGAAATCAGGACCGAAGGCACCAAGCTCATCATCACGGTGGACCTCACCAAGACGTTCGGGCCCAGCAGCACGGGCAAGACGATCATCGTCGCGTCAACCGAAGGCAACCAGAAGGTGGCCGGCGGCGAGATCATGCTGGGGCTCAACGCCTACAAGTACCCGCCGCGCGGTTGAACCCACTGACGAGGCCGGCGGGAGCCGGCCGAAACCCGCCCACCCGGGCGGGTCTGGGATCCAATTCAGGTTCTCGCACAGGAGACGACCATGCCACGTTACGCACTCAGCTACATGTACTGCTACCAGCTCGGCACCAACTACGCAGCCGCAGGCGTGCCGCGTGACCAGCTGTGCAGCGAACTCCTCCGCGACGGGTTCAGCCTACGCGGGGTGACGATGCGACGCGTCCTGCGCGCCTACGACGCGCAGGCTGCCCTCGGTTGAACCCACTGACGAGGCCGGCGGGAGCCGGCCGAAACGCCCCCCTGATGACCTTGTGAGGGGAAACCAGAGACAACAACGCGACCGCGGCGGCACTAGGCTACGCGGTCTGCGATCTGGTCGGGGGCGTCTGGGATCCACTTCAGGTTCTCGCACAGGAGACGATCATGACCAGGCTTACAGACCACCAGCACGCCCTTGAATACCTCGACCGCATCACGCGTGAGCTCGAGACACTGGCGTACGATACGGACCAGCACGTGGACGACCGCGACGGTAACGGACGGGTCATCCTGCGCAACTCCACGGCAGTGTCCAAGACACTGTCGGACCTGCGCCGCGACGTGTTCCTGCACACGCCCAACACGCTGTAGCAACCCACTGACGAGGCCGGCGGGAGCCGGCCGAAACCACGCACGCCAGCCCTCGCTAGGGCTGACCCGCCCGATGGCCTTATCGGCTGCCCAGGGTCGCGTGGTATGGGGTCCACTTCAGGTTCTCCATAGGCGCCGCGGGGCGCCTACCAATTCAGGTTCTCGCACAGGAGACGATCATGACACGTAAGTTCACATTCGGCAAGGTTGCCGAGGACTTCCGCAAGGGTGCCGCGGTTGCGCGGCGCGACCTCAGCCACACCAACCGCGGCAAGTTCGTGGCCGCGCGGCAGGTTGAGATCCTCCCTATGACCGCAGGCGGACGCGAGGGCGACCCGGCGGACTACATCAACATCAGCGAGCTCACCGGTGAGGCGTTGTTCGTGTCCGCGCACTGGGCACTGAAGCATAACCCGAAGGCGACCGGCGTCGGTATCAGCCTCGGGTTTGACCTCTGGGAGAATGTGTACGAGTTCGCGCACAGGGGCGAGGGCTTCGACTACGAGCCGCGCATCGACCACTTTGAGGTGGATCTGCCCGAGGAGTTGGTCGCGCAGCTGCGCGTCCTCATCAACCGCGACGGCATGATCGGACCCGGCGCCGCGGGCGGGTGCTACAACACTCCGACCTTCATCTGAAACCCACTGACGAGGCCGGCGGGAGCCGGCCGAAACACCCGGGCAGCCGGGTGTCTGGGATCCACTTCAGGTTCTCCATAGGCGCCCCGCGGCGCCTACCAGTTCAGGTTCTCTTCACAGGAGACGATCATGTCAGACGCTACGAAGACCAACGCAGAACGTGCAGACGAGTTGCAGGACATACTGTGCCAGATGAAGGATTTGCTCTGGGAGGCACGCAAGCTCGTGCGCGGGACGCCAGAAGAATCCAGGGCCAATGCGTATTGGATCGCGCACATCAGCATGGCGCTTGACAGTGAGCACGGATACCTCGGAGGCAGCATGTGCACCATGGAGAGCACGGCGAACGATCTCCGCGAGTCCGACGGCTGAACCCACTGACGAGGCCGGCGGGAGCCGGCCGAAACACCCGGCCACCCGGGTGTCTGGGATCCACTTCAGGTTCTCGACACAGGAGACGACGATGCGAAACAACTTAATCGCTGTGACGCTGGGGCACAATTGGGGGGACGCGCTACGCGCCGCGGGCAACAAGATCGGCAATGTCGTGGGCATCGACCGCGATCAGCCGTGCGACGTCACCGTGTACATCCGCACCTCCAAGACCGTACGCACGGTGGAGGATGAACTCCGCGCCGAATTGCAGTGCGACTACATCTGCGTGGAGAACGTGCCCCCGGAGTCCGAGTACCGCATGCTGTCACGCTGAACCCACTGACGAGGCCGGCGGGAGCCGGCCGAAACCTGCCCACCCGGGCGGGTCTGGGAACCAACACAGGAGACACCCATGAAGCTCAGACCAGAACACGCGCAGGAGCTACGCGACGCCATAGCTCCAGTGCTAGCCGCCAATCCGGGCGCACGCGCAGAGTATGTAAAGCTCGGCAGGACGATGCGCAGGTACCGGTGGGACGTGTTACACGCGTCCGGGTACAACACCACGGCCATCTACAAGTATGCAAACGACGAACACATCGACACGGTGTTGCGCCGCGTCTGTGGTGACTGAACCCACTGACGAGGCCGGCGGGAGCCGGCCGAAACGCCCCACACGCGGGGCGTCTGGGATCCACTTCAGGTTCTCCATAGGCGCCACCCGGCGCCTACCAATTCAAGTTCTTTCAACAGGAGACGACGATGGCACATGAAATCAGCACAATCCAGAACGCCGAAGGTGACTTCGCCTACGTGGGCACGCCCGGTTGGCACGGTCTCGGCACCGAGTTGCCCGAGGGGGCGGACATCGACACGTGGTGCAAGGCAGCTGGGATGGCCTACACGATCGAGCGCGCCGAAGTGCAGTACACGGTGGAGCCGGGTCAGATCCGCACGATGGACAACCGGGAGGTGTTCTTCCGGTCGGACACTGGGGATGGCCTCAGCGTCATGAGCAAGGGATTCAAGATCGTTCAGCCCCGCCAGGTGCTGGAGTTCTTCAACGACCTCGTGGCCGGTTCCCGGTTCAGCCTGGAGACCGCCGCGGTGCTCAAGGACGGCGCCCGGTACTTCGCACTGGCCAAGTACAATGGCGGTGCGATCTTCGTGGACGGCAGGGACGAGGTGCGCCCCTATCTGCTCATGGCGACTTCGGTGGACGGGTACCTGGCCACGGTGGTGGACTTCACGACCGTACGCGTCGTGTGTCAGAACACCCTGGACATGTCGTTGGCCGAGAGCCGCAGCGCCTCCGACGAGGAGACCACGGGCGGACGGGTCAAGGTCTACCACAGCGCCAAGTTCGACGAGCAGCAGGTCAAGGCGAGGCTGGGCCTCGCGGACTTCGTGTTCGAGGAGGCCGCGGAGCGCTTCACCAAGCTCTCCCACGTCCCCATGGACGACGAGGCCGCGGTGCGGTACTTCCTGCGGGTGACCAATCCGGCGCTCAACGCCGCGTCGTTGGTCAAGGCGAAGGAGGACCAGACTCCGGCGGAGCGCGCGGCCACGCTGGCCGTCAACAAGCTTCTGCTGGCCTACAAAGAGGCGCCGGGAGCGGAGCCGGGTACGGCGTGGGGTGCCCTGAATGCGGTGACGTGGTTCGAGGACCACGGGCGCAATTTCAGGTCCGACGCGACCCGCATCGACACCAGCCAGCTCGGGGCGGGTGCCGCCATGAAGAGGCGCGCGTTCAGCGTCGCGATGGAGCTGGCGCAGGCTGCGTAACAACCCACTGACGAGGCCGGCGGGAGCCGGCCGAAACGCCCCGGAGGGGGCGTCTGGGAACCAACACAGGAGACCCTACACATGCCAACAGACACCACGATCATTGCCGACCTTGCCAAGAGGTATCTCTCAGAGGCGGACGGCGACCCGGTTCGTGCCCGCCGATACATGATCAACGCCCGGTCTGAGTACCCGGTAGGATCACACCTCCGCCACCTATACACTGCGGCGATTGCTGAACTCGCCCTGTTGGTAGAGGCCTCTGGGGGTGACGCCGCGTACTTCGACCGGCACGACCGTGCCCGAGAAGGCGCAGTGCGCGACCACTACGCGGGGGGCGACAGGGGCGATGACGACACGGACTGAACCCACTGACGAGGCCGGCGGGAGCCGGCCGAAACCCGAGCACCGCTCGGGTCTGGGATCCAATTCAGGTTCTCGACGGGCGCCCCGCGGCGCCCGGTGGTTCAGGTTCTCTTCACAGGAGATGGCAATGGACAAATTCACGATCGACAAGGAGAACATCGAGGCGCAGATGTCCTACGGCTCCGAGCACATCAGCAGCGATGTGAAGGTCGAAGGTTTCTGGGGCAATCCGATCGACATCCGCATCAAGAGGGGCTGGAACTGGGACCGCAAGACGGGCGACGAGTTGCCCGCCGGGTGGGAGTTCGAGGTGACGCATAGCTCCGGCGGCACGGGGCGCGGTACGGATTCACTGGTCACGGAGCGTAACTTCGCGGCTGCGTTGCTCGCGGTTTGCGACTACGTGGACACGTTGAAGGCGTGCGTCCCGGACATGGAAGCTGCGTACCAGTTCAGGATGGCTGAGTACGAAAGGGAACGGAAGGCTGAGCAGGCGGCCAAGCAGGCCAAGATCGACGCAGACCCGGAGATCGGGCTGGCTGCTGCACGCGCCTACATCGAGGCGTTGGTGGCCAACACCCGCGTGTCGAACGGGCAGCGGTTCCACGTGTTGCGGGCCAAGGTCCGCGGTGCCGACCACACCGCGGATTTCGTGGCGTGCAAGCTGCACACCGATCGGGTCGTGCTGCGCATGGGCGGCAGCGCGATCGGCGCCAAGCAGGCGTGGGAGAAGCTCGCAGGCTACGCGCAGGCCGGTCTGGTGGCGGACGTCGTGTTGGACGACGACGCGATCCGAGAGCTGCACCGCTCCTACAACCTCTGAACCCACTGACGAGGCCGGCGGGAGCCGGCCGAAACGCCCCGGAGGGGGCGTCTGGGAACCAACACAGGAGACTCAAATGACCTACCGTTCGGCAGCAGACATCAAGCGCATGCTCAAGGCCAAGGAGAACGCAGCCAAGCGCTGGGGACCGACACCCACGCCCGACGAGCGTGCAGTGGTGAAGGCGCAGGCATACGCGGAGCTCAATCGACAGCCGAGTGTGGCGGACTGGCCCGCGTACGACCTGTATCAGTTCCTCATGGGTGAGCGTCTGACCCGGGAGGAAGCACGAGCGTTGGTCGCAGACATGGGACACGACGTGAGCGGCCTCGACTGAACCCACTGACGAGGCCGGCGGGAGCCGGCCGAAACACCCGGGTGGCCGGGTGTCTGGGATCCAATTCAGGTTCTCGACATAGGAGCATAAGTATGAAACTGGCACGGGACAAGGCGGAGAGGCCCAGCGCAGACTGGGCTGTGGGGTACTACCGATGGGTGATGACTGCGCCCTGCGGTTGCTGCGGGAATCAGACCACAGGCAGGATCAGCGGTACTGAAGAGGACGTGCGCCGTTGCGTGGACGAAAAGCGCTGGCTGTGTAAGATCTGCGAGCGCGGCAGCAAGGCATAGGACGAAACCCGGGCCGCGCGCCCGGGTCGCAGCGTGATGCGCTGCCTGACGAGTCCCCAACACAGGAGAGATGAACATGACCGAAAGCACCAACGAGATTGCCCGGCGCGGCGCGCCCCCCACCCACGGTCTGGCCGTGCTGGACGTGCCCCTCTACCCGCGCAGCGCGCAGGTCCTCTTGGACATCTTGGAGGAGGCGCCGTACTCCCGCATGGGCTTGCCGAGGTACGTGCTCACGGACCTCGACAACCTGCGCAACTACTTGCGCTCCCACCTCCAGCGCGTGGCGCTGGGACTCTAACCCACTGACGAGGCCGGCGGGAGCCGGCCGAAACGCCTCTCACCGGAGGCGTCTGGGATCCAATTCAGGTTCTCTACACAGGAGACAATCATGACCCTCTGCGTTGACCGCAATCAGGTGATCGAGTACGAGGCCCACAAGTTCGTCGTGGCGGCCAGTGACCTCGGCCTTGCCCCGGGCGAGTTCCCGAAGCAGATTGAGACCAACCTCGGCAACGGCCAGCCGCTCATCCGCAAGAGCCGCGTCGAGATCAACGGCGATCTCATCGAGGTCGTGTACTGGCAGGCCTTCGGGTGCGTGGAGCTTCACGTCCACAACGACTAACCCACTGACGAGGCCGGCGGGAGCCGGCCGAAACCCGAGCACCGCTCGGGTCTGGGATCCAATTCAGGTTCTCGACACAGGAGACCACGATGAGCAAATTGACCGATGAAGAACGGCTGAAGGTCTACGCGGTACTCAGCAGCGCGGGACCAGACATAGACGCCTGGACCCCCAAGTTTGCCCGCCTCGCCAACAAGGCGAAGAAGGCTGGCGTGATCGGGGACGAGGCCAAGACGCTGGACTTCCTGGTGAAAGAAGGGATGCTTGGCCCCAAGAGCGACACGCTTCGCGCACCCGGGGACAAGTATTACCCGCCGCGTGGGTGAACCCACTGACGAGGCCGGCGGGAGCCAGCCGAAACACCCGGGCGCCCGGGTGTATGGGAACCAACACAGGAGACGATGATGAAGACTGTCTATTTGCTTTTCCGCAACGAGACCCGCGCCACCGTAGAGGTGGAGGATGTGCTGGGCTATCGCTACGCAGTCAATCTGGTACGCGACAGCGCATACGTGCCGTTTCCGGAGACCCCCTACATGGGCGCCGACGGTATCATGTCCAAGACCGACCACGGGTGGGTGTTCGCCCCGGTACACCCCGCAGCAGTCGAAGCCATGGGCAAGGTGGCTGCCGCGCTGGCCAACAGCTAGGACGAAACCCGGGCCACGCGCCCGGGTCGCAGCGTGATGCGCTGCCTGACGAGTCCTTTCAAACACAGGAGACGACAATGACCACCAAGACCGTACCGACGCCAGACACAACCGGAGACGTGCGTTATCCGAGCATCAAGGTCAAGCTCACGGGCAGCGATGGCAATGCTTTCGCGATCATGGGCAACGTGACCCGGGCATTGCGGAGCGCGGGGGTGCCCGCGGAGGAGCTGTCGCTGTACCGATCCGAGAGCATGAGCGGGGACTACAACAAGCTGCTCTCCACCGCCATGCGCTGGGTGAACGTGCGCTGAACCCACTGACGAGGCCGGCGGGAGCCGGCCGAAACGCCTCCCACCGGAGGCGTCTGGGATCCAATTCAGGTTCTCGACACAGGAGACAGCTATGGGATTCAAGCATGCAAACTTCCAGTGCCCGGACAGCGGGGTGGGCGTAACCGTCACCAATCAAGGTGGGTGGCGCGCATACGTGGACGACGATCGCGCAGACGTAGAGGAATACGCCGAGTCAGTCACAGCAGCCGAAGCGTGGTGCAAACGGGCCAACGGTGTACTGCGGTACCTGCACGCCAGAGAAGACGTGGAAAACGTCCTGGTAGATCGGTTTGGGTGTGAGGCAGACGACCTCGATTCACTCACGTGGTAGCCCACTGACGAGGCCGGCGGGAGCCGGCCGAAACGCCTCCCACCGGAGGCGTCTGGGATCCAATTCAGGTTCTCGACACAGGAGACGACAATGGCTTATCAGTTTACAGTGCCCGTCAATCTAGCACTCACCAGAGACGAGGCGCATGCCTTAAAACGCGCGCTCATCTACGAGACCAAGCGCTTGGAAGCCGTCTACGACACCACCAGCGAATCGTCGCAACCAAGCGTATGGGTGGAACAGGAACACATCTTCGACGTCTCAACGCGACTGGCCACGCTGATGACCGGGATGGAGTGATGTCGGCGTATCTCACATACGTGTACGACACATTTCTCAACACGCTCTGGACGTTCATGTTGGCGTACGTGTTGTACAAGGTTATGGCCGGCAAGAGGCGTAGGTAGGACGAAACCCGGGCCGCGCACCCGGGTCGCGCCGTGACGCGGCGCCTGACGAGTCCCAAACACAGGAGACGACGATGGGTTATTTCAACAATTTGGCTATATGCCGCATGATGGTCAAGGAGCAGCGCCAGGATCTGACGCCGGAGCAGAAGCTACGGCTGAAAGGGTCGTATGTGTACGGGTATCAACGCGGTGCGGGGGACTGGGAATTCCAGAACCCACAGGATGGCTTCTACTGGCACGGACACGCGGACAATGCCGCAGACGCCCGGTACCATGGTACAGAGGCGTGGCTGCGGAAGTTCTACCCGGACCAGGAATGAGGACGAAACCCGGGCCGCGCGCCCGGGTCGCGGCGTGCTGCGCCGCCTGACGAGTCCCAAACACAGGAGACCAAGATGAAGACCGAAAAAGAGATCCAGGCTCAGATCAACGAGGTGCGTAACCTCGTGCACGACAAGAGCAAGTCCGACATCGAGCAGCGCGTGGCCTTCGCGGTCGCAGAGGTGCTGCGCTGGACCATCCGGACCAAAGACGTCGTAACCCCGGTGAACGTCGCGGCCATTCAGGGCAAACTGGCGGTCACGTTCAACACTTAGGACGCAACCCACTGACGAGGCCGGCGGGAGCCGGCCGAAACGCCTCCCACCGGAGGCGTCTGGGATCCAATTCAGGTTCTCGACACAGGAGATAAGTATGTGCAACAAGATGGTTCCGCAGACTGTTCCAACGCGGTACAGCGCCAAAGTCGTGATGCCCCGTTGCGGGAGCACGAGCATCTACGGCGACATGGTGTTGTGCGACGAGTGCGCAAAGACTCGCCCCAACCCACCCGCCTGGACCTACGAGGATGCTGGGGAGGATGACTTCGACCCCAACTGGAAGTTCCAGCCTGAGTGACACGGAGTCCAATGCATAAATAGCGCTAGCGCTGTCTCCGCGTTGGGGGTTATAATTGGTGGGCTTCAAACAACCAACGAGGAACCTACATGCTGGAAGCTAGCATTGACAGATTGGCCGCAGCCCTAGAAAAGCTGGCGGACGCGGTAGCGACGCGTTCAGGAACGGCGACCGCGCCCGCCCCGGCCCAATCACCTGCCAAACCCGCAGCGGCCAAACCCGCAGCGGCCAAACCTGCCGCCCCCGCAGCTGCCCCGGCGACGACCGTGGGGCAAGCGGCGGGAGCACCGCTTTCTGGCCCCACCGTGGAGCAGTTGCGCGACCAGTTGCGCGCACTGTTGGACAGCAAGGGCAAGGACGCGGTGGTGGCAGCGCTTGCCGCCGTTGGAGCCGCAAAGCTGTCGGACGTCAAGCAGGCGGACTACACCCGGTTGGCAGAAGCCATCACGGGGCAGGCTGCCGCGCAGGCGGATCCGTTCGCGTGAGCCCATACCCCCGGACCGGCCATAGCGCCGGCCCGGGGGTTTTGTCGTTTTCGGTGTCGAAAAAGGCACACTGACGCACACCCTCCTCACAGGAGCGAACATGAAACTGAGTTTGTTCCCGCTACTGTCCGCCTATTGCGGCGGGCAGAGCGATGAATCTTGCGGTATCGGATTACGCGCGTGGGACGCATTGGACTACGACCTCCCTGAAAACGAGGAAGGTGCGACCACTCCGGAAGAGGCCGCAGCTGCGGAAGCCCAACTGTCTGCCCGGGGAGCCGGCACACGTCTGGACGTATGGGACGCCGGATACCGGGCTATGGACGTCTGCCAGGAGTCGCAGAGTGTTGACTACATTGACCCGGTGTACCCACTGGCGTGGGCAATCGCGGGGCGGTTCTTTTAGCAGTCCAATTCAGGTTCTCGACACCATGCGCACCAAACACCCAACGTACACCTCTCAGGTTCTGGAAGTCATGTCCGCCGCGGACGACTTCATGACCTCCTATCAGATTGAAAACTTGCTGCGCATCGGGCACAAGCGCGTATCCGCAGCGCTACACCATTTGTTCCAATACCACGTTGTGGACGCTATGGCGTGCAACGGTAAGCTGTTGTGGTACGCTACCCCAGATGAAGACCAGCGACAGCACACCCACCGTACCACCGTGGAGGGAACCACGCGCAACCGCAAACCCGCGCCGCACCCGCGCCGCAAGGCCTCTCAACTCCCCACAAGGAAATAACGGATGCCCGGCCAGCACGCACTACTTTCCCCCAGTGGCTCAGACCGCTGGATGACCTGCCCCGGCTCAATACAGGCCGAGGCGGGGTTCCCCAATACAACATCCGTCTACGCCCAAGAGGGTACGGACGCGCATGAGCTTCTAGAGATGTCTCTCCGTCTGGGCGTAGAGCCGGCGGCGCTTGCCACGGACACAACGCCGGAAGACATGGTGGAGGCCGTCGGGCACGCGCTGGATTACCTGCGCGCCCATATCGCAGAATGCGAGACCCTTGGGCTGCCCTACGAGTTTCACCCTGAAGAGAAACTTGAGATAGACCCCGACCACGGCATATGGGGCACCTCGGACCTCATCATCGTCATGCCCTCAGTGCTGGTCGTGACGGACTACAAGCACGGACAGGGCGTCGTGGTTGAGCCTGAGAACAACAGCCAGATGATGCTGTACGCCGCGGGCGCGCGGCGCAAGCACGGGCGCCGCCCGACTTATAAGCTGGCCGTGGTGCAACCGCGGGCGCGGCACGCGCGAGGCCCAATCCGCGAGTGGTCATTGACGGACGACGAGCTCACCGCGTTCATGGAGCGCGTACACCAAGCCGCCATCGCCACGCTGCACGGGGACGCCCCGCGGGTGGCGGGGTCCCATTGCATGTGGTGCCGCGCCGCGGGCGCGTGCCCCACTCTGCGTGAGTTTGCGTTGACCCGGGCAATCGCGGAGTTTGCCCCGGTCATTACCCCGAAAGCACCCCCGGAAGGCGGCGAGTTGCTCGCAGAGGCGTTACAGGCGACTGCAACGGTAGAGCTATGGGTCAAGGCAGTGCGCGCGGCGGCGCTGCGCATACTGTCTTCCGGGGGCGAGGTTCCCGGGTACAAACTGGTGTCTGGCCGGCGCTCGCGCGCATGGGTCAACGAGGCCCAAGTTATGGACCGGTTGCTCAAGGAAGGCTTCCCGCTCGATGAAATTGCCCCGCGCTCGCTGGTGAGTCCGGCGGGGGCAGAACGTGTGGTCAAGACGATGAACAAGATCGGGGTGCTCGTAGACGCTACAGCATTCACAGACCTGATCACGTGGAAGGAATCAGCGCCCACTGTGGCGCCTGAGAACGACCCCCGCCCAGCAGTTCAGCAGGGGTCGGAGTTTGATGACAACTAGCCAACGGAGTCCAACATGACCAATGAGTCTACAACGACAGTCGTCACCCCGGAAGCAACCGCGTCCTATGCGTATGTGTTCGAGGCGCGACCGTCGCTCAATCCGGGCGGCGCCCCGGAGTTCAGCGTCGTACTGGTGTTTGACAAGGACCAGGACCTGAGCAAGCTGAAGGCAGCTGCGCGTCTGGCCGTCACCAAGAAGTGGGGCGACAAGGCGCCCCCAGGTCTGCGCTCGCCATTCCGTGACGGCGATGCGGACAAACCCGGCGACCCGACGTTCGCGGGCAAGACGTTCGTGACCGCGAAGTCCAAGCAGCGCCCGGGGGTGGTAGATCAGGCGTTGAGGCCGATCATCGACCCGATGCAGTTCTACAGCGGGTGCCGCTGCCGTGCGTCGTTGTACGCCTTTGCGTATGACACCAGCGGCAATAAGGGGGTCTCATTCCTCCTGAACAACGTCCAGAAGCTGGGTGAGGGCACGCGGCTGTCGGGCCGGCGCCCTGCCGAGCAGGACTTCGACGCTGTGGAGGGCGGCGCATCGCCCCAGAGCCAGCAGGAGTTCGAGGACGACCTCCCGTTCTAACCCGCCAATTCAGGTTCTCGAATGACACAAGGCGAGCCCAGACGTCGTAGTCTCCTGTGCCCGGCCGCGACCCCCGGGATTTGGGCAGGGTCCACTTTTCTACTACCAGTGAGGATAAGCAAGTGACCAAGGTAAAGCGATCTGTGAAAGCGGCTAAATTGCCAGTGATTGACCCCACGACTCCGCGCAAGATTACCCGCGGCAAGGCGTGGTTCAAGAAATTCGCGGGTGGGGACGCTGCGCGTTTGGCCGCCTTCCGAGTCTCCACGTCTGTGCGCTCTACCAAAGACGATTCCGTGCTCATGTCGCGGTTCGTTGAAGACCCGGCGGCGCGCAAGGAAGTGGCCGCGGTGCTGCGCGAGCGGTACCCGCGGATCAAGGTGCAGGTCAGCGGCAAGGACTACAAACTGACCCGTCAGACGGCGGCGCCAGACCCGCTCGCGTAGCGCATGACGCTTCACGTTGACTTCGAGACGTTCAGCCGCATAGACCTCCGGGCCTGTGGGGCGTATCGGTACGCGGAAGACCCGAGTACTGAAGTGATCCTGTTAGCGTGGGCCGTGGACAATGGTCCCGTGTCCGTGACAGACCGGCTGGACGACCCTCGTTTGGAAGAAGTGCGTCGTCGGGTCGTGGCGGGTGAAACCGTCGCGGCTCACAACGCCCAATTCGAGCGAGCGGTGTGGGTGAACGTGCTCGGCAAGCGCCACGGATGGCCTTCTCCTAGACTGACACAATGGGACTGCACGGCGGTGCGCGCAGCAGCCGCGGGATACCCGCGCTCGCTGGCGGGTGCCGCCGTGGCCACGGGGCTGCCCGTCAACAAAGATCCCAAGGGCGAGAAGCTGATCAA
>Ga0315291_10005777_pt1 | contig 15454 bp, 16 predicted proteins | sample YL17G12_20_MG_FD_203070 | JGI IMG/M metagenome (GOLD analysis project Ga0315291, IMG submission 203070) | Sediment microbial communities from Yellowstone Lake, YNP, Wyoming, USA - YL17G12_20 | ecosystem: Environmental > Aquatic > Freshwater > Lake > Sediment | place: USA: Wyoming | collected...
TGTCGGTCGCGCACGCAATGGAGCGGACGATCCTCTACCGCTGGGACCTGGAGGGCTTCTTCACGGCTGCGGGAGTGTCGTGGGAGCTCGCCCTGGTCGCCACGACGGGGCTCACCAGGGAGCTGCGCATCCTGAACGCCGAGTTTGGCGAGCGGATCGGGCTCGCCGAAGGGAGCGGGCGCTGATGTCAGACGCGTACAGCGAGATCATGAAGATCGCCTTCCAGGCGGAGGATGCCCTGGACGAGGCGGTGGTCACAAGGTTCGGCAAGCGCTTCAAGGACAAGCAGATCCTCATCCGTGAAGGAGACATCCAGCAGAAGATCTTCTGGATCATGGAAGGCGAGGTCTACGTGACCCGCAAGCTCGGGGACAAGTACAAGGTGCTCGCCACCCTCGGCAAGGGCGAGCTGATCGGCGAGATGAGCTTCTTCGACAAGTCCGTGCGCTCGGCGACCGTGATCGCAAAGGGCGAGGTGCACACACTGGAGTTCACGAAGGAGAACTTCGCCGACATCTATTCGGCAAGCCCCATGTGGTCGCGGAGGCTGCTGGTGTCCCTCGCCCGCCGCATCCGCCTCATGGTGGAGAAGCTGGGAAAGATCTGAGCCCTCAGACCGTGACGATCTTGTCCGCGTCCACTTCCTTGACGAACACGCTGGCGTAGCGCCCCGACGGGCGGAGGTCCGTCCGCTGCGGGAAGTACGTGCGGACGAAGAACCAGAGGATGTCCGCCATGTCGTCGCTGTCGCTCGCGAGCGACCAGCGGTACCAGCAGTCGGCCTCCTCCAGGATGGCCTTCCGCGCCGGATCCTTCTCGAGGGAAGGATCCGTGCGGGCGCGGATCTCGTTGCGCAGGCCCCCGTACCACGACTTGCCGACATGGAACAGGTTCAGCTTCCCCTTCTCGTCCATGGCGTACAGCTCGTAGATCCCCGCCTCGGAGGGCACGGTCTGGATGATCTGGTACCTGTCGCCCTTCGCGAGGCGCGACCACGAGATGGTGAAGAACACGCGGTCCCTGTCGATGCGCTTCTCCACCATGGGTTTCCTGTCCATCCGCCCTCCCCGCGGGGCCTTCCCCAGGGCTTCCCCCCGTTCCCCCGCCGGTCCTATACTATCGTGCAATGCCCTCGGTGACCATTCGCTGCTACGAAGAGTTGAACGATTTCCTCCCCGCCGATCGCAGGAAGCTGCCGCTCACCGTCGCCTTCCCTCCCGGCTGCACGGTGAAGGCGGCGATCGAGGACCTCGGCGTTCCCCACACGGAGGTGGACCTCGTCCTGGTCGACGGGGAATCGGTGGACTTCACGCATCGCCTCCGCGACGGGGACAGCATCAGCGTCTACCCTGTTTTCGAAGCTCTGGACATCGCGGCGGTGACGAAGGTCCGCCCCGCGCCGCTTCGGGAGCTGCGTTTCGTGGCCGACGTTCACCTCGGCACGCTCGCGGGGTTCCTCCGGATGTTCGGCTTCGACGCGCTGTTCGCGGGGCGCCGCGGGGACGAGGACATCGCCCGCCTTTCGCGGGAGCAGTCGCGCATCGTGCTCACACGGGACAGGGGCCTGCTCAAGAGGCGCATCGTCACCCACGGCTGCCTCGTGCGCTCCCTCGCCCCCCGCGAGCAGCTGGCCGAGGTCTTCGCGAGGTTCGACCTCGCGGGCCCGGTCCTGCGTTGCACGGGGGGATCCTCGGGGATTTTCAGCAGGTGCATGTCCTGCAACGAGCCCCTGGTGCGCGTGGAGAAGAGCGCGGTCCTCCCCCTCCTACCTGCGCGGGTTGCGCAGGCATACGAGAAGTTTTCCCAGTGCCCCGGCTGCGCAAAGGTCTTCTGGCGCGGGACCCACTGGGAGAGGATGAAAGACCTTGTCGAGGAGGTCCTGGGCGTCGAGCCCGCTCAGCCCTTGATGTTGTAGCGCCTCTTGAAGCGCTCCACGCGGCCGGCTGTGTCGACGAGCTTCTGCTTGCCCGTGAAGAAGGGGTGGCACTTCGAGCAGATTTCCACCCTGATGTCCTTCGCGGTCGACTTGGTCTCGATGACGTTCCCGCACGCGCAGGTGATGGTCGCGAGCTCATATCGCGGATGTATATCGGTCTTCATTGAATATCCTCCAGTGTCTTTCGCGCCTTCGCGCGCGCTACGCGTCCACCGACGAGGTGTTCATGGAGCGCAGGAAGGACTCATTATTCTTGCTTTTCTTCATCCTGTCAATCATCAGCTCGATGATCTCCTGATCCTCCATGGGGTTGATGACCTTTCGCAGCACCCACATCTTCTGCAGTTGCTCCTCGCCCAGAAGCAGCTCCTCCTTGCGGGTGCCGGACTTCTTGATGTTGATGGCGGGGAACAGGCGCCTGTCGGAGAGCTTCCTGTCCAGGTTGACCTCCATGTTGCCGGTGCCCTTGAACTCCTCGAAGATCACCTCGTCCATCCGGCTGCCTGTTTCGATCAGAGCTGTCGCCACGATGGTGAGGCTCCCCCCCTCCTCGATGTTTCGGGCTGCTCCAAAAAACCTCTTGGGCTTGTGCAGGGCGTTGGAATCCACGCCGCCCGAGAGGATCTTGCCCGATGTCGGCACGGTCTGGTTGTACGCGCGGGCCAGGCGGGTGATGGAGTCCAGAAGAATCACCACATCCCGCTTGTGCTCGACGAGGCGCTTGGCCTTCTCGATCACCATCTCGGCCACCTGAACGTGACGGGTGGACTGCTCATCGAAGGTCGAGGATACCACCTCGCCCTTGACGTTTCTCTGCATGTCGGTGACTTCCTCGGGCCGCTCGTCGATCAGCAGCACGATGACGAAGACCTCGGGATGATTGGCCGTGATCGCGTTGGCGATCTTCTGCAGGAGAATAGTCTTGCCCGTGCGGGGCGGAGACACGATAAGGCCGCGCTGGCCCTTCCCGATGGGGCAGAAGAGGTTGATCAGACGCGTGGAGATCTCTTCGGTGACCGTCTCGAGGTTCAGCTTCTCGTCGGGGTACAGCGGGGTCAGGTTGTCGAAGGGGATGCGGGTCTGCGCCACCAGGGGGGGATCGAAGTTGACCGTTTCCACGCGCAGCATGGCGAAGAAGCGCTCCCCTTCCTTCGGCGAGCGGATCTGTCCCGCCACCGTGTCGCCCGTCTTCAGGTTGAAGAGGCGTATCTGCGAGGGGGAGATGTAGATGTCATCGGGCCCGGGCAGGTAGCTGTAATTGGGCGAGCGGAGGAACCCGTAGCCGTCGGGCAGGATCTCGAGGGCGCCGAAGGCGTAGATGGCCCCTCCCCGCTCCGTGTGGGCCTTCAGGATCTGGAAGATGATCTCCTGCTTCTTCATGGAGATCAGGGCTTCGTGGCTGACGCCCATTTTCGTGGCCTGGTCGCGCAGATCGGGCATGCTCAGCTGCGTGAGGTCGTTGATGTGGAGGCGATTGTCGGTGCCGGTGAGGGCGGGGGGGCGCTGCTGGTTCTCGAGGGCCGTCGGAACCGCCGCGGACGCGGGGGCGGGGATCGCGGCCGAGGCGGCGGCGAAGCTTGCCTCCTCGGCGGAAACAGCATCGATCAGCTCGCCCCTTGCGTCGATGGCGGGCTCCTTGATCAGCTCGACCCGTATCTTGCGCCGGGTGACCCTCCGCTTGGGACGGTGCTGCCCCTGGGGGCCGCCCCGGTTGGACTGCGGCTGCGGGCGTCCGCCGTTCTCACCGTTCATGAGGGAGTCGTTGGTGAGCTCGACCTCGCGCGGCTGCTGGGGCGAGTCATTGTTCTGGTCATTCATTCCCATCTCAATTGCTCCGTCTCTTGTCTGTTGATGCCCGATGGAATCGCTCGGTTTTCCGGATTTATCTGCACGCGGGTCTACGGGACGGCACGGGGTTCTTTACGAAAGAATATATTACCACTTCGTCACGGTGTCAAGGAACTCCCGGCTGCCCAGAACGCTTTCCGCGAAGAGCATTCCCGCCACGGCGGTCTTCCTGCGCACGGGCTCCCGGCCGCCCGAAAACCAGAACGGACGCGCCGCTTCGGCCCCGCCCCGCACGTGGCAGGCCATCCAAACCGTCCCGACCGGCTTGTCGGGGGTCGCACCTTCGGGCCCCGCAATGCCCGAAACAGCGAGGCTCATGCCCGCACAGGATGCCTCCAGAGCGCCCCGCGCCATCGCCGTCACAGCCTCCCGCGAAACCGCTCCGTGCGCCTCCAGCAGCGCGGCCTCGACGCCAAGAAGACGTCGCTTTGCCTCGTACGAGTACGCCACCCATCCGCCCCAGAACACGCGGGAGCTGCCGGGCAGGTCGGTCATGTACTTCCCGAGCAGCCCGCCGGTGCAGGATTCCGCCGTCACGAGCGTGACGCCCTTCCGCAGCAGCGCCTCGGTGAGCACCTCCGCCGGACGTCTCTCGCCCCCGCGGACGCGCAGGGCGCCCAGGTGCGCTTCGAGGTCCGCGAGAACCGCCTCCCGGTCGGCCCTGGCGCCGCCGCGGAGGCTGAAGGCGATTCGGTCCTCGTCGACCCTCGTGCCCCAGCGCACCCCGTCCCGCCTGCATGCGCGCAGCGCTTCCTCCAGGGCGGATTCCGGCACCATGAACGCCGTGCCCCGCAGAATGCTCCCGTCGGCCGCGGAGCCGAGTGAAAAGCGCTCGCGCAGGAGGGGAACAACGTCCGACGCGAACATGGGCCGCAGCTCCGACGGCGGCCCCGGCAGGGCCACGACAAGGGCTCCACCGATCCTTCCGTGGAACCCCGGCGCCGTGCCGTTCGGGTTGGCAATGAGCGGGAAACCGGCAGGGGCGGTGGCCTGCGTGCGGTTCGTTTCGGATATCGGCCGGCCTCTGAACCTCTCGAGGATCCGCTGCCAGGCCTCCTCGTGGAACTCGAGCCCCACTCCCGCCGCCTCCGCGACGAGCTCCCGGGTGAGGTCGTCGGAGGTCGGGCCCAGGCCGCCGGTGATCACGACGAGCCCCGCTTCGCGCGTCGCCCTGTCGAGCTCCGCACCGAACAGCGCGGCGGCATCCGGCACCTGCACGCCCCGCAGAACGGCGAAACCCAATCCCGTCAACTCCGCGGAGAGAAAGCGGACGTGCGAATCCTGGATGATTCCCTCCGTCAGCTCGGTCCCCGCCGAGATGATGACGGCGGTCCTCGGCTCACACACTCTGGGCGGTTTTCTTCAGCTGGTCCACCGGGCTGGCGAAGATATTGAGCGCCTGCGGGTTCTTGATCATCTCGCACTTGCCCTCGAAGACCACACCGTCGGCAATCTTGAGCTTCGCGGTGCGGATATTTCCGTAGACCCTTCCCGTCGAGAGCATCTCCAGCTTTTCAGCGGCCTCGATGTTTCCCTTCACCGTGCCGCCGACGACGACCGACCCGACGCGGATGTTCGCGGTGATCGTCGCTCCCTGCTCGATGTACAGGAAGCCCGTCGAGACGATCTCTCCCGAGAAAGCTCCGTCGATCTTCAGGGAGTCCTTGAACCGCATGGTCCCGTTGAAGTCGGTCTCCCTGCCCAGAGTGGTGGTGATCCTCTCGATTCCCTTGTGGTCTTCGTTCTTTGCCATACCCGTCACTTCGTCTTCATCACGAATACTCCGTCCCAGTCGTCGGGGGGCGGGTTCTCGATGTAATGCTTGCAGCGCGCGTAGTACACTTTCGCAGGGCCGTCGTCGGGATCGACCTTGAGCGCCCGGGCGAAGGTGTCCCTCGCATCCTCGAACTTCATCAGCTTATAGGATTTTCTCCCCTCTGCAAAGAGCTCGAGGACCTTTTTTCTCTCTTCGCTGATCACCGTGCGACCTCCTCGGCCCCGCCGCCCCGCCCGGCGGCCGCCCCGTCGAGTGTCTCCTGCCGCTTCTTCCAGTCCCGAAGGTGCCTGCGGAGCTTCTTTTCCAGCTCTTCGATCGACAGGTCGCCCCGGCGCAGCCTCTCGCCCCTGCCCTGCAGTTCGGCGACCTCGTCCTCCAGGCCGCGCAACGTGGCGAGGATCTCCCTGCCCTCCGCGCCGATCACCCCGACCAGCTCTCTCACCGCCGCCGCGTCGTTGGGGTCCAGCTTCTCCGCTCGCTCCAGCAGGTCGGAGATGGGCTTCTTGACGTGCTGGGTGAAGAACACCAGGGAGCTGTTCAGGGATTCGACGACGGCGATCCGCTTCTCCCTGCGAAGGAGCTCCCTCGCCAGCTCGCGGCTGCGCAGCACTGCGCGAATGCGCGCCAGCACCTCGGAGAAGTTGAACGGCTTGGTGATGTAGTCGTCCACGCCCTGCTCGAAGCCCTCGATCCTGTCCTTCACCTCGTTCATGGCCGAAAACATGATGATCGGGACGTCCCTGTAGGCGCTCCAGGCCTCGTCGTGCTTGAGCATCCGTGTGACTTCCCACCCCGAGAGCTTGGGCATGATGTTGTCCAGGATGATGAGGTCGGGAGTGGAGGCGCGGATCTTCTCGAGGGCCTCCTCGCCGTCGGCCGCCTTTTCGACCTGAAAGCCGAGATTGCTCAGCATGACGTCGAAGAACTCGAGGTTGATCGGCTCGTCGTCAACGATGAGGATTCGCCCTCGGAGCTTCATTGCGGCTCATTCTGGACCACTTTCCCCGTCCTGTCAATCGCAGAACGATTCCCGCGGCGATCGCGGCCCCCGAGAGACACAGCAGGACCCATGGCAGCCAGTCCCCCCAGGCCGTGTAGAGGGTGGTCCGGCCCTTCACGACGGGAACCGAACCCAGCAGGTACCCTTCCGTGAAGGGAGGCAGCACGCGGAGAATGAGGCCATTGGGATCGATCATGCAGGTGACGCCGGCGTTCGTCGAGCGAACGACCGAACGCCTGTTCTCGACGGCCCGGAAGACGGCCATGCTCATGTGCTGCATGGCGCCGGCCGTGGAGAATGACCACGCATCGTTGGTGATGTTCACCAGCACGTCGGCCCCCCCGCGGAAGAAGCCGCGGCAGAGGCACCCGAAGGTGTCCTCGAAGCAGATCGGCGTCGAGAACCTCACCCCGCCGGCCTCGAACACGGTGGGCACCTCGCCCTTCTCCCAGAAATGGGTGTCCATGCTCGTGAGGATCCGGCGCATCCACCGCACGGGCCACGCGTCGGGGAAATGCTCGGTGAAGGGAACGAGGTGGAGCTTGCGGTAGGTGTCGACGATCCGACCCCCGTCGAAGAGGATCGCGGCGTTGTAGTCGACCCGGACCTCCTCGCCCGACTCCTGGCGCTTCAACCTGCCGTCGTCGTTGCCGATCAGGAAGGGCACGGGATGGGCGTCGAGGAACGCGCGCAGCTGCCGCACCAGCTCGTAGATCTGTAGGTCGGTTCGATACCGGGTGTGCCAGTCGATGGCCGGAACGAAGGCCGTCTCCGACCAGACCACCATCTCGGGGGCTTCCGCGATCGCCTTCTCGCTCTGCCGCGCGAGCGCCTCCAGGGAGTCACGGTACGCCGTGTACCCGCCCCTCCATGGGTCGATGTTGTGCTGCACGAGCGCCAGCTTCCACTGGCGCATGCCGCTCGTGTCGACCGGCGAGACGGCGCCGTAGAGGAGCACCGCCGCGAAGAGCGCAGCGTATGCCGCCGCGGGGGCGAGGAGACTCCTCCAGTTTTCCCGAAGGCTCTCGAGGCCGTCCCTGATCGCGCTGCCGAGCAGAGCGGAGGGATACACCACGAGCAGCGACACCCCCCAGACGCCCGTCAGGTCGGCGATCTGAATGAAGGGCTGGAACTGGTACTGCGTGTAGCCCACGATCCCGTACGCGTAGGCGAGGTAGCCCTGCGACTTGATGAAGTACTCGTAGCAGACCCAGATGGCGGACTGGAGCAGGAACCCGCGGGAGGGGAAGAGGGTGTCCGCGAGCTTGAGGGCGGGAAGGGTCAGGAGGAACCACCCGGCGTAGATCGGAGGCACGACGACGAGCGTGAGCGGGTGGAACCGGCCGAGCCAGTAGTTGAAGATCGCGTAGCTCACGTACCCGAAGAATATCCCGTAAAAGGGGATCGCCGTCCAGCGCGCCCGATGGACGACGGCGAACAGCGGCACGAGGCAGAGGAAACCGAGGGGAAACCATCCCCATTCGGAGAGGAAACTGGGGAAGGAGAGTGCGAACAGAAGGGATGAGATGACGAGGAGTGCGAGGTCGAAGAGGACCGACCCGAGAAGGGACTGCTTCTTCGCGAGGATCACGTCAGCTCCGCAGGTCCCAGACCTTCTGCTTCAGCTCTCTCCCCGGCCGGAAGTGAGCGACCCCATGGTTGCTCACGACCACGGAGTCCCCTGTCTTGGGGTTCCTCGCCTTCCTTCCCTTGCGGGTGCGGATCTCGAAGGTGCCCAGGCCCCGAAGCTCGATCACGCGATCGGCGAGGAGACCCGCCTTTATCTGGTCGAAGAACAGGTCGATGATCCGATGGATGTTCTTCTTGCTCACCTTGACCAGAGGATAGACGTTCTCTACGATCTCGGCCTTGGAAAGCTTCTTCCTGGCCACGGCGTCGATCCGATCAGGCGCCCAGCTTGGCGAGCAGGGCGCTCATGCGGGACTTCCTGCGGGCGGCCGTGTTCCTGTGGTAGATGCCTTTCGAAACCGCCTTGTCGAGGAAGGAGGAGATCTCGACGAGCTTGTTCTTCGCCTCGTCCTTCTTCTTCTCGTCCAGGAGTTCGACGAAATCCTTCGCGAGCGTCTTCGCCCTGCTCTTGATCATCTTGTTTCGCAGGCGCCGCTTCTCGCCCTGCCTGTCGCTCTTCTCGGCCGATAGATTCCTGGCCAACGGTGTGCCTCCTGTCGCCTACAATTGTCTAAAGCGCAACGAGTTATGAAACTACAGAAACGGGGCGGGAGTGTCAAGTGCATCTCGCCCACTGTTCAGCGGCCCCTTTGTGTTGTAGCGTAGGGTCGGCAAAGGAGAACCCACGTGAGTACGGCTGCGAAGGTCTATGACTTCAAGATGGAGAGCGTCGAGGTCGAGCTGGTCTCCTTCTTGAAAAATCGGCGCGGCGAGTCCACGATCGCCGACATGATCGCGGGGACGGGTCTGCCGAAGTACCAGGTCGAGCAGGCCGCCCGGCTGGTGCTGGACGAGTACGCGGGGCGCCTGAAGGTGACCGAGTCCGGGGAGCTGCTCTACTACTTCCCGTCGGGCATGAGGAGCGCGACTCGTGGGGCCGGGCCGGGCCTGCGCAGGTCATTGAAGACGTTCCTGAGGGTCGCCGCGAAGGTCCTCTCCTTTCTCTTCAAGGTCTGGATCGTGGTGATGCTCGTGGGATACTTCATCGCCTTCGTAGCGATCCTTCTCGCCGCGATCCTCGCCTCCTTCGCGGCGAGCGCTGCATCCCGCAGCGAGCGCGGACGCGGCAGCCGGTCCAGCGGCGGCTTCGGGGGCACGTTCCTGTTCATGCGCCTGCTGGATGCCGCGCTGCGCATGTGGTTCGTCTCCAACCTGATGCGCGATCCGAAGCGCGCCCCGGGCCGCCCGTTCTACAAGTCCGTGTTCGCCTTCGTTTTCGGCGAGGGCGACCCCAACAGCGGCTGGGACGAGCGGGAGCGCACGTACGTGCTCTCCTACATCCGGGGCAGGCGCGGGGTGATCACGATCGAGGAGCTCATGACCCTGACGGGCCGGGAGTACGAGGAGGCGCAGCTGCTCGTCAACCGCTACATGGTCGGGTACGAGGGCGAGCCGGGAGTCACCGAGGACGGGACGCTCATCTTCTCCTTCCCCGCGCTCCTGCGCACCTCGGAAGCCCAGCAGAGGGCTGCCGCAGCCGTGCCGGTCCTGAACCCGGCGGGGAAAAAGCTGCTCGCCTTCTCGGCGAACAAACCGAAAACCAACGGATGGATCGCGTTTTTCAACGCCTTCAACCTCGCCTTCGGAGGCTACTTCCTCCTGCTGAGCCTCCTGCGGGGAGCGGCAGCGCTTGGACGCAACGGCCCGCTGATCTACTCCTTCACCGGCAGGCTCCTCGCGAGCGCCGGCATCCCGCCTGTCCCCTTCATGGCGGTCGTTCTGGGGATCGTTCCCGTGGCCTTCTCGGTGCTGTTCTTCCTCGTGCCGATCCTGCGCAAGGCCCGACAGAACAGGGAGAACGCGCGGATCAGGGAAGAAGCCCTCCGCAAGAGGGTTTACGCCCGCGTGCTGTCGAACCCCGCGTCGGTGAGCCTGTCCGACGTCCCGCCCGTCGAAGCCCCCATCGACCCGCGCGGATTCCCCGCGGTCCGCAAGGGGATCCTCGACAGGTTCGCCGCCCTCAAGAAGGCTGAGCCCATCCTCCAGGAAAAGGACGGCTCGTTCTCATACAGGTTCGCCGAGCTCGAGCGGGAACTCGCCGACCTGGAGCGCTACCGGCGCGCCGTGGACCTGAGCAAGCTCGAGGTGGGCAAGACTGTCTTCGATTCCGGTCAGTAGGAGGAGCCGGCCGCGTCGTGCGGCCCCCGCCAGATGCCGTTCTCCCCGCGCGCCCAGCCCGGCTCGGGCACGACGGCTGCCGCGCGTCGCCAGCCCTTGCGCACGCGCGAGAGCGTTTCAGCCCATGACCTGATTCCGGAGGTGGCGTCGGGCGCCTCGACGCAGCAGCCGCCCACTGCAACGGCCATCGTGAGGGCTTCGTTGGGTGCGAGTCCCCTGAAGATGGAGGCGAGGAACCCGGCGATGGTCGCGTCCCCGGCCCCGGCCGTACCGGCGACACGGGGGACCGCGAACACAGGGGTGTACAATTCGCGGTTCTCCCATCCCGCCGTTCCAGGAACACTCTTCGGTCCCGTGCGGAAGTACACTCCCCTGTCGCCCAGCTTGATCATGACCGCGCTCACTCCGCGGCCGATCGCCTTTCCGGCAAGCTCCTCGAGCTGCGCGAATCCGATCCCGCGGATGATCGCATCCCCGCCCCCGCGCGCGACGAACCTGTCGAACGACGAGCGGTCCGTCATGAAGAGAAGCTCCTCGACGCTGGGAACGAACAGATCCACATGCGGCAGAACGCGCGCGAGGAAACCATCCCAGTCCACTCTCCCGGAAGGACTGTCGGGGTCGGGCAGGCTCATGTCGAGCGAGGTGATCGCCCCTCGCTTCTTTGCCCTGCGCAAGAGGCGCGCCAGTCGTTTTCCGCCGTCGGACCAGATCTTTTCCATGACCGGGGGATACCCGAAATGGAACATCGCCGCGTCGTCCAGGGCGGAGTCTGCAACGTCGCTGTCGACGAGGGTGTCGTTCGCGCCGGGGCAGTGCAGGAAGATCCTGTCCACGCCGGGGGGATTGAGGACGAAGGAGTAGGAGGTTGTCTCCCCGTCGACGGCCGTGATCCCCTTCGCGAGGGCGGGGCTGAGGCTCGCAACGCGCTCGAGGACGATCCTGCCGAGAGGGTCTCTGCCGACCTTCGCGACCAGACGCACGGGCAGGCCTAGCCGGTGGAGGCTCAGGCCGACGTTCGACACGGCCCCTCCGGTCGAGATCACGGGGGCATCCACGACCGACAGACGGCCGGGGCGAAAATAGTCATGCGTGCCCTCGATGGGGGGAAACCCGGGAATGAGGTCGAGACAGAGGTGGCCGCAAACGACGATGCGCCGCCTCGATTGCCTCTCGGCGTGCTTCTCTCTGTTTCTCTCCATGACGAGCGATAGTGAAGGAAATCGGCGCTCCGATCAAGTGCGGGAGCGCGTATGCGTTTGCGGGGGACGGCGCGCGGGATGGTGCGGAAGAAGACGCGCGCGGCAGCGGAGAACCGGGCACCCCTCGCAGGCGGGCTGTGCCCGGCAGCGCGCCTTCGCGTGTGCGACGATAAGCGCGTGGTACTCGTTGAAGAGCTCGTGCTCCTGCGGCAGCGCGTCGTGGAAGAGGGCCTGGATCTCGCGGTAGCTCTCCCTGCCCCCGATTGCCCCGATCCGCTGCAGGAGCCGTCGGGTGTAGGCATCCACGACAAAAACGGGCTGGCTGAATGCGTACAGCAGGATCGAGTCGGCCGTCTCCTCGCCGATGCCCCGCAGGGAGAGTAGCTCATCGCGTGCGGGAGGGCTGGAAGCGCGCAGGTTGGCTGGCGCCTGGAAGAACTCCGAAAGGACTCTCAGCGTCCTCGCTTTCTGATTGTGGTAGCCCGAGGAACGCACGAGGCCGGCCAGCCGCTCGACCGAACAGGCGAGCAGATCGCGCGGCGCGCGCACCTCGGAGGCCGAGAAAAGAGCAGCGAGCGCCTTCTCGGCATTGCCCCAGGAGGTATTCTGGGTGAGCACAGCGCCGACGGCGATCTCAAACCTCTGGCCGGGGGCGAGGGGGAATGAGAAACCGCCGGGGTGATAACCCCTGCTGTCGAAGCCCCGGCGGCCGGCCATGCTCGTGAGCGGCCACCAGCCCTGGGGTCCGTAGGCCCCGAGGAGGAGGGGATACAGCTGGGCGATCACGCCCGCCTGCCCAGGATCCCCGCGGCGAGCGCCGCAAGGAGAAGCGCCGCCATCGCGGGAGGGAACCAGTCGCCCCAGCGCGTGTACGGTGTCGTGCGGTCCAGCTCCAGACGGACGTCCGCGGTGAGAACGCTCTCCTGGTAGATCGGGCTGCGCGCCGTGATCCGCCCGAGGGTGTCCACCGTGCAGGTGAGCCCCGAGGCCGAGGCGCGCACGAGCGGCCGCGCGTTCTCGACGGCACGGAAGACCGCGTTCGCCGCGTGCTGCATCGCTTCCGCTTCCGTCTGCGACCAGTAGTCGTTGGAAAGGTTCACGATCACCTCCGCCCCCGCCCGGACGAAAAGCCTCACGTCGTCGGGAAAAGCGTCCTCGAAGCAGATCGGGGTGCAGAAGGAAAAAAGGGGGTGGCGGAATACCACCCTCTGGCGGCCGGGCTCCCAGAGATACGCATCGAAGCTCTGGAGCAGCCGGTAGATTGCAGGAAGCTGCTTCTTGTAGGGAAAGTACTCGGTGAAGGGCACGAGGTGGATCTTGCGGTACGTGTCGATCCTCTCGCCCGAGGGCGAGAACAACACGGCGCCGTTGTAGTCCCGGCGCTCCTCCCCGGCGGCGCTCTGGACGATTTCGTAGTCGTCGTTGCCGGTGATCAGCCACGTGCCGATGGTCTTCTGCCAGCCGAGGAACTCCCGGACCAGCCGTGCGAGGGGGTACTCTGCCGGGTCTTCCGCGCTCCAGCGGCGGATGTTGGGCACAAACGCCGTCTCGGACCAGACCACCAGGTCGGGCCTGCCGGGCAGGGCGCTTTCGGTCAGCCGTTTCAGCGTGCGGGAGACCTCTCCGTAGTCATCCTTGCGCGGATCGGCGTTCTGCTGGACAAGCGCCAGGCGGATCGTCCTTGCGCTCGCCGGTTCCCCTGCCGGCTCCCTCCCGATCCGCAGGGCTCCCCACCCGAGGGATGCGACAAGCACGACGCCGAGGAGGACGGCGGGGCCCTTGGGCATCGGCTGTCGCCGGATCAGGGCGAGCAGGCACCAGGCGACCACGGAGTCGAACAGGATGACAATGAAGGTCACTCCCCACACGCCCGTGATCGAGGAGACCTGGATCAGGGGGATGAACCGGTACTGCGAGGCGCCGAGCATGGCCCAGGGGTAGCCGAGGAAGCCGAGTGAGCGCAGCCAGTCGAACAGCACCCAGCCGGCAGGAAACACGAGGAAGCCCAGCCCGCCCGACCGGCGCAGGATGCGGGTGCACACTGCCATGAACGCCACGTACTGAAGGGTCGTCACGACGGTCACGAACTGCAGGGTGAGAAGATTGAACGTGCCCAGCCAGTAGTTCGTGATCATTGTCTGCACGGCGCCTGCCACCACGCCGTAGAACGTCCCCCACCCGGGCGGCGCTTCGAACAGGACGAGCAGCAGCGGGATCAGGCACACGTACGCGAGTGCCGGGATGCCGTTCGTGCTGAGGAAAGAGGGAAAGGAGAGCGAGAACAGGAGCCCCGAGACCAGACTGAGCGGCAGCGCCCAGGCTCGTATGGGCGATCGGCTGCCCAGGGCCGCGCGGGCAAGGGCGCGCATGCCCAGACGGGGGAAGGCGACCATGAAGGCGTCCAGCGCGAGCAGAGGCAGGAAGCGCAGGCACGCGGCGAGCCGCTCGCGCGCGGAGTCCGGGGCGAGGCGCAGCTTCCCTCCCGATGCGATGAACCTCTGCACGTAGTCCATGTTCGCATTGGTCGCGAAAATGTAGGCGAAGAGGAAAAGCACGAGGCTGAGCGTGAACAGGATCTCGGGGGAGAGGAAGACGAGGAACAGGAAAGGCCGGCGGGCCTGCCCTGCCCGCCGCCCGCGCGTCGAGCGGATCAGAAACGCCGCGCCCGCCGCGGCGTGCAGCATCAGCAGGGCCGCGTACAGCCAGTCCGAGGAGGAGAATGGCGCAATCCGCGCGAGGGGGGCCGCCTCCGCCGCAGCGACGACCAACAGGGAGAAAGGGACGATGCGGAGGACGAGCGAACGCAGCGAGGCCGGCCGGGCCGTCTCGATCATCGCACGATGACCCGGAAATACCTTTTCTTGCCCGCACGCAAGAGCACGACCCCGTCCTGGACGGCGTCGGCGCGGATCACGGCATCGATGTCGCTCACGTTGTTCCTGCCCACGTACGCGCCGCCCTGCGAGACCAGCCGCCGGGCGTCGCTCTTCGTCGCGCACAGGCCTGCGCGCACGAACAGCTCCACGACGCCGATCCCCTTCTCCAACTCCGCGCCGTCCATCTCGACGGAGGGAACCGCCGAGAGGTCTCCCGGGCCGCCCTCCGAGAATGCCGCGCGAGAGGCATCGGCCGCGCCCCGGGCCGCCGCTTCTCCGTGCACAAGCGAGGTGATCTCGAATGCCAGCCTGCCCTTGGCCTCGTTGATCGCCTCGTCCTTCGCCGCGCACATCGCGCGGATTTCCCCGACGGGCAGGAAGGTGAAGCGCAGCAAGAACTGCTCGAGGTCCGCGTCGGGAACGTTCACCCAGTACTGGTAGAACTCGTAGGGGGAGGCGAGCTTCGGGTCCAGGAACAGGGCGCCCTTCTCGGACTTTCCCATCTTCTTCCCGTCCGACCGGGTGACCAGCGGCGATGTCAGGGCGAAGACTTCCACGCCCTCTACCCGCCGAATGAGGTCCATGCCCGCCACGATATTGCCCCACTGGTCGTCGCCGCCCATCTGCAGCCGGCAGCCGTGCCGGCGGAAGAGCACGAGATAGTCGTAGGACTGCAGAAGCTGGTAGTTGAATTCGATGAACGACAGGCCGGTCTCCAGGCGCATCTTGTACGTCTCGAAGGAGAGCATGCGATTGACGGAAAAGTGACGGCCGATGTCGCGCAGGAACTCGATGTAGTTCAGGGGCGCCAGCCATTCCGCGTTGTCCAGCATGAGGGCCCTGCCCTCGCTGAAATCGAGAAAATGCGCGATCTGCGCCCTGAAGAGCTGGGCGTTCGCCGCGATGGTCTCCACGGGAAGGATCTTGCGCATCTCGGTCTTCCCCGAAGGGTCGCCGATGCGCGTGGTTCCCCCGCCCACGAGGGCGATGGGCCTGTGCCCGGCCCTC
>Ga0315291_10005778_pt1 | contig 15450 bp, 8 predicted proteins | sample YL17G12_20_MG_FD_203070 | JGI IMG/M metagenome (GOLD analysis project Ga0315291, IMG submission 203070) | Sediment microbial communities from Yellowstone Lake, YNP, Wyoming, USA - YL17G12_20 | ecosystem: Environmental > Aquatic > Freshwater > Lake > Sediment | place: USA: Wyoming | collected...
TGGGCTTTGTCCATGGCGACGTCAACACCGAGCGTTTTTGCCTCTTCTAATGCGGCATTCGCTTCCTCTTCCAACCGCGTCTCGTAGACGAGCCGGTGACGCGTATAGGCGTCGTAGTACGCTCGCACCAAGCACGATTGCCATCGCCAGTTATCGCGCAACTCGGGCTTCTTTGTTTCGAGAGATTGCCACAGAGCTAGCGTAGCATCAACGCCGCCATTCGTTGCCAGAGGTCCTTCCCAGTTCCGTTCGAGCGCAAAGATGCCGTCCGCTGACTGCTCAGCAACATCGGGACCGAAGAATACCCGGCAGTACTCAATCATCATCTCGCGGACGTCAACCGTCGGATCCCAGCCCAACGCGCTCCAGACAGTCTTATTGACATCGTCGTTGATGCCATCCGAATACGTGATGAAGCCGTCCGTGTATGGTGCAAAAAAGTTATGGACCTGGGTGTAGAAGACAGGTCGAGGATTGATCGGTTCGCGTCCTAACGTAAACGCAAACGCCGGGTCCCACCACGGCGCAGGATACTGACACCGAACCGTGTGGGTGATGTCCGGGTAACTGCGAAGTCCGTACCGTTTCGGCAGACGAGTTCGCGTTAACGGGATGGGCGGACTTGACGGTCCCGCAACAACGCCGCCAAGCCAATCCGGGTCATGCTCCCTGAGCCATTTGAAAAAGTACGACACCTCTCCCATGTCGAACCCCTGCAGCGAAATCCAGATTTTCGCCCGCGGATGATATTTCGCCAGACGCACGGACAGCTCTTGCAGGAACGGCATGACCAGTTTAGGATGATTGTTTCCGGGGTCGCCGCCCGGGACAAACACGGCGTCCAGACGCGGACAGCTGGCGTAGAACGCTTCGTGTTCCTTGAGATGAGCAGTACGCCGTTCGGCATCGTTCAGATCGAACGTAGCAGGTGTCCAGACCCAATAATCGAGGTCGTACCGGTCGCAGATCTTGCTCAATTCGCAGTTCATCACGTCACGAGTAACCTTCATGTGCGGGCTGGTCGTGTCCTCAAACGGGATGTTCTCGATGGAGTTCAGCCCGAAGAAGGTAAGCTCTCTGATGTACTGCTCATACTGAGCTACATCCCACGCGTCGTACGAGTTTGCCCGCGGACGATACCCGAGCTGATGTCCCCGAATGCGATAGGTTGGTGTCGTCACCGCGTTAAGCGGCTGGACGAGCCGTACAAATCCCTTGCTCCAGTCGAGATTCCGCAATAGCCGACCGACACCAAACAATGCCCCTCGTGGATCGGCGCCAACAATCCATATAACGGGTTTCCCTTCTTGAGACAAGTCTGTTGCGATAGCGTAGGATTCGGGCTTTGTCATAAGCAGATTTGCGGGCACGGCTTTTCCGTGCAACGTCTTGTCTGCGCCGGAGGTTATGACAATCACAGGTCCAGGTACGTTCCAGTTCGTAACCTTCTCCCACCGGAGACCTGTTCGTTTCTCGACCTCCTCGGCAAGCACTGTAGCTGCCGTCTGCTCAGCCACAGGCGCATTATTGCCGCGTACCACTATCGTGGCGTTTGTAATGTCGAGTGAATCATCCGCACTCGCGGAAGCCGTCGCCTGGACGGTCCCCAGCGACAGCGAAACCAATACGACCAATTGCCATACACAAGAACAGGATAGGTTCATCATCGTACCCCCCTTCGTTGCTGACACGCTGCGATCGGCACGAGAACAAAAGACATTCTAGCGGCAATTGCTGTCACCGTCAACACTCGTGCATACCGTATGGTATTTGGGTCTGGCTAATCTGCAGGGGGTGGTAGGGGCGCACGGCCATGCGCCCATACATCAAACTGGAGAGCGGAGCCGGTCCATACCCACAGGATGAAACGACTCGCGGATTGTCAAGTTAACGGACGATGTGATAACATCCTGTCAATATTCGTCCGTTTGGGGGAACAGGAGGGGATTTGCCGGGAGTGAAATATGGGGAAGTCGGAAGAGAAGACAAGTCCATCTGCAGTTTCGCAACATAAGAGCAAGGCTGCGATTAGCCGGCGACTGACTGTCGTTCCGGAACGATGTTCCGGATGTCGGTTATGCGAAGTGGCGTGCTCAATCGTCCGCTTCGGGGTGAACAATCCCAAAAAGAGCTGCTTGCGCGTCATGGTAGCCTACCCTCATCCTGTGATCAGGATGCCCATAATCTGCCACCATTGCCGGAAACCGAAATGCGCTGAGAACTGCCCGACGGATGCCATCGAGGTGCGGGATGGCGTTGTCGTGATTGACGAGGAGAAGTGCATATCGTGCAGACAGTGCGTCATATCGTGCCCGTTTGGCGCGGTGTTCACCCACGAAGACATCGAGACGCCGTTCAAATGCGACCTGTGCGGCGGCGACCCAGAATGCGTCAAGGCATGCCCGAAACAGGCATTGATCTTCGTGCCAGAACATATGATCGGTGAAGAACACCGGGTGAGCAGTCTCTTGAAATACGCCAAGATGAAAGAGATCGAGTATGTCGAACAGGGCGAGAAGAAGATCCTCAAATACGCCGAGACTGAGAAGGTGACTGATGGAGGCGCAAGTTAGAGGGGGATATTTCAAGCGTATCCTCGAGGTGGACCTGAGCCTGCGGAAATCGCGGGTTCTGGAGCTGAGCGACAGGTTCATCTTGAAATATATCGGTGGTCGCGGGTTTGGTGCGAAGCTTGTCTGGGACAATCTGCGACCGGGTCTCGATCCGCTCGGTCCTGAGAACATCGTGGTGGTAGCGCCGGGACCGCTGACGGGCCTGTTTCTGCCAGCCGCAGGGAAGACTTCTCTCGTGTCAATTTCACCAGCTACCGGCATATACGCGGACAGCAATGTCGGCGGGATGTTCGGCGTCGAGTTGCGTCAAGCGGGATACGATGCGCTGGTGATCCGCGGTCGTGCAGAGAAGTTGAGCTATATCTGGATTGATAACGGTACGGTAGAGATCGTTGTCAACGAGGACTTGAAAGGGAAAGGGTCGCTCGAGACCGAAGGTATGATCCGGCGGCAGATCGGCGACCAGATGGTCAAGATCGCTACGATAGGGCCTGCCGGCGAGAATCTTGTCCGGATCGCGTGTATCACTGCCGACTGGGGACGTAACGCGGGCAGAACCGGTATGGGAGCTATATTCGGTTCGAAAAACCTTAAGGCGATAGCCGTCAGAGGCGCTCGGGACCTGCCTGTGTACGACGTCAAACTGCTGAAGGAGCTGAGCGACCGCGCGTTCGAAGGGTTAAAGAAGCATCCGTATTTCGAGTTCTGGCAACGGCAAGGGCTCATGTCGGTTGTTGACTATCTCAACCATGCGGGCGTTCTGCCGACGTACAACTACCGGGATGGACATTTCGACCGTGCTGACAAGATAAATGGGTACGTCATGGAGGAGCGGTACAAGATCGGCGATACGGCATGTTTTGGATGTCCGATGTCGTGCGGCAAGATCAATCTTGTGAAAGAGGGCAAGTATGCCGGCACGGTCGTAGAAGGTCCTGAGTACGAGACGGCGTGCATGTTCGGATCAAATCTCGGTGTGGACAATTTCGCGTTCATACTGAAAGCGAACGCGTTGTGTGACGAACTTGGCGTTGACACGATATCCGCAGGCAACCTCATCGGGTTGCTCATCGAAGGATATGAGACCGGGATATTGAAACTCGCAGATATAGACGGAATGGCGCTCCATTGGGGAGATGAAGAGAGCATACTGGCGCTTGTCGAGAAGACTGCACGGAGAGAAGGTGTCGGCAACGTGCTCGCAGACGGCGCAAAACGGGTTCTGGAGAAATGGCCCGGGCTCAAACCGATAATCTCGGAAGTGAAGGGGCTTGAACAGTCCGCATACGATGGCAGAGCTACCATCTCGATGGCGTTGGCGTATGCGACCTCTGACATAGGCGCGCATCACGCCAGAGCATGGACGGTCGGTAAAGAGCTTGAAATGGGTGCCGACTGGGGTATCGAAGAAAAAGTGAATTTGGTAATCTACCATCAGCAAGCGAGACCCGTGTTCGACATGCTCGGCGTTTGCAGGTTGCCGTGGATCGAACTGGGGTTCAGCGAACTTCATTATCCAGAGTTTTACCGGGCGGTGACAGGCGTTTCTATGCCGATTGAGGATATGTTCCGCCGGTCTGACGACCTGTACAATTTGACGCGATTGATCAACATTTCCCGAGGTGCAACTAGCAAGGACGACTACCCACCCGAACGAGCGTTCACCCTGCCCATTCAAACCGGACCGCAAGCCGGTAAAGTGATTGACAGAGCCCAGTACGAAGAGATGATCCAACTTTACTACAAGAAACGCGGATGGGATAAAAGCGGCGTACCGCCGGCAAGCCTGAAACACCAGTTTAGCGATAAACTGAACGAATAACGCAGCCGGCGCGTGAGTTCCGCTGCGGGTTTCATTTGGTAGGGGCGACTCGACGAGTCGCCCTTACATAGGTCGTTCCGCGAGCGCGGACGTCCTCGTCCGCTACGCGTGCAATTGGGAATCTGTGTCAGCAACTCCTATGAAAACCAATTGAGATTGCTTCGTCGCTTTGCTCCTCGCAATGACGATGTTGAGTGGCTCGGTGCGTGAAACGTGTTGCGCCAGCATGCCACCGCACCCCGTCATTGCGAGCGACCGAAGGGAGCGCGGCAATCTTTGTGGGAGGGCACACCGTCATCGGCAAACAAACCATTTCAAGACGTTCGTTCATCACTAGGGTGGGGTGCGGACTAGTGGGCGCCAGTGTAGCTGCCGGACTAACACATCGTTATGCTGGTGCTGGAGTTGTCGCTGCGGTGGAGGGTGGAGAAATGCGCGGAAACCAACGGCTGAGTCTAGATCAACTGAAATCGTGGGAATCGCTCGGGTACGGGATGTTCATCCATTTCGGGATGAGCACGTTCGTCCAAAACGAATTGCCCGACGGTAAAGCACCTGCGACGACGTACGCTCCGGACAGGCTCGATGTTGATCAGTGGGTTTCCGTCGCCAGAGATGCCGGGATGAAGTATATCGTGCTCACGGCGAAACATGTTGCAGGACATTGTTTATGGCCGAGCAGACGTACCGATTACACCGTCGCGAACAGCACAGACCGAACCGATGTCGTGGAGAAGTTCGTCGCAGCGTGCCAGAAATGCGGCGTCCTGCCCGGGTTGTATTACTGTTCGTGGGACAACCATAATCGGTTTGGTAGCAAGACGCCTTCTGATCCAAAAGGCGACCTGCCTCCTTATACCACGTCGCTCTATCAGGGTTTTCAGACCGCCCAGATTACAGAGCTTCTGACACAATACGGTCGCATTGCAGAAGTATGGATAGACATACCGGGTGTGCTTGGACGAGGGTACAGGACGTTCCTGTACCGCTATATCGCGGAACTTCAGCAGGAGACCGTCATCATGATGAATAGCGGTATCTCCGACCAATCAACCTACGATGTAGACTATGCATGGCCGTCAGACCTGATCGCCATCGAACGGCGTCTCCCGCCTGAGTCGGGACACCAGAAGTGGCGGACTATCGAGGGGAAGGACTACTATATCCCGGGCGAGGTGTGCGACCCGATCGGGAAAGAGTGGTTCTACGTTGACGGCGACAATCCGCGGTCGGATCGAGAGCTTCTTGATCAGTTTCAAGCGTGCAAAGCGCGCGGCGTGAACCTGTTGCTGGACGTCCCGCCGGATAAACATGGTGTGATACCCGAGAGGTTCGTTGAGGCGTTGATGCGGCTAAAGAAGAACGCCGGTCTTTAGTTCACAGTAGCGGCATGCGGCCGTATGTGTTTGCCGTCTCAACGCAGAGACGCAGAGTGCGCTGAGATTCGCGGAGGAAAGCTTGAACACAGAAGGATCGGGTTGGACTGCGGTTTTCCGAACGTCCCTGCACAGATACAGACAGGAATGTCTGCCGCACCTTGGTGACATAAGAGGTGTTGACAGAACGAGGGGAACGTGCGATCATGAGTATGGTTTGATAGGGCATTCAGGAGGGGGCTGAAGGGATACGCGGTGTTGAGGAGAAGGTGCCATGAACAAGAGAACTGGTAACGGCATGACGCGACGGGATTTTGCAAAACTTTCTGCGTTAGCTGGAGTCTCGATTTTGGCGAAGACGGGGTGCGTTACCACAAGGCGGTGTGTCACTTCCGAGACCCTGAAAGTGGGTCTTCTTGGCTGCGGGAACCGTGGCACGGGAGCTGCGGCGCAGATGTTGCAGGGCAATAAAAACGTCCGGCTGATCGCGCTTGCAGACCTGTTCGAAGATCGGCTCCAAGAGTCACGCAAGAGAATTATGAACAATAAGATCGAACAGGTCCGACAGCAGTGCGCGGTTGACGACGACCACTGTTTTGTCGGATGGGACGCGTACAAGAAGATCCTCGAGACGGACATTGACGTCCTGCTGGAAGGCACCCTACCCTACTGCCGGCCAATGCATATCGAGGCGGCTGTGAACGCCAAGAAACACATCTTTACGGAAAAACCTGTTGCAGTTGATCCGGTTGGCGTCCGACGGTTCATTGCAGCGGCGAGAAAGTCCAAACAGCTAGGACTCTCCTTTGTTGCAGGCACTCAGCGCCGACACGAGAGACCGTATGTTCAGACGATCCAGAAGATCCACGACGGTGCTGTCGGCGAGATCATAGCCGCACGCGCGTACTGGTGCGGCGGTCTGCCGTTCGTGAAGGATCGGAGACCGGAATGGAGCGATCTGGAATATCGCATCCGAAACTGGATCAACTACTGTTGGATATCCGGTGACAATATCGTCGAACAACATGTCCATAACCTCGACATCATGAACTGGGTCATGGGCACCCATCCTGAAAGTGTGTTTGCGTCCGGCGGACGAGCCTGGAAACCGCGAGAAGAGAAGTTTGGCGATCTGTATGACAACTTCTCCTGCGATTACGAGTATCCGAACGGTGTCCACATGTTCAGCTTCTCTCGACACTGGAACAAAGTTGATGAGGGCGTGTTTGAAGAGGTCTGGGGCACCAAAGGCAAGAGCAACTGCAAGAACATGGGCAGAAAAGGTGAAGACCCGTACGTCCAGGAACACATTGATCTGGTCAACAGCGTTCGCGGAACCGGTCCCTACTACCACGAGGGCGTTCAGGTCGCCGAAAGTACGTTGACGGGCATCATGGGTCGGATGTCAGCGTACACCGGCAAACGGGTCACCTGGGATGAGGCGATGAAGTCCGACCTGAGCCTGGTGCCCGAAGAACTGTCGTTCGACAAGTTGTATCCGGTCGGTCCCATACCGTCGCCGGGAGGCATGGTCAGTTAGCGCTCGTGCGATCCGTGTGAAACGGTGACACGGAAATTGGGAAATCCGTCATGAAACGCTCGCAGGTTCTTTCCCGGCAGTTTTCTCCTCGTCAGGTTGTCCGGCTGATTGTTTTTGCGGCGTTTGCCCTGCCCGGATTGGTGTGGGGCGACGCCACGCTCACACGTATCGGCGTTACCCCTTTGAACGACTTAGGCACCGGCGTTTATAAGGGCTACGTTGGCGGACTCTATCCCGGCGGGTCGAACGTCCGCCCTTCGGCGCACGATTCAGCGGGCATCGCGATAGCGCAAAGCATCCATCCGTTAGACGCTTCGGGCAACGTGGACGACACGAACGGCAAGATCGTGATGATCTCGGTGGGTATGTCCAACACGACGCAGGAGTTCGCCTCCGGAAGCAACTCGTCTTTCAAACCGCGCATGGACGCTGACCCGAGCAAATCGCCGCGTTTGGTCATTGTGGACGGCGCACAGGGCGGTCAAACCGTTGACAGTTGGATTGCGCCGAGCACGCCGGTCTGGCAGACTCTAACCAATCGGCTCACGGCAGCCGGTGTAACCGGATCGCAAGTCCAGGTTGCCTGGATAAAACAGGCGATCGCTAATCCTTCTAATCTGGGCGCGTTTCCCACGCACGCGCAGGTGCTCAAGGACCGGCTTGCCATCATGGTCCGCCTGCTCAAACAGCGGCTCCCGAATCTCAAACTGGCGTACCTGTCGAGCCGCACACGGGCGTACACGGATATCCCGGGGACTTTGAACCCGGAACCGTTTGCGTTTGAGTCCGGGTATTCTGTCAAGTGGCTGATCGAGGACCAGATTAACGGCGTCGGCGACCTCAATTACGATTCGGGGCGCGGCACCGTCACAGCGCCCTGGCTTGCCTGGGGTCCATACCTGTGGACAGACGGTCTGGTACCTCGGTCAGACGGGTTTGTCTGGGCAGCCAGCGACTTAGGCAGCGATTTCGTCCACCCGTCCACCAGCGGTCAACAGAAGGTCGCTTCGCAACTCATCACGTTCTTCAAAACCGATGCGACGACACGACCGTGGTTCTTGAAACAAGGCGCGGTCGGGCAGCCGCCTCAGGTTGCGGTATCGTCCGTGGTCACGTTCGACACCGTCACCTTCACCGCCACGGCTTACGACCCGGACGGTCAAATCGTCCAATATGTCTGGAACTTCGGCGATGGCGGGTTCGCCTATAACACAGCTAATCCGACCAAGCAGTACCGGGGTCCCGGTCCGTACACGGCTACAGTAACGGTGACCGACAACTCCGGCAACGCCGTGACTCAGGAGATTACCGTCGAATTGCAGGATGCCAGTGCTGCACACGCGATCTCGCGTCTGGGCGCTCTGATCCTCGCTGTCGGGATTGTCCGATTGGGCTCGCCGCGCGGCGGGGCGCCGGGAAATAGGTGGCTGTCCCCAATTTCTGCGATTGGGCTCGTCGCGCGGCGGGGCGCCGGGAAATAGGTGGCTGTCCCCAATTTAGCCCGATGCCGATATGGTAGTCGTAGGACTCACACCAACGCTCGATTTCAATAATGCCGTCACCTTCTGTAATGTGACCGGCTGCCATAACGCCGCGTTTGTAAAAGCAGGCGATGTGCTCCGTCATGTGCGATTGTACGAAGGGTTCTGAACGAGATAGCTGATGTTGCACTTACGACACGCGGACTTGGCGCAACCAACAGAAGGCGCCAGTGCGGCATAGAAGTCTCGCGTTCAGCAGACAGGCGTATATAAGCCACGAGGAGATGGTAGCGTGACAGAAATTAAGATTCTCGTGTATTCGCTCCTCATACTTGTCCTTCTTGTCGGATGCGTCGCACTTCCAGGTAAACGAACCGACTCGACTCAATACGAGGAGAACCCTTTCGTCATTCGATTGGACATCCCAGCACCGGAGAATAGCGCTGGCGGACTTATCGTTGCTGACCTTAACAATGATGGGTTTGTGGATTATCCGGTGACCGTACCGGGGCACATCGGAGCGTACGCACATGACGGTTCTCGTTTGTGGGTAACCGAGACCGATGTAAGCGTCGGTGGGTCGTCAGAGCGCCACGGACTACCGGGTCACCACGGACCGGGGGTCCAGGCGGCGGACGTTGACGGAGACAGGCGCGTCGAAGTGGTGTACCTCACTCAGGATAGCACGGTGCACGTCGTGGACGGTTCGACAGGACGTGAGAAGTGGAACGCGAGACCGCCGGTTCCTGACGGAGCAGAACGGTGGGAGCACGTTGTCGTGGCGAATTTTCGCGGGCATGGCGACCGGGATCTGCTTCTCCAGGCGACAAATGCACAGGGATACCGCATGGGGAGATACCTTGCTGCGTATTCCATTGATGATCTGAAAGAGGAACATTATCAGGCGCTCTGGAATCGCGATGACTTCCTCGCCTGTGCTCATAACGGTGCCCGGGTCGCCGATCTCAACGGCGACGGCAAAGACGAAGTTCTCGGTGGCACCATCGTCGGCGCCGACGGGACGATTCTCTTTCGGATCCCCATCGTGGGTCATATAGATTCCATCTTTGTCGCCGATGTCCGCCCGGACATTCCCGGACTGGAAGTCGTCGCTCTAGAAGAGGGCGGCGGCAACCGGGTGTTTCTCTACAACTACGAGCAACTCATTTGGCAAATTCATTACAGGAATCAAGAGCCCCAAAATGCCGCGATCGGCGAATTCGACCTCGAACGGCAAGGACTCGAAATATGGTGTCGGAGCCGGTACGACAAACATCAGAAACCGTTCATCTTCGACGCGTACGGGAACAAAATTGCCGACTACGAAATGGATAGGGTCGCCCCGAAAGGCTGGACCGATGCCGGTGTCGAGGTTATCCATAAGATTGATTGGACCGGCGACCAGAAACAGTTAGCCGCTGCCAAAGAACGGCACACATCCGGAGATGTCGCTGTGTTTGACCCTATTTCAGGACAGTTTCTCGCTCGATTCAAGGAAAAAGCAGACAGACTCTACGTCGCTGACGTGTCCGGAGATTGGCGCGAAGAACTGATCGTGCTGAACGGCAACGAGCTCCACATTTACCACAACGAACAGGAGAATCCGAACCCCAAGAGACATCGGTTGTGGTCTCAAACTCACTATCGGCGCAGTAAAATGACCTGGAACTATTACAGTCCATAAGTTGATGACTGTCGGCTATAGGTTATTATTCAGGATTGGCATCAAGCGGAAAAGTTAGGAAATAGGGGACAGCCACCTATTCCTATTCGGTTTCTTGATCGCCACCGTTGGTTTTGTCATCTTCTCACGGCTCGCATCGCGATAATAGGCCGGTAGCGCAGAAACGGGTCGCTCTCGCCAACCCCTTACTTTGCTTCTTCGACCCCATCCCAGCAATATGTGCAGAGTTTCTCTTTCGGCAGCCCGATAGCTTTTACGAGGTCGCCGAGTTCCTGGTATCGCAAGGAGGTGAGCGCGAGCCGTTGTCGTATTCTGTCTATCATCGCGCGGTTTCGGTCGGAGCCCGGCACAGCGTAGTCGCCGAGATGGCTGTCAGCATCTCCTCCCAGCTCTTTGATAGCTTTTCGTGCGGCAAGATCGAGGTCTGACTTTGACCGAGAGAAATTGAGGAACTTACAGCCAAATATGAGCGGCGGACATGCAGGACGCATGTGGACTTCGAGCGCGCCATAATCGTAAAACCGCTGAATAGCTTCTTTAAGCTGGGTTCCTCTCACAATGGAATCTTCGCAGAACAGTATCCGCAACCCCTGTATCAGGTCTTTGATCGGGATGAGTTTCATTTTTGCGACGAGATCGCGCGCCTCCTGAACCTGCGGCATGAAGCTTCGCGGCCACGTCGGTGTGTATTTGACAAACGGTCTCGTGTACGGTATCCCGGCTTCGTTCGCATATCCTATCGCGTGTCCCGTCCCCGAATCGGGAATTCCTGCAACAACGTCTATTGACGCCGTCTCCTTGCGAGCAAGAGCGCATCCGCACCTGTATCTCACTGATTCGACGTTTATCCCTTCATAGCTTGACGCAGGAAACCCGTAATACACCCAGAGAAACGCGCAGATCTGCATCTTGTCTCCGGGGGGTCGTTTCTGTTCGACACCATCCGGCGTGATTAACACGATCTCACCGGGTCCGAGATACCTGTCTATCTCGTATCCGAGGTTCGGAAACGCGGATGTCTCCGAGGCAACCGCATAGGCATCCTGCTTTTTGCCGATCACGACGGGTGTTCTGCCGAGCTTATCTCGAGCGGCATATATCCCTTGTTCAGTGAGCAGCAGCAACGAACAGGACCCTTCGACAGATTCTTGCGCGTTCTCGATTCCGTCCTCGAACGCGGATTCCTGGTTTATCAGAGTGGCGACAAGTTCCGTCGGGTTTATTCCGCCACCGCTCATCTCCGAGAAGTGGATCCGTCCTTTGCCGAACGCCTCGTGTGCGAGCTTGTCAGCATTGCGTATCACGGCGACCGTCACAATACCATATGCTCCGAGATGAGACCTGATGATCAAGGGCTGCGACTCGTTGTCGCTGATCACGCCAATACCGCTGTTGCCGTGCATTTTCCTGATATCATCCTCGAACTTGGACCGGAACTGGGCGTTGGTGATGTCGTGAATGAATCGTATGAAACTCCCGGAATCGAGCGTCCCGAGACCGCCTCGACAGGTTCCGAGATGAGAATGGTAATCTGTCCCGTAGAACAGGTCTGAAACACAATCGCTTTTCGAGACAACACCAAATGCTCCGCCCACGAGAGTTACTCCTCCGAAGATTATGTCTTCCCTAAGACCATATGTATTGACATGCGCATTCTCGCCCCGACGATGAGCGTTGATCCTGCACCACAAGAACACCGTTCAGTTGATACAGTACCACTAAACCCGCCGTTGATTCAAGGCAGAGGCGCGGGCAACCGCTGGTTCGCAAGACCGCATGGCAAACGCGAATGAACACGGGTTCATCCACAGTTTACACCGATTACACAGATGGTCTCTGGGTTGGGTTTTCCCCGTATCCTGTATACCGTCTACTGCTCTTGTGTCCTCTGCGTCTCTGCGGTGAAATGCCAAACAGATACACGCTACAGCAGGTTCTTGTGATAGGATCGTTCAAAACTGCACAACATGAAGAGTGAACTAAAATGGTCAAAGGAGGAACTCTCAAAACGCAGCCCTCGATGCTCCCCATGCTCCGCGAAGAGATGGAACGATTGGGCTGGCACTGTCTCGACGTCCTGATCGTGACGGGTGACGCGTACGTTGACCATCCGTCGTTCGGCGCGGCGCTTTTGGGGCGATGGCTCGTCGCGCACGGGTTTCGTGTCGGGATAGTCGCCCAACCGCGGTGGGATACCATCGAGGATGTCGCACGGATGGGACGACCCCGGCTGTTCGCCGGTGTGACTGCGGGTGCGCTCGATTCCATGTTAGCCCATTACACCGCGTTCCGGAAGAAACGGCACGATGACGCGTACACGCCCGGCGGCAAATCTGGCGCTCGACCGAACCGGGCGAGTATCGTTTACGCCGGTCTCATTCGTCATGCCTTTCCTGGCTTGCCGGTTGTGCTTGGCGGCATCGAGGCGTCGTTGCGCCGCGCAACACATTACGATTTCTGGAGCGATAAGCTGCGACGGTCAATTCTTCTCGACAGCAAAGCAGACCTTATCGTGTACGGGATGGGAGAACGCGCAATTCTCGAAGTCGCCGAACGAATAGAGTCGGACCTATCTCATCTCAAAAACGCTGAACCTTCAGCAACCGGACGAGTGCGTGCTCTGCTCCGAGGCATTCCGGGAACGGTGTTTGTTGGCACGCGTTCGGCTGCTGATGAACATCAGCCCGACGACGGTATCCCTGAAGGAGCAACCGTCACCCGGTTGCCGTCTCACGAGGAGATAGAAGCTGACGCAACGAAACTCATGGAGGCGACGCTTGCTTTGGAACGGCAGGTGCACGATGGATCGTCATGGGCTATCCAATCGGCAGCAGGACGAACGGTCGTGTTTGCGCCTCCTGCGGAACCTCTCAAGACGGAAGAACTCGATGCGCTCTATGCCTTACCGTTCACGCGGCTGTCTCATCCTTCGTACAAGGAACCTATCCCGGCGCTCGAGATGATCCAGTTCAGCGTCACCGCTCACCGAGGTTGCGGTGGCGGATGTTCATTCTGTTCGCTCGCGTTGCATCAAGGAAGACGTATCCGATCACGGAGCGCGAAATCAATCTTGGACGAAGTGTCCCGTCTGACGAAGCACCCTGACTGGAAAGGAAGCCTCACGGACATTGGCGGACCGACCGCAAACATGTGGAGTGTAACGTGCGCCGCCGAACCGGCTAGATGCCGACGGGTAAGTTGTCTTTTCCCCAACGTCTGCCGCAATTTCAAAGCTAACCAGACCGAGCTTGTTGAACTTCTGCGGGCGATCTCGCGACTGCCAAAGGTGAAACATGTCAGGGTAGCGAGCGGAGTCCGACATGATCTCGCTTTGCAGGACGAGACGTATGTCCGGGCGCTCATACGCGAGTTCGTTGGCGGTCAGCTCAAACTTGCGCCGGAACATATGTGTGACAATGTCCTTCAGCTCATGCGAAAACCGCCGTTCAAGACGTTTGAGCAGTTCCTCACGGCCTTCGACCACATCTCACGCGACACGGGCAAGGAACAGTACATCATCCCGTACCTGATAAGCGCATTCCCCGGCTGTACGGATGAAGACATGAGCAAGCTCGCGCGATGGCTAAAACAGAGAGGATGGAAACCGCGTCAGGTCCAATGTTTCATCCCGACACCGGGCACGGTCGCCACAGCGATGTACTATGCCGGAATTGCCCCTCAAGGCAACGCAATCCACGTTGCCCGGTCAGATGCAGACCGCTTGCGCCAGCATCGGATACTCATCTCCGACAACAACTAGGGGAGCCCCTTGCGGGCTCCCGTTCAGTAGTTGACACGCCCCTCCCCTACGACAAGCAACCAATCCACAGCTTAGACGGATTACGCAGATAGACAAGGAGTGTGAGGACATTATCTGCATGAATCCGCGTTCATCCGCGCTTGACTCACTGTTGCGACCCAGCGGTTTTGTAGTGTAGACTTCACACAAGTCGGAACACCAGAATCTTAGCGTTACGTTGTTCAGTCTGATGGTTCTGTCGATCATCAGTTGAAAGAACGCGAAGGAGACAAAGCAAATGATAGAGTTTTTCCCGAATAACATCTCCCAGATCAAGAAAGGTCGCACAAAACGCGTATCAAGCTGGGACAGAACCGGCGGAAACATTGACTGTATCAAGGTCGGACCCAGCGAGACACGCGTGTTAGCAGACATCCGCGGTGCCGGTCAGATCAATCACATCTATTTCACGCTCATCTCGCCTGACATCTTCGATTTTCGCGAGGCGGTCCTCAGGCTGTTCTGGGACGACGAGACCCAACCGAGCGTTGAGGTGCCGTTCGGCGATTTCTTCTGTGTCGGCAACTGTACGGTGCGACGGTTTGCGTCGCTGATGGTCGCCGTGAATCCGGGCGCGGGGGATAGCGTCTCGATCAATAACGGGTTCAACTGCTATTTCCCGATGCCGTTTGCGACGCGGGCGCGCATCGAGATCGAGAACCAGAGCAGACGCGTCCTGGGCGGTCTTCCCGGCGCGTTGTGGTACCACATAGATTATGAGGAGCACGATTCGCCACCGCCCGATGACCTGGGACGCTTTCACGCTCAATGGCATCGCGAGAACCTGACAAAGTCGGTGACGAAAGAGTTCAAGAACATCTCGCTCTGGAACGGCGTCAATCTTGATGGAAAAGAGAATTATGTAATCCTCGATGCAGAAGGTGAAGGACATCTCGTTGGGCTGTTCCTGAGCATTGACAACATTGCAGGCGGTTGGTACGGCGAAGGCGACGACATGATATTCGTTGACGGCGACAAATGGCCGCCGTCGCTCCACGGCACAGGCACGGAGGAGATTTTTGGTGGTGGCGCGTCGCCGGACAGAGAGTACGCGGGACCATATACCGGGTTCGTTCTGGTCGAGAACCTTGGCGGAAACCGCTATTCGGGCAAGAACGCCATGTACCGCTGGTACATTCACGATCCAATCCGGTTCTCGAAATCCGTCCGGGTCA
>Ga0315291_10005780_pt1 | contig 15445 bp, 25 predicted proteins | sample YL17G12_20_MG_FD_203070 | JGI IMG/M metagenome (GOLD analysis project Ga0315291, IMG submission 203070) | Sediment microbial communities from Yellowstone Lake, YNP, Wyoming, USA - YL17G12_20 | ecosystem: Environmental > Aquatic > Freshwater > Lake > Sediment | place: USA: Wyoming | collected...
AAAAAAGATCGCCGCCTTGAATCAATCCAGAGAAAAGAAGGTGATCAAGACCTGGTCGCGAAGGTCAACCATCACCCCCGATTTTATAGGACATACTTTAGCCATACACAATGGGAACAAGTTCATCCCGGTTTATATCACTGAGAATATGGTCGGTCATAAATTGGGAGAGTTTGCTCCCACCCGAACTTTCAGGGGTCATTCGGGCAGAATAACTGAAAGAACCACAGCACTGAAGTAGGTAAAAATGGAAGCCAAAGCCAAAGCAAATTTCTTAAGGATGTCCGCCCGCAAGATCCGGAGAGTAGCTGATTTGATCCGGGGGAAAAATGTGGAGGAAGCTTTGAATATTTTAAATTTCACCCCCAAGTATGCAGCCTTGCCCTTGGGAAAGACCTTGAGGTCAGCCACGGCCAACGCCTTGAGCATTGAGGGGACTGCTAAATTGAAAGCGGAGGATTTATTTATTAAAAAGATATTTATTGATGGCGGTCCTATTATGAAAAGGATAAGACCCACTGGGATGGGTAGGGCTTATCGGATTAGAAAGAGGACCAGTCATATAACTATTGTGGTAAGCGATGAATTTGAAGAAATAAAACAGAAAGAAAAAACGGAAAAGAAAAAAAGGACAGGCTCGGAAAGAATGAAGGAGGAAAAGTTTGGGTCAAAAGACTAACCCCATAGGTCTGAGATTAGGGATAAATAGAACCTGGTTTTCAAAATGGTTTGCCTCTAAGAATTTTTCAGATTTTTTGCAAGAAGATTTGATGATCAGGAAATATGTGAATACCAGGTTGGAGCATGCGGGTATAGCCAATTTGGAGATATTTCGAGCACCTAAAAAGGTGACCATTGACATATATACAGCCCGTCCAGGAATCATCATCGGAAGAAAAGGGAGCGAGGTGGATAAGCTAAAGGAGGAATTGCAACTTTTAGTTAAAAAAGATGTAACCATAAACATCATCGAGGTTAAAAGGCCGGAACTTTCTGCCAGATTGGTGGCGCAAAGTATTGCCAAGCAGTTGGAGGGAAGAATCTCCTACCGAAGAGCGATGAAGAAGGCTATTGCCTCAGCCATGAAGATGGGAGCTGAAGGGATAAAGATAGTTTGCCAGGGAAGATTAGCAGGAGCAGAGATCGCCCGGGCAGAGAAATATATGGAGGGAAGAGTTCCTCTGCATACTTTGAGAGCGGATATCGATTATGCCACTGCTACGGCGCACACCACTTATGGAACCATAGGAGTTAAGGTTTGGATATGCAAAGGGGAAATTTTAGGCAAAGGGGTTTTCTGGGGAGAAGAAGCTAAAGAGGAGTTGACCTCTGAGGCTAAGAAAGGAAAAAAAAGAAGAGTTAGAGCCTAACTCCGGTTGGATAAGATAACTAAAAGAAGGAACAGTTTATTATGTTGATGCCCAAAAGGGTTAAATATAGAAAACAGCAAAGGGGCAGAAGAAGAGGCAAGGCTACCCGGGGGAACCAGATAAGTTTCGGTGAGTATGCTATCAAGGCTTTAGAACCAGCCTGGCTAACCAACAAGCAGATTGAGGCGGCCCGAGTAGCTTTAACCCGGCATATAAAAAGAGGCGGAAAGGTATGGATCAGAATCTTCCCGGACAAGCCGGTTACGGTGAAGCCAGCCGAGACCAGAATGGGTAAAGGCAAAGGTGCTCCAGAATATTGGGTAGCGGTGATTAAACCGGGGAGAATCCTCTTCGAATTAGAAGGAGTCACCCCAGAGGTAGCCAAACAAGCTATGAGCTTAGCCGCTCACAAGTTGCCCATAAAGACTAAGTTCGTATCTCGAAAGGAATTATCTTAAAGGGATTAGCGGAGATTACAAAATATGAAACCAGTGCAATTAAGAGAGATGACCAAAGATGAACTTTTGCAGAAGAAAATTGACATGGAGGAGGAGCTTTTTAATCTTAAATTGCGAAAGAAGACCAAACAGTTAGATAATCCTTTAAGACTGAGAAACCTGAGGAGGGATGTGGCTCGAATAGATACTATTCTTAAAGAGGATGAATTGAAAATAAGGTCTTTGGCTCAAGCCAAGGAAATCAAAAACTCCAAAGACGAGGGGAAAAAGCAGTGATGCAGAGGAATGAAAGAAAAACCAGAATCGGAAAGGTAGTTTCTAATCGGATGAACAAGACCGTGGTGGTGGCGGTGGAAAGACTTTTAAGACATCCTCAATATAAAAAGACGATAAAAAAGACTTCCAAGCTTTACGCCCATGACGAAAAAAATGAATGTAAGGTCGGAGATATAGTGGGCCTGATGGAGACCAGACCACTCTCCAGACTTAAAAGATGGAGGGTCTTTCAGGTAGTGAAGAAAGCTGAATAAAGGAATCAAAGATGATTCACGAATATACCAATTTAGTAGTAGCAGATAATACCGGAGCCAGAAAAGCCCAATGTTTCCGAGTTTTAGGGGGAAGCAGAAAAAGATATGCTGGGGTGGGGGACGTGATTGTGGTTACTATCAAGGATGCCATTCCGGGCGGGACAGTTAAAAAATCCCAGGTTTGTAAGGCCGTGGTGGTCAGAACTACTAAAGAGACCAAAAGAAAAGATGGTTCCTATATCCGTTTTTCAGATAATGCGGCAGTAATCATCGACGACCAGGGGGAACCAAGAGGAACCAGAATCTTCGGTCCAGTAGCCAGAGAACTAAGGGAAAGAAAGTTTATGAAAATAATATCTTTGGCTCCTGAGGTGATTTGAGGTTTAAAAGATGAAACTTAAAAAAGGTGATACAGTTTTGGTCATCGCCGGAGATGATAAAGGAAAAATGGGGAAAATCCTTAAGATCTTTCCCGATAAGAATAGGGCTATTGTGGAAGGAGTGAATTTCATAAAGAGGCATACCCGTCCCTCCACCAAAAATCCCAAAGGGGGATTGGTGGAAAAGGAAGCCTCAATAAATCTGACCAATCTGAAGCTTTTCTGTTCCAAATGTGGTGCCCACACCAGAGTCAGTTTCAAAGTGATGGAGGGAGAAGGGACAGAAAAAAAGAAGGTTAGAATTTGCCGGAAATGTGGTGAGATTTTGTAATATGTCCAGGTTAAAGGAAAAATATAAAAAAGAAGTTGTTCCCGCTTTGATGAAAAGGTTTGGGTATAAAAATGTGATGAAGGTGCCCAGGCTGGAGAAGATAGTGATAAATATCGGAGTGGGAGATGCGATTGGTAACGTTAAACTTTTGGATGCAGCTATGGCTGATTTATCTCAGATCACTGGCCAAAAGGCGGTTATCAGAAGGGCGAAGAAATCGATCTCCAATTTCAAGCTGAAGGCCGGAGCAGCGATTGCCTGTATGGTAACCTTAAGAAAAAAAAGAATGTATGAATTTTTTGATCGATTAGTCAATGTGGCTATCCCCCGAGTGAGAGATTTTCGGGGATCCCCACCTAAATCTTTTGATGGAAGAGGAAATTACACCTTAGGAATCAAGGAACAGATTATTTTTCCGGAGGTGGATTACGACAAGGTAGAGAAAATCCGCGGGATGAATATCAGCATCATCACTACGGCTATGACGGATGAAGAAGGGTTCGAGCTTTTGAAAGCTTTGGGCTTGCCATTCAGAACATAGAGGTTTATTTAAGGAGGAGAGAGTTTGGCTAAGAAATGTTTAATTGAAAAAGCGAATAGATCCCCAAAATTTCCGGTGAGGCGACATAGCCGGTGTAAAAGATGTGGGCGACCGAGAGGCTATATGCAAAAGTTTGGTTTATGCCGGATCTGCTTCCGGGAATTAGCCCTGGCCGGAGAAATTCCCGGGATAACCAAGGCGAGCTGGTAAGGAGGCAAAGGTGAATGTAACTGACCCCATTGCAGATATATTAACCCGAATCAGGAATGCCTGTAAGGCTAAACACAAGAAGGTGGATATCCCCAGCTCCAAACTGAAAAAACAGATAGCCCAGGTTCTTCTGGATAACAAATATATAGCTAATTTTGTGGAGGTGGAGGATGAACGCCAAAATCTTTTGAGGATTTTTCTCAAATATGATAGAGAGAATCGAAGCGTCATCACTGGTTTGAAACGGGTTTCCAAACCGGGTTTGAGGATTTACTTTAAGAAAGAGGACTTGAAGCTTTTGAAACGTCAATTAGGGATGACTTTGCTTTCCACTTCCAAAGGTATTCTAACCGATCAACAAGCTCGAAACCAAAAAATTGGGGGAGAAGCGATCTGTAAAGTTTGGTAAAATTCCGCCAAAGGCTTTTCCGCCTACGGTGGAAAGGAGAAAGAATTGTCGAGAGTAGGTAAAAATCCAATAGTTATACCTTCAGGAGTGAAGCTGGAGATCGCAGAACACCAGGTGAAAGTATCCGGTCCCTTAGGGAAATTAGAAAAAGCTATCCATCCTTCAATAAAAGTCAATTTGGAGGACAATTCCGCCAAAGACGGATCCGCCTCTGGCGGAAAAGTTATTGTCTCTCGACCTTCGGACAGTAAATTTCACAAATCTTTGCATGGGCTCTTTCGGATGCTCATATATAATATGGTAGTTGGGGTTACGCAGGGGTTTAAAAAGGTCTTATTGATAAATGGAGTAGGTTACAAGGCTGAACTTTCTGGCAAATTTTTGAATTTGAGCTTGGGCTATTCTCATCCTATTGTCTTTTTGCCACCTGAAGGGATCAAGATAGAACTGGAGAACCCTACCAAAATTATCGTTTCTGGATTGGATAAGGAGTTGGTGGGTTTGGTAGCGGCTAAGATCAGAGCCTTCAGACCACCTGATCCCTATAAAGCCAAAGGGATTAAATATGAGGATGAGTGGGTAAGGAGGAAAGCTGGTAAGACAGCTGCTTAAATATGAAGGACAAAAATATACTAAAAAGAGGACTTTCAGACCGAAGGAAAAAAAGGGTCAAAAAAAAGATCTTCGGCAAAAGTGACTGCCCCCGGTTGACGGTCTATAAGAGTTTAAATCAGATCTATGCTCAGCTGGTGGATGACCAAAACGAGCGAACCATAACCGGAGCGTCCAGCTTATCCCCTGAAGTAAAAAAACTTTTAGAGAATAAGAATAATAAGATTACCATCAGCAAAAAAGTGGGAATCTATTTAGCCAGAAAAGCCAAAGAGAAAGGGATAAAAAAGGTGATCTTCGATCGGAATCGATACCGATACCATGGCCGAGTGAAAGCGTTAGCTGAAGGTGCTCGAGAAGGTGGATTGGAGTTTTAAATCAAAAAGCGAGGTAGAAATTTGCCATTTGGTAAACCAGATCAATTGGAGTTAGAGGAAAGGGTTATCTACATTAACCGGGTAGCCAAGGTGGTGAAAGGGGGAAAAAGATTTGGATTTACTGCCTTAGTGGCTTGCGGTGATAGGAACGGAAGGGTGGGGATCGGATTGGGAAAGGCCGGGGAGGTCTCCGATGCGATAAGCAAAGGGACTGAAGCAGCTAAAAAGAATATGGTTAAAATCCCTTTGGTAAACGGGACTTTACCTTACCAGATAACAGGTAGATTTGGTGCAGCCACTGTTATCTTAAAGCCAGCCTCACCAGGGACCGGAGTAATTGCCGGTGGCCCGGTAAGAGCGGTTTTGGAAGCGGCTGGGGTGCAGGATATCCTGACCAAATCTTTAGGTTCCCCTAATCCCCACAATGTGGTCAAAGCTACTTTGCAGGGTCTTTTGGATCTAAAAAGGTTTGTGGAATTAGAAGAACAAAAAGAAAAAGAAAAATAGTTCTGTAAATGATATGTCAAAGGATCTAAAAATAACTCAGATCAAAAGCTTTATCGGGCATAAAAAGAAACAGAAAGAGACGATAAAAGCTTTAGGGATAAAAAGATTACATCAGTCCGTAGTCCATAAAGATACACCTCAGATCAGAGGGATGATCCAGGTGGTCAAACATCTGGTTAAGGTAGAAGAGGCTTAAAATTTGGCTAAAGAGATGTTGAAGTTAGGTAATTTAAAGAAGGTTGCCGGGGCGACCAAGAAAAGGAAAAGAATCGGAAGAGGGCCTGGTTCTGGTCACGGCAAAACCTCTACTCGAGGGCACAAAGGGCAATTGGCCCGTGCCGGCGCTAAAAGGAGACCCTGGTTCGAAGGAGGTCAGATGCCCCTTTCGAGGAGGGTCCCCAAAAGAGGTTTTACCAGTTTGAGAAAGAAGGAATTTCAGATTGTCAATTTGAAATCTTTGAGTCTATGCAATAAGGGCCAGTTGATCACTCCATTAGTTTTGAAGAACTTAGGACTGATCAAGAAAGAGGATCAACCGGTGAAAATTTTAGGTGAAGGGGAAATTTCTTTTCCCCTAACTGTTCAAGCCCATGCCTTCAGTAAGGCTGCCAAGCAGAAAATTGAGGCTGGTGGTGGGAAAGTTGAGTTGATCCAATGATCGGAACTGTTGAAAATATATTTCGCATTCCGGAGTTAAGGAAAAAGATTCTTTTTACTTTGGGAATATTGATCGTCTACCGCATCGGTGGTCATATCCCTACCCCGGGAGTGGATGCTACGGCTATGGCGGAATTTTTCCGGCAAGCCAAAGGGTCTTTGTTCGGGCTCTATGATATGTTTGTGGGTGGGGCTTTTGGCAAAGCCACTATCTTCTCCCTGGGGATTATGCCTTATATCTCCGCCTCGATCATCATGCAACTTTTAGGATCAGTAGTGCCTTATTTCCAAAAGCTCCAAAAAGAGGGGGAAGAAGGAAGAAGAAAGATCACTCAATTAACCCGTTATGGAACGGTCTTAATCTCAGCCATTCAAGCTTTAGCCACCAGCATTTTCTTAGAGAGCTTAAACATCGGTGGGAGGTATGTAGTTCCCTTTCCCGGAATGGGCTTCCGCCTTTTAACTATGCTTACCTTCACCTCAGGGACCATCTTCATTATGTGGTTGGGGGAGCAGATAACGGATAAAGGGATCGGGAATGGGATCTCTTTAATCATTATGATCGGGATCATCGCCCGAATGCCCAGCGGTGTGGTGGAGGAAATCCAAAGACTTTTCCGAGGGGAAAGATATTTGGTGCAGGAATTGGTTGTGTTGACAATAATTGTGGGGGTGATTGCGGCGATAGTTGTGGTCACCCGAGCCCAAAGAAAGATTCCGGTTGTATATGCCAAAAGAGTAGTAGGCAGAAAGGTGATGGGGGGACAGAGCACCTTTATACCTTTATCGGTTAACACTGCCGGGATTATCCCAATAATCTTCGCTCAATCGATTATGTTCGCTCCCAGCACCTTAGCCTCCTTTTTCCCTAACAGCGAACTTGTGCAAAGCTTCTCCTTAAGCCTTAATCCGGGAGGGGTTTTGTATTCTTTAATCTATGGCTTATTGATCATCTTCTTCGCCTATTTTTATACTGCCATCGTTTTTAATCCTATTGACCTGGCAGATAATATGAGAAAATACGGAGGATTTATTCCGGGGATTAGACCAGGGAAGAAGACCTCCGAATATATCGATAACGTTTTAACCCGGATCACCTTGCCGGGAGCTATATTCTTCGCTTTGATCGCTGTCTTACCATATTTTATGATGAAATCGATGGAGGTGCAGTTCTACTTTGGAGGAACCGGGCTTTTGATCGTAGTGGGAGTGGCTTTGGATACATTACAGCAGATAGAATCCCATTTGACTATGCGGCACTATGACGGCTTTATGAAAAAGGGGAGAATAAGGGTGAGATTTTAATTGAATATCGTTTTGATCGGCATACCCGGTTCGGGGAAAGGAACCCAGGCCAAACTTTTGGCAAAAGAATTGAAGTCGAATTTGATTCCCACTGGCGATCTGTTGAGGGAGGCGGTAAAGAAGAAGGAAAAGTTAGGAAAACAAGCCCAGACCTTCATGCGAAAAGGAGAGCTGGTGCCGGATGAGATCATCTTAAAGCTGATCAAAAGAGAGATAAAAGAGAAAGGATCTGAAAGAGGTTTTGTCTTAGATGGTTTCCCCAGGACTTGTGCTCAAGCCCAAGGGTTAGGAAAAGTTCTAAAAGAAATTGGGAAGAAAATCGATGCCGTGGTCAAATTGAAGATATCGGAGAAAGTGGCTAAAGAGAGGCTTTCCTTTCGTTCGGTTTGTCCTAATTGCGAAGCCAATTTCAATCAGAAAACTAAGTCTCCTAAAAAATTAGGAAGATGCGATTTTTGCGGTGAAAAATTAGAAAAAAGATTTGACGACGATCCCCAGACTATTTCTTTCAGGTTAAAGGTCTATCAAAAGAAAACAAAGCCGATTGAGAATTATTACAAAAAGAGAAGGATTTTAAAAGTTGTGGATGGGAATGGGGAACCGGAACAGGTTAAAAAGAAAATCTTGGCAATTTTGAAGAAGGATGCTAAAATTTCTTAATGATAGTTTTGAAATCGAAAAGGGAGATCGAGATCATAAGGGCTAATGGGAGAATTGTGGCACAGACCTTGAAAATAATAGGAGAGAATATTAAACCGGGAATAAAAACCAAGGAGTTAGACCGATTGGCGAAAGAATTCATAAAGCAAAGCCAGGCCCAGCCAGCTTTTTTTGGATATCGAGGATTTCCAGCTAATATTTGCATTTCCATCAACGAAGAGGTGGTGCATGGGATACCTAATGAGAGAGAATTGAAGGAAGGGGATATAGTCTCTGTAGATGTAGGGGTTTTTAAGAATGGCTATTATGCTGATGCGGCTTATACCTATACAGTCGGAAAGGTTTCACCGGAAGCTTTGAAATTAATAGAGGTGACACGTAGTTCCCTATACAAAGGGATTGAAGCCTGTAAAGTGGGTGCCAATCTTTTCGATATTTCTTACGTTATACAAACTTATGTAGAAGCAAATGGTTTTCAAGTGGTCCGAGAGTTAGTGGGCCATGGGATTGGACAGAATATGCATGAGGAACCTCAAATTCCCAACTACGGGAATAAAGGTGAGGGTCCGATTTTAGAGGAAGGGATGGTTTTGGCTATTGAGCCGATGGTTAATCAGAAGACTTTTGAGGTCAAGACTAAAGAGGATCAATGGACTGTGGTGACTGCTGATGGATCCCTTTCTGCTCATTTCGAACATACGGTGGCTTTAACCGCAAGTGGGACGGAGATATTAACGACTCTATAATTCTTTATGGCTAAAGAGGAGTGCGTACAGGTAGAAGGGAAAGTTATTGAGCCATTGCCCAATGCTATGTTCAAAGTGGAGTTGGATAGTGGGCATATTGTCTTAGCCCACGTTTCCGGAAAGATGCGGATGCACTTTATTCGCATCCTGCCGGGAGATCGAGTAACTGTGGAACTTTCCCCATACGATTTATCTCGGGGAAGGATAATTTATCGTTATAAGTAGGAGAAAAAATTGAAGGTAAGATCGAGCGTAAAAGTTCGTTGTGAGAAGTGTAAGATCGTTAAGAGGCAGGGGGTGATCAGGGTGATTTGCCCTAACCCCAAACATAAGCAGAGACAAGGTTAAAGGAGGATTATTTTGGCCAGAATTGCCGGCGTGGATTTGCCCAAAGAAAAAAGGATAGAGGTAGGGCTGACCTATATTTATGGTATCGGTCGCTCTACAGCCGAAAGGATTTTAAAGAAAACCGGGGTCTCACCCGATACTCGGGTGAAGAATTTAACTGATGAGGCTGTGGCTAAATTGAGATCGGTGATCGAATCTGAGTACAAGGTGGAAGGAGCATTGCGGGGGGAAGTGTCTATGAATATTAAAAGACTTATCGATATCGGCTGTTACCGAGGCTTGCGACACCGAAGAGGTTTGCCAGTGCGAGGTCAGAGGACCAAAACCAATGCTCGGACCAGAAAAGGTCCGCGGAAAACTATTGGCACCCGAAAGAAAGAAACCAGTGTCATACATAGATAGTTCTGAAAGGAGAAAGATTTGGCTGAGGAAGAAAAAAAGAAACCCAAGAAGAAACATAAAAAGGTTGAGCCCTATGGCGTAGCTCATATTCAGGCGACTTTCAATAATACCATCGTCACCATTACTGACACTAAAGGGAATGTGATCGCCTGGTCTTCTGCTGGAAAATCTGGATTTAAAGGTTCTAAAAAAAGTACCCCTTTTGCGGCCGGTATTGCCGCTGAGGTTTCAGCTCGAAATGCTTTGGAATTAGGGGTTAAAAAGGTGGAGGTAAATGTTAAAGGTCCAGGATCAGGAAGGGAAGCAGCCATTCGTTCGCTTCAGGCTGCGGGATTGGAGATAACGGCGATCAGAGATGTGACCCCTATACCCCATAACGGATGCAGGCCTCCCAAGAGGAGAAGGGTATAATTCCGATACCATTCCAAGCCGTGGAAGGTGGACTCTATTCAAAAGAGCTGTTTATACGAGATGGAGAAAAGCAGGCAGATATTGTTTTTAAAAGGAGTCCATTTTTAAAGAATAGAAGCAAAAGATAAAAAATAAAAGATTAAAAATTAAAAATAAAATATAAAATGAAGATGTGCCTTGTAAAATAGATAGTCAGCTAAGGAGTGTGAATGGCAAGATATATTGGTGCAGTTTGTAAATTGTGTCGTAGAGAAGGGGAAAAGCTTTTCTTGAAAGGAGCGAGATGCTTTTCCGAGAAGTGTGCCTACGATAAAAGAGGATACGCGCCGGGACAACATGGTCAAACTCTAAGAAGGAAGGGAGGGGGGGAGTATGGGCATCAGCTCAGAGAAAAGCAAAAAGTGAAGAGAATCTATGGGATGTTGGAAAAACAGTTCCATAACTATTTCGAAAAGGCAGAGAAGCAAAAAGGCATTACCGGAGAAAACCTCTTAAGGCTTTTAGAATGCCGGATAGACAATTTAGTATATAGATTGGGTTTTGCCCCATCCAGAAACACCGCCAGACAATTGGTTCTGCATGGTCACTTTTCAGTCAACGGAAGAAAAGTCAATATCCCCTCTTATCAGGTTAAGCCCCGCCAAATAATCTCAGTGCGTGAAAAAAGTCGGGATTTAGATATAATTCATGCCAGCTTAAAGGAAGTGGGAAGGGGAGCGGATATCTCTTATTTAAGGTTAGATAAAGCCAAGTTAGAAGGGGAACTTTTGGAGATCCCTAAAAGAACGGACATCCCCATTTTAGCTCAAGAGCAATTAATTGTGGAGCTATATTCTAAATAAAATCTAACCTCTTTGAATATCAGGAGGTTTCAAAAAGATGAAATGGAAACCAATTCAGATGCCCAAAGAAGTAAGCTTTGACCAAGCCACCCTTTCTGATAGATATACTAAATTTATCATCGAGCCTTTGGAAAGAGGATTTGGTATCACTTTGGGTAATGCCTTGCGTCGAACCCTTTTGTCCTCCATCCAGGGTGCGGCACCGGTGGCTGCCAGAATCGATGGGGTGCTGCACGAGTTTTCCACTATCCCCGGGATTTATGAGGATGTAATCGAGCTCATCTTGAATATCAAAAAGATAAAGCTGAAACTTCTGGGAGATGCACCTAAAACCCTAATTTTAGAGGGTAATAAGAAGGGTGATTACAAAGCTGGGAACATAAAAACAGATGGGGATGTGGAGATATTAAATCCGGATCAGCATATTCTTAAGATCACCGGCGATGGTAAGGTGAAAATTGAAATAGATGTGAGCACCGGTAGATCATATGTTCCCTCAGAATTGAACAAAAGAGCGGATGCTCCAGTAGGGACAATTTTTTTGGACTCAATGTTCTCCCCGGTCACCAAGGTCAATTTCGAAGTGGAGAACACCCGAGTGGGACAGAGGACCGATTACGATAAGTTGATTTTAGAGGTTTGGACTGATGGGACTTTGACTCCAGAGGATGCGGTCTGCTTTGCCTCCAAGCTCTTAAAGGATCATCTGCAGATTTTTATTAAATTGGACAAAGAGCTGGAGATGGCTGAGGAAGAGAAAGTGGACGAGGGAATCTTAAAGATCAGAAATCTTTTGAAGATGAAAGTGGATGAGTTGGAGCTTTCTGTCAGATCCTCCAATTGCTTAAGAGCCGCTAATATTCAGACCTTAGAGGATTTAGTGAAGAAGACCGAGTCAGAGATGCTCAAATATAGAAATTTTGGTAGAAAATCTTTGACTGAACTACAGAATATTCTATCTGACCTGGGGTTGCAATTTGGTATGGATGTGGAGAAATATAAGGAGCCGGAGAAGGTGAGTAAACGGTAGTCAGTGTTGGGTAAACCGATAAAAGATAGGCAAAGAGATGAGGCATGGAAGGAAGGTAAAAAAGTTAGGAAGACCCAAATCACACCGGAAGGCGATGCTTTATAATATGGCTGCATCACTTCTGACCCATATTCAGATAAAAACCACCTTAGCTAAAGCCAAAGAGGTGAAAAAGGTGGTGGATCGTCTGGTGACCTTAGCCAAAAGAGGTGATCTTTCAGCTAAAAGGCAAGCTTATAACATTATCCGAGAGCACAGTCTGGTGAAAAAGCTCTTTGAGGAGATCGGTCCAAAATTCAAGGAAAGAAATGGTGGATATACCCGGTTGATGAGGTATGATACCCGATTAGGAGACGGAGCCCAATTGGCTGTGGTGGAACTTCTGATGGGGAAGCCGGTCAAGGTTAAGAAGGAAAAGGAAAAAGATAAAAAGGAAAAAGAGAAAAAAGAGGAGAAGGTGGAGGCTAAGAAGGGAAAAGAGAGGAAGGCCTCTAAAGAAAAGGAAGGAAAAAAGGAAAAAGAGGAAAAAGTAGAGTCGGAAGTTATAGAAGAAAAGAAAGAGGAAACGACTGAAGAGAAAGCTGAATAGATTTTAAATTTTCAACTTTTAATTTTAAATTTTTCAAGCCGTCGAGACCAAACTTGGCGGCTTTTTTTTAGGTGCAATTCATGAATTGCACCTAAAGTCAATTTGAATGGTAGAACAGACATTCCTATCTGTTCTGTCAGATGGTTTTTATCTAGTGGAAGTCTTTAGATTTCCAGTTACAATACAAAATGGGAGGCTTCCCGCCTTTTGGCGGGATGTGCCTCTGGCGGAAAGGTTGACACTCCAAAGATTTTGGGAGTAGCGAAACTTGTTTCGCACAAATACATTAGAAACGCAGAGCCCCCCGCCAGAGGCGGGGGATTTCCGTTTCACTTCAACAAGCTCTGCTATTCCTAAGATTTTTAAATTATTGTTGACTAAATTGATTAGATTCGATATATTAGTCAAGCCAAAACTTAAAAAGGAGGCAGATGGAATGAAAATTAAATCTTACACCAAAGATGATGTGGTCATCTTGGAACCCAAAGGAAAATTAATGGGTGGGCCAGACATCGGGGAGTTGGATGAGAAGCTCTATGCTTTGCTGGGGAAAAAGCAGAGGAAGGTGATAGTTGATCTGGGGAAGACTGACTGGATCTCCTCTTCTGGAATTGCTATTCTAATTCATCATCACAACAAATTCAAAGAAATCGGGGGGAATTTAAAGTTGGTCAATTTGACCAAGAAGATCCAGCAGATCATTGCCATTACCAAGCTTACTTTGGTATTTGATGTTTATGATTCAATGGATTTAGCGCTGGAGAGTTTTAAGAAAACAAAATAGTTTTTAAAAGATAAATTTATTTGGGATGTACTTAAACTACCCCAAATCTTAAACAATATTTATGCGGGGTGAGGTAAACCTCACCCCCTACATTAAAAACTTCACATTATACCTAATTCAACTCAGGAGAATTTAAATGGAATTTTTTGAGGTGGTAGAAAATAGGCATTCGGTCCGGTCTTTTAAAGATAGAGAAATCGAGAAAGAAAAGATTCAAAAGCTTTTGGAAGTGGCAAATTCTGCTCCTTCGGCTGGGGATCTGCAAACTTATCAGATTTTTTTAGTGAGGGATAAAAACACAAAAGAAAAATTAGCTCAAGCCGCCTACGGGCAGGATTTTATCGCCCAAGCCTCAATCAATTTGGTCTTTTGCATTGACCCTTTAAGATCAGGAAGAAGATATGGGAAAAGAGGGGAAAGTTTATATTCTATTCAAGATGCTACCATTTCCTGTGCTTTTGTTCATCTGGCTTGCGTGGATCTAGGATTGGGCAGTGTAATGGTGGGTGCTTTTGATGAGGGTGAGGTAAGTCTGATTCTAAATATTCCTCCAACTTTGAGACCAATAATTATTTTGCCAATTGGCTATCCCGATGAAAAACCCAAGAAAACCCCAAGAAGAAAATTGGATGAGTTGATTTATGAAGTGTAGTCCGATTTTCGAAATCGGAAAAGGCAGAAATCAACTTTTGTAAAACCACCTACTTGATTTTCTGAGCCACCATCAATACAACTTTGGAATAATGACCTAAGCCATATCGGGTAATCTTTCTTCCAAATCTCTTCCAGACATCTTCAAAAGGGTGTGGTTTTTTTTCATAAATTTTTTCTGCATTTTCTATGGCAAACTTTATCTCCTGTCGTGCCAATTCTGGGCCAAGTTTTTTCCAAGTATAAAAGCTTTTAACTTGGATTAGTTCAAGTCCTACTTTCTTTAACATTGCCTCATACTCTTTTTTGCTTAGCCAGGTAGCATCACTTATATAAGAGAACAACGCCACCTCTATTTTCTGGGCTTCAGTCTCCATATCTTCAGGGAGCATAGTTACAAAGCAGAAATATCTACCCGGTTTCAAAACCCTTTTGATCTCGAAAAAAGTTCTTTGAACTCCAGTTTTTCCTCGGGTCATAAAAAGATCTTCCAGCCCCAGGAAATTTATTACCATATCGAAACTTTCATCTTGGAAATCTAATTTTGTCGCATCCATTTTCAGAACTTGGATCCTATTGGTCAAATTCTTTTCCCTGACATTTCTTTCTGTATTCAAGATATCAATTTCTGAAATATCGATACCAACTACTTTTACATTTTTATGAAGCTTCGCTATTTCTATAGCAAAATATCCATACCCAGTTCCCAAATCTAAAATCTTCATCCCTGATTTAATCGGCAAAGTTTTCGCTATTCTGGTTCGCAGGCCGGAAAGTTTTGAAAAACAGGTGGGGTATTCTTTCTCCGAAATGTATTTCTCAGTCATACTTTATATTGTTGCTCTATATATTTGGTCTAATCGTAAAAAATTCCGATTACCAACCTCAAAAATTTGTAACTTTTTCAAGACGTATACGTTTTAGGTATTGACAATATATGATTTTTCGGTATATTAAAACAAGGGAAATATTGAGCCTGACTGAGGTTCTTAGGAAAGAGCTGGGGGTTGGTCTTTTTTGTCATTTAACTTTTAACTTCTGATGGAGGAGGTTATTATGTGCAGGTTCAGGTTAGTTTTTGGTATAATATTTGTGGGGGTAGTTTTATTTTTTTCTTTTAAGGAGGTTTCAGCTCAGAACAAATATCTGGTCAAGATCGATGTAAGCTCTTCGGACCAGATTCAAAAGCTTAAAAAGACCAATGCTTTAGTTTATGCCAAAACACCTAAGTTTTTTGTAGGGGAAGCGGAACTTAGGGATTTAGATTATCTGAAAGGTGAAGGGGTGGTTTGTCA
>Ga0315291_10005781_pt1 | contig 15445 bp, 15 predicted proteins | sample YL17G12_20_MG_FD_203070 | JGI IMG/M metagenome (GOLD analysis project Ga0315291, IMG submission 203070) | Sediment microbial communities from Yellowstone Lake, YNP, Wyoming, USA - YL17G12_20 | ecosystem: Environmental > Aquatic > Freshwater > Lake > Sediment | place: USA: Wyoming | collected...
GCCAAACCCATAACGCGGATTTTTTATGACTTCAAGAAATTCTTGGCTTAAATCAACGCTTCTTAAGTCCGCGCCCAGATTCTCTTTCACTAGGCCCGCCTGTTTTCCGGGCTCCTTGGCTTTATGGCAGAAAGGGATATTAAAGTGTAAAGGAATGACTTCTACCCCCTGCTGTTGGATTACTTTTGCCGCCAGGATGCTGTCAAGGCCGCCTGAAATCAATGCGATAGCTTTCATCAGAAAGGTATTTGTTGGAGGGATAGCTTTTTGTGTGGCTGCTTCGGAAAGATTTAGGATGTGATTACTGGCCTCTTAATGGGCCTGCAACTATCCTAAATTAGGCTTTCTTCCCTTATTGGCGCGCTTGGAGCGCCAGTTCAATTTTCCCCTGCGTTTACGTTTGCCCAAAGTTAACTCCTTAGTATTTGTAATAATTCGCCGGAATGACCTGCGCAATATAGCGCACTGCTTCAATAATACAGATGCGTATCGCTTTCTCCATCGGCGTATTCGCGTATGCCCCTAATCCGCCGCCTAAGGCCCAGCTGCCCATAAAACCCATCATGAAACCTCCGGCCACATCAGAAGCCTGGCCCTGCACGCGCGTAGAAGCTAAAACTTCCGAGCTTGAAGTATCGACGATACGGATATCCATAGCCATGTGCGACTTATTCATGGCGGCACCCAGAAGTCCGCCTAAGATGCCGCTGGCCACCCCTCCGCCTCCGCCTATTCCTGCGGCTCCACCCGAAGCTGCCGGCTCAAATTCCGTGACTGCCGCGGTAACTATCAAATCCGCGGTCTTGATTTTTCCTCTTTGCGGCCCACCAACTCCCTGCTGGGCTGCGCCCGATGCGCTTAATTCCTGCTCCTGCATTACCGCGCTCAACTGCTGGCGCTCCAGGACGCTAAAACGATTGCTGTTTACTAATGCCGTGATTAACATTTCGCGTAGCCCCGAGCCGATTTCACCGGTTGCCTTGGCTGCCTTTACATCAAAATCCGCGATGGCGACTCTGGCCCTTGGCCCGCTGTAGGGCGGTAAGGGTGCAGCGCCCGCATAATTATCTACCTGAGCAGTCGGCTGCGTCATCGAAGCGCACCCCACCAGGCCCATAGCTAATAAGGAACAACCGACAATCAGCAATAATCTTTTCATTTTAATCCCTCTCCCTTATTCAGCACATTTATCGCCTTATCCGCCAGGTCCTGGGCGGCGCTATTCAGCGCTTCTCTTCCGCCGGTAATCCTATCCATATGCGCAGAGCTTCCCGAGGCATCCAGATAGCCAATCACCTTGCCGTCTTTAACCCTGATTACTTTAGCCGTGATATTGGCAAAACAGGAGATCATGCTTGACTGCGGGACATTCCCTCCGCTTGAGGCAATGGCCTTACCCACGATTACAAAATCCGCCTTGGACAAGTTGCCCAATTTTACGGTTAACTCATCCGAGAAGTCAACCAGGCGGAAAGCCTTATCCTGTTGAATGACCTTGTTCAGGCTTGACGGCTCAAGCACCTCAAACCCTGCGGCGATGAGATTCTGGGCGAGCTTGGATTCAGTAGTAGACAAATCAACTTCACTGGCCCACCATGCGCGCTGGGGGCCTTCGATATTCTGCTCGGAAATCAGAAGGATCACCTTAGCCTGTTGAGCAGAGGCCTGAGTAAAGAAACTGACAGAAAAAATTGCCGCAAAAAAAAGAATCAGTCTTTTCGTGGTCATAGATTTATTGCTGCCCTGCTTTCTTTATCCGGATCTTAAAGGTATATTTGGTCGGGGCGCAATCGCTAGTATTTCCGTCATATTGCAGACTAAAGTACGCCTCTGCGGCCGCAGGCATCCCCTTGGCAACGCCGCCATACTGGCCCTGAGCGCTTGAAAAACGCATCGTCCTTTTTTCGCCTGGCTTAAATGTCTTCCAGCCGCCGAAGCCTTCTGTTGACATCTTTACCCTGTCAGGATCACATATTTGGCCTACGAAAGAAGATACGCAATTTGCCGTTACAGTATAAACGACCTCGGCTGTATCTCCTTCATTTACCTTATATTTAAAATAGTGGATTTCGCCCGGTAAAATATCAGCGATGTATATGGTGTCTGTGCCGACTAAGGTCGCGGTTGAGAATCCTTGGCCGGGCTTGATCGGCACACCCTCTTCCTCATCCTTTATTTTCTCCCTTATTTCTTTCGTGACTGTCTTTAAGGAATCGGTGAGCTGTTTAGAGTTTCCGGCGTCAAGGTACATGCCGCCTGAAGTGCTGGAAATCGCCTTAAGCTGTGCCCTTGTTTCTTCGTCGACATCAAAACCGATTGTGTGCACCACAAACTTAAATCCCTGCTTTTTTAAGTTTTCGATCACATCCAGGGGATCCCCTCCGCAGGTCTCTTTACCGTCACTTACAAGGACAATAAAACGTTCCGCATCGACACTGGTAAAATCATCCGGGGCTTTTGACAACGAGTAAGCAATAGGTGTAACGCCTCTTGGCGTGAGCATATTGACTCTCTGTATTATCTGTGCCTTAGTTCCCTTTCCGATAGGAACCACCAGTTCTGAAACTTTACAATTATCTTCCTGAGCCGCATTCTTATCGAATTCATGGCCGTAAACCCTTAAACCCATCGGCAGGTCTTCCGATATTTCTCCCAATACGTTTGCCATTGCCTCTTTAGCGATATCTATCTTCTTTCTGCCCCCCAGGCTCTCGTCCATGCTTCCTGAGGAATCGACCATAAAAAGGACCAATTTATCCGCGGCAAAAGACGGGGCTGTAAAAATGCAAAAAGACAAAAGCATAACTGCGGCAACCGACAATTTTAAAGCTAAAAACAATTTTTTCATTTTTCCCTCCTTACGTAGAAAGCTGCACCCCAGCTAAAAGGTATGCTGGGTGCGTCCTTTTTAGGACGGAACACCCGGCTTTCCTATAAGCCGGGGTGTAACGCAGAAAGCGGCACCCCAACTAATTAGAAACTTGAAATTTATTATATCACCTTTAAAAGGTGAGTCAATCTGCTTTTTTTCACTGACTAACGGATAGTTGCGCAATCCTGCCGATAACAAGGCCTGGTTTTTCTTTTCTTAGCTCTTTAGGGGTGCTAGAGCCGGTGGTAACCGCCACTGTCCTGACGCGCGCGCGGCGTCCGGCCTGAACGTCGATAACCATGTCCCCGACATATATTGTTTCTTTAGTTTTAGCGTTAAATTTCTTTCTGATGGCGTTGATGATTTCCGGATGAGGCTTGCCCTGCTTTAGCTTATCCGCGCAAAGGACATAATCAAAGTACCGTCCTATTTTCAGGTGGCGGATCAAGATATGCGAGAATTTGGTCGGCCGGTTACTGGCTACGGCGAGCCTTAACCCCTTGGATTTTAGCTTTTTGAGAAGATTTTCTGCTCCGGGAAATAAATGCGCGTGCTTAATCAATGAATTCTTGTGGTGGCAGCGGTATATCCTTAAAGCCTTCTTTAAATCTTCTTTCTTTACAAAAGGCTTCAAGAGGAATTCGTCCCCCCAGCCTACTGCCCGGCGGATAGTCAGATTATCGCGTCTTGGCGCTTTAACTACGCGCATGGTGTAATTAAAGCTTTCAATTATCGCCCCGTACGCATCAAGCAGGGTTCCGTCTAAGTCAAAGATAACAAGCTTAATATTTTTCATAAAAAGTAAGGGCAGGGATTGATTCCCTGCCCTTGCAATATCGTTTGCGCAAAAATAATTACTGCTGCGCCGGGTTAGCTGACACTTGCGCAGAAGAGGCGGCCGATGTTGCGGGAGCTGATGTTGCTGCCGCAGCCGCTGCCGCCGGTGCCTCAGCAGCGGGCGCGCCGGAACCGGAGACTGCTTCCGGAGTCTCTGCCTTCTCCACGCTTACATTCTTGGCGATATTCTTACCGTCGGCTGTAACTTTATAATCTATGCTTACTGTGTCTTTGGGTTGTATTTCGGCAAGCGACTTGACATTCTCAAATGTCGTCTTATCATCGGCTAAAACGCTCATCTCTTTTTCCTGCTCCGCATCAAAATCCTGATACTTTACCACGACTTCATTTTTCTGAGGATCTACGGAAACCGCTTCCCCCCACAACCACTGTATCTCGGGCTCAGCCTGTATAGCGGGGGCCTGTGCCGGAGTTTCAGCCGGGGCCGCCGGGGGAGCGGGAACTTGAGCCTCTGGCGTTGCGGGCGCCTGCTGAACTGTAGTATCTTGCGCTAAAACTGTGCTGACTAACGCTAAAGAAAAAATAATACCTATAACTAAAGCTGTCTTACGTGCCATAAAACACCTCCTTGAAGTGAAAATAACTTACCACAAAACAGGCTGTTTGTCAAGTTAAGGGCAAGCCGCAGCTAATGTTAGAATATTTCCTTTGCACGGGATCTAAGTTTAAGATAAACTGCGCTGGCAATGAAGGCCTTAGCTATATCACCCGGGATGAAGGGAATGACGCCCAGGAAGAGTAGCTTTGAAAAAGGATAGCCAAAAAGAAGCTTAAGCCATAGTGTGCCGCAGAGCAACAAGACCAAGTCCGCCGCGCAAAAGACAGCGAAGGTAAAAAGGAAATTATCTTTTGAGTATCGGACGAAGCTTCCGGTCAATGATGCGGCCACGATAAAACCGATCAGGTATCCGGCCGTCGGGCCGAAAAAGGATATCGCGAAAAATACGTAGACTGACTGCGCTACCAGGCCTAAATTCCTTCCCAGAAACGCTCCGGCAAGCAGCACAAAAAATGTCTGCAGCGTAAGCGGTACCGGCGTAAACGGCAAAGGTATGCGCACAAAACCACCCAGGGCGGTTAGAAGGACAAATGCCGCAACTCCTATTGCCCGGCAGGCTGTTTTATTGACGATTATTTCCCTGCGTAAGATTGCTTCCATGGGAAAGCTCCTTTGTTCAGAATTCAGAGTTTAGGATTTAATTATAATACCATAAAACAAATATTTGTAAAGGAAAAGGGTTAACCCTTTAACAGGATTAACCCTTTTATATTTGGCTCTGAACGCCTGCTTATTCTTTAGCTATGGCTAAAGTGATCAAGCCCGCTAAAATTAAGAAAGGAGCGGCGCAACCCTTGATGAGCGGTAAGGTATACCAGCCCCACCAATGCCTGCCAATAAGCAAAAATCCTGCCAGGACTAATAAAACTATGCCTATTACAACCTTAAGAAGCATTGATAAAAACTTTCCTGCCCCCCCACCCTTTTCTTCCTTTTTGACTTCATCTGCCATATTACTTCCCTCCTTTTGCTGTAAGCAAACACCCGCCAATCCTGTATGGCGGGGTGTTAGTTTGGTTTGCTTTTCCACCTGCGGTGAATCCAGCTCCATTCAGCAGGATATTTCCTTATATATGTTTCGATAATATTCGTCAGGCGCTGAATATTTATCGTGATTGTCTCTTCGGCATCTTTGCCTTCCACTAAATCCAGCGGCTTCTCAAAGATAATCCGGTGCGTATCATCTTTCTGCCTGATAATAAAACAAGGAAGCAGTGCCGCCTTGGTGCGCTGCGCCAAAACCACCGGGCCTGTCGCAGTCGCCGCCTTCCTTCCGAAGAAATCCACAAAAACACCGCCAGTGCCGAAATTCTGGTCTATAGGTATAAAGACGATTTCATTCTCGCGCAAAGAGCTGATAGTGCTATTCACGCAGGTATTGCGCGGCTGGCTGTAAATTGTTTTGATGCCAAGCCTCTTCCTTTTTGCAAGGAACTTCTTCTCAATCCGCGTATCGCGCATCGGCCGCATGATGCCGGCGACCTTGTAGCCTTCAAGGCTAAGCTTTGCCATAAGCAGCGGAAAGCTGCCGAAATGGGCGCTCACCAGGATCACGCCCCTACCGCGCGAAAAGGCCTGATCAAGATTTTCTTTCCCCGATAACTGCACGCGTTTTTTAAGAAGCGCGGGCCTGTCCATGAGAAAAAGAAGCTCTATCGCCCCCTTTGCCATTAGCGTGAAACAATCTTGGGCAATCTGCTCAATTTCAGCTTTGGATTTCTTGCCGGCAAAAGCGATGCTCAGGCTGTCTAGCGCGATTCTGCGCTGTTTAGCCACCAGGCGGTATCCCAGAAAGGAGATATTTCTGGCAAATCCGTACAGGTAACGCGCCGGGATCACCTTGACTATCAAAGAACATATTGTTAAACCTAACCAGCCGAAAAAGTAGCTAAAGAATTTTCGTATCTTTTTAGAATCCATTATGCTTAGATATTTGAATTATAACAAATGGGGTTAAAATTGCAAGAAGTATTATAATTTATACCCGATTTTGCGTAGCAACTCCTTGCGCCAGGCTATATCCGAGGCCTCTTCTATTCCTTTAGGCTTTTCGCCGTCAATAACCCCCAGTATCCCTCTTGAGCCTTCGGAGTTTTCCGCCACAATCACCTCAACGGGATTAGCCGAAGCGCAGTAAATCGCGCAGACCTCCGGTATGTTTTTAACCGCGTTTAAGACATTGATTGGGTAAGCATCTTTAAGCAGGATAATGAAACTGTGGCCTGCGCCTATTTCAAGGGCATTCTCCGCGGCGAGTTTTTTTAGCCCGGCGTCTGTCCCTTCGCACCTGATTTTGCAGGCGCCGCTTGATTCCGCAAAAGCCAGGCCGAATTTTATCCCCGGCACATTATTCACCAGGGCCTCATACATGTCTTCGACAGTCTTAATAAAATGGCTCTGGCCTAAGATTATATTGATATCGTCTGTTTTCTTGATTTTAATTGTTTTGATTTCCGCCATATCTTCCTCCTTTAGTAAAACCCAACCCTATTTTATCCTAATTTTACGAAAAGCTATCGCGTCCGCAGGAAGCCGGCCGCCGTATCCTTTCATCGAGGTCAAGATAAAATCTGGGCTCCCCAGAACATCTAAGGGTACTTTTAATATCAGCTCCGTAGAATTCTTCTGAAGCGTCACCCCCTGCGGACTGATCACTTTTCTGCCGCTTAAAATTTTAAACTTTTTTCCTTTGGCAATGACGCGTATCTTGGGCATCTGCGAGAAGGGGATACGGTCATTATACCCAAAGAGGTAGATGATGAAACCAAAGCGATTGCCCATCTCTTTCTCTTTTTCAATACGGATATATAATGATTTATCCGCGGTAGCGAAACCGACCCTGCCCGCATCTTTTATTTTTCCTTCGTCAGGTGTTTCTGCCTCGTCACCGATGTCGGCGTACATATCAGAAAAACCCGAAAAACGCAACACCTGAGGCCTTACTGCCTCCTGCGGCATAAGCTCAATCTCAGGATAATCCGAGAATAGCTCATTACTGCGGATAAAAGCCAAAAGATAAAAGGCGCTGGACCTAGTCTGGCTTTTGTGGGCAAGAATCGCCTCGTGCTTTTTCTCCAGCTGCTGGGTGGTCAGACTAAACTGCAGCCAAGACATTTCCGAATTAATAAATTTATCCGGCGGCTGGAGTTTCAGCTGTGGATGGTAGTGGCGCGGGAGTGGCCAGCCGACGCAATGCACCAGATACGGCCTCACTATCGGCATAGGCATTTCTTTACGCAGATCACGCAGGGCAACCTGCAAAAAAAGATAAAATGCGCGGTGATCGCCATTGGTATCTGCCGGATGCGTCACAAAGATCTTATTCGGCTTAAATTCCCGCAGTACTTTTTTTATATCGTTGAGGATGCTTTCGCCGACGTATGGAGCGCGAAAGGAAAGATTCTGCTTATAGGGAACGCTGGAAATCCTTGTCAGCAGCGTGCTGTAAGGCCTGTCCGTCTGCCAGTAGCGGCTGAAGATCGTAAATGTGCCGAAATCCGGATAACCGAGAAAGATAAGATCATTTTCCTTCAGGCCCAAGAGCTCCATTGACTTTATGGATTCGCTCCGGCGCACCTGGCCCAGGTGGATAAACTCTTTCTGGCGCAAGGTAATTCTTTTTTCGTAAACAATAAAAGCGAATTCATTGTGTTCGCCGTTGGTCAGATACGCCACGCGCACTGCCGCTTTAGCCTTAACTGCTTCCTGGATCACGCCTGCGCAGCCGATAACCTCATCGTCGGGGTGGGGCGCAAGGACCAGCACGCGGTCGGTTTTACTGAAGGGTTCAATGGAAGGTATCTTGGCAGGCGGCTTAGGAGGCGAAGCCGCTGCGGCCAGAAATAAACACGAAAATAAAATCAAGGCTGATTTTCTCTTCATCGAGTCAGCATTTTAACATATAAACTCGTTGAAATAAAGCCGAAATAAATATATAATACCCCTAATATGGATGCCTCGATACAGCAACACTACGGAAAAATCAGGCGCATACTGATAATCGTGCTCATTTTAAACTGGGCGGTGGCTGCGGCCAAGATTATCTACGGATTTATCACCCGCTGCCAAAGCATGACTGCCGACGGCTTCCATTCCCTTTCAGACGGCACTTCTAATCTCATTGGCCTGGTAGGTATTCACCTTGCCTGCCGGCCCACAGATGAAGACCACCCCTACGGACATAAAAAATACGAAACATTATTTTCGTTGATCATCGCAGCCCTGCTTTTTGTCGTAGCCTTCAACCTTGCCAAGGAAGGATTCAGGCGCATCCATAATCCGGCAATGCCGGTTATCGATATCAACAGCTTTGTGGTCATGATTACCACTCTCTCGGTCAATATTTATGTCATGTTTTACGAGCGTAAGCGCGGCCTCACCTTAAAGAGCGACATACTCATTTCGGATGCGATGCACACCCGCGCCGATATCCTCACATCGCTGTCAGTTATAGCGGCCCTTATTTTTATAAAGATGGGCTTTCCTATACTTGACCCGATCGTAACTATCCTCATTTCATTATTCATCGCCTATGCCGGTTTTGAGATCGTCAGGGAAAGCTCAAATATTCTCGTGGATTCAGCGGCGATATTGAATGTGAAAAGAATTGAGGATATCGTCCTCTTGGTAAAAGGCGTCAAAACCTGCCATAAGATCAGGACGCGCGGAAGGCCGGATGATATCCACGTTGATTTACATGTGCTGGTAAGCCCGGACATGCACGTGGATAACGCTCATAAAATAAGCGATGTGATTGAGGAAGCGATCAAGAAAGGCATCCCCGAGGTGACGGATGTGGTAGTGCACATTGAACCTAAGGGAAAAAAAGAGGATTAGAGGCCTTTTAAGACAAACCAGAATCCCGCGCTAGAGAATATCCCCATAAAGGCGCCGAAATAAAATGGCGCGGAAGCGCCGAAAAGTTTCCAAAGTAACCCCGCCAACAAAGATGCGGGTAATAAACCTATCCCGATAAGCGTAGCGTGCAATCCGATAGCTGTAGCGCGAAGTTCCGATGGCGCTATATCGGAAACGAGGGCCTTTTCCACTCCTTCAGTAAAGCCTATGTACAATCCGTACATCCCGAATAATAGCCAGAGATGATTAAAAGAGCTGTTCACGGCGAACCCCAGATACACCAGCCCATAAAACAGGTACCCCGCCACTAAAAGTTTTTTCCTGCCGATTTTATCCGAAAGGCGCGAGGCCGGATAAGCCACTAAGGCGTATACGATATTATAGACAAGGTACATCAGGATCACCTCTGCGACAGAGCCGCCTAATTTATTGGCGCGTAAAAGCAGGAATTGATTCGAAGAATTGCCCAGCGTAAAGATAAAGGTAAAGATCAGGAATAATTTTAGGCGCCTGTCCAGGGCATGCCACTTTTCCGCTATGCGGAATCCCGCATCAATCTGCCTCGTCGAGCGGGAGAACTCTAGTTTCCTGGAGGCCGGACGGATTTCTGTTTTTCTCTCTCGCACAAAAAATAAAAATAAAACTCCGAAGAAAGCCGGGATCAAGGAAAACAAGAATACGCTTCGCAGGCTACCCTTGAAACTGGTGACCAGGAAATACGCGGCCAACACGCCGATAACAGCCCCTACCGTATCCATCGCCCGGTGCAGGCCAAAAGCCGCGCCCCTTTTTCCTTCCTGAGAACTATCGGCGATAAGCGCGTCCCGCGGAGCGGTGCGGATGCCTTTTCCAAAACGGTCTATCACCCGCGCCAATAAAACAAACGGCCAGCTTGCAGCGATAAATAAAAAGTATTTCCCGACTGTAGAACTGGCGTAGCCGAATATGGTAAACGGCTTCCTCTTCTCTATTTTATCTGACCAGTAACCGGAAAAGACCTTCATCAGGCTGGCGAGGCTCTCGGCGACACCCTCGATCAACCCTAATATCGCCGGGCTGGCGCCAAGTGTAGTAACCAGGAATACCGGCAGGATCGGATAGACCATCTCGCTGGAGATGTCAGTCAGTAAACTAGTTATGCCGAGTAAAATGATATTGAACATGCTTTTTATTGATCTAAATAAAATAACGGATCCTGCGGGATCCCGTTCTTTCTGATTTCAAAATGAAGGTGGGGAAGGATGCTGCGGTAATTGGCGTTGCCGGTTTTTCCTACCAGGCCGATGACTGTCCCTCTTCTTACGATCTGATTTTTCTTCACCTTGATCGCGGACAGATGACCGTAAAGGGTAGAGTATCCGCCAAAATGCCTGATAAACACATATTTTCCCATACCCTTCACCTGTTTTGCGCTTGCCACTATCCCTGAACGGCTGGCTAAGACTGGCATGCCTATTTCGGCGAGAAGGTCAAGCCCTTGGTGGGTCCTTCGCCCGCTACGGTGTGTGCCAAAATATCCGTCGCCGCGGCCGTCATTACGGATGATCACCTCGTCCTGATAGCGGATCGGAGAGATAAAACGCTCGCAATACAGAAAGACTGTTGCCGTTAAAACAAAAACTATGATTACAATCAGCGCAATCAGCAGAATTATTTTCATCGCCTATTTTTAAATTTCCGTATTATACCATATTATACCATAAAATAAGAATATCAAACAACAGGCAATAAATATGTCTCCGAAACGAGTATAGAAACTCAATTCCCCTTTACCGGGCGAAACATACTCTGTATCAAAACCATCGATAAAGATATTGCGCCTATACTTATCCCGCACCAAGGAAATGATTTTTCCGTGAGGAGAGATAAATCCGGAAATCCCGGTGTTGGCGGCGCGCGCAAGAGTTACGCGGTTCTCCACCGCCCGCAACACTGACGCCTGCAAATGCTGATAAGGGGCTGTGCTTGATTTGTACCAGGCATCATTGGTGATATTTACCAGGAATCCTGCGCCGCGCTTTACAAATTCACGCGATAGCTCCGGAAATAAATCCTCAAAACAGATTAAAACAGCAAATTTGTTTCGGATTTGAGATTTCGGATTTCGGATTTGAAATATTGTATATTCTTTGCCCGCATTGATATCTCCGATAGGGACAACCGTTTCCAGGAACGGAAGGAATTTCTTAAGCGGAATATATTCGCCAAAGGGGACAAGGTGCAATTTATCGTAACGGCCGGCGATCCGGCCGTCTGAACCGATTAAAAGCGCGCTGTTAAAAAAGATATCTTTCGAGCGGGTAACCGCCCCCAAAAGTATGGGGATCTTTATTTTTTTCGTTAAAGCATAAAACCTTTCAAAAATATCATCGTCCTGCCCGAATAACCCCGGGCTGGCTGCCTCAGGCCAGATGATCAAATCCGGTGTACCTCCCGCGGCTTTTTCGCTCAAGGAGCAGTATTTGCCGACAATATAATCCATCGCCCGTTCGTCCCATTTCAGCTCCTGCGCAATATTTCCCTGGATGACGGAAATTTTGATGGGGGTGGGGGTGGGTTGTGGGTTGTGGGGCGAAAGCTTAAAAAAACCATATATTAAAACACCAGCCAAACATATAACCGGCAATATAAGTTTTTTCCTGATAGCCTGATTGCCTGATTGCCTGGTTGCCTGATACAACGCCACATTCACCAACATCACCAGAAATGACACGCCCCACACCCCTGTGATATCCGCAATTTGAATAACCGGCAATATTTTATACTGGGAATAGCCAAGAAGCGCCCAGGGGAAACCGGTGAATAGGTAACTACGGATATATTCTAGGATAACCCATGTAGCAGGAATAATGACTATGGGGTTGGGGTTAGTTGTGGGTTGTGGGGAAAAAACAAAAATACCGAATACGCCGAAATACAAAGCTAAATACAGAACTAAAATAATGGTGCCGGGAAGAGTGACATGCACGAGCCAGTAAATGGTGCCTGCCCAGAATAATGCTCCCGTAAGGTAGGCTAAGAAAAATCTTTTTACCTTTGATTTATTACCTAAAGCGAAAAACAGGGGGACAAAACCAAAACATGCCAAAAACCCAAGATTAGAGAATGAATTGGATAAGGCGAGCAATGCCGCGGATAACAAACAAAGCGGGATTACTTTCCGCAGCATTTTTTATATTTTTTCCCTGAACCGCAAGGACAGGGTTCATTGCGGCCGACCTTTGGATGGGTCGACTGCACGGGCTTATGTTCTGCTTGCGGCTGCTCTTCGGGAAGGCCTTCGGCAAAAGACTCTCCCTGCGGGGCCTCGAATTTCATTACCTCAGGATGCAGCATCTCCTGCGCGACAGAGCTAAAGACTCCCCTAAACCTTTCTTCCCTGGCAGGCTGCAGCTTAAAGACCATTTCTAACGCTTCTTCTTTAATGGACGCGACCATCTCGCTGAACATCTGGAATGCCTCGCGTTTATATTCTATCAGCGGATCACGCTGGCCATAGGCGCGCAGGCGTATCCCCTCGCGCAGCTTATCCATCGCGTATAAATGGTCTTTCCATTTACTGTCAATGATCTGTAAGAAAACCATGCGCTCCATGTGCCGCAGCAGATCTCCTCCGATGGAGCTCTCCTTCCCTTCGTAATATTTGACCAAGGCCTCGCAAATCATGCCGCCCATTTCGCGCTTATCCATATCCTGTATTTGCGCGGGGGACAGCTCTATAGAAAACTTCAATTTTATGGCGCTTACAATAGAGGCTACGTCAAGGACTCCGGAGATCTCTGCCTCTCCTGCGTGGACAGCAATGATCGCATCCACAGCCTCATCAATATTGCCCAAGATCTCCTCTTTTAGGGAGATCCCCTCTAAAATCTGCTTTCTCTGCCCGTAAATGATCTCGCGCTGCTTGTTCATGACATTGTCATATTCCAAAAGCTGCTTTCTGATTTCGTAATTCTGCTGCTCCACGCGGTGCTGGGCGGTTTCGATGGACTTGGAGAACATGTTCGCCATGCCGCCATGTTTGGAGGTCAGGGACTCTCCCTGAGTATCCAGGCCATCCAGCCATTTTAAGATCCAGTCCGGAGCGAATAGCCGCATCAGGTCATCGCCAAAGGAAACATAAAAACGCGATGAGCCGGGATCTCCCTGGCGGCCGGAGCGGCCGCGCAGCTGATTGTCGATGCGCCTGGCCTCATGACGCTCCGTGCCTAAAACATGCAGCCCGCCCACTTCCACGACCTGGTTATGCTCTATCCGCGTCTCTTCCTTATATTTCTCAAAGAGCGCTTTGTATTCCTGGTAATAATTGGGGTCATCGGCCTTTAATTTCTGTTTGGCCACATTCTTGGCCATGAATTCGGGGTTTCCTCCGAGCAGAATATCCGTACCGCGGCCGGCCATGTTCGTGGCGATGGTAACCGCTTTATACCTGCCGGCCTGGGCGACGATCTGCGCCTCCAGCTCATGATATTTGGCGTTCAGCACCTGGTGCGCAATGCCGCGCCTCTTCAACAGCTCCGAAAGGAATTCGGATTTATCGATGGTGATCGTGCCGACAAGGACAGGCTGGCCGTTATTGTAATGCTCGATGATCTCTTCGACCACGGCATTAAACTTCTCTTCCTCGGTCTTAAAAACCCTGTCTGCGTGATTGGCGCGGATCAGCTTGCGGTTAGTGGGGATGACTACGACATCAAGCTGATAAATACCCTTAAATTCATTCGCCTCGGTAAAAGCGGTCCCGGTCATCCCGGCAAGCTTCTCGTACATGCGGAAATAATTCTGGAAGGTGATGGTGGCCAGAGTCTGGTTCTCGCGCTCGATCTTCAGGCCCTCTTTCGCCTCCACCGCCTGATGCAGGCCGTCTGACCAGCGCCTGCCCGGCATCATCCTTCCGGTAAATTCATCGACTATGATGACCTGGCCGTCCTTTATCACGTAATCCACGTCGCGCTTGTAAAGTGAGTGCGCGTAAAGCGCCTGGATCACATGATGCCGCCATTCCATGGTCTCAATATCGTGCAGGTTGTCGATTTTAAGCGCCGAACAGACTTTCGCTTCCCCTTCTTCCGTTAGATATGCGGTGTGCGCTTTTTCATCGATGATATAATCAAAGCCCTTGGTCAGGTCCTGGCCCTTATGCTTGGCGTCGATCTCTTCTTTTTCCAGGATCTTTTTACCCTTAAGGCGCGGGACTATATTGTTGATCGTGTAATATTTTTCCGTTGATTCTTCCGCCGGGCCGGAGATGATCAAAGGTGTACGCGCCTCATCGACAAGGATAGAGTCCACTTCATCGACAATGGCAAAGAAAAACGGCCGCTGCGCCAGGTCTGTGATGCTATATTTCATGTTGTCGCGCAGGTAATCAAAGCCGAACTCATTATTTGTCCCGTAAGTGATATCGCAGGCGTAAGCGGTCTTCCTCTGCTCATCCGACATCTCATGCTGGATAACGCCGACGCTTAGACTTAAGAATTCATAGATCGGGCCCATCCATTCGCGGTCGCGCCTTGCCAGGTAGTCATTGACCGTGATTACATGCACGCCCTTGCCCAATAAGGCGTTAAGGTATGCCGGTAAAGTAGCGACCAGGGTTTTCCCTTCTCCGGTAGCCATTTCCGAGATCCTGCCCTCATGCAGGACCACGCCCCCCGCGATCTGCACATCAAAATGCCTCAGGCCTATGGCGCGTTTTGCCGCTTCGCGGACTACCGCGAAGGCTTCCGGCAAAACCTCCTCAAAAATCTTATTGCGGCAGATCTTGATTTTTTCCTTCAATTTTTCTTTTTCTTCCGGGATGGCTACTGCGGCGACAGAATCCTCCAGTCCTTTTATCTCGTCAGCGATCTCGTTATCCTTGCGCAGGATCATCTCTCTAAATACCTTTGTCTTGGCCCTTAGCTGCTCATCCGAAAGCGCGCTGACAAGCGGCTCGAATTTATTCACGGCGTCGACGATCCTGGCGACATCTACCATTTTAGCCATCGAAGGCTGCGGCATCTCCGAATGCAGGATCATGTTTACCTGGGGGTAGCGCTTATTTATGGCCGCCTGTTTTTGCTTAAGTATGGTTTCTTTGATAAAACTTAACATTTTTATCCCTTATTTTGGGCGCTCATTCGCAGGAACGCCTCAATGAATTCATCTATTCCGCCGTCTAAAACTTTATTGGCGTCCCCGGTTTCAAGATCAGTACGGTGGTCTTTTACCATGGTGTAAGGCTGCAAGACATACGACCTGATCTGGCTTCCCCATTCGATCTTCTTTTTCTCTTGGCCGTATTGAATTAACAATTC
>Ga0315291_10005786_pt1 | contig 15434 bp, 16 predicted proteins | sample YL17G12_20_MG_FD_203070 | JGI IMG/M metagenome (GOLD analysis project Ga0315291, IMG submission 203070) | Sediment microbial communities from Yellowstone Lake, YNP, Wyoming, USA - YL17G12_20 | ecosystem: Environmental > Aquatic > Freshwater > Lake > Sediment | place: USA: Wyoming | collected...
CTTCGACTGATCAGCTCAAATTTGAACTGTGCAAGCAGTTCGTGGTCTATCTTCGCGTCAACGACATGAGCCAGGTGGAGCTTGCCAAGACACTTGGCATCGAACCTGAAGTATCGGATTGAGCTTCTTGCTTTGGATCGATTGCTTGGCTATGTGGAGAAGCTGAATCCTGATATTGAGGTGACGGTGGCGTCATGATGGCTTCCTTTTTTTTGAGCGTCCGATTTATTGAGGAACTTCAGTTTTGGACCACTTTTTTGGCTTAAATTAGCGCAAGTCCTTCTTGCCAGTACAGGCATTGCACACCATCAATTTGTCTTTTGATGGTGTCCATAGATAAACAAAAAAGCTCTGCCTCTGGAAAATCGTTGGCAAACCTCAGCAGATGTCTGAGATCATCCCGATGAACATTTGGCTTAGATTTTATTTCTAATAAAGCGAGTTTCTTATTGGGTCGCTCAATTACTAAATCAATCTCCGCTTGGTCCTCTGTTCTTAAATAGCAGAGCCGGTAATCTAGTCGTGCATACTCAGATTTTTTTAGTATTTCTAGAATGACAAAATTCTCAAATAACTCGCCGTAATACGCTGTCCCTGGTAATGGAGTCATATCTAAGTGGCGAGAGAGTGCTCGGCTGACGCCGGGATCGAAAAAATAGAATTTGGGAGCAAGCGTCATGCGCTTGCGACGAGAAGTATGATAAGGCTCAACATAGAACCCTAGTAAGGTGTCTACGAGGATTTCATAGTATGATTTGACCGTTTTTGGATCAGCGCCGACATCGCGGGCTATTTTAGCATAGTTAATTAGCTTGCCATTGCACTGCGCAGCAACTTCAATAAAACGCCGAAAAGGTAGAATCTGTCGGACGATTTGTTCGGCCTGAATTTCCTCTTTAATAAAGGTCGATGCATATGCATCCAGATACTCGCGGCGATCGAGGTCATTCGCAAGATTCCAGATCTCTGGCATTCCCCCCCAGGCTAAGTATGTAGGGAGTGAAAATTGCTCGCCAAGTTCGCCCGCAGTAAGTGGGTAAAGATGGCGCGTAAATGCTCTGCCCGCTAATAGATTTGCCTGACCACGCTTTAATTTGCGAGCGCTGGACCCTGTCAGCACGAACTGCAGCGATTTACGGCCATCTTCAATGAGGAGGTGCACCAGGTCGAGTAACTTGGGAACTTTTTGCACCTCATCAATGACGACATGGCGAATGGTTGAAGGTAAGGCATTTACAGCCTCAATTAGCAAATCAGGATTGCGACTGTATCGATCTTCATCCTGAGCTCGCAGCAAGTTAATCAAGTGGACTGCGGTAGGCTCGTAAATCTGCCTGAGCAGGGTCGACTTGCCGACACCCCTGGCACCGAAGAGGAAATAAGATCGTGATTTTGGAGTGTTAACTTCCCTGGGGAACATGATCCACATCTCCGCCGGAAATATGGATCATGTTCCCTTGGGCTAGAAATGTCAACTAGTCTGGCGCCTTAACTGCCACCATCGGCGCCGTAGTGCTGGTACCTGCTGCGCTTACCTGGGCGGCGAGCCCCAAATTAGCAACATAGAGTTTGACTGGAATTTCCAAAAAGGGCCGGCCTCGGACATCGCTGTTGCCCGCTGATTTTCTCCTAGAACTCATGCGTCTGTCTTGCTAGAAATGCGCCAACTTTGAAGGAATGGCGGAGTTTTTTTTAAAAACTACTCGTCGTGGTCGATACTCCGCTGGGACTTCAAAGACAAGGGCGCCCGATTTATTCGGGCGCCCTTACGGGGTAAAGGTTGTAATCCGATGCAGGAGTCGGTGGGAACCTTCAAGGTAACGCACTTTTGATGCCGGAACTCAGTTGATTTTATTCGGCACTATGACAAGCCTGATGCAGGATCATTTGTTTATGCGCTGGGGTTTTTCCCGCGCAGACAATTGCCACATCATGGTGAATTCGAATTCATGCAGCGGCCAATCCCTGGTCCCTGGTTATGTGACGCCGACCGCCGCATCGCTTTAAAAGCCGTACCGCTAGAGTGGCTAGCAACACTAGCGTTTACCGGGCGGGCAGTGATAACAAGTGACCTCATAGGAGGTTGCTGCCATGCCCGAATTACCCGAAGTCGAGTGCCTGACCCGGGCCGTGCGCCAAGTGCTCGAAGGTGGACGACTTGAATCAGCCACCTTCTTCCGCAAAGACCTCCGCTCGCCTATTCCCATCGAGCAGTTTCGGCAACTGCTTGCAGGCCAGCGTATCGACCGGGTGTACCGTCGCTCTAAATACATGCTGATTGAATCATGCAAGGGCACCGGTGTGTTTCACCTCGGCATGAGTGGTCAAATCCTAGAGAAGGGCAGTCCTAAGCCAGAGGTGCCGCATACCCATGCCGTGTTTAAAGTGCACGGCCGGGACGGCGTGACTTATCTACATTTCGTCGATCCCCGGCGGTTTGGCCGGATCGATTGCTTTGCTGGACACGACTTGGCGGCCCATGCCAGCTTCACGCACCTTGGCCCAGAGCCGCTAGAATCGCTGGATTTAGGCGACCACCTGTTTCGCCAAAGCCGCAATCGGGCGACACCCGTCAAGCAATTCATTATGGACGCGCAGCACGTCGTCGGCGTCGGCAACATCTACGCCAGCGAGTCGCTGTTTCGCGCCGGCATCCATCCGCAAACCAAGGCCGGTGTGGTTACCAGGCGGCGTTATGGCCAACTCGGCCTGCAGATCAAGGCGACCCTCGCGGCGGCAATAAACTCTGGCGGCACGACCCTGCGCGACTTCCGAACTCCAGACGGACATCCGGGTTATTTTGCCGTTTCCCTAAACGTCTATGACCGGACCGGCGAGCCCTGCTTGAAGTGCGGCGGGGAGATCCGCCAAATCAAGCAGGGTGGGCGCTCCAGCTTTTTTTGCGCCATTTGCCAAACATAAAGTCCCTTAAAATTAACCAAAATTAGCGGCGACATGCGGCGCCAGTTTTTAAAATGCTTTAAAATTTATCCTAAACTATAGACATTAGTTGTCGATGATTCTTTTGTGGGTGTCACTTGGACTAATACTAAGGAGACTATTGCATGGGACTCAGGATCAAAACAAACGTCGCATCGCTCAATGCGCAGCGCAACCTCGGGCTGTCCAACGCGGCCAGCCAGGAGAACATCGCTAAGCTGTCGAGTGGATATCGCATCAACAAGGCGGCCGATGACGCTGCCGGTTTGGCAATATCCGAGAGCTTAAAGTCGAATATCCGCAGCTTAGACCAAGCTAAGCGCAATGCTAACGACGGCGTCTCGCTGGTCCAGGTGGCCGAGGGTAGTTTCAACGAAGTCAGTAATATCCTGGTGCGCCTGCGCGAGTTGGCCACACAGTCCGCCTCCGACACCATTGGTAACAAGGAACGCGCCTATACCAACCGTGAATATGTCCAGTTGGTCGACGAGATCCAGAGGATCTCCAACACCGCTAATTTCAACGGTATCCCCCTCCTCGGAGGCGCCGAAGGCCTACCCGATGAGACGATGTTCACCATCCACGTGGGTGCGGGCGACGGCTTCAAACCAAATACCGATACGATCCGTATTGGCGTCGAGAGCCTCAAGGTCAACGTCGAAAGCCTCGGGCTTGGCAACGAGGCCGAGATAGGCCCCCTCAATCCTGAAGACCCTTTCTCGCGCGACACCGCTGCCGCCAAACTTGGCACCATCGACAAAGCCCTCGATACGATCGCGTCCAACCGCTCCTACCTAGGCGCCCAGCAGAGCCGACTTTCCTCGACGATCAACAACCTCGGTGTGCAGATCGAAAATCTCAAGTCCGCCAACAGCCGGATTCGCGATGTCGACTTCGCCGAAGAGACAGCATCCTTCACTCAGAACAAGATTCTGCAACAAGCAGGCATGTCGGTCTTGGCCCAGGCCAATTCCGCTCCAGAGCAGGCTCTGGCGTTGCTACGCAACTGAGTTTTAGGTTTTTTGCAGCGATTAGAGCAAGAAGAGTCAGTGAACACCACGAGCGGTGTAGAAGTGTTCCCAAACTACTCCATTTTGGCGTAGGGCGGTTTACTTTTGCTACCAGGCCAGATCCTAGCGCGAGGCTAGGGTCTGGCTTTTTCTATTTGTAATTCAGATGGTTAGGCCTATATCGCGGGGATGGCCAAAGCTGGCCAAAGCTGGCACCATGTTTGCATTAAAGGTTCCAGGACCACATATGGGAGGAACCCTGGATATGATGAACGCTGCCTACCAACAAGATGACTCGAGCCCAAGTTTTCAGGAATCACAGGTCAACTTTGAGCTCGGCATGAAGCTGGCCGAAATCGAACGGGCCGTCATTCTCCAGACCCTAAGACGGCAGAATTTCAACCGTACTCGCTCCGCCCGCGTTCTCGGAATTGGCATCAGGACTCTGCAGCGCAAGCTGAAACAATACGGCGGCTGGGACCTAGATCTGGGCGAGTTGGCTGAGGCCTGAGATCTGAGTTCGCTGGTGTGACATAATACGCGAAGAAGCGATTGACTTGAGCGGGGGAGCCACATATAAACGCCCGTCTATAGGTCTGTAGCTCAGTTGGTTAGAGCGCTACCCTGATAAGGTAGAGGTCCCCGGTTCGAGTCCGGGCAGGCCTACCAGAATCCTTCTTTTGGAGGGTTTTGGTAGGTTTTTTCGTCGGCGGAGTTTTTCGACGCAAATGGTGTATAGTGCCGGTCAGCTGTGCCGAGGGTTTTAAAGGGCTTCGCATCTAGATGCTGCGACAGCCCTCGGTTGGGTCGGCAACACCCTAAAAGTTAGCCGCTCTTTTAGACGAGCAGCGGCAAACCGCTGAGCAAAATGCGGCGTAGCACCGCCAGCGGGTCTTCGCTTGGCAGGTCCATGTGGAACGTGTGCAGAAACCGCTGTAGCCAGTGGGCGCCTCGCTAGCGCGGCAAACCTCGGGCCACCCACTTCATTTATCTACACGATTTGATGGCCATTGCAGGAAACTGGCGGATATACCATAATCTCGCACGAGATTATGGCCATTCATCACCTTTTTGGTGTTGTCCTCTATGCATCTAAAACGAAAGCTTAGTTTTGCTGTATATACCGAGCCGGTGCACTGGGTGGAGGGTGTTCCCGCCATTTACCGGTATGCACTATCGTGGTCGGGGTGAAGAGAGATGAATCGCATGAAACGTCCATCTCTGATGACGCGTGCCCGAAAGCGTTGAGTAACCCTGATGGAGCACACCTGCTTGCCGCCGACCTCTTGGCCAGGAATGGGCTCCCAGTTCAGTCCCCGCTTGCCCCGTGAATCCTTGGTCGATGTTTTAAGTACATCATCCCAGGTCATTTTTTGAACCTTGTCGATGGTGTCCAGAACCGCGTCAAACTCTCCCCGGTCGGTGATGTCGAACAGTTCATCCCGAAGCTCCGGCCACGACGTATCGACGGCGACGTGGTCGTGATGAGTGGATGCCTGGAGTGGCGTCGCGACTGGTCCGGCCCCTTTTTTCTTTCCTTTGGTCAATTGCCGCCAGCCTTCGGTTTTTTGCGGGAGGCCGCTAGCTTTTCGGCCCGGAGCTTCCCACTGGATGTCCCCTCTGGCGGGTGGTCTTTTTCCCATACCGCGAACCTGGCGAGTTTATCTTCAGCATCAGGAGTAAAAAATATCGCCTGGTGGTCTGACACGAAGCGGCCTGGGGAAAGCATGGCACGGCCGTCATCAAAAAAGACAATTTCAAGGGTACGGCCGGCGTACTCTTTGCCAATTGAAATCTGGCCGTTTTTCCCAACCGTCACAATTTTCTTCGGTGCTGCGCCCATAACCAATCCTCCGGAACGATACCCAGGAGCCAGCTTATCAGACTTGAACTCCTTAGGAAAACTGATTTTTCCTAAAGCTCTAAATTCCTATCGGTAAAATATAGGAAATTCTTTAGTGTGCTAATGTAACCGCCTAATATACATGTATAAAGCCAGTATCATCCCGCTGAAGGTCCTCTGAGTACCTAACCTCACCGTTCCATGAAGCACAGCTACAAGCGTAGGTGACCGCCACCAAAGCGGCTTAGGTCCCTGCGCGCAAAAGATCAGGCAAGCTAATGCCGTGCCGGCCTTTACCCGCTTATGCGCATGGAAATGACCGGCTTCGCCGGGCTATAACCGCCGGCTTTGTCGTTCGACGGGCTGTCCGGGCCCTTTGACAGCAGCCCCGAAGGGGGCTTGATTGCCCTAAAACCTAAGCGTCTGTATATACTAATGTTTATCGATTTTGATATTAATATGAGACGTATACTATACGTCCATGGATGTTTCTGATAAAGTTTTGATACAGATTGCCGATAAGGAGTCTGCCGGGAAAAGGAGACTGCCATGCAAAGCACTGCATTTAACGAAATCACTAATCAATTCGGTATCATGGATATGAAGACGCATACCCTGCGCCCGCTTAAGCTGCGGGACTTTGTCGGCGGCACGCATGGAGTCGACGAACTAGCGGGGATGTTCCAAAAATCCAGAGCCTCTATGTACCGCGAATCCGTAAAATTAGACCGGAAGTTCATCGAAGATTACCTGGTGCCCATCGTTTGGGCTGCCGACCGTGCTTATGAGCTGTTCGACAAGGACAAGGAGCGCGCGCGTGCGTGGATGCTCGAGCCGAACTCTTACTTCTTCGGAAAATCCCCTTTTAACATGTGCCTGCTTGGCAAGGGCGAAGCTGTGAGGGAATTCTTGAACGAAAGGTCGGGGCGCGGTTGATGGCGAAAAAGAAAAAGACAACCAAGCCACCCAGCGCTCCTAAGAAGGCCAAAGCTAAGGCCAAGACTGCATCAAAATCCACGTCGCGCCCCAAGTCGGTCGCAAAGACCACTGCAAAAACGAGGCGCGCGACAGTTATAGTGACGCCCCATGGGGATATACGCTTCTGAAAATGCATCCACCGCCGCTGTGGAATATCGCAGCGGTGGTATTGGTGAGTTCGAGATGGTCGTGCTTGAGGCAAAAACGGCAAATGTAACGTTAATTGACTTCGATTATACAGTTAATTACCTGGGCCAGTTGTTAGCGCCTATGCCAGTAGCCTCACGCGTTATGGCAGTTCCGACCTACTCCGCCTAGAAATATCAGCCCTTCCCCCTGGTAAGCCAGCTGATCGGCAACTGGATCCGGATACATGCCGCCAAGGCCGATGGCATGTTTTTTCGATCGACAAAAGACCCCACCGGAGTGAACTATCTGCTTTTTGAGCCATCCGACTGGACCATCGCTCAACGTTGAAGTGAGTCTCGGCTAGCAGATACTAAAAGCTGCGAAAAACGCAGCGGTAGCAGTGATCCAGCACCTCATAATCAACGTTTTCGTTGTATTTGTCCGCTGCCTGCTGCATCGAAGAGCGTGCCTCGTCACAACTTTCGTAGGCAACACGGCGGATATGGGAAGCAATCACTCCTGTCTTGGTCGCAGCGGTCTGAGATAGGCTCACACGATTTTTTGATTCTCCATCAGATAATTGAGTCATCCCGCCTTGCTCACTGGTCTGCCTACCGCCAAATCTAGGCAGCGCCAGACCGATGAGCATCGCCACCGCCGCAACGGACCAGGCACCACCGCCTATGCTCCAAAACTTATTGATCGGCAGCTCGTTGATCCGCCGCGACACAAAGATGCACGCCGCCGCCTGCATCAGGCACTCCACCTTGCTGGTGCCTGAGTGCAAAATGACGCGGTACTCCTTATTGATCAGAGTGGTCAGGAAGAAGGTCTGCGTCGGGTGGTACCAGGCGTCAGGCGTGATGACAACTGAGGCGAATTCGAGTCCTGTAAAAATAGATAGGAAGTACAATATGTTATATGGATATCCTTGAGTTTTTTATTTAACTATCCGATATAATAGGAGTGAACTTGCTGACTGTTGGGAGTTGGAAGTTAAAGAAAATAGTATGTTACAATCAAAGACAATCTCATCCCTTTATCGACCGAAACTTTGGCCGACCTTATCAGCCATCCTCGGACTCAAGGTCTCGTTCGTCTCCCCCGGGCCGACCCTAAGGCTGCGCTCGCTCGGAAAGGACCTCGAAGAGACGTTTCTGGAAGGGGTGGCTGCAGCGCTCAATGAGCCATTGCTCCCGAGTTTGCTTATCACATGGGTGCATGTTCATGGGTCGCGTCTTCGCACTGAGAAGCTCGCATTGATGGCTCGCAGAAGGCTGCAGGATGAGCCAGGAATGGCTTTCTGGCTTGCGGTGCTAGCTGTCTATGGAATGTCGATTGGCCAAAGCAAGTGGCGAGTAGTGCTCAAGGAGGTTGGGAGGAAAGCGAAAGATCATCAACCCGCATCAATGGCGTTGTTGGCGACTGCCATCGGGAGCGAGCCATGGCTTGCCGGTACAGACTTAGAATTGCCGAAGGGAGCCTTACGTGTCCGAGTCAGCGACGTGGCTTCAGTGCCCGAACTGGCTGCGAGTAACGAGCAGTATCGCCTACGACTTCTCTATGGTGCAGAACTTCGTGCTGATATCCATTGGGCAATCCATCTTGGAGTGGCTGCCCCAGCAGAGGTCAGACGGCTAGCAGTTTGTTCGCAATCAGCGGCAACTATCATTCTCCAGGACATTGCTATTGCGAGGTCCAGCATTACGGCCGCGAAAGCAGGCTAGTAACGACGGCGAGGGCCGCTTCAGCTTTCTTAGTATCTCCCCCGGTAGCGCCTTCGCGGCTTAAAAAATATTTGATCAGTTCAGCAAGTTTCTCATTGGAAATCGCTTCCTTGACTAGGCCCTGTAGGTCGGCCAGATCCTGGGGAGACCCTCGATCGACCAAGGCGCAGAATTTGCTTAGTATAAGATTTTCGCGCGACGGGCAGACCAAAGTCAGTGCTCGTCCAGAGAAAACTGGGCTTACTTGGTCGACGCCATAGCCATGCATTAGGTAGTCCAAAAGCGTTATGCGCGCTCGATCATTGATCCAATCGGTAGGAAGCGCATGTAGAGTCGCGAACTCTCGAACAGCAACGCGCAGGGTGTCATTGATCTGTGAGATAGCGTCAACATCTTGAGTAGCAATGGTTCGCAGGCCCATGAGTTGTAGCGCAGTACCGCCGACGATCAGGAGTTCGGCGCGAATACCGCGCTTTTCAAGAAAGCGATCAAACTCATTGAGGACATCTTGGGTGATCATTTCAACCCGTTGCTATAAGCCTGGATTTTTCACTGGTGCGGGGATCCGCCGGACTTCTTCTTAATGGTCTTCCACAATGGCAGTAGCTACCTTACTCAATCAGAGCACTTCTATGCCAAGTACTTCGCCTTGCGTATTCAGGTCGAGGATGCCACCGGAAAGTACCTCGACCAAGCAGGCTACCCTACCTCGCCGCAGGCGTAGATAGGATGCCTCTAGTTTCTCACACTTTATGATTTATAAGCCACGGGCAAGCCGATATTTCGCTGAACTCTTGGTGGAGGCAACCCTGCCCTCTCTGCCCTCTCCATTTGCCTGGCGATCATCCACAACTCCGGCCCCCAGGTTATCCGGTGCGAAGTTAGTGCCGTTCTCCTAAATATGGTCATTTATACCAACCTTAGGTTCCTGCTTCGTCGCCGGGCTACGCCGACCTGGTTTCCCAGGTCTAGCGGAACTCCCTGCTCCACAGGCTTCAATTCCGGCAGAACTTGCCGTACTCAAACTTGCTAAATTGATCGCCGCATTAAGGTCACGGTCGTGTCTATGTCCGCACATAGGACAAGTCCAAAAGCGCTCGCTCAATCTCAGTGAATCATTCTTATAATCGCATCCGCCGGTCGAACAAAGCTTGGAGGACGGATACCAAGGATCGGCTCGAAGAACCCTCCCACTTTGTTTCTTCGCTTTGTATTCAACCTGACGAGAAAATTCGTAAAGGCCAACATCTGCCACGGCCCTGGCCAAATGACCGTTTGCCATCATTCCTTTGACGTTCAAGGTTTCAAGTACAATGGTACCAAATCGCGAGGTTAGATCGGTTGTCGTCTTGTGGAGGACGTCGAGTCGGACATGCTTGATCCTTGCATGAAGGCGAGCCAGCTTGTGTTTGGCCTTGCGCCTGTTGCTCGATCCCTTCACCTTACGGCTTAACGCTCGTGAGCATCGTCTCAACCTTTTAAGCTCGCGCTTCAACGAATCGACTGCTGGAACAACTGTTCCGTCGCTTACCGTTGCTAACCGACTAATCCCTAGATCGACTCCACAGACAGCTTGGTTTTGACCAACCTGTGGAGTATCCGGCATATCGACGGCTATCGCGGCAAACCAGCGGTGTGCCTCACGCGAGATCGTCACGGACAAAAGTTTGCCTATAAAGCGAAGTTCTTCATGCATTTTGATGGTGCCAATGACCGGGAGTGTCAGGTACCGGCCGCTGACGCTAAAGGAGCCCGGGCCATTGTCCGCTCTAAAACTGTCTCTGCGCCCCTTCTTCTTTGGCTGCGGGTAAGATGACGTGCCCGCAAAGAATCTTTGGAAAGCAGTTCCAAGGCACTTAATCGCATGCTGCGGGGCGACCTTGGTGACCTCTAACATCCACGGGAATTCTTGTCTTTTGATTGCATTTAACTTCTTGCGCAAACCTCCTTCAGTGACTTTTTCACCGGCTTCGTAAGCAGCCTTCCACTCATGCAACGCCCAGTTCCAAGCGAACCGCGCTGTACCTGCACCTTGCGCGCAGTATTTGCGCTGCGTTAGGTTGGGGTCTAGCGCAATTTTATGGCTCAAAATCATGAGTGAGTTGACGCTGCTTTAAAGGCCTTTTGGGCCCTGTTTTTGGCACTACGCTTGCCGTAAAGACGAGCGCAAAAACTGGTCAGGACATCGATCATATCTTTAACTAGATCGTCGTCAATCTCAGCCTCATCCATCACTAGCAAAGTGCGACCACTAGCCGCCAGCGACATCTGTAAATACTCGACCCCAAACCTAGCAAGACGCTCGCGATGCTCGACCATAATCGATTTAACATCCGCATCGGCCAACAGCTTAAGCAACTTCGGTCGATGTCCGTTGAGTCCGGAACCGATCTCGCTTACTACGGCGCTCACCTGTAAACCCTTTGATGTCGCAAAAGCCGTAAGTCGCCCTGCTTGACGTTCAAGATCACTTTTTTGATCTGCCGAAGACACTCTCACGTACAGAGCCACGCTGCCGACCTGCGGTGATTTGGGATCATCAACAATAATAGTGCCGGTCGGAAGCTGGCGGGCTGCCGTCGGCAGCGTTCCGTCTTTCCACATGCGCCATGCAGTTCTGTAGGATAGCCCTTGCGATTTTGCCCAGTGAGAAAGTTTCATGCTGAGAATGTATGTCTATAAATGGCATCATTCAACCACAAAAATTTCAACAGCTCGCAACCCCCCAGTTGCCGGCAAGTGCCGAGACTGGTGCTAGCAGCGCCGTAGCGGCGATAAGTTCCTTAAGCATGGGTAGCCTCCGTTAAAATTGTTCCGATCGATCCAGGGTGTTGGGCGATAGCTCGCCGGCATCCTCTAGGGCCTTTTGCAAGATAGCAAGAATCTTCATCTGGCGCTCTCTACTAACTCCGTTGGTGCAGACGGCAGCAATGCTACTTTTGCTGACCTTGATGCTCGTTTCTTATGAAGCGGGAGCATTGGCGGATTGGGGCCAAAAGGTTGGTGTTGCCCGTCAGCGTAAACTCAGACTGCGCCGTATGGTAGCGGTCACTTTCCAACGTCAGTATGCCAAGGTCTAGGAGGTCTTCTAGCTTTGCCTTCGTAGCGCTGTCGAAAACGCTGGTGACCTGCTTGGTCGTCGTGCCGTCAGGGCTTGCGACAATGGTTCCGATCTCGCCGTAGGCAACACGGCAGATATTGGAAACAATGACTCCTGACTTGGTCGCAGCGGTCTGAGATAGGCTCACACGATTTTTTGATTATCCCTCAGTTAGTTGGGTCATCCCGCCTTGCTCACTTGCCTGCCTACCGCCAAGTCTTGGCAGCACTAGACCGATCACCACCGCAACCGCCGCAACGAAGCAGGCACCACCGCCAATCCTCCAAAACTCATTGAGCGGCACTTCGTTGATCCGTCGCGACACAAAGATACACGTCGCCGCCTGCATCAGGCACTCAACCATGCTTGCGCCCGAGAGCAAAAAGGCTCGGTGTTCCTTCTTGATCAGGGTCGTTAGGAAGAAGGTCTGCGTCGGGTAGAACCAGCCGATGCAAATCATGCCAGTGAAGTAAAGAAGGGCGAACTGCAAGAGCGTCGACGCTCCTGGCGCTAAGGTTTGCGCAACGCCCATGATGACAAGCGGCAGGGTCAGCAGAGCGATGTCACCGCGGCCGATACCATTCTGGTGCTTACGCCGCCAGGCCGCTGCCAAGCGGTTGCCGACGATGCCGATAACTCCCACCCCTCCCTGGATCACGACCATGCCATACGGGTTGCCGTGGCCCAGGAAGTTAACCACGTAAGGCTGCATGATGGTGTCGCGGTTGCCGGTCTCGATGCCGTAAAAAAGGCCCATGGCAAGGACGCCAAGGAGCTGAGGGTCTTTGAGGTTGGCCCAGACGCGTCCAAGCTCTATGCGCACCTTGCCCAACGAGGCTTGAACATCATCGGCTGGAGCAAACGCAGCGACGACGGCCGCGACCGCGCTCAAGGTCGCCAGAACGGCCCACAAAAGGCGAGGATAGTGGCCTAGGAAGTATGCGCCAACGGCCGCGCCCAAGGCCAGGTTTACTCGTCGCACCAGATCCAGCGACAAAAAAAGTCGACGGTTATTGCCGTCTCCTCCGGTGATTTTTGCTTTGCGCTCCGCAATATCGATAACCCACGCCTGGTGGGCCCCTGAAATCATCGTATGGCCAAAGCCAGCGAGTACCAAAAATGCGTAAACCAGAGTGCTGCTGTAGTCGAAAAAGATTCCTGCGAAGGCAAAGCCATATAAAACCACGCCAGTGATGGTTGTTCGCTTTCGACCCCACCGGTCGGCAAGGTAGCCCGTCGGTAACTCAAGCAAGACCTGACCAAGAATGAAGTAAGCATAGCTTAGTGTGGCATCGCCCAGAGGAAGCCCGATATGACCGAGAGCCGTGATCCAAGTCGAATAGAAAATGCCCATAAGCAGGGTGAAAAAGGTCCAGAAGGCATAAATCAATATCATTTAAATCTCCGTTCGGCTCCGAAGAGTCCAATTGTATGTGGTTTAGCTTCATCTATTGCAAGTTCTGGCAGTGACCAAACCCAATTTCTCAGGATACGAAAACGGTGTTCCACGGCTGCATACTGTTCGGGAGTTAGAAGGCGCGTGAGCGTAGCCCGCAGGGGCTTCTTCCCTTCTGCTGCTGCCTCTTCAAATGTTTCAATAGCTCGGCGAAAGACTTGGTACTGGAGCTGCTCAAGGTCCGCTTCGTGTGGGATCGTGATATGCATTTTGCAGGAGTACTCGTTGTTGCCAATGCAGTCGATTAAACCATAGTCGTAAAGAGTGTTTAGCGCAGCGCTAGCTTCTGTCTTTGAGAAGGCAAACACCTGTGCAATTTCGCTCGTTGTAAATCGCTCATGGTGGCAGTAGTAGGTCGCCATATAGGAGAGAATATCGTGCAGATGTCGCTTTTCGACGAGTAGATTTGCCTGCATCCTGTTGATGACAAGAGGAGGACTTGCTGGCGCCAGTGCTTTAATTTCGGAGGCATCTGGCTGCGGCGCGTCGTCGGTGCGTTTAAAGAGGTCTTTTAAATCATCCGATGGCATCGAGTCAGCGGCCCAAGCGTACATCGCATCGCGCAGATCGATCTCCAAACACTTGGCAATTTGCGCCGCCAAGGGGGCTAGTGGGAGATCTGTTCCACGCTCGATCAAGCTATACTGCGCGTAGCTGCACGATGGCTGCTTAGCAGTCCAGAATGCCTTTGCCGAGCGGTAATTTTTAAGCCGGGCGCTGTGTATTTGACTGGAAAATTCACCCATGATTTGCCTTGTGCGTTGGACTTTATGCGACTTCGTCCCATGCTATTACGCAAAAGAATCGAAAAAATCAACACGGCGTAGATTTATTGCTGAATAGTTGACACAAGAACCGCCAATATGACATGTAGATTGCAGTACTGAACGGTCATATTTTTTTGGGGGATTACGATATGGAAGCAATTGGAATCGGCAGTAACGATGCGGTAACGGGATGTTTTGCTCAAAGTACTGGAGCTACCATCGCATTGTAATGGACCGGCGAAAATGCAACGGCCTCTCCCGCGTCAACAGGAAAGGCCGTCCCATGTAGAGGGATGAACCCCCACACGATCTCTAGGTTCTCTCCTACCGCATTTTCCTTTCCAAATCAAATGGCTCACTAAATAAGCCTAATAATTTCATTGGTTAATGGACCCGCTATGGGGCCGCGCTATGTCGCGCGAGCTGTTCCGTGGTGGGGCCCTTAGGCCAATGCGACCTGGGGAAGTCATGCGCCTAGTTGAGCAGGGACCTTTGTGTCTTGAGCATTTCAGTCAAATAACTCTCCCGTTTGACGGAGCGCCCGCACTGATATTCGGGTGGGTAGGCGCCAATTCTTTGGCCAAGACTTGGACAAGGCTGAAGTTGATCGGTCCTAAGTGCTGGGCGCTTATCCTCAGCACTTTGCTATCGGCTCCAGCTCTTGCCGTTAACACGGTCCAGCCCTTAAACGGCTGCACCTTCTACAAGTCCCGACTCCTCCCTAAATTTCCCGGCTGCGCCGAGTTTTCCGCCGTCCTTGGCCGCAACGGCTGCCGCAAAGTCAAAGGCATCTGCCCCGCCTGTATCACCTACCCCGGTGACGACCTGCAGATGTGGCTCCCCGACTACTTTATCGAGATCACAAAACACGCCGGAGGGAGCATCTTCACCGAAAGCGCCGACTCCGCCGCACTCCGCACTCACCTGGCCATCGGCCAGAAGTGGTGGGAGGCATCGACCAAGGTCCCACTGGTGCCCAGTGCCTCTCGTGGCTCACAGTCGTCATCATCTGCGGACAGCTTCTGGCACGCACGCATCCTGACCGTACCGTACGGCGCCGAGGCTAACACCTACCTGCCGTTGTCGCCGAGTAAGGGCACCGGTCTGCCCACTTGTTTCTCCGCCCTGTCCGAGTTTCTCCCGGCGCAGTGGAATTTCAATCTAGCCGACGGTCCGTTTGCTGTCGCCTGGGCACCTGTGGGCGCCCCCATGTGCCTCTCAATCGTCGGAGGCGCCGCCGCTGCCAGTGCTGACGAAGCGAAGCGCCAAGTCGGAATGGTCGCGGGCGGTATTGGCACCATGCGAAACCTGCCAGCCGACACTTCATGCGCCAACCCGGTGGGCGTGCAGGAGGCCCTCGCCAAAGATGCCCAGCCCTCAGCGGATACGCTGTCACCACTTTCAGGCGACTTGTCAAAACTGTGCATGGGCACCTGGGGCAACTTGATTCCGCGAACCGGTTGGATCCTTAGCGACGATCCCTA
>Ga0315291_10005787_pt1 | contig 15433 bp, 12 predicted proteins | sample YL17G12_20_MG_FD_203070 | JGI IMG/M metagenome (GOLD analysis project Ga0315291, IMG submission 203070) | Sediment microbial communities from Yellowstone Lake, YNP, Wyoming, USA - YL17G12_20 | ecosystem: Environmental > Aquatic > Freshwater > Lake > Sediment | place: USA: Wyoming | collected...
ATGCTTAGCAGCAGGTTGTATGATTGCGGTCGTGCTTCTGGCGTTTTCGGGCTGTGCGACGAGCGAGCGGGCAAAGGCGACAGCCGAGCAGGCGACAAGCGAACAAGCAAAGGCAACGCCCGAGCAAGCCACGGCGGCGCCCGAGCAGGCCACGGCGGCGCCCGAGCAGGCCAAGGCGACGGGCGAGCAGGCCAAAACGCCGCCCGAGCAGGCGACAAGCGAACAAGCAAAGGCGACGCCGGAGCAGGCCAAGGCGCCGAAGCTCGTTCTGCGGGTCAACTGCGCCGCTGTAGAGCCTTACACCGACCAGGCAGGCAACGTCTGGCTCGCCGACCAGCAGGCCGAGGCCGACAAAACGTGGGGCGCCGTTGGCGGCATGACGGTTGACCGGGGCGAGCTGAGCATTGCCCGGACCGATGCGCCGAAGGTTTACCAGACCGAGCGATACAGTATGGAGGCGTACAAATTCTCCGTTCCCAACGGCAAGTACACGGTTCGCCTTCACTTCGCCGAGACATACGATGGCATAACCGCCGAAGGCCAGAGGATTTTCTCGGTCGGCATCAACGAGCAGACAATCCTCAAAGACTTTGACCCCTATAAAGAGGCCGGCGGATTCCAAAAGCCCGTCGTCAAGACAATCGAGGACGTCGCCGTAACCGGCGGCGAGATGGTCATCAAATTCACGATGAATGTGCAGAATCCCGAGATCAACGGTATTGAAATACTGTCCAAGTAGCCGGGCCAAGCAAGGATTGCTCTATCGTACACAACTTGAATGGTTGTCATCCTGAGCCGCAGGCGAAGGATCTGGGTTTCGTGAACCGGATTCTTCGCTGTGATCACAACGATATTTATGATTTGGTCTGCGACCGGCTGCTGCAGGACGGCGTTATGGATTTGTGCAAGATTACGTTTTGACGGGAACCGATGTGTGGCGGACAAAAAGGCTGTAGTCTTGTTGAGCGGGGGCCTCGATTCGGCCACGACTCTGGCCGTCGCCCGCGATGGGGGCTTCCGCTGCTATGCCCTGACTTTCAGGTACGGGCAGCGGCATAGGTGCGAGGTCGAGGCGGCGCGGAAGGTGGCCGAATCTCTGCGGGCCGTCGAGCACCGCATAATCGACATCGATCTGGCGGCTTTCGGCGGCTCCGCCCTTACGGATCCCTCAATTGAAGTGCCGAAGGATCGAATTGATTTGGACAATTCAGCCAGGATTCCGCCAACTTATGTCCCCGCCCGCAACACGATATTTCTCAGTTACGCCCTTGCCTGGGCCGAGGTGCTCGGCGCATTCGATATCTTCATCGGCGTCAACTCGACGGACTACAGCGGCTATCCGGACTGCCGGGCCGAATTCGTTGCTGCGTTTGAAAAGACTGCCAATCTCGCCGCCGCAGCGGCGGTCGAGGGCAAAGGCAGATACCATATACATACGCCGATCATCAATATGACCAAGGGCCGGATCATTCTGACAGGCGCAAAGCTCGGCGTCGATTACTCACTGACCCACAGTTGCTACGACCCGGACGAGCAAGGCAGAAGCTGTGGCCGATGCGACTCCTGCAGACTGAGATTAAGAGGTTTCGCCGAGGCAGGGCTGGAAGACCCAATCGAATACATAGAAAAACGATGAATATCGAATTTCGAAATACGAAGCACGAAACAAATTCCAAATTCGAATGTTCGAAGTCTCGAAACCTGTTGTTTCTGGTCATTCGAATTTTGGTCATTAGAGATTGTTTCGAATTTCGATATTCGAATTTCGGATTTGTGCCTAAGTCTCCGGTCTGATAATGGTGATAAACGAAATATTTCATTCTCTCCAGGGTGAGGGCTTTCTGGCCGGCGTGCCCAGTGTCTTTGTTCGCCTGGCCGGCTGTCCCCTGCGATGTCGCTGGTGCGACACCAAATACGCCTGGGACGCGACGGCTGGTGACGACAGCAGCGTTGCGGAAATAGTCCGGGCCGTGAAGAAATGGCCCTGCCGGCACATCGTAATAACGGGCGGAGAGCCGATGATTGATGCGGAGCTGCCGAAGCTGACGCGGGAATTGAAAGCCGCCGGTAAGCACATAACAATCGAGACCGCAGGTATCGCCTACATCCCGGATATGCCCTGCGATCTGATGAGCATCAGCCCGAAACTGAGCAACTCAACGCCGCAAGATGCAAAAATCGCAGCGATGCACGACCGTTCAAGGCTTGATTTGGCGGTCCTCGGCGAGCTGATCGAGCATTACGACTATCAACTGAAATTCGTCGTCGATTCGCAGGACGACATAGCTGAGATTCAAGAAACGCTTGGGAGACTTGGAAATGTTGACGTTCAAAAGGTGATGCTGATGCCCCAGGCCGCTACGCGTGATGAGCTGCTAAGCAAATCCCCGATGGTTGCCGATCTGTGCAAGCGCACAGGCTTCGCGTTCTCGCAGCGCCTCCAGGTCCTGCTCTGGGATAACAAGAGGGCGACGTGATTCTCGCGGATTTGCTCGTTGACAATCAATAATCAATAATCAATAATCAATAGTCAATTTTGTGGCCCAGGTGGCGGAATTGGCAGACGCGCCAGCTTGAGGGGCTGGTGGGCTTCGGCCTGTGCTGGTTCGAATCCAGTCCTGGGCAATGCTCGAATTCAGTAGCTGCCGCTACTTAATTCGAGCACCCTGAGCAAGCGCCGAGCGCAGCGAGAAGCGCGTCGAAGGGTAGGCCCGAGGTGTTGTCATAGGGATAGCGAATATGTGGTATCTCTACATAACCAAGAACCAAAACGGCCGTTTCTATACCGGTATCACCACTAATGTCAAAAGGCGGTTTGGGGAACATCGTCAAGGCAAAGGCGGCGGGTACACATCCCGCAACAGACCCATAGAGTTGCTCTACGTCGAAGAATTCCCCGACAGGGGAAAAGCCCAGCAAAGAGAAGACCAGATAAAACGCTGGACCAGAGCAAAAAAACGAGCGCTTATCGCCGCAGACCGCGCCGCACTCCGCCGCCTCAGCATCTCAAGAGACTAATTAAGCCTTATGTCCCTATCAGACGAATTCATCGACTATGTTATTGACCAGCTCTCGGCCTGGGGCGATGTGTCCGCTCGTAAGATGTTTGGCGGGGCCGGCCTTTATTGCGATGGCGTGATGTTCGGGCTCATGGCCGACGACGTCGCTTATCTAAAAGTCGATGACTCGAACCGGAAAGATTTCGTGAAAGCAGGATCATCCCCCTTCAATCCATATCCCGACAAAGTGAAAACAACGGTTATGTCCTATTATGAGATCCCCGCGGACGTCCTGGAGAATCCGGAAGTCCTCCCGGAATGGGCGCAACGTTCTTTTGATATTGCACGAAAAAACAAGTAGGAAAGAGGCGGAGCCGCCTTAAATGTTCACTATTAGCCCGCGAATAGACAACAGCAACAGCCATCAGAGTTAGGAATTGAAGGGAATTGTCGAATGAAACGGTTGCCGGTCATACTGCTCGCCGTAATGCTGGTCGTAACTTCGTGTGCGACAAGCCAGCGTGACAAAACCGCCCACGAGAATCGCCCCGGCGTGTTTCAGCCGAAGCCTCTTGATGACGAGTGGAGCCAATGGATTGTCGGCGAGTGGGAAGGCTCGGTCGAAGGAGATGCCGGCCAGGGCTGGTCGGTTACGATAGAGCCGGCCTTGAACGGGCAATTCTTGATCTTCCGGTCGCAGGCAGACCTAACCACAATGCCGCCTGAGCAGATACAGTACCTCAAAGAGCATAATCACGCCACTGACGAAAGCATCGAGAGATTTCGGAGCATGCCTTTTCGAGAGCTGGAGATTTATACCGTCGATCCGCGAAGCGGCCAGATAATCGCGTATTTGTTTGACAGCCTGCGTTGTGTCGCCGAAGGGCGAGGCAGACGCCAGGGGAATAAGGAAGTGATGGATTGGCAGTGGTCTGTGGGCGGACAAGGGACGTCCACCCGCATCACAGAGAGAGTCGGCGACAATGAGTGCATCATTACTCAGAAGGATACCTCGCCGGATGGCGCCATCACGGAGGGCACAGCCCGAATGACTCGCTCCAAAAAGGCAATCCGCTGAGATGCCGCTCCCTCCAGGCAGCCCCGAAGCCCGCTTCCGGGGTATTCTTATACGAACCCCGCTTCGGGGGTCCTTCTTACACGAACCCTGCTTCGGGGGCATTTTCTCACTCCGCCCCTGTCATTTTTTTCTCGCTGGTGGGTGTGCGTTTGTTAGAATACCATAAGTTTGGCGTCGTAGGCGCCATGCGCCTTCTTATGAGCGTTTGTCATTGCGAGTCCGCCGGAGGCGGGCGTGGCAATCTCATATCTACGAAGTATTGAGATTGTTTCGTTCTCCCCAGGCCCTCGGCCCCGTGGGGGGGACTCATCGCAATGCCGGCCGCCGAGCTTGATACGGTGCAGAGTACGGATTTGTGGAGACACGGATTATGGATTTGCAGGGATCGCAAGGGTCGTATGTTGAGCCGGTCGAGCCGACGAGGGAGCCGTTGGCGGGTCGGCTGATGTCCATAGATGCACTTCGCGGGTTTGATATGTTCTGGATTATAGGCGGCTGGTATATCTTTGACGGCCTGCATAAGGCCCTGAACAACCCGACAACGGCCTGCATAATGAAGCAGCTTACCCACGCCGAGTGGGAGGGCTTCACCTTCGAGGACATCATTATGCCGCTGTTTCTCTTCATTGTCGGCGTGGTCATGCCCTTCTCATTCAGCAAGCGTCTCGACCGCGGCGACAGCAAACGCAAGCTCTACTTTCACGTGGTGCTGCGAAGCGTGGTGCTATTCGTCCTCGGAATGGTTGCCCAGGGTGAGCTCCTGGCACTCGATCCGGCCAAGCTCAAAATCTACTGCAACACGCTCCAGGCCATCGCCGCCGGCTATCTCATCTCCGCCTTTATCATCCTGAATATGCGTCGTCGCTGGCAGGTAGTGCTGACGGTGTTTTTGCTGCTTTTCTTCTGGGCCTTGATGATGCTTGTTCCGTTCCCCGGCCGCGTCGCAGACCGCCTCGACCAAAATGCAAACCTCGCGGCCTTCATAGACCACGCCATTCTCCGCCAGTATGACGACGGCCTGAACTACACCTGGATTCTCAGCAGCATAACCTTCGCCTGCACCGTGATGCTTGGCGTAATGGCCGGGCACGTGCTGCGCTGGCAGGTCGCAGGCCCCGGCAGGGTCCTTGTCCTTTTCACCCTCGGCATCGGCTGCCTCGCGCTCGGCTCGCTATGGGGCGGCTGGTTCTTCGGAATAGGCGAATTCTACTTCGGCCTTTTCCCCATCGTAAAACGGCTCTGGACCAGCTCCTTCGTCCTGTTCGCAGGGGGACTGAGCTACCTGCTCCTTGCGATGTTCTATCTGGTCATAGACGTCTGGGGCCTCAAGAAATGGGCCTTCCCGTTGGTCGTCATCGGGACCAATGCGATCTTCGTCTATATGGCCGCCCACCTATGGGACTTCCGCGATATAGCCGGCGTCTTTGTCCGCGGCTTGGACCGTTTTGTCGGCCCCTGGCCGGAATTCATCCACGCAATGGCCGGCTTTACCCTCGTCTGGCTTATCCTCCTCTATATGCACCGCAAGAAAACCTTCATCAAGGTCTAACATTTTGCATTTTCAACCTTGATTTTTGCATTCTCAAACTGACCGCCGGCCAGTTTGAGCAAGTTAGTACCCCAATTTCCCCCAGCAGCCACGTTGCATCCTGTGCAGGTCCTCTTTGCCTTCGGTCGTGGTGGGAGTCCAGGGCGTGGGCGGGGCATCCCAATGATCCCTTGCATACTTTATCGTTTCCATTGCCTTCCATTTCCAGTAGTCGGCGTGCCCATCCGCGAGTGCCACGTTTGTCCCGTCGCCGTGCCGGACGGGCGCGTTGTCAAACCATTTCTCCTGTCTGTAATAGACCGCATAAGCGTCATCCGTCAGATAGCCTTCGTCGATAAAGACCAATCGCAGCGCAGGCGCAGGGCTGTGAATCTCGTTGCGGTTCTTGATGTGCGCGCCCTTGACCCCCTTGGTCTCAGGGTGACAGACGGCGTTCATCGAGAACATTATCGAATAGGTCAGCGCCTCGCCTCGCCGGCCCGTCGGGCATTTGTACACATCGACATCCCTGATATAAGACCATAGTGCGCCGTCCATAATCCCCTTTATGGCCGTGTCCCAGTCGTTCGAAAGCGCATCTACCCAGGCCAGCTCCTTTCTGTGGTCGCCCCAAGTCTCCAGGGCATCGCTGTGTCCCGCGGCGCCGTTGACGATCCTGTCGGCGTTCTCGTCGGCATATATGCTCCAGGCGAGTATCAACTGCCTGACGTTCCCGAAGCACGCCGCCCTTTTGCCGTGCTCTCTGGCCCTGTTGAGCGCCGGCATCAATATCGCCATAAGCAATGCGATAATCGCGATTACCACCAACAGCTCAACCAGCGTAAATCCTCTGCGGTATCTCACGGCCTTAGCGCTCGCCGCGGGCATTTCTGTTGGGATTATGGCTTTTGATGTCTTCATAACCGTACCTCATTCGTTCAGACAACTATTCCGGCAGCTCCATGTAAGATTCACGATCTGAGCCTTGTGTTCCCTTGAAAACTTGCTCTAATATGCCATTCTGTTGTATTCTGAACAGGTTTTCAAGTGTTTTTCGCCGGAGTTGCCCCGGATCCGGGACGATTTAAGTTGCATCGAGTCCTATGACCGGGGCCGATTCAATGGAAGGCGGTGCTTGTGGTTTTGAGACAATCGCGGCTGTTGCAGGCCGATAAAGAACCAAACGATTCGATTGCCCGTTCCCGTTCGGGGCGTCCGGGCAGGCTCAAATCCCTTATGCCCAGGATCGAAGTCCTGATTCTGCTTGCCGGATTATTGTGTACGGTTTTGGGCAAGCTGATGGTCGTGCGGTCCTACAAGCCCGAAAGCGTGGCTGCGGAGACGGCTGCGGTGGCGTTTCCAGACCTGCTGTTCTTTGCCGTCGTTGCCCTGGTTGTAAGATGCCTGTACATAATCAAGCCGTCGGTTCTCTCCGCGCGGTGCGCTCTCTTGATCGCGGCCCTTACGGCTGTCTGGTCGGTGTTGAACACCGCCTGGCTGATAAACAGCGGCGTTCAGTTGCAGACCGGAATCCTCGTACTGTATGTCCGGGACTTCCGAAACCTCTGCCCGCTCGTAATGGCCCACATGGTGGAGGACATCGGGCAGTTCGTGCTATTTGCGTTGGGAAGCATTGCAGTCTGCGTATTTTTCCTATGGCGCTTCATCAGGCCCGGCAGGATTGTTCCCAGCCGCAATCACCACGAGCGATGGGCTATCGGCCTGGCGCTGGCAGTTACGGCCGGCCTGCTTGTCAGACCCTCCGTTCAGCCGGACGCCGATTCAAGCTTCGCCGCAGAGGTCTTGAATTTCAGCAGCCACTCGTACGCCTTGCTCTCCACTGTGGCCGGCCAATCCCACAACAAGTACCCCGTAAAGCACAGCCCAAACATATACCTCTCGGGCCGGCGCCAAATCGCCGCTCCCGAATGTCCCCCAAAAGAGCTGCCGAACGTCGTTATAGTGCTGCTGGAGAGTGTATCCCATTCGGTGACTTCCCTCTCCGGGACGGCCGAGCAAACTACGCCCTTTCTGGCTCGTCTGGCCCGCGAAGGCGTCGAGTTCCGCACAACGCGCGTGCCGATGCCCTATACAACCAAGGCCTTCTGGTCAACGCTGACCGCGGTGACGCCGACAAGCGATGTCCACAACGTCGAAGCCGTCCCTATTGACGAGCCTTACGAGGGCCTGCCCTCAATTCTCGCAAGGGTTGGCTACCGCTCAGCTTTTTTTGAAATGTCAAAGGGCAACTTTGAGTGCGCGCCCGGCTTCTTCAAAAATCTTGCGTTTGACTGGGCCTGGTTCAAGGAGAATCTCCAGGACCCCTCGGCGCACATAGGATATTTGGGCGGTGATGACTGCCGGATGATTGAGCCGGCCATTGAATGGGTCAAGGAAAATGGCCGGCCGTTTCTCCTGATGATGCTTACGTCAATCGCCCACGACCCCTTCGAGGTCCCTCAATGGTTTGAAAAGCCAAAAGAAAAAGAGTACGACAAATATCTCCAGACAATTCGCTATACGGATTATTTTCTTGAGCAGCTTTGCGCAGCGCTGCACGCCAACGGTCTGGATGAAAACACGCTTCTCTGCATCATAGGCGACCACGGCACCAGTTTCAGCACCGAGCGGGCAAAAGGACGGTGGGCGCCGCGAGAGGAGGTCATCCGCGTGCCCTGGGTGATGCACTGGCCGGGGCATCTAAGCCCCGCAAAGGTCGTCGAATGGCCCTGTTCACAGCTCGACGTGACGCCGACCATTCTGAAACTGATAGGATTCGACATTGGCAGTGCCGGCTTTGACGGAAGGGACGCCCTCGCAGAGCCGAATTCGCAGCGCCGGATTTACTTCTCGTCCTTAGTCCCCGGCAGCCCCGCCGGCTTTGTCGAAAATGGCAGAAAAGTCGTCTTCTGGCCTTACATCAATAAGGCGTTTGAATACGATTTAACGACCGACCCGCAGGAAAACGGCACTCAGACAATCCCCGCCGACCAGATAGAGCAAATCAGGGAACAAATCACTCGGTGGGAATCGCAGTCGCAGATTGCCGTTGACCCCAAGAAGCATACCAAGCGCTTCTTGTATTCTCACTGGCAGACCCTCAGCGCCGGCCGCCTGGCCTGGGCCTATTACGTCCCGTGAGTCGCGGCGGAAGGGCGATAGGCATAGAGAGCATATATGTTGAGTCGTCGAGAGCCAGCTTCAGATAAGGTCGCCGGCGCGCTCGCCTCTTCGCGCCCGCCCCCAAAAGCGAGACTCCAGATCGCACACAAGGCCAGCATTGTGATCCCAAGCCGCTGCTTCATATCAATAATCAATCATCGATTGCCTACGCCAAGCCCAGCCGCTCGGCCTCCTCGTACAGGCCGTAGCGTTTCATTTTCTTGAACAATGTCGTGCGGTTTATCTGAAGCGCCTTGGCCGTTTCCTGCCTGTTCCAATGGTTGGCCTCAAGCGCCCGGCGGATAATATCCTTCTCCGGCTCAACCAGTGCATCCTTCAGGTTCATCGGCCTATATTCCTTTCCCTCCCGGCTGCGGTCCACCTTAATCGAGTCCGGCAGGTCATCGGCCCCTATGAACTTGCTCTTGCTCAGCAGCGCCGCCCGCTCGATTACATTCTCCAGCTCACGGATATTGCCCGGCCACGAGTACCGCTCCAAGTGCTCCATCGCCTCATCGCTAAAGCCGAGCTTCTCCCTGTTATGCTGGGCCGAGTACATCTTCAAAAAGTGCCCGGCCAGCAGCCTGACATCTCCGACCCGCTCGCACAGCGGCGGCAGCTCTATCTTGACCACGTTTATCCGGTAATACAAATCTTCCCGGAACCTGCCCTCCTTCACTTCCTCGTCAAGATTGCGGTTTGAAGCTAATATGATTCGCGTATCAACCGTTATTGTCTTGTTGCTGCCGACCGCCTCGAACTTGCGATCCTCCAGCACGCGCAGCAGCTTGGCCTGCAGACCCGGCGAGGCATTCGATATTTCATCGAGAAAGATCGTCCCGCCGTCCGCCGCAAGGAATTTGCCCTCCTTGTTGCTCACCGCCCCGGTAAAGGACCCCTTGGCATGCCCGAACAGCTCGCTCTCGAGCAGCGTTTCGGGGAGTGCCCCGCAGCTCACCTCGACAAACGCCTCATTGCGCCTGCCGGAGCGATGATGTATCGCCCTTGCCAGCATGCTCTTGCCCGTCCCCGATGGGCCCGCCATCAGTATCGTAGTCTTGCTGTCTGCAACTGCCTCAACGAGCTCGAAAATCTTGGCCATCTTGTAGTGGTGGCTGATTATGTTCTCAAGGCTGAACTTCTGTTCGAGCTGCTGCCGCAGGCTCTCATTCTCGCTCACAAGCGCTTGTTGCTTGATTGCACGCTCCACCGCCAGCCGCAGGTCGTCATCGACAATCGGCTTGGTCAGGTAGTCATAAGCCCCCAATTTTATCGCCTGTACCGCGCTTTCTATTGTGCCGTAGCCCGTTATCACGATGGTCACCGTTTGAGGGTAGTCCCTGCGAATTGTGTGCAGCAGGTCGAGCCCGTTTCCGTCCGGCAGATTGACGTCGGTTATCACTAAGCAGTAGTCCTCCTCCGCCAGCTTGGCCAATGCGTCCTTGAGCGTCTCGGCCCCCACTGCCTCAAATCCCTCAACTCTCAGGAACTCGCACAGCGAATCCAGTATGATTCTGTCGTCGTCTATAACGAGGATGTTCTCATTCTTCATAGGATTTCCCGATTAATTGCTGCTGCTCTTTGCTGACTTGCCCGTCACCGGCAGGTGCACCGTAAACACACTGCCCCCTCCGGGCGCGTTCTCGGCGGTTATTCGCCCGTGATAAATCTCAAGAATGTCCCTGCATATTGCCAGCCCTAACCCGGTCCCCTTGCCCTTTTCTTTCGTCGTGAAGAACGGCTCGAAGATGGCCTCTGCGTTTTCCGGCGCAAAGCCGCTGCCTGTGTCGCGGAACTCCACAACCGCCGTGTTTCCGCCTTCCATCTGGGTTGTTATCGTAAGCTCTCCGCCGTCCGGCATTGCATCCAGTGCGTTCTTGGCCAGGTTGCAAAAGACCTGAAACAGGTTCCCGCTGCGGATTTCCGGTATGTCGCGGGCATAGTTGCGCAGTATCCGGACGTTCAGGTTTTCCGCCGTTGGCTCTAAGGTTCGTACCGCTTCTTCGATAAGCTGTTCAACTTTGGCGTATTCGAACGACGTGCGAGTGCTGCGAGAGAACTCCAATAGCTCGCTGATGATTTGCACCATTCTCATAAGACCCCGCCGGCACTGTGAGAGGTACTCCTTCGGCTTTTCAAGCCTTTCCTGTTCTATGACCCTCATCGCAAGATTGATGTATCGCAGTATCCCGTCCATTGGATTATTCAGCTCGTGGGCCACCTTGGAGGCGAGCCTGCCGACGGCGGCGAGCCTCTCGGTGTCGGCCAGCTGCCTTTGCGTATGGATCTTTTCGGTCACGTCTTCGATGACAACCGTTCCGCCGCCCGCCTCTTCGTCGCCGCCCATCTCCAGCGGGGTGCAGATAATCCGCAGCAGTCTCGTTCCGCCTTCCAGCGTGTAGCCCACTTCGTCGAACGCGCACGGCTTTCCGGTGGAAAGGGCAGACTTGAGATGCTCCGTCCATCCGAGCCAGATATTGTGGTCCGTGCCCTTTGCTAAGGATTCGTCAACGTAACCGCACAGATGGATCAGCTTAGCCGCCTGAGAATTGGCCCCGATAATCTTAAAATCCCGGTCGAACGCCACGATTGCTATTGGCAGCGACTGCACAAGGCGGTCGGCGGGTAGGCCGCGCATCGAGCGGGCGTTCACACCTTGCTCACCCCGCCCGGATACGCTCTTATCGGACTTCCCTCGTTCGTGTTCAGGTGATTTCGACATAGCTCATAAAGCCTCTCTCAGGTGTTGTTAGTAGCCCGTCAACGTTGATCTTGTTAGTTGTCATTCCTGCGACCATCGCCAGTTGTCATTCCTGCGAAGGCAGGAATCCACAACCATTAGCCGCCTACTGAGCGAGCAGCACCCACAAATTCAACCGTGAGTGGCTACTATGTCTGCATGTTGCAGAATATCAACACCTGCGTTGCTGTTTTCGAACAACAAGGCCTGCTTCTTTAGTCGAAAATGTAAAACACCGCGAACAAAGAAATAAGCAGCCCTGTTCCCTGTTGAAAAAAGCTCGCCGTAGCCCTGGCGGGTCCTGACAAATGTTGCCATCATTCAACGCTCAAAGACGATTCACTCCCGGACGCCTTCGCACTGCCCGGCCGATGTCACTTAACATCTCAAACTGACCGATTCATTGCCAAGAATCAACATAAACAGTTATACGATAAATAGTTATGAAACACAAAACCATAATTAAAATAGTCATCCCGACAACGTCGGGATTCCACAATTTTGCATTTTGCATTTTGATTTTTGCATTCTCAAACTGACTGTCGGTCAGTTTGAGTTAACATCATACCTGTTAGGTAATTCCACAAAGTAAAAATGGGGTATTTCGTTCAGCCTGTCCTGGAACGTGTTTTGCAGAAGGAAGTGACAGGATATGCGCACCCCTATGCAGGCAATGCGCAGTGGCAATGACTAAGGCTTCTGCAATTCTGCAGAACTCAGGCAATGATTATGCAAGGAGGCGTTTGGTGGACGGGGTTGAAAAGCGCAAGCACAGGCGGCTGGGGGCAAGCTTTGATCTGTCGTGTCGAAAGGCTGGCACGCCTACCCAGGAGCTCTACACAGGCCGCACGGTGAACGTTGGGACCGGCGGATTGTACTTCGAAACGACCCAAGCGGCCTTTGAGCCGGGCAATCTGGCGGAGGTAAGGCTGTCCGTGCCGCCGACATCAGGTCTGCTTGAGCTGGGCGGCACGATTTGTGGCCTTGCCAGGGTCGTGAGGACTGAGAATCTCCGCAGCTCAGGCATCGCCTCTCAGTCTCGCGCCGTCCAGGGCGTAGCTGTGGAATTCTGCCAGGCGCCCAAGCTTTGCATATAGCGCTCAGTTCTCAGGCCAAGTGCCTTCGAAGACCTCCGCCGCTGACCAGTTGGACCAGCTTTTGATACTCGGAATCCATTGCTTTTGCTAACTGCTCTGGTGTGATTTTAACGTCTTTGTCCATAGCCTTATCGCCCCTTAGAAACAACAAAGAACATCCACCCTAAATAGCGACTCATAAGGCCAGTATACAAAGGCACTTACAGAGCGCCAGAAAAAGATTTCACATCCAACCCCAGAACCTCAAAGTTTGACCCAGTTTTCCCTTGACATGAGTCGTCAAAGCGGTACAATTATAGGTACGAATAGCGGCCCCGTTGAGGATGGGCGTGAAGTGACCCTGCCGCGGCAATCGGCTTTTTCCTCAACTGGTATCGCCTTTCGCAATACCCGTTTCGGCGCCGCCCAAAAAACAACCCCTGTTCAAGGAGAATTGAAGATGAAAAGACTTATCTTGTTTCTGTTGGTTTGCTCGGTGGCAAGCGCGTCTTCTGCAGCCTCTGCGAGTGTCATTGCCTACTGGCGGTTCGATGACGCAGGCAACGCAGACATAGAACAGTGGGGTCCCGTTGCCGCCGGCAATCCGCTGCCCGATTCCGACGGCCAGACAGTCTGGCGCAGGGCGGCGCATGATAATTCCGGCAACGGCAATCACCTTACCACCTGGGATTATGCTTGGGCCGGTTTCCGTTGGACCAGTGATGTTCCCTCAGCCACTGTGCCTTTGACGGGTGCTCCGAATTTACTGAGTATTCAAAATGGCGGTGATTACCCGGCGGCGATGACCTGGTCGGAGCAGAGTCTTCCGAGCGGGGTGAACCTTGAAACTATAACACCGGCAGCCTTCACCATCGAGGCCTCTTTCAAAGCGGTTACTCTGAGTGGTTACCACACGATTGTGGGGCGAGATGACCGGTATGTGGCTACTACCAATGGCGCTCTGGCCTCACTCTACTTCCAGGTAGTGCCTGGCAATGCGGTGGCATTTAAGTTCACCGACGTGGCTGGATTCTGGCACGAAGCGATATCCGCTTCTGCTGTGGTGACGACGGGTCAGTGGTACAATATGGTGGGCGTCAGTGACGGTCTGACCATGTCGCTATATCTCGATAACAAGCTGCTAAGACAGGTTGACTTGAGACTCAGCGGCAGCACCAATACGGCTCTGGCTCTTGGCTCTGCTTCAGGCGGTGACTGGCAATCCGGAACCTGGTCACTTGGCCGGGGTCTTTATAACGGAGGACACGTGGACCGTTGGGTAGGCTACATCGACGAGGTTCGCATTTCCGATAACGCCCTGAATCCCTCAGAGTTCCTGCAAGTCCCTGTGAAGGCCGAAGACCCTATTCCGGCTGATGGAAGCAGCGTGCCCCCACAATACGCTGAGCGCAACGTCTATATGATACTTGATTATACGCCCGGCATCGGTGCCGTCACGCACACTGCCTACTTCAGCGACGTTGAGCAGGACGTGATAGATCGTGACGAAGATCACTGTCTGGGCAGCGTTCCGCCTTGGCCTGAGTACAGTGAGATCGCCTTTGTGGTAGGCTACGACTGGCCCGGAATCCCGGAATACGCCAGGGCCCCGCTTGTTCTCGGCAGGACTTACTACTGGTGCATCGACGAGTTTGACGGCACCGCAACGCACGGAGGCGATGTCTGGAGTTTCACCGTTATGCCGACAGAGGCCTGGGGGCCCAGTCCGGCTGACGGCGAAGAGTTGGTATCCCAAGACCCCACCTGCACGTGGCATCTCGGCAACCAGCCTGCATCCGGCTACACATTCAGCTACAATGTTTATTGCGGGACGGATGAGGCCGCCGTCGCAGCCATAGCTACGGGCAACACAACTGCGCCGCAGTATAAAGGCAATGTAACCACGCCCACCATCGTCCTCCACCTCGATCCTTTGACCGAGTACTTCTGGCGCGTCGATACGCTGGCGAAAAAGACCGGCATACCGCCCACCACTACTTATACCAAAGGCGCAGTCTGGAGCTTTACAACCGGTCCGGCCGGTGCCGGCTCCATCCTGCGTGAGATATGGCAGAACATCACACCTACGGGTACGGCTATATCTCTGCTGTACGACTGGCCCGACTTCCCCTACAATCCGACTACAAGCGGTACGATAACGGAATTTGACAGTCCGGACCTTGGGTTGGCGCAGTATGGAGGCCGGATTCACGGTTGGCTCTATGCCCCGGTCTCGGGCGACTATACGTTCTACCTTACCTCCGACGACAACGGACAACTTTGGTTGAGCACCGATGAGGACCTGGCCAACGCACAGCTTATCGCCTCGGAAAGCAGTTACAGAACACTTTACGACTGGGCGGCCAGCGGCGAAGAGACTTCCGTCCCCATTACACTGGTGGGCGGCAAGAAGTATTACATCAGCGCGCTGTGGAAGGAAGGTACGGGCGGCGATCACTGCGCGGTGGGCTGGAAAGTCCCCGGCGCCACGAGTGTTACAATTATTGATGGCCGGTATCTGACGCCTTATGTTCAGTATTGGGCATCCGACCCGCTGCCGCCTGACGAATCAAACGATGTAGAAAGAACCCTGATGCTCAGTTGGGAAGCGGGCGCTTATGCCGCTGCCGTGAACGGGCATAAACTGTACTTCAGCCCCGACCACGATGCCGTGATGAATCGCACCGTGACAGGGATCACCCGCACCGACCCGTGTTATCCCGTCGCCACAACCCTTGATTTGGGCAAAACCTATTACTGGGCCGTGGACGAGGTCAATAACCTTCACCTGGACAAGGTGTGGCCGGGCGATCTCTGGAGCTTCACGACTATCAACTACCTGGTTGTGGA
>Ga0315291_10005788_pt1 | contig 15433 bp, 13 predicted proteins | sample YL17G12_20_MG_FD_203070 | JGI IMG/M metagenome (GOLD analysis project Ga0315291, IMG submission 203070) | Sediment microbial communities from Yellowstone Lake, YNP, Wyoming, USA - YL17G12_20 | ecosystem: Environmental > Aquatic > Freshwater > Lake > Sediment | place: USA: Wyoming | collected...
CCCCTACGTGGCCACTCTGGACGAGTCCGAGGTCGGAGTGCCCTGAGGACCATGGCCGTGGAACATAAGAGCTTTTTTCTCGGGATCGCCGGCAACATCGGGGCCGGGAAGACATGTCTCACGAGAGAGCTCAGCAGGCGGACCGGCTGGCAGGCGTATTACGAGCCCGTGATCGACAACCCGTATCTGGACGATTTCTACAAGGACATGAAGAGATGGAGCTTTCATCTCCAGATCTTTTTTCTTTCGAAGAGATTCCAGGCCCAGAAGAGAATGTTGGAGTCCGGGGTCTCTTTCATCCAGGACAGGACGATTTACGAGGACGCCGAGGTCTTCGCCAGAACGCTCAATCGTCTCGGTCACATGTGCGACCGAGACTACGCCAACTACAAGGCGCTCTTCGACACGATGCTCGAGTTCATCAGGCCGCCCGACCTCATAATATATCTTAGGGCCACGCCCGAGAGCCTGATGGAGAGAATAAGACTCAGGGGCCGCGAGAGCGAGAAATCCATAACTGCCGACTATCTGCAGACTCTAGACGACGCTTACGCGGCGTGGCTGGAGAGGGCGCGCAGGATGACGCAACTCCGCGAGGTCGACACCGACGCGGTGAATTTTCTTGAACAGGAACAGAAAATCGACGAGATCGTGGACCTTGTGAAATCACATAATTGTGAGATGTCCGGCACGCCGGCAGGTTGTGAAGATGTTCCTCGCGCGAGTTGTCGGGAAGATAGCCGCCACAGTAAAGCATAAAGACCTTCGCGGAAAGAAGCTCCTCCTCGTCCGCCCGTTAGACTTGTCCCTCTCCCCCAGCGGCAAACCCGTGATAGCGGTGGACAGCGTGGACGCCGGCGGCGGAGACGTGGTGCTGGTTTCGGACGAGGGGAACGCCGCGGCTCAGATCCTCAAGATGGAGAGGGGCCCGATCAGAACCGTCATCGTGGGCGTAGTGGACAACGTGGACCTGGCGGCAGCGGACGGCAGAGTGGATAGGTCGAAGGAATGAGCAACGCCATCCTCATCGGAATAGCGGGCGGCTCCGGTTCGGGCAAGACCCTCGTTGCCGACACGATCTTCTCGGAACTCGGGTCCGACAAGGTCGTCATAATCAAGCAGGATTCCTACTACAACGACATGTGTCACCTGCCCTACGAAGAACGCTGCAGGCAGAATTTCGACCATCCCGACGCATTCGACATGCCGCTCTTGAGGGAGCACATACAGAAACTCATCCGCGGCCGCGAGATCGAACAACCCATCTACGATTTCACACAGCATCGCAGGACAAAAGAGACCAGGAAAATCGGGGCTCACATCGTCGTTGTGCTCGAGGGGATACTCATCCTCGACGACCCCGACTTGAGGGGCCTCATGGACATAAAGGTCTTCATCGACACCGACCCCGACGAGAGATTCATAAGGAGGCTCAAACGAGACCTCAGGGAGAGAGGCCGCAGCATCGAGTCCATAATCGACCAGTACGAGAGCAGTGTGCGTCCCATGCATCTGCAGTTCGTGGAGCCGTCCAAGAGATACGCCGACATCATAATCCCCCAGGGCGGGCACAACGTCGTTGCCATCGATCTCTTGAAAACCAAGATCCGTTCCCTGCTCTGAGTGTCGTCCCCAGAGAATTGTCTCACGGATCGTCTCGCGGAGGATTCCCTCCGATCGGACTCGGCGGAACCGGCTTTTCGGAGATCGCGGAGCACCCTCTAAGACTGGCGACACCCGTTGGCCGCGCGCAGGGCCTGTGAGGAAGGTGGAAAATGACTGAGAACATTCCGCAAAAGAACACCGGCTGGATCGAGGTCATCTGCGGAAGTATGTTCAGCGGCAAGACCGAGGAGCTCATCAGGAGATTGAGAAGGGCGCAGATCGCAAGGCAGAAGGTCGCCATCTTCAAGCCTCGAATGGACAGGAGATACGGAAGCGACCACATTGTCTCCCATAATCTCCAAAGGATACCGTCGCAGGAGGTCTCCGACTGCAGCGAAATCCTGGACAGGGCGAAGGGCGCGGACGCCGTGGGAATCGACGAGGCGCAGTTCTTCGGCGCGGAACTCATCGGTGTCTGCCAGGAACTCGCCGACCGGGGCAAGAGAGTGATCGTGGCGGGGCTGGACCAGGACTACACAGGGAAGCCCTTCGAGCCTATGCCGCAGCTGCTGGCAGTCGCGGAATACATCACGAAGACCCTGGCCATCTGCATGGTCTGCGGGAACCCCGCGAATCGAACCCAGCGCAAGGTCCCGAGCAAGGAGAGGATCGTGGTCGGCGCTTCCGATCTCTACGAGGCCAGGTGCCGCCACTGCTTCGAGCCGCCGGACAAAGAACGCCGGAGGAAGACCCCGAAACGGAGGAAGCCGCCTTCATGAAAAACCCTCACGCCGCGAGCGGGAAGCAGAGAGTCTACGTACTTGTGCTCACAAGCTTCTGTCTGGCGTTTCTTCTCCTGACGTCGTTGCTTTCTTGCGCCAAGAAAGAGAAGAGCCCGGCCCACGAGGCCGGCTCCGGCGGGGCGAACGCTCCTTTCAAAGTCGGACTCGTCTTCGACGTGGGAGGCAGGGGCGACAAGTCCTTCAACGACTCTGCCTACAGGGGTCTCGTGAGGGCCAAGCAAGAGCTGGGCGTGAACTTCGAGTACATCGAGCCCGGTGAAGGAAGCGACAGGGCCTCCGCGCTCCGGCTGATGGCAAACGGAGACTCGCGGGTCATCTTCGGGATTGGCTTCCTCTTCACGGACGACATCACGCAGACCGCGAAGGAGTTCCCTGACAAGAAGTTCGCCTGCGTCGACTACACGATCACTCATCCCGACAGCATCCCGGCCAACCTCGTGGCACTCAAGTTCAGAGAAGAAGAGGGCTCCTTCCTGGTCGGTGCCATCGCGGCGCTCAAGAGCAAGACAGGAAAGATAGGCTTCGTGGGAGGAATGAAGATCCCACTCATAAAGAAATTCGAGGCGGGTTACATCGCGGGCGCGACGTACGTCCGGCCCGACGTGAAGATATTCGTTTCTTACGCCGGCGTCACGGACAACGCGTTCAAGAACCCCAGCAAGGGCAAGGAGCTTGCCCTGACCCAGTACTCCAAGGGCGCAGACGTGATATTTCACGCCTCCGGCTCGACCGGTCTCGGCGTTTTCGAAGCGGCCAGAGAGAAGGACAAGCTGGCCATAGGCGTGGATTCCGACCAGTACGCCGAGGCGCCGGGTTACATCCTCACGAGCATGATCAAGGACGTGGACATCGCCGTTCTGGAGACCATCAAGTCCGCGATGAACGACACGTTCAAGGGCGGCGTGAGAACGCTGGGTCTGGCAGAGGGCGGTATCAGCTACGTGTTCGACGACAACAACAAGGCTCTGGTCGGCGAAGACATCCGTGCCAGGGTTGAGACACTCAAGGAGAAGATAATTTCCGGAGAGATTGTTGTTCCCTCCACGTGACAGCCTCATTCCCTCCCCTTCTTCGCTTTTCCTCCGAATGGAGGGCATATCCAAACGCTTTGCCCTCGTCAAGGCCAACGACTGTGTGAATCTCGAAGTAGAGAGGGGCGAGATCCACGCGCTGGTGGGTGAGAACGGCGCGGGCAAATCGACCCTCATGCGGATACTCTACGGCCTTTACAGGCCCGACTCCGGCCGCACATCGGTCAGAGGCAGGCGGATTGACATCAAGAGTCCTTCCGACGCCATTTCGCTCGGGATAGGGATGGTGCACCAGCATTTCATGCTGATCCCGCAGCTTTCGGTGGCTGAGAACGTCGTCCTCGGCTCGGAGCCGTCCCGGGCGGGCGTGTTTCTTGATGTGAAATGTGCTTCCCGGAGAATAGAGGAACTCTCCCGGCTCTTCGCGCTGTCCGTGGACCCTCGGGCGCAGGTCGAGAAGCTGTCAGTGGGAGCGCAGCAGCGCGTCGAGATATTGAAAATCCTGTTCAGGGGCGCCGAGCTCCTCATCCTGGACGAGCCGACAGCCGTGCTCACACCGCAGGAGACCGAGGCCCTTTTTGTCGTCTTGCGGAAGATGAGAGAGCAGGGAAAGACCATAGTCTTCATCACACACAAGCTGAGTGAAGTCATGGAAATATCAGACAGGGTGACGGTAATGCGCCGCGGGAAGGTCGTGGGCGTGGTCAGGACCAGAGACTCGTCGCCCGCAGAGCTGGCCATGATGATGGTGGGAAGAAGAGTTCTCTTCGACGTGGAAAAGGGCCCGGCCCCGAAGGGGGACGTGGTGCTGGAGCTCACGGACGTCCACGCGCTGGGCGCGTTGAAGGTCCCAAGACTCAGGGGGCTGTCTCTTAGCGTCCGCGCGGGAGAGATACTCGGGGTGGCGGGAGTCGAGGGAAACGGCCAGACGGAACTGGTCGAGGTTATCGCGGGACTCAGAAAACCAACGTCCGGGAAAATCTCGCTTCTGGGCAGTGACGTTACTGGCGCCTCTCCAAGAGAGATGCTCGAACGCGGTTTGGCACACATTCCCGAGGACCGCCTGAAGAGAGGTCTGATCACGGAATTCACTGTCGGTGAGAACCTGATCCTGGGCTCACACTTCAGGCCGCCCTACGGCGGGAGAGTCTTTCTCGACGGGAATGCAGTTCTGGCGAACGCAGAGCAAGCGCTCCGGCAGTTCGACGTCAGGCCGCGGGCCCCCTTCCTAAGGGCCGGTTCCCTCTCCGGAGGAAACCAGCAGAAGCTGGTGGTGGCCCGAGAACTGGGTCGCAATCCGGTGCTCCTTGTCGCTGCTCAACCCACCAGGGGCGTGGACATCGGAGCAATCGAATTCATCAGGCGCTGTCTCGTCTCACAGAGAGACGGGGGCACGGCCGTGCTACTCGTCTCCGCGGACCTCTCGGAGATACTGAGTCTGAGCGACAGAATCGCCGTCATCTACGGCGGCAAGATCGTGAGCATTCTCGAGGCAGCCCGGACCGACGAGAAGGAACTCGGGCTCTTGATGACTGGCGCCGGCGGCACGGCGGCGTAGAACGCGTTGGCAGGCGCTGCCCCGGCGCGCAGCGCGACGCCCCGGAGACTTTGCTTTCTCACTGGACGCAGTTCGGCTCGCAGCACTCTCTTTTCTCGCGGCATCCGGTGGGGTTCGCAGCACGCTGCAATTGGTGAAAGAATGAACCGCACTACAACGGACTTCAATACGCCCGCCGATACCGAGGCGCCCATACAGACAGGAATCGGGCTTCTCCTGAACCTAGGAGGAGCGGTGGGCGTCCCCTTGATCGCCCTCGCCACCGCCTTTGGGGCAGGCGCACTTTTCATCGCCGCCATAGGACAGGATCCGGGTTTCGTGTACGGCAAATTGCTCAGCGGCACTTTCGGGAATTTCTACGGATTCGGGCAGGTCCTGTTCAAGGCCACACCCCTCATCTTCTCCGGACTTGCCGTCGCACTGGCCTTCAAGGCGGGCCTGTTCAACATTGGGGCTGAGGGCCAGCTCTACGTGGGCACGTTCGCCGTCGCGTGGGTGGGATTCACGTTGACCGGCCTCCCGGGCCTGATTCTGGTGCCGCTCTGCATCATCGCGGGCGCCCTGGGCGGCGCGGCCTGGGGAGTCATACCCGGTTATCTCAAGGCCAGGTTCGGCACTCACGAAGTCATAAACACTATCATGCTCAATTTCATAGCCATCGCGCTCACCGGCTATCTCGTAACGCACGTGTATTTCATCCCTGAGACGATACACACGCAGAGGATCGCTCCGCAGGCGCAGATACCGCGGCTAGAACAGTTCTGGCCTGCGTTCAAGGGTTCGCCGGCGAACGTCAGCCTTTTCCTGGCCCTGGCAGTGGCGGTGCTCGTGTACTTATTCCTCTGGAGGACAAAGTACGGCTTTGAGCTGAGAGCCGTGGGGCTCAATCCCTGGGCCGCCGAGTACGGTGGAGTGAGCGTGGCGTCGGGAATTGTGAGGGCCATGGCGCTGAGCGGAGCCCTGGCAGGATTGGTGGGCGTCGATTTCGTTCTAGGCTACAAATATTACTACGAACAGGGTTTCTCGTCTGGGATCGGCTTCATGGGCATAGCCGTCGCACTGCTCGGACGGAATCATCCGCTGGGCGTGGTGCTGGCGGCTCTGCTTTTCGGAGCGCTGAGCTACGGCGGGCTCGTCATAAACTCCGTCGTGCCGAAGGAGCTGGTGGAAATACTTCAATCGATAGTCATAGTCGCTGTGATAGTCGGGACCAATCTCTTCGGCAGGTTGGCCGTTACGTTAAAGAAAAGGTCTCTGAAATAGGGCCGGCCGACAACATGGCCGAGGAACTGGTTTGATGGACTGGATGATCCTACTCACGTTCGCGTCGCAGACGATCAGGATATCGGTCCCGTACACGCTCGCCGCCATCGGCGGCACGTTCTCGGAACGCGGCGGAGTCGTGAACATCGCCCTGGAAGGCATACTGCTCAACGGCGCCTTCACCTGTGCCCTGGCCACTTACTACACGGGCAACCCCTGGCTCGGGATTCTGGCCGCCGTGGCCGGCGGGGTCACGACTGCGCTCATACACGCAGTTGTGACCATCACTTTCAAGGCGGAGCAGATAGTGAGCGGGCTTGCCATAAACCTCTTCGCCGCGGGCGCCACGCGCTTCTTTCTTAAAGTCATCTTCGGGAGCTCCAGCAACTCCGGCAGGATCGCGGGGCTGCCCGAGTGGGCCATCCCTGTAGTGCGGGACATCCCGGTGATTTCCACCATATTCGCCTCACCCCTGATTCTGGCTGCAGTGGTGATAGTAGCGCTCAGCCAGCTCACGCTTTTCAAGACCGTGTTCGGCCTCAGGCTGCGTTCCGTGGGCGAACACCCGGAAGCGGCGGACAGTTTGGGCGTGAACGTGACTGCCATGCGATACGCGGGCGTTCTCGCGAGCGGAGCCCTGGCAGGCCTGGGAGGCGCCTGGCTCGCCATGGACCAGCACAGCTTCACGGACGGCATGTCCAGCGGCAGAGGTTATATTGCGCTGGCTGCCATGATCGTGGGAAAATGGAATCCTCTGGGTGCGGCAGGCGCATGCCTCCTGTTCGGGGCTGCTGAGAGTCTTCAGATGCAGCTTCAGGGAGGGAACGTGCCGACTCAGTTCATCCAGATGATACCTTACGTCGCAACAATAGCAGTGCTCGCAGGTTTCATAGGCCGCTCTGTTCCGCCGGCCGCAGACGGCGTGCCGTATCAGAAAGAGAAAGGGTGAGCGGCACGAGGCACGGCCGCGTGATTGGAAAAGGGTCAGAGATGAGGGACTGGGACGAAAGAGATGAAATGGTGAAGGAGGCGGTGCGGCGGATCCGGAGAGAATGCCCGGCCGTCCCTTCCTTGGGCATCATCCTCGGTTCCGGCTTCGGGCCGCTGGTCGAAGAAGTCGAGAGAGGATGCGCAATCCCCTACTCCACCATTCCACACCTCAGGGCCCCCACAGTCCACGGGCACCAGGGTTTTCTAGTACTGGGGCGCTTCGCGGACACGAACGTCGCCATCCTCCAGGGCAGGATTCATCTTTACGAAGGCCACACGCCCGGAGACGTTACGTTCCCTGTCCGGGTGCTGGCCAGGCTGGGGGTGCGTTCCCTCATAGTCACCAACGCCAGTGGTTCGTTCACGCGCGACATAGGGCCAGGCGACTTGATGCTTGTGCGGGACCACATCGACCTGACGTTTCGCCCGCCGCTCAGAGGAGAATGCGGCTGGAAGACGGAGCCGCTCGCCAGGAGATGCCCGGCTCTCTACGACAGGACGTACATGGAGGCCGCCAAACGCGTGGCCGTGAAGCAGGGAGTGGCTCTGAAACAGGGAGTGCTCTGCACTTCCTTGGGGCCCAGCTACGAGACCGGAGCGGAATCCGAGTTCATGCGTAGAATCGGCGCGCACTCCGCTTGCATGTCGACGGCGCACGAGGTGCTCATCGCGAACACTCTGGGCCTGCGAGTGCTGGGGCTGTCCTGCATCTCGAACCTGGCGACCGGTGTCGGAAGCGCCGAGCTGAGCCACGAAGAAGTGGCCGAGGTCGTCGGGACGACCATAAGACGTCTTGTTCCATTCTTCAAAGAGCTCGTCAGGGAAATCGCCGGTTTGTCGCACGGATCAGATGGCATGGAGACCAGCGGTAAGTGATTTTTGAACAGGCGCACGCCGGAGGCGACAGGAACTTCGCTTACATCGCGGCCGATGATGACGCCCGTATAGGCATCATAGTCGACCCATCGTTCGACTGCGAATACCTCATGACAAAAGTCAAGTCGCACGACCTCAGCGTGAAGTACATCATAAACACGCACTCGCACGCAGATCACATAGCCGGCAACGCCGTGGTAAAGAGAGAAACGGGAGCCCGGATCTTGGCGCACCGTTCTTCGAACGCCGGGCACGACGTCGCAGTGGAGGACGGAACTGAGCTCGAGGTCGGCGGGCTTCGCGCCAGGATCCTCTACACTCCCGGGCACACGCCCGACTCGATTTGCGTCTTGATGGAGGGAAAACTCCTGACGGGCGACACGCTGTTCGTCGGGAAGGTCGGCGGCACCGACTATGGAGAGACTGCACGTCTCGAGTACAAGAGCCTTCACGAGAAGCTTATGACCCTTCCCGAGTCAACCGAGGTTTGGCCCGGGCACGACTACGGAGTCAGACCGCACTCTACGATCGGGGAAGAAAAGCGGACGAACCCCTTCCTTCTCAGGGTCAACCTCGCTGATTTCATAGAGTTAAAGAAGAACTGGCCGGAGTATAAGCGGCTCCACGGCATCAAGTAGCCGGTTCTTCCCGGAGTTAGTCACAGACAGACGGGCGTTTACCTCTCATCTAGCAGCCCTTTTGATTGACATCTGACCTCTTTTGGGTCATAATTACTCTAGCTAATTGTTTAAGTCACAAGCTGTTCCCGTGACGGAGGTGCGGCCGAGAGCTTCAATCTTTTGAACACAGCGGTGATGTCGAGACGGGGAGCGCGGTTCTCGATATCCGGGTTCGAATCCCAAGCGAGTCTTTCTCTCCCCCGGCGAATCGCCAGACCCGCTTCCGAACTTGTGGATTCCAGCTCGGTGCAGTGTCGCCGTCAGGGGTGTGGGTGCAAGAGTACTCAAGAATTTTTCCAGTTCGAACGGAGGTGATTCTGAGACAGGATTTGATTTGGCGTACGTTGACTGATTCGATGTTCGTGGTTTCTTGAAGGGAGGAAAGATGGAAAAACGAGTTCTAGCATTGGTCATTGCGCTGCTGGTTGTCACGGCAGGCGTGGCGGCGGCGGCGACTCAGGCGACCGTCTATGAAGTTCAGCAGAAAGTCTATCCAATCGGCACGACCGTCAAGGTCGACACGATAGTCGTGACCGGCATTGACACCGCACCGACTACGTACGGGTTCTGGGCTCAGCAGAAGTCAGGTGGACCATACGGCGGCATCATGATCTACTCTGGCAGCACCGGCACAGGCGGCCTGAGGATCGGCCACGTGGTTACGTTGGACTCATGCAGGTACGAGGAATTCTTAAGCCCCGGCCCGCACGACTCGTTGTCTGCCTCTGAGCTGACGTTCAGCCCGCTCGCTTGGACAATCGTGGACAGCATGATCCCGCCGGCTCCGAAGCTGCTGGCGTGTAGTGATTACCCTATGGCGCATAGCTATCCCAAGGGAGAGCAGTGGGAAGGCACGTTGGTCACGCTCAGCAATGTAAAAGTAATATTGCACGATCAAGTCTATCCAACGACGAGCTTCTTCGTCCAGCAGAACCCGCCGTCAACTGATACTGTTATTGTGTACGTCAGGGCCAACAAGCTGTTGAGCCCTGGTGGGCCTAGCTCACCGCCCATCAACCAGGTGCTGACGTCAATAACGGGCATAGCGCACTATGAGTACGGCAGATATGTCGTATGTCCGAGGAACGTGGACGACATCGTCTACTCAGGTGCACCGCCTCAGCCCAACCTGTCGCTGGCTTACGCCATCTCGAACACAGGTATCAACGTAGTGTTCGATGCCAGGGTTGACGAGACCACGGCAGAGAATGCTAACAACTACTACCTTGGTACCGAAGTACCGGTGCTTACGGCCACCCTCGACCTGGTTGGTGAACAGATCGTCACTCTGACGACCGGCACGCAGACAGGGGGAGCTCCTGAAGATTTGACCGTCTCCGGAGTAAAGAGCAAGGGCGGTACCGTAATGCTGTCGCCGCAGATGATTTCCTTCAGAGGCGGTCTGACGCCCATCTCGATGGTGCAGGAGATGAAGGCCGCGGAGAATGACAGCTCCAAGCTCGCCACAGAGCAGGTGACCGTGGCCGGAATCGTCACTGCTGACCAGGGTCCCTACATCACCCACTTCTACGTGGAAGAGCGCCCGGGTGGACCGTGGCACGGGGTTCAGATTTACGGCGGCACGCCGGTCAGCCCGACCGAGGGTGACAGTATTATCGTGTCCGGCTACGTGAGCGAGTATTTCTTCAAGACTGAGATCACCGGCATTGACTATCTCAAAGTGTGCAGCTCAGGCAACCCTCTGCCTGGACCCGCTCATGTGGACCCGGGTCTCATCAAGACTGGCGCCTCGACTGCCGAATCGTACGAAGGTGTCTTCGTGCGCTGTGACCCCGTCTTCGTCGCCGATACCCTTGGATTCGACCTGTTCGGCGAGTGGAAGATCGCGGACAACAATGCTACCTTGGACACCGCGATGGTCGGCCACAACGGCAACTACACGTACATTCCGAAGCCCGGCAAGTGGATGAACATCCGCGGTCCCATCGATTACATCTACGACGACTTCAGGATCGAGCCTCGCAGGAACGCCGACATCGACACGGTCACCGTAATCGGAGTGGACCCGGTGACGCCGTCCGCACCGGCAGTGTTTGCGCTGGAGCAGAACTTCCCGAATCCGTTCAACCCCGTGACGACCATAATGTTCTCACTGCCTGAAAAGGGCGAAGTAGAGCTGGGCATCTACGACGTCTCCGGCAGGCTTGTGAAGACTCTCTATGACGGCGTCATGGACCCGGGCAAGCACAAGGCGACCTGGGACGGAAGGAACAACGGAGGACGTTCTGTTTCTTCGGGTGTCTATTTCTGCAAGCTGATCGCGAAGGACAAGGTTGCAGAGACGAAGATGGTGATATTGAAGTAACGAGAAGGCGCTCGGAGTCTGAAGCGGGGTCAAGAGCGAGGTGAAGACCTTGTGAGAACCTTCTTCAGATGAGCTGAGGGCAAAGTCCTGCATTCAACCGGAGGGCTTCAATGCGAGAGGCCCTCCGGTTTCTTTTGTGACGCGCGGGACCCAAGTGCCGTGGCGCCACGCTCTCGTGCCTGCTGCGCCGCGAGCCCCGCACGGCCCGCAGCTCCGCACGGCTTGCAGGCTGGCGTTCCCGATCCGTTCGCGCCGCTTCTTGCGCAACCGCAGACTGATTCCCGCATCCTCGCAATATCGACTCTCCATTTTCCTCCACACCGTTTCTGCGTGTTCCACCCGGAGCACGGCCCGCAGGGCTTTTCTCCTTGACCGTTTCTCTTTCTCTGTGCTAGCTTGTCTACCTAATTCTGTAACCCGCGCTGTGACACAGCAGTGGCTCCGGCACCACCAACGGAGGAGAAACGTGAAGAGAAAACTCCTTGTTCTCGCATGCGCCTTCTTTCTGGTCTTCCTCGCGTCAGCCTCGTTGGGCGCCTCTCCGGTTCAAGCAGGCTCCTTTGACGCTAGAAGACTGGGAATGGGAGGGGTCATGCTCTCTGACTATTCTGAGGCCCAGAGCAGAAACGTGGCATTCAGGGCGGTGCCGAGGGAGGGTTTGGGCACGAGCATTCCGCTTCCCCTGGGTATCATACAGGTCCTGACCTCTCTTCCGGAGCTGGACCCCGACAACGAAGACTTCAATCCGCTCGAGATTGCCGAATTGGCGACCAACTTCCCAGTCTTTCTCAGAATAAAAAGCCCGGACACAATCGAAGACGACATCGTGATCGACATTGCCAGGAACAGACTCAGGATCGATCTGGGTGACATCGCCCAGGTGGTGCCTGAAGAGCCCTTCAAGCTGGGCGGGCTCTTGGACCAGCCGGCCGCGAGTTTCGGGATGAGGGGCTTCTTCGCCGGGCTGTCGCCCCTCGTGGTCGCGAAGAGCGACCTTTCTCTGAGCCCCACGCTCGAGAGGGCGCTGCGCGAGGGAGAGGATTTTCTTCCCAACACCGCGTACTCTCTCAAGGAGGACGGCGAGGTCCAGGCGGCCCTGGCGTTGGGTTTCGGCTACGCCAGGCGGCTCAATGCCATTCTTGACACTGGAGGGGATCCCAGGCGCTCAGACGACCTCGCAATATACGCGGGCGGGCGATTCAAGTATCTGATGGGATTCGCCTACGCGGACGCGAAGCCTAGAGTCTCCTTCTCCACGCCTGACACCATCTTCGGAAGCGACCCGCTCGACATAGACTTTACCAACATCTCTACCACGTCCGTACCGGATGAGTCCGCGATACCCGGACGCGGAACCGGCATCGACGTCGGCATGGCGGCCTTCATGGGCGGCTACGAAGTCGGGCTAGGCGTGACAAACATGATGACCAAGATCCACTGGGACGCCGACAGAGAGCTGCAGACGATGAACGACTCTACGGACGAGATCGACACGTACACCATCGCGGAGAATTTCGATTACACGAGCACGGTGCCCGCCATAGTCGTTTTCAACGCTGCGAAGAGATGGGCCGGCATGACGCTCGCGTTTGACATCGAGAAGGGCGTGACGCGGACCACGTTCCACACGGGTTTCGAGATACCGGTGCGGAACGTTGCAGTAAGGACCGGCACGTGGCTCGACGCGAACGGCAAGATGCAGTTCGCGGGCGGCGCAGGCTTCCATTTCTGGAAGCTCGGGCTGGACCTCGCGCTTCTCACCAGCAGCAGTGTCCTGACCGGCGATAGGGCCGTGGACCTGGCACTCTCGTTCAGACTGTAAGGCGGACCGTGCGTTTGACGCGGGACAGAACGCCCGCGATACAACCGAAAACTGCAACTCCGTACTGCGGAGAAGTCCTCTGGACCTGGATCAAGAGGTGGAAAGAATGAAAAGAACAACGCTGGCGATTTTCGCGGTCATGCTTCTTCCGCTCCTGCTCGCATCGGGCTGCGGCGACCGCACGCTCACGGTGAATGTGGATGTGCTTAGTTTCATGGATTCGACAGCGGTCAGGCAGGATTACGGCGATGACCCACCGATTCCTCCCGGCCCGCTTCCGGTCGTGATAGATTCAGATCCCCAGGAGGTGAACCTGTCTGAAGGGCTTTCCGACTTGACTGATATAGAGCGCGTGGACCTCTACATCAGTTCGGAGTTTGCAAACCAGACTGGTTCTGCTCAGGTGGTGTTCATGGTGTTTGTGTCTGACACACTCACCGCACCCTACGACGACAACATACCTGCGGACAGGTTCGTTGAATCGGAACCGTTCCACTTGGAGCCGGGAGTCACTGACACGCTTCACGTGAGTGTGAGGGGCGATCAAAGGCTTGGGGAACTCCTCACCTCAAAGGAAAGTCGCGTCGGCATAAGGATGAGATTCGACCCGACGGGAAGCATTCAGCCGGTCAGGGGTGTGGCGACTCTGATCCGCTTCAACGCCACTGTGGTGGCAAAGCGGGAGATCAACTAGCCGATGGAAGAAGGGCGGGAAATGGCCCTCGGGCAGTGGAGTCTCGAAGTCATTGTGAAGCTCTAGCGCTCGCGGGCTTGAATGTCGGTGCAGACAATCGTTACGGGCGCTGAGTCAACTACACGGGTTCGCGCATTGGACAGGCTTTTCTCCGGAATTAGGGATTACATAGCCCACCTCAGACTCTTCCCTCCCAACGCGAGAGCGTTCCTGATAGGGAGTCTCCTCATATGGACCGGCGCGTCCATGTTCATGCTTCTTCTCAACCTGTACTTCAAGGAACTGGGTTTCTCTGAGTCCTACATCGGCAAGGTGCTGTCCAGGACGTCCCTCGCCCCGGTCATTCTTGCGCTTCCGCTCGGCCTCCTCCTCGGGAGATTCACCTTCAAGTCCCTCCTCACTTTCGCCACCATGGTGATGGCCATCGGCTACGCACTTCAAGTTCTCACGGGGAACAGGGACGCGATCGTGGTCGCGGGGTTCATAGCCGGAGTGGGAATAGCGGTGTTCAGAGTGGCGTCCGCGCCCTTTTTCATGCGGCACAGCAGCGAGAAGGAGCGTACGTATCTCTTCAGCATGAACTTCGCCGTCAGCACCGCCGGCGCGCTCATAGGAAGCCTCGTGGGCGGCTTTCTGCCCAGAGCGTTCTCCCACTTCACACAGCTGAGCGAGGAGCAGTTCAGGTACTCGCTTCTGACCGGCGCAATAGTCATGACTCTTTCGGCCATTCCCTTCATGTCCATCGTGGAGGAGAAACCCGACGTCAAGGCCCACTCGCAGTTCCTGGCGAATCTCAGAAAGACCGACTGGAAGCTGATTGCAAAGCTGTGCGTGCCTGCTTTCATAATCGGCATTGGCGCCGGTCTCATCATCCCGTTTCTCAATCTCTATTTCCGGGACCTCTTCGGAGCGTCCGCCGAGACCATAGGCATACTATTCGCGCTCCTTCAGTGCTTCATGACCGCCGGCACTCTCCTGGGCCCGCTGTTCGTACCGAGGCTCGGCCTCATGAGAAGCGTGGTGGTGACGCAGCTAGCCTCGATTCCTTTCATGCTCGCCTTGTGTTTCTCGAGGTCTTTCCCCGTGGTGGTGTTCGCGTTCCTCATGAGGGGCGCCCTCATGAACATGAACCAGCCCCTCTCAACTCACTTCGCCATGGAGGCAGTCAGAAAAGAGGAACACGCCGTCACAAACAGCATGTTGATGCTGGCCTGGACGGCTTCGTGGGCCGTGAGCGTCCAGTGGGGCGGGACCCTTATCGAGCGCCACTCCTACGTCCCGTCTTTTGTTGTTGCGATAGTGTTGTATGTAGTGGCAAGCTTTTTATATTACTATTTCTTCAAGAACGTGGAAGTGGAGCGGCTGCCCGAGCACGAGCTCGAGCTCAAGGAGATCTGAAGGAGGTCTGAACGAGTTCCTTCGATGATAGGCGTAGGCTCGAGCTGAAAGAAATCTGAAAACAACATCGTTCCGGAGGGACACAAGCATGAATTCAGCTATTAGGCGGCATGATAGAATCCCCTGGGACGAGTATTTCATGAAGATCGCCTTCCTCGTTGCCGAACGCTCGACGTGCAGGCGTCACCACGTCGGCGCCGTGATAGTCAAAGAGAAGCGCCTCCTCACGACCGGCTACAACGGAGCTCCATCCGGCGTGAAGGACTGCCTGGAGCTGGGGTGCCTGAGGGACGAGAAAGGAATCACGTCCGGGGAGCGTCACGAGATCTGCAGGGCTATCCATGCAGAGCAGAACGCGGTCATACAGGCCGGGCTTCACGGAATCAG
>Ga0315291_10005790_pt1 | contig 15429 bp, 15 predicted proteins | sample YL17G12_20_MG_FD_203070 | JGI IMG/M metagenome (GOLD analysis project Ga0315291, IMG submission 203070) | Sediment microbial communities from Yellowstone Lake, YNP, Wyoming, USA - YL17G12_20 | ecosystem: Environmental > Aquatic > Freshwater > Lake > Sediment | place: USA: Wyoming | collected...
GCTTGGGTTCACAGAACTTTTTCCAATCCAAGCCGAAGCTATACTTCCATTGCTTGAAGGCAAGGACATTATTGGACAAGCCCAAACAGGAACGGGCAAGACAGCGGCTTTCGGCGTTCCAATGGTTGAACGCCTGAACCCCGAAGAGAGGGCAGTTCAAGGCTTAGTCCTACTGCCCACACGCGAGCTTGCTGTACAAGTAGCAGAGCAGCTTGGCCTATTCGGCAAACACCGCGGAATAAGAGTGTTGGCCGTCTACGGCGGAGAACCTATTCAGAGGCAGATTCACGCGCTGGCAAGAGGAGTTCAAATCGTCGTCGGCACGCCAGGCAGAATAATCGATTTGCTCGAAAGGGGGACACTGAACTTTTCACATGTGAGCATTCTTGTCCTCGACGAGGCTGACAGGATGCTTGACATGGGATTCATCGAAGACATTGAGTATATACTCTCAAGAGTTCCCAGACAGAGACAGACAAGCCTGTTCTCTGCAACGATCGACCAGTCGGTCATGAACGTGTGTCACAGATACATGAAAAACCCCGAGAAGAAACTGGTGAGCAAGGACGAGATCGCTCTTACGCAGATTAGCCAGTACTACATAGTCGTGAACCCTTACAGCAAGTTCGAAAGCCTCTGCAGCATACTTGACCAGAACCACATAGCCCGAGCAATCATATTCTGCAGAAGACGCACAGAAACAAGCGCCGTTGCAGACAAGCTCAGAAGAAAAGGATACGACGCGAAGGCTTTGCACGCGGGATTCACACAGCCGCAACGCGACCAAGTGACCAACGCTTTCAGGAGCGGCAGACTCAGGTTTCTTGTGGCAACTGACGTAGCGGCGCGCGGCTTGGACATTGATGGCATAACGCACATCATAAACTATGACATGCCTGAAGATGCACTCGTGTACTTCCACAGGATCGGTCGCACGGGCCGCATGGGACGTGAGGGAACAGCCATAAGCCTCGTGGGCTATGGAGAAATAGCCGGACTGGACCAGATAAAGGCGTTGACGAAGACCAACATAGAAGAACTGGAACAGAATCTCATCGTTGCGCCGCATTTATAAGGGACGACGCCACATTATTTTTGCGCGGTAGCGTTCTTCACAACACATCGCAAGCATGGAAACAACGCTACACACAACAACCAAAGAAAAAAAGAAGGAGTGAAAGAAAATGGCAGAAAACAACAAAATCGTCTTCGTTGGCAGGAAACCGGCAATGAGCTACGTTCTGGCGATCATCACAAGCCTATCCGCTTCCAACGCTAAGGAAATTACGTTGAAAGCACGCGGTCAAGCGATCACGACAGCCGTAGACGTTGCCGAGATAACGAGAAGCCGCTTCCTCAAAGACTTGAAGGTAAGCAAGATCGCCATAGGAACTGAACAGATGCCAGCCAGAGAAGGCGAAAGCAGCGCGCGCGCGGTCTCTACAATGGAGATAACCCTAGCAAAAGACTAGAGGACAACCAGAACAAAGTACCCACAACGGCGACAACCTCGCCTTTCTTTCTTTATTCTTTTCCAGAGCAGTTGAATTGACTTTTCAGTCGATGTATTTGAGGATCTCGGTGAGACTCGTTATTGCTTCTACGCCTGCAGGTGCGTCACCGTTTCGGCTAACTAGCACGGGTCTCATCCCGGCTTTTTCAGCTCCTTCATAATCGTACTTCAAAGAGTCGCCGACAAAAATGGCGCCCTCAGCCTGCACATTCAGCTTCTGAAGTGCATAGCAGAAGATTTCCCTGTTCGGCTTGGCTTTTCGGCAAGAGTCGCATCCGACTGCCGCATCAAAGATGTTGTTGAGGCCGAGTTTGTCGAACATTTTCTGAATTTCCTCCTCGAGTGCGTTCGTCACGATTCCAAGCTTCACTTTCGGTTTCAGCTTTTCTAGGATTTCAGCAGCGTCTGGATAGACTTGGAGGTCTGCGTAGTCGAACCATTATTCATTGATACGTCGGGCCAACAGCCTTTCGCTGTCTTCAATCCCTATGCTCTCCAGAAGCCGCGCGTTCCATCTGTTCCAATATTCCATGCTTTGGTCTGCCATGTCGTCAACGTCGTGTTCTGTCTCGTTCTTCTTGTGGGCTGCGCGTATCTTCTCAATCTGCACGTGGTATCCGTGGGCTTCGAGGATTCTGTGGAAAACCTCTGCAGGCTCGAATGACTTGACTATGGTTCCGCCCAGGTCAAAGATGATGGCCCTGACTTTTCCTTGCTTGATCATAGATGGGCCTCCAAGCGCATACACCATGCCATGAAAGCATAAAAAGGTTTTAACGGTGCTCGCTGAGCGTTTGAAATCAGTGTGTCTCTGGCGAAGCAGGCCTAAAGGGCTCGTAGCTCTGCCGCAGAAGAGACGACTACATCGGCGGACTGTTCAAGCTTTTCCTTTTTTGTCGAGCCCGTCAGTACGCCTATGCTGGCTTGAACTTTCGCGTTTCTTCCCATGTGCATGTCTGAAACGGAGTCTCCGACCATGATGGTCTGTTCTGGCGTACAGCCCGTGCGTTTCATCGCCTCAACTATCATGTCCGGAGCGGGTTTCCCGTTCACAACGTCGTCGTCTCCGACGAAAGCATCAAACAGCATGGCTATCCCAAGCGCTTCAAAAGAGCTGGTGATACGCCTGTGGGTGTCTGTTGAGGCTATGGCCAGCTTCAGGCCGTGGGCTTTCATCTGCTTCAACATGGCTCCTACGCCTGGGATCAGGACCGTGCCGAAGGGCGGCTTCATAAATTCGTCAGCCTCATCATAGGCTTTCTCAGCGTGTTTTCGCGCTTCTTCCCACGAGTAGCCTGTCAAGTAGAAGCATGCAGCCGCGATGAGCACCTCTTGTTGCCGTGGTGCCGTGGCCAAGGGTCCGCCGTAGTCCATCTTATCACACGCAAGATCAACGCCCATCACTTTTTCCCACAGGTTGGCAACTTCCTTTCCTCCGCGCTCTTCAACCGCTAGCCTGCGTGCTCTTGCCAAGCCGAAAAGAACTTGAGTCAAGTCAACGAGCGTGCCGTCCTTGTCGAAAATCACCAGCTCGCAGTCTCTGCTCTTGTTTCCTGCGATGAGTTGGACCATGATTGTTGCCTCGCATGCTAGTGTATGTTTGAGGTTTGGACGGTAGACAACGTGTCAAAAAGTGGTTTACTCTCGGCTTGCGAGTATGACGATGTAGTCTGCTGTGTCGGCACACATGTCCGCGGCTTGTTCGATGAATTCGATTAGGTCGTCGAATATTACCATGGCTCCAGCGTTCACTTGGTCTCCGTACTTCACGAATAGTGCTTTGGTTTTCAGGTAGTCTTGGTCGATGTCATGCTCGATGTCCTCGACTTTTTGGGCGCCTTCAATCGCAGCGGCGGGTGCCGAGTTCAGCTTTTCTATACACACGCGCAGCGCTTGTGCACAGTCCACAAGGCGTGAGGTCATGTGAGCGGTATTCTCGCAGAATTCCTTCGGGAATTTTACATCGGCAAGCATTTCCAAGCATCTTGCAGCGTCTTTCACGTGGTCTGCCAGCGTGTCCAGCCTTTTCACGAGGTGCAGCAAGTCTTCACGGTAGTCAGCAAGCAAAGCAGCTCCTTTAGACAGTTCCTTGAACACCTCGGTTCTGAGCACATCCACCTCTTCCTCTTCCCTGAACAGGTTCTCGATCCGCTGTATCGCGTCGTTCTTGTTTCCATGCGAGATGCTTTGCACCGCCTGGTTTAGAAGCGTCACAGTGTCCAAAGCCTTGGTTATCTGTTCCTGAGCCAAGTCCAAAGCTCGTGATTTCCGACGTTTTTCGAACCACTCATAACTTCTCTTTTCCATTTCCATTGTCTCCATTACTACCTACTTTTTGTTAGCCCCCTATTATAAAACTTCTTGAGATTTGCTGTCTCCATGCCCTTCTTCATCTGAAGCTGACTTTCTCCCCCGTGGCGATGTAGACGGTCGATTCGCTCACATAGGTCGCGTGGCCTGCGATCCTTTCAAGAAATCTCACGACAAGAAGGTTGCACACGGCCCGCGCTTGTTCTATATAGAACGAAGCCTTTTCGTGTAAGTGTGGTTGTGTCAGATGGTTTGCTGTTCTGTTTTCCAGCATACGCATGTTCTGCCTTTGGTCAGTTTGACTTGTTCCCTTTTGAAGATGGGAGCTTCTTTCTTGTATCTTTCCACGGCTTCTTCTAAGACTGGGAACAGTTGCTCTCGGTGAGCGCCTGCCACTGAGACGTAGACGAGGTCTTCGCCGACTTTGAATTCTCCGAGCATGTGGTGTATCTGCACGTCGGTGATGCCAGGCTTAGTCTTCAAGTCTTCGCAGATACCTGCTAGAACCTGGTTTGCCTTTTCTTCATAGGCTTCGAGATGTAGTTTCTGGACCTTTTCATGTTTTTCTGTTTCTCCGCGAACAACGCCTATGAACATGGCAACCGCTCCTGCCTTGTGGAAATCTGGCGCCTTTTTCACGCTTTTCATAACGTCGTATAGTGTGAACGTGCCCTTTTCATGGACGCCTGCGCTGGCTTTCAAGCTTTTCGCACCAATGGATAAGTAGGGCTTGTTTGCTTGTATAAGCATTTGGCGCTTTCCACAGCTTGCTATTCAGTACTTAGGTACTTACGAGCGTCTTCGGGCGTAGCATGTGGGACTGGTAGGTCTTTCATTGTCAGCAGTCCGGCCGGCGCGTTGATTACTCTTGGGATGGCGTTGACGATCATTGCTACGGTTCCGGCGTCGCCGTGTATACAGGGTTGGATTTTCTGTGCGACGTTCGGATTGCCCTGGATGGTTACGGCGTCGTACTCTTGTTCTGCGCCTATGTAGGCTCCGAAGTGGAGCGTTATGGCTTCTTTATCTCCAATTGTGGCTCTTGCTGTCTGTCGTAGGCCTGCTACTTTTCCAGCTGGGACTTGTATGTCCTTGCTTGCGGTAGGCTTTTTGGCTATAACTGGTCGTGCGGGCTCGACCGTTATTCTGTCGAGCTTCCATGCTAGGGCGTTGGCTATCATGGCGATGGACTGTTCTAGGCCGACATGGCCTGTGATCTGCTTGTTCTTGATTTTTGTGTTGAACTCTTCGACTGTGAGGCCTGCGCCTATTTTCTTCTGGAATGGGACGCGTCTGGTGGCGGCATTCATGATTCTGGTGGCTTCGATCCGGTCTATTCTCGTGCATGGTGCTGTGAGTGTGATAACGAGAGTGTCCATCAGGAAGCCGGGGTTTATTCCAGTGCCCAGAACGGTTACGTCATGTTTCCTAGCCAATACGTCGAGCTCTTGTGCGAGTTTGGGTTCGGAAAGGTAGGGGTAAGAGAGTTCTTCGCATGTGGACACGACGTTAACGTTTTGCTTGACTAGGGCAACGATCTGCGGAAAGGTTTGTTTGAGGTAGGATGAGGTGGCATGGACTACGATGTCGGGTCGTGTTTTTTTGAGTACTTCTGCCGCGTTGTCTGTGAGCGTTATGCCTGTTCTTGTTTCGAGGTGCAGGACTTCTCCTAGATCCCTGCTCAGTTTTTGTGGGTCTGTGTCTATGGCGGCGACGATGTCTATTCCTTGTTTTTCTAGCAGGTGTTTGGCGATCAGTGCGCCGACTGCGCCGACGCCGAAGAGTGCCACTCGTATGTTCTTCATTTGCGTCTGCCTCTTCTGTTTTTTCGGGTTTAAAAGCGTGTTTGGTTCTCCTGTGAGTTTGGATGTCCATGAAAAACCTTTACGTTTGTAAACTTTTATATGTTGGGCTTCGCCAATACAAGGGAGGGCTAAAAACTTGGCAAGCTCGGTGACCGCGGTTTCCAAGGAAGTTCTCAACAGGATTCTGGACGTTGAAAAACTTAAGTACTGCTTTGAATGCGGCATATGCACGGCCAGCTGCTCCATGGCGGAGATGCTTGGCGCTGACTATAACCCACGGAACCTGCTGGAGCGAATTGCCTGCGAGCCTGAAGCCGTTTTGGATTCTTATGAGCTTTGGCTGTGCGCTTGGTGCTACAGTTGCCAGAAGCGCTGTCCGCAGGCTTTGAACCTGCCCGAGATCTTTCTTGAAATGCGAAAGGTTGCCAAGGAACGAGGAAGCAAATCCTTCGATAAAGCGTTGCAGAAGATCGTGAAGAACATTCCGCTTCCGCTTGTAACCACGCTCGTTTGTTTCCACCCTGAACGTGCGGGCTTGGACAATGAGAAAGTGCTGAAACGGATTGAAGAGATCAGGGAGGAGATGCATAAGCCGCGGAAGGGGGAGAAATCTTGTGGAAAAATAGCGATTGTCGGTTCAGGTCCTGCTGGTTTGAGCGCTGCTTATGAGCTGGGCAGGAAAGGGTATTCGGTCACGGTTTTTGAGGCGTTGCCTGAGCTTGGTGGCATGTTGCGGAAGGGCATCCCTGAGCGCAGGCTGCCTAAGCGCGTGTTGGCTAAGGAAACGAAGTACATAACGGATTTGGGCGTAGAAGCCAAGACGAGTACGAAAGTGGGCAAGGACGTAGGCTTTGAGGATCTATGGAAGGAGGGCTACAAGAGCATATTCGTCAGCGTCGGCGCGCACAGGAGTCAGCATTTACGGGTCGAAGGTACTGACTTGGAGGGTGTGGTTCATGCCTTGGACTTTTTGTGGGATTCCAACTCTGGGAAGAAGATGAATGCTGGGAAGCATGTTGTCATCGTGGGCGGCGGGAACGTGGCTGTTGATGCGGCGAGAACGGCGAAATGCATGGGCGCGGATGATGTGACGATACTGTACAGGCGTTCGGTTGAGGAGATGCCTGCGAACTTGTGGGAAGTGAAGGAGGCGGAGAATGAGGGTGTCAAGGTCGAGTTTTTGGTTTCGCCTAAGCGGGTTCTCGGCGAGAAGGGCAAGGTCGCAGGCGTTGAGTGTTTGCGTATGCAGTTGGGCGAACCGGACGAGTCGGGGCGGAAGAAGGCTTTTCCTGTTGATGGTTCGGAGTTTAAGCGTGATGCGGATATGGTGATTCTGGCGATCGGTGAGGCTCCTGACCTTGGGTTCTTGCCCAAGAACGTTGAGCTAAATGACGATGGGACAGTTTGGGTTAACCCTGTCACTTCGGAGACGAGCTTGCCCGGTGTTTTTGCCGGTGGCGACGCGGTGTTGGGCCCGGCTTCGGTTATTGAAGCGATCCGCGACGGCAAACGTGCAGCTGAGTCTATCGAATGCTATTTGAAGTCTGAGGGGGCGCGGTGAGTTGGCCGAGAAGAAGGCGGCTGAGGCTAAGCCGAAAGACGATGTGCGCATCGGCGTTTACGTGTGTCATTGCGGCCTGAACATCGCAGGTTCTGTTGATTGCGCGGAGGTTGCCAAGTTTGCGGCGAAGCTGCCCGGCGTGGTTCTGGCGCAGGATAACCGTTACACGTGTTCTGACCAGGGTCAGGCCGGAATCAAGAATGACATCAAAGAGCACAAGCTTAACCGTGTGGTCGTGGCTTCGTGTTCTCCTCGTCTTCATGAACCCACCTTCCGCAAGGCATGCGAAGATGCTGGGTTGAACAAGTACCTGTTTGAAATGGCCAACATCCGCGAGCATTGCAGTTGGGTCCACCTGTACGACAGGGAAGCGGCCACGGAGAAAGCCAAGGACCTCGTGAAGATGGCCGTTGCCAAAGCGGGATTGCTTGAGCCCGCTGTAGAGGTTGAGGTGCCCATCACGCGGCGAGTGCTGGTCATCGGGGGCGGTGTGGCCGGGATTCAGGCGGCTCTGGACCTTGCGGACACTGGCTACAAAGTGTGTTTGGTGGAGAAGGAGCCGAGCATCGGCGGGATGATGGCGCGAATTGATAAGACGTTTCCGACTATGGATTGTTCCATCTGCATTCTGGCGCCGAAAATGTCCGACGCGGGGCACCATCCGAACATTGAACTGCTGACGAACAGCGAGGTAAGTGAAGTCAAGGGTTACATTGGAAACTTCCACGTGAAGGTGCTGAAGAAGCCGCGGTACGTTTCCAAGGACTGTTCAGCATGTGGGGAATGTGTGAAGGTTTGTCCCATTGTGGCCCCGAACGAGTTTGACGTCGGCCTCGCGACGAGACATGGGATTTACACGCCTTTTGCGCAGGCCGTTCCTTCCACTTACATCATCGACATGAGCATGTGCCTCAACAAGAACGGCGTTATCGTATGTGACAAGTGCATAAAAGCCTGTGAGCGTCAGGCGATAAGCTTCGAGATGAAGCCTGAGACGGTTGATTTGGAGATTGGCACGGTTATCGTGGCGACGGGTGCGGACGTTTTTGACCCCTCGGGCTTGCCGTATTACGGATATGGTAAGTATCCGAACGTCATCACATCGCTAGAATTTGAAAGACTAATCAACGCGGGTGGGCCTTCGGGTGGGCACTTGCTAAGGCCGAGTGACAAGCAGATTCCGAAGAACGTGGCGTTTGTCCAGTGCGTTGGCTCGCGGTCGGACAGGAACGGAAGGCTGTACTGCAGCAATGTTTGCTGTATGAACACGATCAAGGATAGTCTGCTCATCAAGGAGCATTGGCCTGAGACGGAGATTTACGTGTTCTACGTGGACATCAGGGCTTTTGGCAAGGGCTTTGAGGACTTGTACAAGCGCGCTCGAAAGGCGGGTGTCAAGTTTATCAGGGGCTTGCCAGCGGAGATTTTTGAGGACCGGAAGACGCGCAACCTGTGGCTTATCGGCGAGAATACACTGCAGAAGGAACGGTACAAGGTCAACGCGGAGATGGCTATTCTCAGCATAGGCTTGGAGGCGCGGAAAGACAGCGAAGTGATTCAGCGGTTGCTGACGCTTTCACGGAATCAGGACGGGTTCTTCCTTGAAGCTCATCCGAAGTTGAGGCCAGTGGACGCTGCGACGGGCGGAGTGTTCTTCGCCGGCTGTGCGGAAGGGCCTAAGGACATCAAGGACAGTGTTACGCAGGCAAGTGCTGCTGCGGCGCGCGCGGGTATATTGATGGCGCAGGGGAAAGTCACTGTTGAGGCTATTACGCCGATCACGTTTCCAGAAAAGTGCAAGGCATGCGGGCTCTGCGTGAAGGTTTGTCCCTATAACGCGATAACGTTGGATAAGGACAAGAAGTGCGTGGAGATTATTGAGGCTGCTTGCGGTGGCTGCGGCACTTGTGCGGCTGAGTGTGCTTTCGGTGCGCTGACGCAGAAGCATTTTACTGATGACCAGATTAACGCGCAGATTGATGCGGTGACGGAGGAGAAGCCGGAGAAGAAAATCGTGGCTTTCTGCTGTAACTGGTGCAGCTACGCGGGCGCGGATTTTGCGGGTGTGAGCAGGATGCAGTATCCGCCGAACGTGCGCATTATCAGGACGATGTGCAGCGGGCGCGTGTCGCCTAGAATGGTTGAGCGAGCTTTCGCCAAGGGCGCTGGAGCCGTTCTGGTGGCGGGCTGCCATCTTGGCGATTGTCACTATATTAACGCGAATTATCAGACGCAGAAGCGTGTGGAACGGTTGTGGAAGAAGATGGAGACGAGCGGCTTGAGCAAGGAACGGTTGCAGTTGTTGTGGGCTTCAGCTGCTGAGGGCGAACGCGTAGCGTCGAAGATTCATGAAATGAAGCCTATCGTTGACAAGGTTTCACATGAAGAGATTGAGAAGTCTAAGAAGGTTTTTGAGAAGTCTTTGGGAGGAGGTTAAGGTATGCCCGAACGGATTAAGCATGCGCCCTTAGACAAGGATAAGGTCAAGGAATCCAGGGGCGAGGTTCATTTGATCAAGGACGAATGCAAGGGCTGCGGGTACTGTATCGAGTTTTGTCCGAAGAAAGTGCTGGAGGAGTCGGATGAGATCAACGCTAGAGGTGTTCATCCTCCACGGATCGCGCATGAGGAGGATTGCATCATATGCGACTTCTGCACGGCGGTCTGTCCGGATTTCGCGATTTATGTGGTTGAGAAACTTCAGGGTGTTGAGAAAGTGGAAGTGAAGGGTGGTAAACATGACTAAGACTAGGAACGTGCTGAGTGGCCCGCATTTCATGAACGGTGACCTTGCTTGCGCAGAAGGCGCTCTGGCGGCGGGATGCAGGTTCTTTGCTGGCTACCCGATTACGCCGGCTACAGAGATTGCGGAACATTTGTCGCTGAGAATGCCTGAGATCGGCGGGATCTACATTCAGATGGAGGACGAGATTGCGTCGATGGCCGCTGTCATAGGTGCTTCCTACAGCGGTTTGAAAGCCATGACGGCTACGTCGGGTCCGGGTTTCAGTCTTATGCAGGAGAACATCGGTTTGGCGGTGATGACTGAGGCTCCGTGCGTGGTTGTGGATGTCATGCGTGGCGGTCCGAGTACAGGTCAGCCGACTATGCCTGGGCAGCAGGATGTCATGCAGGCGAAGTGGGGTTCGCATGGGGATTACGGAATCATCGCCTTGACACCTAGTTCTGTGCAGGAAATGTTCAATCTGACCGTTGAGGCTTTCAATCTGGCTGAGACTTATCGTGTGCCGACGTTGTTGATGGCGGATGAGATTGTGGGGCACATGTGGGAGAAGGTGACGATTCCAACCGCGGACAAGATCAGGACGGTGAATCGAAAGAAGCCGAACGTGCCGCGCGAGGAGTATGAACCTTTCCTGCCTGATGCTGACTTGGTTCCGCCGATGGCCTGTTTCGGTGAGGGGTATCGTTTTCACGCGACAGGTTTGACGCATGATGAGCATGGTTTTCCGAAGACTTCGAGCACCGAAGTGCAGCAGAGGCTAGTTCGAAGGTTGTGCGAAAAGATAGGCAAGAACGCTGACAAGATAATAAAGGTTGAAGAAGTGATGCTGGACGATGCGGACGTGGTTGTTGTTGCCTACGGCATTGTCGCACGCGCCGCCTTAAGCGCAGTTCGAAAAGCTCGGGAGAAGGGCATCAAGGCTGGACTGTTGCGGCTTATCACATTGTGGCCTTTCCCAGAGAAACAAGTTGCCAGGGCTGCGCAACAGGCGAAAAAGATTGTTGTTCCAGAGATGAATTGTGGGCAGCTTGTGCGTGAAGTTGAGCGGGCCGCTAAGGAAACGCCTGTCTCGTTTCTGGGAAAGCTTGGTGAGGAACCGCATACGCCTATGGAAATACTGGAGTCTATCAGGAGGAGTGATTGATGGTGCAAGAATTGGTTCATCCATTTGCGAAGTATCTTCGAGCCGAGATGATGCCGCACATCTGGTGTGCAGGCTGCGGCAACGGTATCGTCCTGAACTGTTTCGTCCATGCTTTGGACGAGTTGAAGACCGACCTGGATAAACTGGTGATCGTTTCAGGTATCGGCTGCATCGGACGCACAGCTGGGTACACGTATGCTGATTCGTTCCACACAACACATGGGCGTGCGTTGGCCTTTGCCACGGGCGTGAAGCTTGCGAACCCCGAGTTGGAGGTCGTCGTTGTCAGTGGTGACGGTGACCTGTTTGCCATCGGTGGCAACCACTTCATCCACGCAGCGCGAAGAAACATTGGTGTGAAGGTGATTTGTGTTAACAATCTGAACTATGGCATGACGGGTGGGCAGCAGGGTCCGACGACGCCTTTGGATTCGATTACTGCGACGAGTCCCTATGGGAATGTGGAGCATCCGTTTAACCTCGTGCATCTGGCAGCTGCTTCAGGCTCGACTTACGTGGCGAGGTGGACGACTCTGCACGTGCGCAGGCTGACACAGTCTATTAAGAAGTTGTTGCAGAAGGAGGGTTTCTGCTTCGTTGAGGTGCTGTCGCCGTGTCCGGAGATTTTCGGCAGGCAGAACAAGATGCGGTCAGGGCTGGAGATGATGGAGTGGTTCAAACGGGCTTCGGTTGTTGAGAATTTTTCTGACCCGGCTAAGGCGGACATTTCGCAGGACAAGATTGCGGTTGGCGAGTTTGTGGACATTGAAAAGTTGAGTTACGAGAAGTTGTTGCATGAGAAGATTTCGAAGATTAACGAGAAGGCTATGGAGAAGGTGCCGTAAAGATGCGTACTGAGGTTAGGTTTGCGGGTTTCGGCGGTCAAGGCATTATCAAATCGGGCATTATCGTGGCTTCAGCGGCGTGTATTCACGGTGGGAAGAACGCTGTGCAGACACAGTCTTACGGTCCTGAGTCGAGGGGCGGGGCGTGTAAGTCTGAGGTTGTGATTTCTGGGGAGGATATTGATTTTCCGAAGGTTGTTGAGCCTGACGTGCTTGTGCTGATGAGTCAGCACGCGTACAATGATTACTCGGGCGACGTGAAGGCGGGTGGGATAGTGATCATGGACCCGGACATGATTCCGTCAGAGAAGGAGTTGGAGGGCGTGAAGGTGTACAAGGTTCCGGCCACGAAGATCGCGGAGCAACTTGGCAGGCGCATTGTTGCGAACATTGTCATGCTGGGCGCTTTCGTCGCGATCACGGGTTTGCTGGACACTAATGCAATCAAGGAAGCGATTAAGGAGAATATTCCTAAGGGCACTGAGGAACTGAATCTGGCTGCTTTTGAGAAAGGGTACGAGTTCGGGAAGAAGCTATAGAGGCATTGTAGACAATCTGCAGGCCACTGAGGACCAGGGAAGGCCCCTATACATGACGAAATTACAGTCGCGTGTGGGGTTCTGAGGACGTGCCTGCTTGCCCAGCCGCATGCTCTGAACGCATATTCGGCGCGTATAGGAAACTGAGACTGTGTGAAAACTCGGCTTGGTTTCGGAAAATTGCTTGTTTTATGTTTATAAAATTGGACTTTAAGACGTATTCTATACATATAAGACTCAATTTCTTGAGTTAGATTTGACTTTTCACACAGTCTCAAACTAAGTCACTCGTGAGAGAAAGAAGATCTACTGATCCGAACAAGCCTGTTAAGCGCGCACTATTGTCGTGTACGGCTTTAGATGGGAATTGTCTTTATTCTTGTAGTTCTTTTGTAGTTTCGAACCAAAAATCCTGCTGTTCAAGAAAGACAATAGAAGTCAAGGTCTTTTTTGGGGAATTTGTGAGGTCAGTTACAAAGAAGCGGTTCTCAAAGAATTGAGCTGTTTTCTGTTTACCGTTCATGAACAAATCATACAATGCACTTCGCAACCCACTTCTCATGGAGATTGTACGCAAAGCTTCAGACAGATTTACCGCAACGCTCGCGATGTGTCTGGATCAGTTCACTGAAAGCGGGCATTACACTTATAAATCGGACTTTCTAATTGACAATCGAAATCCGAGAGGTATCAAGATGGCAAATCTTTCTAAGAGAACAGATTCACTAGGCACTGAAAATGCTTTCACAGTCTTGGCTGAAGTCAATAGGAGACTGAGAGAAGGAGCAGACATAAAGAATTTCTGCATAGGCCAACCAGATTTTGACACGCCAGAAAACATCAAGCAAGCAGCAATTAGGGCAATAAGAGAAGGAAAGACGGGCTATACCCCCTCTGCAGGCATTTTTGAATTGCAGAAGGCTGTGGCCGCTAGGTTCAGTAGAACAAGAGGAGTTGAAGTCAAACCCGAACACGTTGCCGTTGCTTGCGGTGGAAAGCCCTTTATCTACTGGAGCATCCTGTGCACGACCGACTATGGCACAGGCGATGAAGTCATCTATCCAAATCCTGGCTTTCCGATCTATCAAAGCCAAATTGTTGCCCATGGCGCTAGACCAGTCCCACTTCCATTGGTTGAAGAAAAGGAATTCGCGTTTGACATAGAAGACCTAAAGAAAAGGATATCCGGGAAAACAAAGATGCTGATTATCAATTCTCCACAAAACCCAACTGGTGGAGTTCTAAGAAAGGAAGAACTAAAGGCGATAGCAGACCTTGCAATCGACCATGATTTCTGGGTTTACTCTGATGAAGTATATTCGACACTGGCTTATGATGCGTCCTTCCAATCAATAGCTTCAATAGATGGCATGCTTGACAGGACAATTATGGTTGACTGCGCTTCAAAAGCATATGCAATGACTGGCTGGCGTTTGGGCTATGCTGCGAACAAGACATTAGCCCCACATTTCGCAAGATGGATGACCAATACTGATAGCTGCGCCAACCAACCAACTCAGTGGGCTGTCGTAGAAGCATTGAACGGCCCACAGGGCGAATCAGAAAAAATGGCAAAAAGCTTCAAAGAAAGAAGAGACCTTATAGTTAAATTGCTGAATGATATTGAAGGAATCAGATGTCTGCGCCCTGGTGGGGCATTCTATGTCTGGCCAAATGTGACACGCGCCTGTAGAAAAGTCGGAGCAGAGTCAGCCGAAGAATTTAGAAAAATGCTGTTAGACAAAGGAGTTGCCTGTTTGGCCGACATCCATTTCGGAGGAAAAACCCCAGGTCAAACTGAGGAATATGTAAGATTCAGTTATGCTACAGCAAAAGATGAAATCGTTGAAGGAATGAAAAGAGTCAAAGAATTCGTGGAAGGGTGAAAAGCGCCCGGCGGCTATTCGGCTGCTTGTTTGGGCAGCTGGGCTAGTTGGGTTACGACTTTTGACCCTCTGATGCCCACGTGTCGGAGTGGCGCGATCTTCTTGGCTTCGTTGTAGATGTCTGAGGCTATTTTGCCGAGGACGATTTCCTGTGCGAACTGGTCCATCGTGAGCGCGGCGGCTTTTTCTTTTATTATCTTGTCCATTATTCTGCGGAGCACGTGTTCTTGTGACGTTTTGATGCGTGAAAGCGTGAACGCGCTCACGGCGACGCGAAGTGAGTATCCGTCTTTTGTGGTGATCTTGAAGAGGCCATCTACCTTTGTTGTCCTTCTGCGTACGAGACTGCGCAAGTAGTCACGGCTGTATTCATGGCCTTTGAACATTGTTTTGGCGTTTTTGCCATCGATCTCCGTGATCTGGAAGCGCATCTTCAAGTATTGGTGCGAGAAGTCGTTGGTTATGTCGTAGAGCGTGGAGTCTACTACTCTGCCTATGAGCTTTTCCGGCTGGTCTGCAGGGATGGCTCCGAGTTCTACGTTTCCGAAGTAGGGTGGGGCCATGACCATGTACCATATTTTGCTGCGCCATTTGTCGCGGACGCGTTTTGTTTTACTGGACACTTTATGCCTCCGAATGCGAGGTGAAAGGTTCGCACCATAGTATTAAAAGTTTTACCGTTTGGGGGTGATTTCCTCGATTCCGCCCATGTACTTTCTCAACGCTTCAGGAATTGCTACTGTGCCGTCTTGTTTCTGGAAGTTTTCAAGGATGGCTACGATAGTGCGGCCTGTGGCAAAGGCTGTTGAGTTGAGAGTGTGGACGAAGCCTTTTGGCGCTTCGCCTTCCTTTTCCCTGAAGCGTATGTTGAGCCTTCGTGCTTGGTAGTCCGTGCAGTTGCTGCACGAGTGTAGCTCGCGGTAGGCGTTCTGGGCGGGCATCCAAGCTTCCAGATCATATTTCTTGGCTGCCACCGTGCCGATATCGCCGGTGCATACGTTTACGATGCGGTATGGTATGCCGAGTTTTTGTGTGAGTTCCTCTGCGTTGTGGATGAGTTCTTCGTGGAGTTGCCATGAG
>Ga0315291_10005791_pt1 | contig 15428 bp, 20 predicted proteins | sample YL17G12_20_MG_FD_203070 | JGI IMG/M metagenome (GOLD analysis project Ga0315291, IMG submission 203070) | Sediment microbial communities from Yellowstone Lake, YNP, Wyoming, USA - YL17G12_20 | ecosystem: Environmental > Aquatic > Freshwater > Lake > Sediment | place: USA: Wyoming | collected...
TGCTCTGTAGAAACCCTCTGAAAAGCGACATCCTGGAAAGGTAGAAACGTCGGCACGACATGGCCCCACCCGGGGTCAAGCCAGTTCCGGAAGAATCGTCTTGACCCCAGGGATGGGATGGCCTCGTGCCGTGGGATGGGAAGAAAGCGAACCAGCATAAACTGGTTCGCATCGTTCGTCGTCAGAAGAGGGTCTTGAAGAGGGCTCGATACCCTCTTCGAGGGTCGAAGTATGCGAATCACCTGTACACGGATCACCAGCATGTGGTTCTGCTGGCGCTCCGCCAGCATTTCAGGAAGTCGTACAGGGACTTCTGTGAGATGCTCGAGGTCTGCACTGAGATCATGGACGAGCTTGGCCTGAAGAGAGTGCCTCATTGGACAACGCTCCAGAAGTTCTCCATGCGCGCGGATGCGAGGAGGCTGGAGCGCCTCCTCCTCGAATACCTGGTGGAGGCGAGACTGAGCGTGTTGCATCTGGCCGTTGACTCGACGGGGTTCAGCTCGACATCCGCGAGCACTTACTACACTCGTGTGCTCGAGGACAGGAAGAGTGAGATCGGTGGACACCGTCGGGGTGTCCTGACGCGCCGCTACATGAAGCAGACTGCGGCTGTGGAGATGAGGAAGCAACTGATCGTGGCGGTGAAGTTCAGGAGGGGTCCGTCGAACGACTCGCCGGACTTCCCGCGGGTGCTGAAGAAGGTCCTGCCAGCCCAGCTTCCCGTGAAGCTGGTCGTAGCCGACAAGGGCTACGACGCGGAGAGCAACCACGCATACGCCCGGGAGGTCCTGGGTGCGCGGACTATGATCCCCGTCCGCTACCGAGGACCGGGGATCAGGGTGGGAGGACGGTACAGGAGGAGGAATCTGAGGGACTTCGACGAGGACGCATATCACCAGCGCGCGAAGGTGGAGACGGTGTTCTCAGTGGAGAAGCGGAAGATGGGGTCGCATGTGCTGGCTCGTGTTCCGAGCCAGCAGCACAAGGAGCTCATCTTCCGGGCATTCTCATACAACTCTGGGAGGATGGAGTCTCTCTTTTTGCTCTTCATCAAGGGTTTCTACAGAGCACCAAACTTTCGACCAGTCTTGCAGCACATTCTCCACCTTGATTCCGATTGACATTAAACTCAGTGATCACGAGTCCTCCAAATGAAGGAGTTGATATGAACACATTCAATGCGGCCATAGTCTCTGAGTAGCTCAGTCCATTTCTGTGGGGGACGTCTACTGCCGCAAAATCCGCAAGGTCGATAACATCCAAATCGAAGTGAACGACGACGCTATTGAGCGTGGGGTCCAAATGCTTGATTGCCTTTTCTGCGGCGACCTTGGCGTTCCCTCGAACGATGGCTGACGGAAACTTCGTGGTCGTGATTTGAGAAAGTGACTGTAACTCAATCGGATCGATCCAACCAGAGTCAAGATTGTATCCGAACATAACAACGTCCTTTTCGTCCATGAGCGGACAACGTGGACCGATCTGTATGAGTTCCTCTGACCCCTTTCCCAGGATATGAGCCATGACCATACCATCATAGATTCCAGACAGCGTGGTTTCTGGAGTATTCAAATCGACATCACCATCAAAATAGACGAGTCCTAGCTTTCTCTCGTGGTTCAGGAAGCCCGCAAGGACACCGAGTGTCACTGTGCAATCGCCACCCAGCACTATGGGTTTCGCATTGGATTCAATAGCCCTGCTGACTTCTTTAGCAACTCGTATGGTTACTTCCCTCACCTGAGCGAGATTCTGGCGTCTCGGATCCTTATAGTCTGGATTGTAGGTTGTCATAGGCAAGTCGCCAAAATCCACAACCTGCAAACCGGCGGAACAAAGTCGTCCGACCAGACCCGCCTCACGGAATGACGATGGGGCTAGTTCTTGACCAGTTTGTCGTGCTCCGGCACTCGATGGGACTCCGATGACTGCAATCTTCTTCATGTTATACCATGGAGGAAGGTGTCTGCGCGTTTCCCAACAGTCGGGGGAGGATGATGTCAACGTGAATTCGCGGAGTCACCTGTATCCCTCCGAAAACCCTGCAGTCCTTGCACTGAGTTAAGGCTTCTACCGTCTTTGGGCGGCTCTCTCGACTGCTGCCTATTTCCCATAAATGAAGTTCACTGTCTTAGCAACTGTCTAAAAAGACCCGTCGCTCACTTATCCACCACTTTCTGACAGGCACTGCATAGCCCGCACCTTTGAGAGGCCGTCGCAAACAGTATTTGCCCACAACGAGGGCATAGTTTTGCCTCGACTAGGCTATTCCGTCTGGCGCAGCTCGTTTTCATTCAACCCAACCTGCAATGTAGTCTTTCCCTCTCATCCGCTGCATCGTAATGCAGTATCACATGAACTTGTCCAGGTCGAGCTTCGGAGCGCTCTTCTGCTGCTGTTCGATGGCTGCATATATCTCCTGGGCGACGAAGTAGCAAGCCAACAACAGCACCGGATGTGACCCGTGTGGATCTCCAGCATGTTGATCCGTTGACATAGAATTCCTGCTCGGTTTATTCCTATCTTGTGCTTGCTTCACGGAGCTTCAAGAACGGATACGAGTTCCGCAGCAGCTGCAATTGAGCTTTCCTTAGGTGTTCTCCAAAAGTCGACCGAGAGACTCCTTCCCTTCCGGCAATGCGGTCCATCTTAGTTCTCGCAGGGACGTCGAGAAGACCGTTCTCGAATGCCAACACAAGCGCGCGAATCTGCCGCTCTGTCAGACCCTCGAAGAAGTGGACAGGTATCACGGAGAGGTCGTGAATCACATCTAGATGTTCCCGGGGTTGGTTGGATACAATCTCCACTTTACCAGTTCTCTTTACCTCTGCAATGAAATGCTGGAGCGAGGTCCTGCCTTTTGACAGGATTCTGTGGGTCTCCCAACCATTGCCAAATATCACAGGGGGGATTAGCCAGACATCGCTCTCGTCGGCTATAGTGCCTACCGATCGATATTGTCTGCAGACGCAAGCGCGCACAACTGTCAGAGCAGAGCGTCCGTCTTGGACTATTTCGCGAGCGCACAAAGACTTCTGAGCTGCTTTCAGAACCTCCGGAAGAGGCATGGAATCCGGCACTGAGATCTGCAGAATCTCGTTCGAGCCATTGCACCAGAGCACCATCTTCGCATCTGGAAAGGCCGCCGAGAAGTCGCAGAACGGGCACGGATGTTGTATCCTCACTCTGGTATCGAGGAAATTCACAATCATTTACATCATGCGGAACCTAATAAGCTTTTGCCGCCCTAGGGCGGTTCCTGCAATGAGCCGCCCAACGGAGGCTCAAAGCTCAATTCCGTGAGATGTGTACTTTTCAAGCGTGATGTCACCAGAACTCATATTGGCAATGAATGCAAGAAATCCTGGCAGCAGGCTTTCAAAGGATAGGAGAGAGCTCGCACGGTATCTGGCACGCGAGCGCGGGTTTGACTCAGTTGGGCTGAGAAGCATTTGCGCATTCTGCAGATCGGGGGAACACGAACCGCTCCCGAAGAACGTAAAGAGATTTACGAGAGCGAGATTCTGTAACGACAGAGGAAGGAGTTTTCCTCTTCTCTTCTTCCTCATTCTCATGGGCGCACTCCTCCTCTCCTTCTTTTTCTTGGCCTTGATATGACTGTATCATTGGGGGATCTGACATGAACACATGCGAGCGAGTGACATCATGAGCGAGAGGGTAGATGAAAAAGAAGGAGTATCCTGTACCTACTGCAATCACTTCATGCATAGCGGCGAGGAAGTGTGTCCTCGGTGTGGAAATGTTCGGTTCGGGACCAGTAACCGTGAACAAGTATCTGCGACGCTCGGGTCACTGAGGGATTCCGTCCGAAAAGCTGTCAAAGAAGGGCTGCTCACCGAGAAGCAGGGAGACCTTCTCAATGAAGCTATCATGAGAGCTTGTCAACTGAATTTCGAAAGGAGAAAGCAGCTGTTGTTGTTGACCAAGACTATAGCCGAGGAGAACGATGCACTCAAGCGCAAAGAACTCGCTGCGCGTTTCAGGAATTTCGTTGCTCCGATAAGGTTCCCGAATGAGCTGATCTCAGACATTGAAGAATCATTTGGACTCCGGTAAGTTCTCCAGACAACCGCAACGCGTCTCATTTCCTGACAGCAGGCCCTGAAGAAAACAAGAGAATAGGATCTGAATTGTTCTCCCGAACCTCAATTCCGCTTGTTTGATCTTGAGCCAGCATGTCTGTTGTCGGAACCGGCTGTGTTCAAACTGCAATTCACGCCACATCCGAAAAAGGCTATAGAGAAGGACAAACCCGAAGGCCTAGGAATCGCATTCACCCCTATGGAGAGTGAAAGGTTGGTCAGTGTGTATGAGTGCAATGTGTGCCACGTTCTGTTCGAGAAACATGCCCCCCAGTGTCCAGTTTGCCACCATGGGGCGCTGTCTATGGTTGGCTCCCTTCTCCCTGAGAAAGGACATGAACAACCATCCTGAGTGGCGCTTTCCGTCTGCTGGATAAGCCCATAGGGGAGGAAGGACGACAGAGGAAGACTACTGTCCAGATCCCGCCTTGAGCCTTGAGAAGAATCCCTTGCTCCTGACCTGTTCTCGCAGTGAGTTCGATATATGGTCCTGGCACAGCCATCTGCCTTCGGCATATGAGTGCTTCTCACATAGTGGCCTGCCACATTCCTCACATACAACCACGCTACGCTTCTTCAAGATCGTGCACATAGCGCATTTCGCCAGACCATCCACAAGAGTTCTGTTTGATGAAGCAAGGATTCTTCTTGAGAATATTGACCGCCCTGCTTCGAAGTTCATGTCCCACTGCGGGACATGAATAAGCTTTGTGCCATGAAGGGTAACTTCACTTGCACTTGGAACGAATCGAAATGTGCGTGTCTTAAGCTCACCCTTGACCTTCACCTCGTATCTGACTTCCTGGGTGTTCTTCTTCATGGCGTAGTCTCGCACTGACTCACCAGCGTCTTCGATTGTGATGGAGGGTTTCTCCACTATGGCTTTGTACTCCGAAGTGGAGAGGACGGGCCTTGTTACAGGCGTTGTGTTCTTCAAATCCTCTGCAATCATCTTGTCCTCTCTAGATGCAAGGCGTAACTCCTTTCCTTTGAAGAGACCGCCAATGTCCTGCATCAGGCCTCGGTCCCTGTTTATGATATCACCGTCTAGGGCATCGACAAAGTATGTCCCGTTGTCGCTGAATCGATGTGTCTTGCCAGCCGAGTTCTTTCTTCTAGCCTGCAGTCGATAGCTAACCTGGATGTATGGATGATAGACAAGCATGGGATTGAACAAATGAACCACATGAGGATTCTTCAAAGACAGTCCACTTGCCGTCACGAAATCTGTCGCAAGAGGAAGAATCGTGTGCTCGTCTACCCCCGTTCCAAGTCTTCCAAGAGCAGTAGCTGTGAACCTTTCACGCAGTTCGCTTCCATCCCAAAGGTCTATGTTTGTGTCATTAGATGCAGCCAGCTTCTCCGCTTCTTCCGAGAAAGTCGTGTTTGTGATGAAGATGCCTGAGTAGATTTCTGATTCAATCAGCTTGTCTTTGAACACATGGAGGTCTTGTATTCCTACCGATCTCGAGGAATCATAGTTCTTGCACTCGATGGCCATTCTTCTGGGACCACGCACAAGCAAAACATCAAATTCACAGACAGATCCAGTTCGAGTTGGCACTTTCTTTCTCACCTCAACAGAGTATCCCATGTTTCTGAAGATTGTGGCAGCCATCAATTCAAGCCGTCTTCCTAGTTCGTAGGTGCTCATCTTGTTCATTTCGACATCTTCATGCACCGGGGGCTGTTGAGTTGCTGGGGCAGTTTCTACAGGAATGCTTGAACGAGTCTCTGATTCCTGAAGACTTGCTCCGCATTCATGACAGAACCTTGGGTTTGTTGTCTGCAATTTCACCCCACAAGCAGGGCAGAACTTCATTCCAATTCCCTATGACGAATCAGTTGTCCCCTCTAAGAGTCTTTCCTGGATTTCACATAGAAGGCTTGTTCGAGATTAGACAGATCCCTTTCAAAGCAGAACAAGACTTATGTTCTTCTTTCAGGCCATTCCGATGCGAGTACAATGCTGGGGGGCAATGCCCCTTTGAGTCTCTCAGACAATTCCCTAAAATAGAACATACTGGCTGCATTGGATCCGTTGGCGACATCGTGCGGAACATCTCCGTAGACATCCCGTATCATACCCAGCACTGTGTCCTTCGACATCTTCATCACAATGTATGGGGGCACCCCCGGAAGACCCACGCCGAGCTTCTTTTCGCCCTCCGAATCTGCATAGTCTATCTGCAAATTGCAGCTGGGGATATCTATCTTCATGCGGACACGCCGCACATCGATGAAGGGAATTGTGATGCTTCTCTCCTTTCCGGCCACAACATCGAGGTCCTGGTACGCTGAATATGCGGTTGCCATCTGTTCGCCGGCGGCTGCGAAACCCTTCTGCGCAACCTCCCTATTGGCAAAGACGAACCTGCGGTCAGTGACAATCATATCGTATCCTGGTCTTAATCTGCTGAAGAAACCACTCTTGCGAAGAACGACCTCGTTCACGACCAAGACGCGTTTCTCTCCCGATCCCGTATGCTCACCAATCCAACTAGAGCTGGTCCTCCATATGACATTTTCCCGTCTGGGAGCACAAGAAGACTTCTGTCGCCCATGAGGAAAAGCCCATAGGGGAGGAAAGGCGATTCAGAGAGCGGGAGTTGTCGTCAATGGCAAGGAGAGACTGGGAACACGGGGGTATTCTTATCGGTACGCCCTATGTTTCCGAACATCGATATGAAGATTTTATCATCGGATGGCTCAAGAAAGAATTTCCTTCTGCCAGTATTCAAGTCGATTCATCCCTTCATGGTCGCAGACCCGATATTGTCGTGATGAATGATCTTGCCATAGAACTCATCGTTGAGTGCAAAACGGAGAAATGGGGCTACGCATTGGAGCAGGCCGAGTTCTGGAAGAAACTCGGAATCTCGAGAAGAGTATGCATCGGAATGCCCATATGGGTCTGGGATAGAATGCGGTCAAAGAACCGCAAAATGATTAGAGATTCCGGCATCGGTTTTCTCGGCGTAGATGAATTAGGCGACATCAAGCATTTCGCCAGACCTAAAGACGAAAAGGGAAGAAAGATACCTTGGCCGTCCTCAATTCCCGCTGATTGAAGCCTCGGATACAGGATGCTGGCTAGCCAACAGTACACTTTCCTGTTGGAGTAGGTTGGCAAAAGCCCATAGGGGAGAAAGGCGATTCCCGCAGAGGGTTGCAACATGGGCGGAGAAGGAATCCCTTCATCAATCAAGAGTCCGCTGTCATTGAAGGCCGACTATGCGAATCCTTTGATATATGGGTGGGCCAGCGTCATCGTTGGGATTCTTGCTCTTCTTGTCGGAATCGCTGTGCTGGCCATATCTGGTAGGCCTGCAACATTGGTGATAGTCATTATCGGTGGGTTTTTGCTCCTCGCTGGGGTCCTGATGATAAAGAGAGGGGAATAAGGAATGCGTTTGAGCCTCTCTCGGAAAAGCCTCTATGTTGAAGTGCCCCCTCGCCTCAGCATAACGTCCATTGGGAAGGAAAAGGAAAGGGGTTTGAGCCTCATCTCGGAAAAGCCCATAGGGATGGAAAGGCGATGGGCAATTTGCGGGGGCGGCCGAATGTCCACGTTTCTAGCCCACAGTCGGGGCGCATTCCCACGACGTCAGCGAGAGCAGATACGATCAGGGCTTCTTGTGCGCTTGAATGACGAAGCCCCCTAGAAACACACAGGAACGCGTTGCCGCACAGAGCACTCCGAGTGAGGAGTTCAACCAGCTAAACTTCGACGAGTAAAGGGTTTGTGGGGACGGACGACGGCGGAGGAAAGCGTTCCTGACAGGCCAGTGTGTTTTATCGCAACGATTTCCACCATTCAAATCTATTTGGAAGGTCGAAATCCTGCCATAAACTAGTTCTTAATGGTCGGTGCCTGCTGGACCGAGCGTTGCAGGTCACCCGCAACGCGGATGAACGGTCAAATTCCAGCAACTGTGAGGGAGATGTTGGAGGTTCCTAGGACCCGGGCGTGCAGGGGACTAGCCGGTTGAACTCAGATATCTGACAATTCCTCAATCAGAGGGTTTTTCACTGGAATATGAGCCTTTCATATTGTCACCTTCATGAGCTTGGGGGCGCGAGCTACAGGGTGTTGTCGGGACTGGATGATGTGTTAGCCTCAACTTAAGTATACAGAACATTCAGCTGAATCGGCCTAGAGCGAAAGAAACCAATAAATATCGACTGCCCGATTCTTAACCAGCTATTCAGCATGGAGGATGAGATTCTGGAGAAGAGAATCGGCCTGATACCAAAGGTTGTCGTCAGCGGGGGAATGGGCCCGAAGGAGTACGCAGTGCTTCTGACGGACCAGAAGTCCCTGTTCGTGCTTGAAAAGAAGACCAAGGCGGGCCTTGGCTATGCCATCGGCGGAATCGTCGGCGCAGCCATTGCGAACACCCTCGCGAGTCCCGGGAAGACCTTCGACTACGAGAACGTGAGCCTAGACCAGCTGGCGGCGGAGAAGGACAACATCGTTGTCCCGCACTCGCGGGTTGAACGCATTCGTGTCAAGAACGGCTTCAGCAGCAGCGTGCTCCGGATGGAGTATGTCGACTCCATGGGGAAGAAGAGGAAGTTGCAGGCGCTTCTGGTGCCTCCGCCAGAACTGATCGCGCAAAAGAAGCAGGAAGGCCTGAAGTTGAAGGCCGTGCGGGCGGAGTACTCGAGATCGGCCACGAGGGCCTTCGATATCGCCCTCCCTCCGTCGGTTGCTCAAAAGTGTGAGTGGAGAGTGTGAATCCGCACAAGGTGCTGACCGCAATCGGCCTTGTGCTCGTGCTTATCGGGCTGATAGGAGTGGCGTGGTCGGTCCAGCCCGCCAGCGGGTCGACGACCGTGACTGTGCCAGCGGGTGCGGGATACTACGGCTACATGAAGATCTCGGGCTTCGTCGGTGGCCATCTGTCGGGCGACTTCACCGTGACCCCTGGCGGCTCTGTTAGCTTTTACGTCCTGGACCCGACCCAGTATGCGGACTACATGCAGGACCTCTCGCCCTCGGGCTACATGTTCACGACAACAGGATCCTCGGGCACCTTTTCCGCGGACCTACCAACCTCGGGAACGTACTACATCGCGTTCCACCACGGTTCGGGGTACGAGGGGAGCGCACAGATCGTGGAGGTCAACTATAATGTGTCGGGCATCGAGCTCATCCTCTTGATTGGCGGCGCCGTCCTGCTCGCAGCCGGAGTGGTTCTCACTGTCATAGGCCTGCGGATGAAGTCGAAGGCGAAGGCCATGGAACCCGCGATGGCTAAGCCGCCCGCGACAGACGTCACCTTGTTCCAGAACAAGCCGAAGTCCCCGTGACGGACGTGCACGAGCCTACCATCAACGATTTAGTCTTGAAGGGCATTCGCGGCCCCAGTATGAGTGAGGGGGGGGTACGTGATCTTGGTTCCCTTGTCAACGCGGCGGTAGGTGTGGTTCTCCAAGTCGCGGGCATTGTTGCGCTGAGAATGTGGAGAGAAGGAAAGGAGTTTGAGCCTCGCCTCGGAAAAGCCCATATGGAAGGAAAGGCGACAAGAGAATTCGACAAATCATCGACTCTAAGAAGATGCGAGTATTGAATCGAGGTCGACGCCAGGAGCGATTCTGTAGTATCGCCTTCCATTCATAAATGAGGATACCAACACATGATCTGTAACTAGCTTTCGAAGGTTGTTGTGCAGTGTCTGCCTTGAGGCTCCTACTCGCTTTCGAATCTCCGACCTAGAACATTGGCCGCAAGAACGGATTTGATTGACTATCATCGTCTGCAGTTCAGTCCAGCTATTCGCAACTATATCCACATAAGAGACGTTACTGGTATAGTATCTCACAAGGTTGCCAGATCGGCGAGACAAGATATGCCCGCTCTTTTCAAGAACCTCCAAATGGTAGACCAGTGTTCCATTTCCAATCGATAGTGACTTCTTGATGTCTGAAAAAGACACACCTGGATGAGCAATAATGAATCCATGAATCATCCCTCGCCTGTATTGATCCAGCACCTCATCCTGCTTTAGTCGCGAGAACAAGGGAACCAACAGACTCAGAAATGTGACAATAAGCAACTCAGGAGGCCAGGAGAATAGCAGGAGTGTTCCCGCGACTAGAACACAAGCGACAGCAATCATGCCTGGCACCGGAAGCTTCGCCGGTTCCGTGTTAGGTGGATAGTGAATGTCCGGCATGCCGCGATAGAGACGATAGGAGATGCCAGAACCCGTCTGTGCATCCAAGAGCACCCCGGCACCGACAGGGTATGGCCAGTCGGACAAGCCTATCGTAGCTGTCAGAATACACACGATCACAAGGCTATCCTGATCGAGGCCATGACCTTCAAACCAAGGACCGCCCAGGATGGTCACATTCGAACTGGTCAATGCAGAACTTATGAAGTCCTTAGCATCCGCGATCGCTTCTGCCTTCGAGATAACAGTGAAACCGGGCGAGCCATAGAAACTGAACATGTCGATGGAAGACACATTGAGATCAGTGAACCTCACCACAATGCTATTCGCTCCCGAAACACTAAAGCCTCCGATTCGACTCGAAAGAGTGACATCAGTGGTCACTATGACCTGACCAGACTCGACTATCGTTGACGCCGAGACCAGGTTCTGGCTCACATCCGATACAAGCTCAAGAGGAATCCCAAGAGAAGAGGTCAGAGATTTCGCGACATTTACGAAATCGTCTTCGTTCGTCGCGCTCCAGTTACCAATGGCCGCTACCCAATCAATCCTTTTCGTGCCATAGGTATTGTTGTAGGGTACGCCGACGTTGACATAGCTTGTCCTCCATGGTTGCCAAGCCTTGATCTCCACCAGTCTGTCATCCTTGTTGTAAAGGGCTCCGACTCGCGTACCATCACTACTCAGCCCCCACCAATGATAGCATTCATACCAATATGGAGAGAAAGGTATGCTCGCGTTTCTATCGTCGCCCTGCGAGTAGTTCGATAGATTGTGGGAATTGTCAGCAAACGGGACAAGCGGGGACAGTCTCAAACCCGATGCGACGAGGCCGCACAATGCCTCTGATTTGTCGTAAGTTGCCATATTGGTCGAGGGATACAACAGTGTCAGATTCGCGGGAGGACTTGAAGCGGCGGATTGTTCGGCCAGAAGATCCATTTCGGCCGGCTCAGGAGACGACGACATGCCGACCTGGAAGGAAACGATCAAACAGAACACAAAGAAGACTGCTAGATACCTTGCATCGAGCCTAGCAATTCGGGCCTGGGGCCAGTTCCTTCTGAAGAGCTCGGCAGGATGAGCACCACGATGTCCATCTACCCTCCGCTCTGACGTCCGTCGACACATTGTTCCATCTCATCATAGGACTCCGAATAGAGTTCGTTCAGATTATTTCCAGAGCATGCTCACTATATCCCTTTTTTGGAGAGCTCCTTGACACTTCCTACCCATTCAATGGGCAAACTCCGAGCCGTTGACCGGGCGAGAATGGAGCTCGCACTGGCCAGAGATTCATAGGTCCCTTTCAATTGAGGGAAGACTTGGCGCAGGCGTTCGGCTAGCCCATGTTCTAAGTCTGTCGGCAACTCTTGGCTTGAGGCCCTTCCATCCAGGTCCCCATGGCCGGAATGCTGATGACAAAACCACGACTGCCGCTACAACGGCTAGGAAGAATCCGAGGCTCGGGCTGCCCTCGACAAGAACGGCGCTATTCCCGAACGCTGTTGCGAGGTAGCCGACTGAACCCGCCTGCAGCATCCCGCCAGCAGGGCTGAGTAATGCGATGAGCGTGCCCACGAGAAACAGCCAAGCGGCATAGCTAACCGTCAGGGTCGAGCCTCCTCCCTCGCTACCGACGTAGTAGAAGAGCTGTCCGAATAGTGTGGCGCCCTCGGACGCCCAGGGAATAAGCATTGCAGCTAGCCCGAGGACCGCGCCGAACACGCACAGTAGGTTCACCCGCAAGGTGCTTGTGGTGACGGGGGCGAAGGTCAGGAAGTTGCTCTTGAAGTCAAACACTCCCCACTTGAAACCGGGGCCCAGAGGGGCAATCATGCTGAAAGTGACGATGAGGGCCGAGAGCACTCCCACATACAGGCCAATCCCTCCCCCGTCGAGATCGGGAACCACGCCAATGAGGAATCCCGCGACCCCGGCTATTTCCAGCAGACCGCCGAGAGGAGTGATGAATGCGATCACGCACCCGATCAGGAAAAGAGAAGCAAATGGTTTGGCCCATTCACGATATGACTCCAACGCAAGGAAATCACGCAATGGCCATTCGGGAGTGTTCGTGCCCTCGATCATCCCCCATACCATGAAGAAGGACGCCAACCCTATGAGGGCTCCGAGCAAGCACAGCAAATTGACCCGCCACTCAGCCACGCCTCACCATCTCCAGCCGGGATGATGCTTCTACAAGAGTTAGTACTTTGTTGGCCCTTTTCTGCCTACGCGTAGTGGTGGACCGGGCGAGAATTGAACTAGGCCGAGCCAGACATCCTTTTTCTTTGTTTCAATCAATTAGGGACTGAGACACCCGATCTTGGGCTTTGCGCCTAGTCTAATTCCTTGCCGGTAATTATATCTGGCAGCTTTAATCACCAGTAGATTCCGTGCTATAATCCGGGACCTATCATCTAGTTCACACTATTCCCTGGCCCGTTTGGACGAGCCCATTTGATATGACTAGGAGAATGTTGATCTCCAACACTTAGAACCTGTGAAGACACGAGAGCCGTAAGTGACTCACTTCGAATCGCCTTGTGGGGCCTCAGTTTGTCTCCCGGCAGGGCGAAGCTGTCAATCCGGCAGAAATGTCGCTCAAGCGACAGATGTGGTCATCGGCAGGCTCGGTGCCAGTATTCCTTGGGGGTAAACTCCAGGCCAAAATCCCGGCGGGAGCACTCTGCGATCACATGGTTCCCCGGATGCACATCAACTTCAATACCAATCGCGGATAGCACGGACCAAGTAGATTCTTGAGGCCGACCATTTTGAGGATATCTCCGGAGCCGTGAATCCAAGAATTCTGCCCTTCGTGACTTGCTCCACTTTCCGCAGACAATGGATTTATCATCACAGTGCGCGATGAGTTACATTCCGTGGCAACGGGTTGGTGTCTCTTGGAATGATTCGTGCGTTGGTGTTCGACTGGGGCGATACCGTAATGCGTGTCTTCCCGGAATTCTCAGGACCCATGGCGCATTGGCCCAGAGTGGAGGCCGTGCCCGGAATCGAAAACGCGCTGAGAGCGGCAAAGCTGAGCTACGCAATTGCTCTCGCATCAAACGCTTCCGACTCGGGATCCAGTCTCGTCAGGGACGCTCTCGAACGAGCAGGCCTGGAGAAGTATTTCGACGAAGTCTTCACGGCACGAGATCTCAACGCTACGAAACCGAACTCTGCCTTCTACCGCGGCATCTTGCGCAAGCTGGAATTGGCGCCAGACGAGGTCGTGATGATCGGAGATCAGTTCGAGACGGACATCGCTGGAGCCAAGAAGACAGGCCTTTGGACCATCTGGTACAATCCATCGGACAAGGAACCTCCGATTGGCCTTGAGGGGATGGCTGACATAGTGATTCAAAGATACTCCGACATGGAGAATGCATTGATGATGATCTCCGGCAGGGCGTCGAGGACCATGTCCTAGTCAGCTGAGCGCGAAGTGGATATGAATCTGATTGATCTGACGCCTTTGACCTTCCGAATCTTGCCGAGTATCTCTCGCAACCTGCCGTTGGGGCCCCTCGCGATGAAGACCTCCATGCACTGTCCCTTCTCAAGGTGCAGGTGAAGCATCATCTGAATCTCTTCGTACCTATGTTGCAGCACGGAAAGCTCGCCCCTCGGCCCTATTTCGTCGTAGATCATCGTTATGACGATCTGATTCTCACCTTCGGTGCTGTCCCACTCAGCCTCATCAACGAAGGAACGCATCGACTCGCGCATCGCATCCGACCGCGACCTGAAGCCCTTCAAAGCCAAGATCTCATCGAACCGGCTCAATAGCTCGCTGGGCACAGAAATGCTCACTATCGTCATCTTCTCGCCTCGTGCCATGCGCAGTCGAGCTATTTTAGTCTTATTAAGAATCCATGATAGAATGAATAACCGAGCAGACTGGCCTATAGCCTGCCCAGCCTCTTCAGAATCTCCTCAGGCGTGGAGACGAGAGCCTCTCGAATCTCCTCTGGCATCATTCCTGCTCCGCGCGCGACAGTGTTCGCAAACGCCATGGAGCTCAGGTCGTCTGGAGAATGGGCATCAGTGTTCACTACGAGCTTCGCTTTCAGATCCTTCGCAAGGGACGCGACATGGCCGTTCGCAAGTGAATGACCTCGCCGGCAAGAAATCTCCAAGAAGACATCGTTCTTCGCCGCAAGCTCGACCTCATCGATAGAGATCATGCCTGGGTGTGCCAGTATGTCCACCTCGGGGTTCGAGACCGCCTTGCGGTTCGTACCTTTCTCGACTGGTTCGACTGGCGTCTCCCCATGGATTATGATCAGCTCGGCGCCCGCTTTCCGCGACTTCCTTATGGCATCATCCAAGTACTTGACCGGGACGTGAGTGAGCTCCACGCCGGGGATAGCTTCTATTCCCCAAGCGTCAGCCCGCTTGCAGTCTCGAGCGAGCGCCTTTACGACTTCCTCTAGGTTTGAAAAGGAAGCGTGGTCGGTTAGAGCGATTGCTCTGTGATCTGCAGCTGCCGCTCTTCTGATCAGTTCCATCGGCAGGAGCTCACCGTCGCTCAAGATCGTGTGCATGTGGAAATCGCATCTCCTAGCTCTCATTTCCTTCTACCCTCCAGTTCAGCATGTATCTCATCCATCGATATACCCTCATCGTAGAGCAGGACCATAAGATGATACATCAGGTCTCCTGCTTCGTAGATGAGTTCCTTCCTCGATTTGTCCTTCGCTGCGATCATGACCTCCGAGCTCTCCTCTGCGATCTTCTTAAGCAGAAGATTCCGGTTCTTGAAAAGCTTGCATGTATAGGAAAAGTCGGACGGGTTGGCTTTCCGCTCGTCGAACACCCTCCACAGTGCCGCGATGATGTCCTGCTGGCGGATCGGATCCTTGGAGAAGCAAGAGTAGGTTCCTGTGTGACAGGCCACGCCTGTCTGCTCGACACGCGCGAGGATGGCGTCGCCATCGCAATCAGTCATCAGCTCGATGCACTTTTGGACGTTTCCGGAGGTCTCTCCCTTCTTCCAGATCGCGTTCCTGGATCGGCTCCAATAGTGCATGTAGCCGGTCTTCTTCGTCAACTCGAGGGCCTCATCGTTCATGTAGGCGAGCATCAGAACGTTGTTGTTCTTGACATCCTGCACGACAACCGGGAC
>Ga0315291_10005793_pt1 | contig 15426 bp, 13 predicted proteins | sample YL17G12_20_MG_FD_203070 | JGI IMG/M metagenome (GOLD analysis project Ga0315291, IMG submission 203070) | Sediment microbial communities from Yellowstone Lake, YNP, Wyoming, USA - YL17G12_20 | ecosystem: Environmental > Aquatic > Freshwater > Lake > Sediment | place: USA: Wyoming | collected...
AGAACAGAAGCTCTTTCCGAAGAAGTTTTAGGCATTGCTATCAAATTCCAACGCCGTCGATTCCTTTGATCCTTTGCAAACGCAGCAACTTATTAGCTATCATCAATTCCGTTATAACAGAAAATAAAAAAATGACGCATCGTTGGTATGTCCTCCGCAGCAAACCGTGCAAAGAAGAATTTCTTGCCGAACAAATGGAGTTGCGGAAGGTAGAGATTTTCAACCCTCGGATCCGCGTGCAAACAGTAAACCCGCGGGCGAGAAAGATCAAGCCATACTTTCCGGGATATGTGTTTGTACATTTGGATTTGGAGCAGGCTGGCAACTTTTCCATGCAGTACATCCCGGGGACTGCTGGCCTGGTTACCTTCGGTGGGGAAGCGGCTTATGTGCCGGATGGATTGATCCATGCCATCCAGCAGAGGGTTGACGAAATCAATAATGCGGGGGGCGAGTTGTTTGATGTATTGAAAATGGGCGAAACGGTCGTGATCCATTCCGGACCGTTCGCAGGATATGAAGCCATCTTCGATGCACGCCTGCCCGGCTCGGAACGCGTACGCGTGCTGTTGAAACTGCTCCGGAATCGGCAGATGCCGATGGAACTCCCGGCAGCGTACGTCCGCCCGAAAAAAAAGCTCCGCACTGCGGCCGGGCAAGGCCGCTGACGGCAAGCTGGTAATAGTGTAAGAACATTCTGACTTCCTTGGGGAATGTCGGAATGGCGGAGCGCGGAACGGTCTTATGAACACAAAAAATCAAACCATATTGCTTATTGAAGATTCTCCCACTGATGACGAAGCATTCAGGTCAATCTTGGGAAGGGACTATAGGCTTCTCTTTTCAGCCGGGCCTAAGAATGTTCTCGAAATCGTTGGCTACAATGATATCGACCTTGTTTTGTTGGATAACAATACCCCCGGTGTGGATGCAGGTGAAATTTGCTCCAACCTCAGCGCAAACCCTGCTAATCACAACACCCCCATCATCTTGATGGTTAAGAAAGAACACGAATGTCACTTGGAATATCTGCCGGTTGGCGTGGTGGACTATATTACCAAACCGCTCCAACCTCCCATTGTGGCAACCCGCCTGCAAAGCCACCTGAAGCTCAAGCGGTATCGCGATTTATGGGATAGTCCTTCGATGGACAGCCAATGGAAGATAGATGCGCTTTTAGCCCGGGAATGGCAGCGAGCGCTGCGCAACCAGACTCCAATCTCCCTAGTTTTGATCGATATCGATTTCTTCAAGGAATATGAAGCCCAAGAGGGCAAATCCACCGGCGATAAATGCCTCTGTTTGGTGGGCGAGGTCTTGCGCTCATGTGCAAAAAGGGATATGGACTTTATCGCTCGCCATGACACACATGCCTTCGACTGCCTGCTACCGGATACGGATGCGGATGGGGCGCGACGGGTTTGCAAACAGATGCAGGAGAAGGTGGCCCAATTGAACATACCGCATCCCTGCTCCCCGGCTGCTGACCGGGTCACTGTAAGCATCGGGGTGGCAACCGTGCGGCCAACCTTCAAGTTGGACCAGGATTATTTACGATATCAGGCGGAAGTTTTACTCCAAAAATCCAGGGACTGCGGTCACAACCAGGTCAGAATCGGGGAAGGCTGATGAGGAGAATATATGCTTTCAGATAAGCTCGAAGAAAACACCACAAATAATAATAAAGAATGGGAAGATATCCGGCATTTCCTCTCGCTGCTTTGGCATTGGACCTGGTTGATCATATTGTTAGGAGCAGTATCTGCCGGTAGCGCTTATTTCATCTTCCAAAAGATGACCCCGGTCTATGAGACTTCCACCAAAGTGCTGGTGATCGCCGCTCCGGCGGTCCAGCAGACTGGTAATACTTCCGTCCTGACCAGCCAGAACTTGGTGCCCACCTATGCTGATTTGGTGACCAATGAATCGATTTTAGATGAGGTAATTAGCCGCTTGGGATTGGCCCAGTCAACGTCTTCCCTGGCCAGTATGATCAAAGTCAGCCCAGTCGTGAATACCTTGACGATTAAGATCTCCGTCGATGGCCGTGACCGCGCTCAGATCGCCCAAATTGCCAACACCCTAGTGGCGGTGTTCATTGAGAAGATCAACACCATCCAATACTCCCGCTTTACGAGCTCGCAAGAAAACCTGCAGAATGAGCTGGCATCCATCGATAACCTGCTACAGGGAGCCCTCGCCGAGGAGGCTGCCGCCACCGACCCGGTGGTCAAGAATCAGCTCGATGCCAAAGTCCTCCAGTACCGTTCGATGTATGCCACCGTGCTCACCAATTACGAACAGTCCCGCCTGGCAATGGTTCAAGCCACATCCAATGTGGTGCAGATCGGTCTGGCCGGAACCTCCTACCAGCAGATCAGTCCGAAAACGCGTCTGTATACCCTGTTAGCTGGCTTGATGGGAGTATTGCTGGCAGCTGGGTTTTTGTTAGCCAGGGATGCATTTGATAACACGATTAAATCCGCGGATGAGATTATGCGCAGCCTTAAGTTGCCCGTCCTGGGAATCATCTATAAACATTCCAGCAAGGATGGACTGATTATCCTAACGGAGCCTCATTCGCCCACCGCAGATGCCTTCCGCTCCTTACGCACCAACCTCCAATACGCGGATGTCGACCATCCCATCCGCTCGATCCTGGTCACCAGCCCCACGTTGGGGGATGGCAAATCCACCGTCAGCGCCAACCTAGCGGCGGTCCTGGCGCAGGGGGATCTTAAAGTGACTCTGATCGATGCGGACTTTCACAACCCGGTGATCCACGAGTACATGAACCTTTCCAACACCGGGGGCCTGACGACCTTGCTGGGCAACTCGATGATTTCCTTTAAAGATATTCTGCAGCCTACATTGGTGGGTGGATTATTTGTCATCACTGCGGGTGAGGGCAACCCACCCAATGCCACCGAAATCCTTGCTTCCAAGAAAATGGCAGCAACGCTTGACCTACTGCTGAAAGAAAACAGCATGGTGGTACTTGATTCTCCCCCTGTCCTGCCGGTGGCCGACGCAAGAATTCTGGCTCCGCTGGTGGATGGCGTGCTCCTGGTGGTGCAGTCTGGTCAAACCACCCTGGATGCCGCCAGAAAGGCGTTGGAGAACCTCCATCGGGTGAATGCCAGGGTGATTGGGGTAGTGTTGAATAACATAAACATCAAGTCATCCGGTTATAACTCCTATTATCACAAAAGGTGATATTTTATTTCCCTTCTGATATTGGATTTCATAAATGGCTAATACTTTTGCAGTCCCGAAAGATATCCCCGAAATCGTTTATGAGCCTTCACAGGGCCTGGTCCCCATCAATTTTCGCGAGTTATGGGAGTTCCGTGAATTGCTCTATTTTCTGACCTGGCGGGAATTCAAGGTGCGTTATAAACAAGCCGCCTTGGGAGTGGCTTGGGCTATTTTGCAGCCGCTCTTGACCATGGTGATATTCAGTGTCATTTTTGGGCAGCTTGCAAAACTCCCTTCAGATGGTGTACCTTACCCCGTGTTTAGCTATGTGGGACTATTACCATGGCAGTTCTTTGCGACTGCATTGACCCATGCCAGTACCAGCCTGGTGGGTAATTCGAACCTGCTGACTAAAGTCTATTTTCCACGCCTGTTCATTCCGCTGTCTGCGGTTACTGCCGGGTTGGTAGATTTTGGGATTGCTTTCGTCATCCTTATCGGTATGATGCTATATTATGGGATCGCTCCGACCTGGAATGTCCTTTGGCTATTGCCGTTATTGATACTGGCTCTTTTAACATCTGTGGCGGTCAGTCTATGGCTTTCAGCCTTGAACGTGCAGTATCGCGATGTGCAGTATGCCATCCCCTTTCTGGTCCAGGCCTGGATGTACGCTTCGCCGGTGGCCTATTCAACAGGATTGATCCCTGCTCACGGTCTGTGGCGGGTTATATATGGGTTGAATCCAATGGCCGGGGTGATCCAGGGCTTCCGCTGGGCGTTGTTGGGTGGGTCGCCTCCGGACATCCTCATGGCAATTTCTACCTTCATGGTTTTAGTTTTGCTGTTGAGCGGGCTGGTTTATTTCAAGAAAATGGAAAAATCATTTGCGGATGTGGTGTGACCCATGAGCGATCTGTCAATCCGAGTTGAAGAATTAGGAAAGTTGTACCATATTGGCGCTTCACGAGGGGCCTATAAATATAAAACCTTGCGAGAAAGCCTGATTCAGGCTGTAAATGCTTCGTTGCAGAGAATATTGAATCCGAGATCCAGCATAAGTGGCGCGGATACAATTTGGGCGCTGAAAGATGTCACTTTTGAAGTAAAACAAGGGGAGGTGGTTGGGATCATCGGACGGAACGGCGCTGGAAAAAGCACTTTGCTTAAAGTCCTAAGCCACATCACCGAGCCGACAAGGGGACGAGTGAGGTTGCGTGGCCGCGTCGGCAGCCTATTGGAGGTGGGAACGGGTTTCCATCCCGAGTTGACCGGCCGTGAGAATATTTATTTGTGCGGCTCTATCCTGGGAATGAAAAGGTCTGAAATAAACCATAAGTTTGATGAAATCGTCGCATTTGCCGATGTTGAGAAATTCCTGGAAACCCCGGTGAAACGTTATTCGAGCGGGATGTATGTCCGGCTGGCCTTTTCAGTTGCTGCTCATCTACAGCCTGAAATATTATTGGTAGATGAAGTACTTGCAGTTGGAGATACTGAGTTCCAAAGTCGATGTCTTGGGAAAATGGGGGACGTTGCCAGGGAAGGCAGAACAGTATTATTTGTAAGCCATAATATGGGAGCCATAGAAACTTTGTGTAAGAAGGGCATTTTAATTGAGCAAGGAAGTATTAAAGAATTAGGCAATATCCATGACGTTGTAGCAAAATATGTGCACATGAATTTAATACAGCAGGAAGAACCTTTTAAAAATTGCAGCCGCTCGGGAAACGGAAAGATAAGAATAACCGGCTTCCACTTGGAAAATCCTGATGGAAATATGATCGCCCATGCTGTTAGCGGTTCACCTGTTGTATTTGTCATCAGCTATCAGACCAATGGTGATCGGTGCGATGATGTTTCAGTTGGCATTAGCGTTCATCAAAGTAATGATGCAAATATCTTTATGTATTATAGTAATTTCTCCAATGTATTATTTTCTAATCTGCCACGAACAGGGGAATTTCGTTGTCTGTTCCCGGAATGTTCTTTAGCCCCCGGGGATTTCCTGGTTAGATTTAGAATCATTGATCATGGGATAGAAGTGGATTGGCCAAAAATTGCTGTTCCAATATCCATCCACATGGGTGATTATTACCGAACTGGGTCCTTTGATGGAAGGTTACTAGATTTTAGACCCCCGGTTTTAGTTCGTGGGGAATGGTCAATAAAAGCTCGATCGTGAGGGATAATTAATTAGGATTTTAATGAGCCATTTATCTCATTTATCTTATGTGATAATCGATGGAATATTAATATCCTTCTTTCTTATCTTGACTGTAAGAACTAAGTCCCCCATCTATTTACTGGGAATCCCATTTTTACTTTTTATGGGCCGTGCAATCTTTTTCGACCCAATAGCATCTAAATTGACGCAATATACAGGGTTGAATGGCATTTGGGCGATGGTCTTTTTTTTTCTAATCGTATGGTTTATAAATATTATCTGGCAGCGTAGAAGAACCCGGGCATCCCAACAACCTTTTACCCTTTTTGGAAGTGTACAACCGTTTATTGGCGAAATCCCGATAATTCTGCTGTTTATTTTGTGGTTACTTAATATAGGTCTAAACAGTATTAGATTTATCGATATTTCTGACATGCTGATTGCTTCTTTTGATGCTGGCAGTATTTTTTTAGGTTATATTCTGGTTCGAGGAATTGTTGCTAATGCTGATTATCCAGATATTGTTGGTTTTATCGAGTCATTGTGTTTGATTACTGCGGTTTCTGCCTTTTTATTTTTCCTCCACCAGGGATTAAATATTACTATATTCGAATATGACTTGAATGTGACGAGTTTTGCTGGTGGAATTGTGAGCAGAAACACCTGGTATTTCCCGCCTTTAATCTATTTGCTATTTTCTTATGGATTGGCTGCCAGAAAGTGGAATAAATACATAGCATTGGCCTGGATTCTAGCATTATTGTCGTATGTTTTCTCTTACACACGAACTTACATTCTTGGTTCTTTAATCCTTATTATTGTTTCATATGTCATTAAGTGCTTAAGATTCCAATCTTTAAAATATATTGGAAAGCTCTTAATTGCCATAGCGGGAATCTTCATTGGGGGATGTTTAAGTTACTTGTTATTGCCAGTACAAACCACATACATGGTAGAAAGGCTATACCAAGGGTTCACTCCTTACGGCAATGGACCGAGCAATTTAGCTCAGCGTTGGACATTCATAACAGATACCTGGGCAAGTATTAGACCTTACCATTTCCTTGGAATAGGCTCACCGGGAATTTCCAATTTTCCATATGAATTTTGGTCCAATAGACATGTTTTTGATTCTTGGATAGTGAAGGCCCTCCAATATTGGGGAATAGCAGGCATTGCTCTAATCATTCTCTTGTTTTATTCAGGAATAAGACTTTCATTCAAATATTATTTCTCTGGTGATGAAAAAATTCAAGTCTTTGGGCTTTTATTTACGCTTATCCTTATAGCAGTGTTAATCGAAGGAGTTTTTGGTCCGATCTTTATGGAACCATATAGGTATCCGCTGGGATTTTGGTATTTTGCATTTCTCTATGGGATAGCTTCAAAAATAAAAATGAAAAAAATCGATATTTCTTTTAGGGAACTCTCCGGATAAGGAAAACGTATGCAGAAGGAATTTGATTATCCTCGAGTATTAATGCTGGGTCAAAGTTTGAACATCGCTGAAGGTGGGATAACTCTTTCGAATTTGTTTAAAGGATGGCCCAAAGATCAACTTGCGGTAGCAACTTTTAAAAAAGAATATATCAATTTGGAAGTATGTGAAAAATATTACAGGTTAGGGTCATTAGAGGATTCTTGGGTTTGGCCATTTTCTTATGTTAAACGGACAGGTAAGGTATCTGGTCCGGTAATGCTCAAGAGTCTGAAAGACGGATACTTTCCTGAAAACAAATACCCTGAACCGACTTTCTCCAGGAGTTTGTTTTATACAATTATAAATATATTGGGCACACATGATTTGATGAGGAGGTCAAGGGTCTCTCATCAATTCTTGGAATGGGTGAAGGCTTTTTCCCCAGATGTGATTTATTGCCAGGTATCCACGTTGAGTAAGATAAAATTTGTCCTTCATATATCCCAAATGATGAATCTCCCGTCAGTCATCCACATGATGGATGATTGGCCTTCCACCATTTATCGACAAGGACTTTTTTCATCCTACATGAGATGGAGAACAGACGTCGAATTACGTCGTCTCATCGCCAGGAGTACTACACTTGGAATAAGCCAGGCAATGTGTGATGAATATAAAATTCGTTACGGAAAGGAATTTACTCCCTTTCACAATCCTGTTGATCTAAGTATTTGGATTAATAATTCAAAAAATACATGGGAAGCAGGCTCACCATTTAAGGTTCGTTATGGCGGTCGAATTGGCACTGCAATTCAGGAGAGCGTAATTGATATTGCGGAGGCTATTGAAGAAGTAAGTAATAGTGGTACGCCAGTATCCTTTGATCTATATATTGACCTGACAAATACTGAATTTGTGAAAAAGATATCGAAGTATAAGAGCGTCACAGTTCATCCAAAATTACCTTATGAACAGGTACCAATTTCCATGGCAGCAGCTGATTTGCTGGTAATCCCTTATGATTTTGACCGCCAGTCTGTTCAATTTATCAAGTTCTCAATGTCAACCAAGGTGTCCGAATATATGGCGTCAGGGACCCCTATTCTGGTTTATGCCCCTGAAGAAACGGCTGTTGTCAAATATGCCCGCAGTGAAAAATGGGGATCTGTAGTCTCGCAGCGTAATAAAACCTTGCTCAAACAGATGATTATTCAGTTAATTCAAACCCCGGATCTTCGCGAATCGCTTGGGAGCCAGGCGCGAAACCTGGCTTCTCAAAACCATGACGCGGTAAAAGTGCGCGAGCAGTTTCGACGAGTCTTGGTCGGAGCTGCAAAAGTCTAGCAATTTAGTAACTCCGTAAGTCTTAATGGTATTTATTTTAAAAAAATGCCATTATGAGATAAGGCCTTTAGAAATGTCTTGCCCCTTTTGCTTGAACAGCATCGATTGAAAATCGTGTTTCTCAATGGGTGCGTCTAGAAAAGGAAATATGTGGTTTTTTATCAGGACACGGACTTATGAAAAAGCTGAAAACATTTCAAATGGATCCAACTGGAAGTGCTATCTGGAAAATAGATGAGATATCGCAGAATCTATTAATGGGAATATCATCTGTATATTGTTATTTGTTGGCAGGAATTTGGAATATTAAATTGGGAGCTGGATGCAAGTTCTACGGACTGACACATTTTAGGCGATATCCACGTAGCGAAATAATAGTCGGTAATTGTTCTATATTCCGGTCGTCCTTTCGTTCAAATTTTATGGGTTTAAACCGAGCGTGTGGAATCTCTACACAAAGAAATACAGCAAAAATAAAAATTGGTGCTTTCTGTGGTTTTAGTGGAACAACCATCCGGGCTTACGAAAATATCACAATAGGCGATCATGTTGGAGTTGGACCCAATACGGTCATTACAGATTTCGACGGACATCCAATTTCAAGACAAACAAAGGAAATAAAATCGGCACCCGTTGTTATAGACAATGATGTATGGATTGGAATGAACTGTACTATTTTGAAAGGAGTTCACATTGGTAAAGGTTCGACTATTGGAGCAAATAGCGTCGTAACACGATCAATTCCCGAAATGGTCATAGCCGCGGGTTCTCCTGCCAGGGTGATCAGGGAAATTAAGTAAATGTCTTCAACCAACAGCCTCAATGTCGTAATCATTGTTAGATTTGGTTTCCCAAATGGGATGGCTCCTACGCAAAGAGTGCGTTTGTTATCCCGGTGCCTGGTCGAGCAGGGGTCAAAGGTTACCATTCTATGCACACGGGTGAGTGAGACCCCTCCCTTCATTGAAAATTATTCTTCAAAAGGTAATGTAGATGGGATAAATTATGAATATACAACAGGCACCCCGATCCGGGCGGACCATTTTTTATTACGAAGGTGGGTGGAGTTTAGAGGATTGTTAATGTGCATTTGGAAAATCATTGAATATAGGAAATTACAAAAAATAGATAGCATATATTTATGGGCGCTGGATATTTCAATAACCAGAATAGTAATTACTGTTGTCGCCAGGTTACTTAATATTCCTGTTATTCTTGAATTTAATGAAAGACCTCAGAACCTAACAAAAAATCCGGCTTTCCTGACAAAACTTATACCACCTTTATGGGGTTCTAGTGGCGTGATCGCCATCTCCGAATTTTTATTTTGCTGGTGCAAAGAGGCAACCAAAAAGGGAATGCGGGATATTAAAGTAATAAAAGTCCCTATTCTAATTGACCCAATTATTACTGACAGATATGAGCAATTAACTTCAAGCCCCAGCGTCCTATTTGCGGGTATGCCAGCATATGTCGAGACAATTAGATTCATCTTTGATGCTATGGATATCGTTTGGCAACAAGTTCCTGATTGCGTATTATTCCTTACGGGATGGCATCCAGAAAACAAGTCCGCTGGTTGGATTTATGCGGAATTAGCAAGACGATCAATAAGCCATAGAGTGAAATTGTTAGGGTATCTGCCGCGGGCAGAATTGCTTAGACAGTACCAATGTTCCTGGGCGTTGCTCATACCGCTTTTCCAGGATTTACGCTCACAAGCGCGTTTCCCAACGAAAATTGGCGAATATCTTGTATCGGGCAGACCGATAATTACGACGCAGGTTGGCGAAATTTCAGAATTCTTTCAGGATGGCATCAATGCTTATGTTTGTGAGCCAGATAATCCAGCCATTTTTGGATCTAAAATCGTTGAAGTTTTAACCAATCCTGTGCAAGCAAAAATTGTTGGGCAGCAGGGAGTCATTTCTGCACAAAAATGTTTTGATTACCGGCTTTTTTCAAGAGATATTTATGATTTCTTTTTAAACATAGTTGGCCGGTGATATTTCATACTGAAGGAGATCCTTTAGGTTCTCAAGGCAAGTTAGTGAAAAAACCGCAATGGAAATGTTTCACCTTTCAACATCATATTAGAACTTCAAATAAGTACTGTTAGGAATATACGATGAATATTCGGAAATGGCTTTTTTTTACCCAGGCGCGCATCAGAGGCAGAAAATTAGGCCGTTATTATGAACATTATGTGCGAGAATATCATGCTGGTATCCCATCTGATACAACCCGAAAACTGCTGATTCAACTGCTGGAACACTGCCAGAAATCCGTACCTTATTATCGCGAAATCATCACCTGGCTTGGCAATTCTTTTTATGAGGATCCTGAAGAATATCTGAAGAATTTCCCAATTCTGACTAAAGACATTATCCGGAAGAATTTTAATGAGCTTAAATCGGTTGATCTTGCGCGACGGAAATGGTACTTTAACAGTTCCGGAGGCTCGACTGGAGAGCCCGTTCGCTTCATACAAGATCTGGAGTTTAATTCCCGGGTAAGGGCAGTCGAATATTTTTTCTCCAGGCTGGCAGGTAGGGAGCCGGGCGAGCCCGAAGTTCTTCTGTGGGGTTCACCCAACGACATTCTTCAAGTGCAAGAGACTTGGCAAAGCCGATGGGCTAACAAGCTAACCAATACAAATTTTATCAATACTTTTCGATGGACCCCCGAGAAAATGCACGAGGCTCTCACAATTCTCAATAACAAACTGCCAAAGTTAATTGTTTCATATGTCGAACCAATTTACGAACTGGCCAGGTTGGCTGAACGCGAACGATTGCCAGTTGCGCCGCAGAGGGCCATAATTACATCTGCGGGAACTTTACAACCTTATATGCGCGAAAAAATCGAACATACTTTTCAATGTAAAGTATACAACCGGTATGGCTGTCGAGAAGTAGGAGGTATTGCTTGCGAACGCCCTGGGAAAAATGGCCTGTGGGTAGCGCCATGGTCCAATTTTATTGAAATTGTGGACGACCAGAAAAATCGGGTCCAGGATGGTATCGAAGGTGAAATCCTGGTGACCTCGCTCACAAATTATGCCATGCCTTTTATACGCTATAGAATTGAAGATTGCGGGACTCTTTTACAAGTAAGAAATGATAGTCGAAGAGATTTTGGCCAGGTGCTTGAAGCTGTTACTGGCAGGACGAATGGTATATTCCGAGCCAGGAATGGTACCCTGGTAAGCCCCGGATATTTTACAAGCATGTTATGTGACAGGGAATGGATCCGCAAATACCAGGTGATCCAGAAAAGCTTCACACATTTTGTGTTTAGGATTGCTAAGTCGGATTCGAACTACCAGCGGGATGAATTGGATGAAATTATTGCGAATACGAAACTGGCTTTAGGCAGTGACTGCGAGGTTGATTTTGAATTCGTGGATGAAATCTCAACCAGCGGTTCGGGAAAGTTCGAATACACGATCTGTGAGCTAAAAATATGATTGCTCACCAAGTATCATGTAGTCCGAGACAGAATATTTCACGTTGTGAAGAAATATGCTGCCGGTCTGCCCGAAATTGTACCATTTTTTATTTTGGGATAAATCATCTCTCTTCCTCCATCTCTGATTTGTCTTCCGGGTGAGATCCAAATAAGCGGCCAATTTAAATTCTATTTTTTGAAGAATTGACTCAAAAATGTATCCTTCAAAAAGACGTTATAAAGTGTTAATTACAGATGATGGTCTAGATATAGGTGGAAAGGAACATCAACTTTCCTTGTTGGCTAAATACTTACCCAATGAATGGGAGAGAAAAGTATGGGCCATGAATGGTGGCCCTAACCATGAAAACCTTCTGGCACATAACATTTCATCCTCTGTACGATCCAGAAAGTGGAGATTCGATATAAGTCCGGCTTTTGATTTGTGGAAATTGATTCTTGATTGGCGCCCGGAAATTATTCATGCCTGGGGATGGATGGGTTGCATCGCTGCAGCACCTTTATGCCGAATCCTTGGAATACCAATAATAAATGGTGTTATCCGAGGGTCTAACAGACCTTTACGATGGACACAGTCCTTGGGGCAATGGCTGAGTTTAAAGATGGCAGATGGCATCATCGCTAATAGCCGGGCAGGCCTGGAAGTTTGGGGGATCACTAATAAAAATGGTATAGTTGTTTACAATGGCTTTGATCCAGAGCGTCTTAAGTTATTAAAACAATCTAATAAAAATGGTAAGTTTACTGTTGTAATGGTAGGACGAATGTTTGAGGAAAAAGATTTCTCTCGGTATATTGATGCTGCCAGACTGGTAAGTAAAGAAGGTGGAAGTTGGCGTTTTTTGGCTATCGGTTTTGGACCAGAGCGTTCCAAACTGGTTGCCTCTGCCAAAGATTTAATTGAGATGAAGATATTAGAATTTCCAGAAGCAGGTATGGAAGTAATACCGCTGATAGATTCGGCTGATGTCGGCGTATTAATGACCACCCCATTAATTTACGAAGGATGTTCGAATGCAATCATGGAATATATGGGCTTGCGACTTCCTGTTATTTGTACCCTTGGGGGTGGGAATCAAGAGATTGTTATTGACGGCCAAACTGGATTCTTAATACCACCAGGAAAATCAGAAGCTCTGGCTGACCGGTTAAGGTTTCTATATGAGAATCGTGACCTTGCACGAAAAATGGGAGATGCAGGTCATAAACGTTTTCTGCAATTATTTTCCGCAGAAAGAATGGTAGAAGAGACGGTTGAGTATTATAACCAATATAAATAATAATAAGGCCTCGGGGTTTCTCTGGTGTCAATTTTATGCAGGAACTTAATATGGATGAAACAGGTTACTTTATATTTTCATTGGACACCGAGCTTGCAACTGGATGCTTCGATCTTGATGAGATGCGTAAGAAAAGATTTACCAGAGATGGAAACCGTGAACGGCGATCAATCAACAGATTAATAGATCTTTTTGAAGAATTCAACATCGTTGGTACCTGGGCGATCGTGGGGCACCTGTTTTATGACCGATGCGAATATTGTGAGATCTGCCCGATGATGGATTGGAAGGGAAAATACTCGGCTTTTGAGGAAGTTTATGGGACTAACAATCCATTGTGGTATGGGGGTGATATCATTAAATCTCTCCTTGGCAGAGGGCCCAGGCAGGAGATCGCCTTTCACGGATTTTCGCACAAAATCTTTGATGAAACTCAGATGAGTATACCAGAGGCAGAAAAGGAAATCGAGGCATGGCTACATGTAGCAAAACGGAAAGAGATTGTCCCCCACGCGGTTGCTTTCCCGCGTAATGTGGTCGGACACTTGGACATATTGCGAAAAGCCGGGTTTACCTGTTATCGTGGTGAGCCAAAGCGACCCTGGTTGATTCAGAATAAGATCTTTGGCAGGTATGTAAAAGCTATCGATCAAGTTCTGGGATTATCAAATATACCTATTTTTAACCTGGAAAATAATATTGACCCCGGTATGGTCCCTTTATTCTCGTCACAATGCTTCTTCGATCTCAACCGCAGGTTTGAGCATTTTCTGGACGCATTAAATTTATACAAGTTACGTTTTGGAAGGGTTATTCGAGGGATAAAGGCCGCTGCCGAAGAAAAGAAGATGATTCACATCTGGGCTCATCCATGCGATTTTCGTACAGAGAAAGACTTTGCTAAATTGCAGCACATATTTGCTGCCGTGTCACAGGAAATAAAAAAGGGGAGAATGAGATCTGTGGGAATGACAGAAATGGCTAGAATAATGATCGCGAAAAACACTGCCCCTTGTCATGAAAATCCAAGCTGATATTGGGGCATGAGTTCGGACCTGGGGAAAAGTGAAGCCTTGATAATAAAAGGTAAATAGTACCTTTGGTACTGTATCGGTGGGAACGCTGCCGCAGCCCTGTTATCAAAGGTTGTCTATGCAGCCTCTGCCCCCGAAGGGGCAGATGATTGGCCATTGTTTGTATCGATCTATCGGAACGCTGTCGCTACCACGTTATCGAAGGTTGTCCCTCGGGCAATCGCTCCCAAATTGAGGATAGTGGTGACCGTTGTTTGATCCGCACGGTAGTAACCATATTTCCAATAGTGGCTGCCCACTCCTCCCTGGCTGGATCTATACTGGAGCGTGGGAATATTCGTTAAAGCAAGTACCTGGGTAAATTGGGTCTGCCCCTCGTTGCGCCTCCATATGGTAATTGAACCTGTGGAATCCTTCGCGAATCTTATCCCGATGACAAAATCAACCCAATGCCCAAGATTTAGGCTGCCATCTGATAATGGGGTGTAAAAACTGCTATACTTTAATGCTGGAGTATCAAGGTCGCCAGTAGTTACGTCCACGCTAAACGCATTCGTTACCTCGAAAGCAAATGCAGGGGAAGCATCAAGAGTATCTGGGCCATGAAGTTGTAAGCAAATACCCCAATGCAGGCCGTGTATGTCATTTGCCGGTGGAACCCAATCTGGGGGAAGTTGTAGACTGAAAGCATAATATTGGGTACCACTCGACACATTTTCATTAATAAAATTACCTGTGCTATCTGTCATAAATACGGCCTCAGCCCGTTCCCCTGAAGAATTGATTGGATCATCTCCAGGTCGAACTTCGACACGGACAGCATAACCACCAATCTGAACTGGATCAGTCACCGTTTGCATCCGATCACTTGCCATGGACTGAATGCCTTTCCATCTTCCAGGCCCGGTGATACCTTGCACCCAATTATTAAAAAATGAAATATTTGATGTGAGTGGCGTGGGGGTAGGAGCCACACTCGTTGCAGTGGGCGTGGGGGTAGGAGGTAGTCTCGTCGCAGTGCGTGTAGGGGTAGGAGGTAGGCTCGTTTTGGTTGGCGTGGGGGTAGGAGGTAGGCTCGTCTTGGTTAGCGTGGGAGTAGGAGGTAGGCTCGTCTTGGTTGGCGTGGGGGTAGGAGGTAGGCTCGTCCCAGTGCGCGTGGGGGTAGGAGGCAAGCTTGTAGCAGTTGGCGTAGGGGTAGGAGGTAGGCTCGTCTTGGTTGGCGTGGGGGTAGGAGGTAGGCTCGTTTTGGTTGGCGTGGGGGTAGGATGTAGGCTCGTCGCAGTGGGCGTAGGGGTAGGAGGTAGGCTCGTCGCAGTGCGCGTGGGGGTAGGAGGTAGGCTCGTCGCAGTGGGCGTGGGTGTAGAAGATACGCTCGTCGCAGTGGGTGTGGGTGGGAGGCTGGTTGATGTGGCAGCACTCTGATAAGTCAAGTAGATAGCTTCGTAATCTATCTTTGCATCTCCGCTCGCGTCACTGGAAAGCAGCCTCACACGGATCTCGCCTGAAGCATCC
>Ga0315291_10005796_pt1 | contig 15424 bp, 12 predicted proteins | sample YL17G12_20_MG_FD_203070 | JGI IMG/M metagenome (GOLD analysis project Ga0315291, IMG submission 203070) | Sediment microbial communities from Yellowstone Lake, YNP, Wyoming, USA - YL17G12_20 | ecosystem: Environmental > Aquatic > Freshwater > Lake > Sediment | place: USA: Wyoming | collected...
GTTCCGTTCTCAAGTCTGTAGGCTCTGGAAAGAGCTGTAATTTTATTATCGCCCCTGGAAAAAGCCATAAGACATTTTTTCAGCTCGTCTTTTGTAATGCCAGGATCGAGACCGAAAAAAGTGTAAGGGAAACGTCCGGAATGATTGTTCATCTGATGCGGGAAATAATACGCCTCCGGTTTTCCGGAAAAGCCTACAAGCGCGGCATGGGCGTCATCATGATGGACGTGATGCGGCAAAGGTCCGAGGTTGTCGAAAAATTTGGAATACATAGGCCAGCCTTGATGCTCTTTCCAAATCCTCTCCCCTACTATTTCATCTTTCAATTCTTCTATGGCGTCTTTCAGCCTGAAGAGATTTTTCCCGGAACCGTCTTCAAACACAACAAAGCTCTGTCCTTCATCGTGAGCCGTCAGGGGACCATTATCAGCGGAAACGGTTGATGAAAACCAGCGTTCATCGATACCGCCCCGTAATCCTCCAAGCGCATAATAGTCGTCAGGATGAAGTTTTATCCTTCTTCCGGGAATGCAGAAAGAGCGAGGAACCCAGTTGGGCGCAAGCCTTAAGATTCCTCTTCCCTGCTCGAGGGCTTTTTCAGTCAATGATTTTGTCTGCATAGCGTTTTCTCCTGGGAATTACCTGCTGAGCCTGAGGATGGTGTCAACAGGATCAATCTCGTCTCTGATGAATATCCTGATCCCGTTCGATGTTTGCTCAATCTGAAGTTCCAGGCCAGAAGGCTCCATTACAGCCTTTTTCATTCCATTCCATCTGGAGCCCCTGAAACGGATATCCAGCGGATTAACATTTCCATCCATGTTGATCAGATGGATAAGCACATCGCCGTCATGGCGGCATGCGATAATTTTTATGCTTTTACGGTTGTTTACGGTTATCGTCCGGGGCTCCCTGCCCCTGTATTGGAGTGGGACCGATTCTGTAAACAATTTTTTTCGCGGAAGATACCATGCACCAAGCATTTTAAGCTGTCTGACATGCTCCGGATAAAGGCTGCCATCCATCTGCGAAGCAATGCCGAGAGAATGTTTCATGCCGCTGGCCATAATAATTGCGCTCATACGCAGAAGGGTCTTGGGGTCATCCCGCAACACCGGATCGGACCACCAGCGTCCTACTGGCGATATGATCTCCGATGAATGTTCCTGGAAACGGCGATGAAATGTCGACCATTTCCAGGCGCTGCATTCTTGCGGTATGTATACGTTGTCTGACTTGAGAAGTTTGATATACGGCCCTGTAAGATCATGCACCTCCCCTGCCGTGAAATCGAGCCTTTTGTATGAACTCAGAAAATAGTTGGATAAATTGAATGTAAGCGCCTTGCCGGGATAATTTTTCCTGATAAAATCAATAATTATCTCTGTCGCGCGATCCGGCCAGTACCAGTCAACCCAGAGCCCGTCGGGGTTGTATTGCTCCATTATTTCACTCAGTTGTCCCAGGAGATATTTTTCATACAAAGGCTGCGGCCCGAGAGCGATATAAGATTGGGTCTTATGAAGTTGCGGCTGGATTTCGTCAAACTGCGGATTGTGGTCAAAAATCGATGAGTAATAATACATAAACGGAATCCCGGCTTTGCGGCTGTTCTCGGCGAATTCCCTTGCATAATCCTGTTCTGTCTTCCATTTTGTAAGCGCGGTGTTGAAATAGCAGATGCCGTCATGCCATTTGATTTCCATTGAATGATAGTCAAGCCCTATTTCACTGCTCAGGTTCACCCATTCATCTGTTTTGGGATAAGGCCCGTTGAATTTGAATCCGCCCTTTTCATCACTCATGCTTTTGTTGAATTCTGGCCAGTCTCTCTGCCATTCCCAGCCAGGCCTGAACTCGATTTGATACATGACAGCCAGCCCCGGCTTCTTCCACCATCTCTGGTTTTCAGCCGGTTTCCTGACAGCAGGGAAGATCATCCTTAAAAATATTTTTGGAATCAGTGTACAGATTTCTTTTGCTAAAATAAATCCTTCCTTTAATTTCGGAGATTCAATTCCCATTTTATCCTCCTTTCAATTGTTGGGTGACCCCTTTTTTGCTTTTTGTCTGCTCTTTTGCTGTAATCAATGGCTCATGGCTTTTGCTTTTTCATCCATCATAAGTTTAAGAGCCTGCTCGTCCCTGGGAAACGTGAAAACCATCAGAATCTGAAGCAGCCCGCCGAGCACCCAGAATGAGTTTGCAATATTGAATGCCATAGTTCTTCCAAATGAAATAATAAAAAGACTTATTACAGCAGGTCCTAACCCATTTGCGAGCGATTCCGCAAGGTTCGATAAAGACATTGCCGACCCCCTGGTTTCGGGTGAATTAACATCAAGGGTAATGGCCTTCATACCTGGTGAAGGCATTATAGCCGTGAAGCCGGTGATGACTGACAGGATTATCGGAACAATAATACTTGGATTATTAACACCTGCCTGCGATGGATAGTTGATAAGAAATGCCATGGGGATGACCCCTGCAATACATGCCAAACCCGTAAACAACGGCAGATTCTTGGGGTTTTTATTATAAAGCTTATTCCCGATAAGACCGCCCACAAATGAACCGGCGAGTATCGCAGCACCGCCAGCCATTACTATAAGAGTTGCTTTTTCGACAGAGAAGCCCTTGTCCTGGGCGTAAAAATCATTGAGATAAACAACGAAAACACCCCACGGTAAGGATTGAATAAGTCCCTGAATTAGTACAAGAAGATTTGTCTTTATTTTAAAGATGTTTTTATAAAGTGATAAATTGATTTTTCCCGTATAAACCGCACCGCTTTCTATAAGCTCCTTAAGGCTTTCTTCGGCTATAGCCCTTGGTGGTTCCTTCACAAACACCCAGAATATGAAAATGAGGATGAAATTGGGTATGGCAACGATGATAAAAGGCAGCCGCCAGCCGTATTTCGTACCGATGAAACCGGCGAGAAGCTGTCCCGCCGCAATGCCCAGGCCCTGTACGAGAATAATCAAGGCCGCTGCTGTCGCCCTGTTGCGATGCGAGACATAGTCGCCGATAAGGGAGTATGTTATAGGTACTGCACCGCCTATGCCTATGCCTGTCAATGCCCTGAGCCAGAACAGCTGCTCGTAACTTTTGGCAAATCCCGTCAGAATGCAGGGAATCCCACCTATCAGGACAACAGCTATGAAAAGCATCTTGCGCGATACCCTGTCAGCAAAATATCCGATTATCAAGGTTATGAGGGCCCCTAGTCCCCAGAACATAAGGGATATCTCGCCGCCCAGCTTTACATCGCGTTCTACCGCATTGAAGCCGAAATCATTTGCAATCTGGGTAAGGTTCGGCGCCATCAGATTCTGGTCTGAAAAGATAAACAGATTAATAACCGCCAGAAGAATAATGGCAAAAAGCTCATTTTTCCTGAAAGACGATCCTGAAGACATAATAACCCCTCCTGCCTATTTTATTTGGAACTGATATAAAAGAAAAAGACTAAACTTCATATAATGCAACAGTTAGTGAGGCGTGGTCAACGGGCGTAGAAAAGTTTACCAATTGTGGGCGTGAAAAACTCACCATTTTTTGATACGGATTCATTATTCTGACGATCCTTCTCTTGAGATTTTGCCTTTGAGGCGGTAACTGTTCCCCTTGATCATGATCATCTGGTCGGCAAACAGCAGTGTTGTCATGACGAATAGAAGGGCAAGCGTTGTGATATCGCGGCCGCTCATTTTAAGTTTTGCCATATACAAAAACCTCCCCGAAATTGATAAGAAATCTTTGAATTATCTGTATTTCCCTGCTACGTCCATCGCGATATCTGCAGTTTCCCGGAGACGCTCAGGCTTGTTGTTCACCGTGCTGATGTCTTTAAAAATAATCTCGACGGAGCAGCCCCTTGTCTTTTCAAAGACATCCTCTAAATAGGCGCGAATTCCGGCAGGGTCCCATGATACACCGGCGAACATAGCCGGATTGGGCTTAACCGAAAGCACATAGTCATTTCCGATCTGATTGACGCCTTTTTCCAGATTGGCCCAGGGGCTCATTGATATCTTGCGGAGGTTGGGTATTCTCCTGAGCATCTTTATCCTGTCGTGTAGAGGCTCGCAGCAGCCGTAACACTGCAGCCCCATCCTCTCCATAAGCGGCAGTTCATAGTTGAGCGCGAACTCCTCATGCATCTTTGGAGAGACCGAGCCGAAAATCTGTGCCGTGCAGTGCCCCCATATGTTCTTCAGCTTCACATGGTTCGAATCAATTTCATTTCCCGGAAGGTCCCTGGTGTATCCATACCCGGCTTCGCCAGTATAACAATTTGCATCCCATGTGAGAACGCCGAGGTCCTCATAGATGGACAGGCGCTTCGAGCATGCCTCGGAATACCTTTTGATCGCAAAATGTACCAGCTCGGGCCGTTCGATAAGGTCGATCAAAAGTTCCTGCGGTCCCCAGAATTCGACCAGGTCGTCCCATGGGGTAAAACTCGGATTTGCAATACCGTATCTCTTCACCTCGAGAATGTCGCCGACATACTCTTTGCGGGCAGCATGCAGGGCATTGCTTATCTCCTCATTTAATGTAATCTGAGGGTCCCCGATCTTCTCGATGTCCGTTTCATCCTTTATCTGAGGGATATAACGATGCGAACTCACCCAGCCGGCTTCACCTGTTTCCACGTTCACGCACTGCTCTATGATTTCCTCTTTGATATCGAGACCGAAACCGAGATCGATGACTGCAAGCCATGAGGGCAGAATCGGCTCGATCACCATGTCGCATCGCATATGCTCCCATTGGTAAATGATGCAGCGCATATGCGTTTCAATGGATTGCGCGAATTTCTCAGTGGTCTTGAGGTCAAGCTCACCGTTTATATTCATTTCAGTCCAAGGGACCTCGTCGTGCTTGATGAGAATGGCGGTTTTTCTTTCAAGGTCGTTCACTCCCCGCCAAAGCTCCTTTTTGTCTTTTTGAACGGGAAGTGCGGCGATTTCGGCGATGCGTTCCGCGAGCCCTTTAAGTATGGAAACGTCTTCGTCATGAATGGTTATCTCAATGCCTGGAGCTACCGGGATCTTCCTCATAATCGTTCTCCTCTTTTTTAAACTCATAACGCAAAGGAGCATAAGAAATGTTGTACGTCCCTTAATATAAACCAATACCGTGTTGAATAACACATCATAATTCGCCCGGCCTGTGCCCGGCGGTATATCGCATCCGGAAGAGATAATAAAATTCCTGTATCCCTACATGGCTTCAAGCAGCCGGTTTTTTTATCAATAACCTCCTGAGTGCTTCCGTTCATAAAAACCGATACAGGGTCTAGATTACAGCAGATAGCACATGCCGTTTTTCCTATCTTGGACAATAGAAGCTTTCTTTTGTAAATTTGTGCTCGCATAGAGGTGACCGGCTTTTCTATCAAAAGTTGAACCCAACCCCGTCAGGGGCATCGCCAGGGTGTTATCTGTAATCTTTCAGCCTGACTGCAATAAGGGAAAAGATATACAGGACTTCATTATCAGGCAGGCCCTGGGCGAATGTGTATATGTCCTTTCTTGTTTTGATGACGATCCCTTTCGAACGGACAAAACGGCTAATGTATTCAATGACCTTAAACGCCCTGCTGTCAGGAGAAAGCGTATTTGCATAATTCCGGTTCATGTCCCCGGCTCTTTTTATCGGCGCGGTTCTTAACGATGCCTTCTGTTTTGAGGCGGTTGAATAATCCATGTCTATTATATCGGGAACAGGTATGTTCACGACTTTTTTCATCCATGCGTCGATATAAGTCAATACAAGTTCGCCCGGCGTTATTTTAAAACCGCGCTGTTCCTCACCAAATTATTTATATAAAGCTCCATAGGTTTGACATGCACGGTAGTCTGCGCCTTCAGCGTTCATACCAAATGCGGCCCATGCGCTTGGACGGAAAATATCTTCTTCGGGAACATTGTGTAAACTTACCGGAATACGTAACATTGAAGCCAGAGTAATTAAGTCCGCACCAATATGTCCATAGCTGAAAGCGCCGTGGTTTGCACCCCAGGTATTCATCACCGAATAAACATCGCTGAAAGCTCCGTTGCCTGTTAAGCGAGGAGAAAACCATGTGGTTGGCCATGTTTTACTTGTACGTTCGTCTAATACTTTGTGTACTTCTGTCGGAATTTCTACTGTCCAGCCTTCGGCAATTTGCAATACAGGACCAAGTCCTTTTATTAAATTAACACGCACCATCGTTACCGGCATTCCACCCGTAGAGAGGAAGTTCGATGAAAAACCACCGCCACGGAAGTAACCTGCATCGGCAGGATACCAGGTTGTTGCATCTAAACATTTTTTTACTTCGGCATCGCTAATCTTCCAAAACGGTTTCATGGCAGGTTTGCCGTCTATACTTTGTTTGCCGCATCCGTCGATCGCAGCAGAACCTGAGTTGATCAAGTGAATTAATCCATTGGCCGCCCGTCCTTCTAATTTGTAACCGGTAACCCTTTCTACAGCATCAGGGCTCCAGTAGGTGCGTACATCGGCAAAAACCTGGGCTGTATTGGTCAGTAACTTTCCGAATAGCATGGCTATACCGTTAAGGGCGTCGTTTTCAGTTGCAACAATAAAGGGTTCGCGTATTCCGTTCCAGTCAAATGAGGAGTTGAGAATAGCTTCAGAGAAATCACCATTCGGTTTAAAATCTGTCCATTGTCTTTGCCCCTGAAAGCCGGAAGCTATAGCATTGTGTCCCAGTGCCTCTTCGGCAAATCCAAGTTCTCGCAAGCGTGGGTTTCCAATCATTAAATCGCGTATAATAATGGTCATTTTTACTACAAACGCCCATTCGGTATCGAGAACTTCGCGCGATTTTTTCCTTTCGCCCAAATTAACAGTGTCTTCGCCTTCGCGTGTTTTGCAATTTTGTTGCGTCCAGGCCATTGCTTTTTCAAACTCTTCGGGATCGAAAATCTCAAGTTCTATGCGGCGAATAAGTTCGCTCATGTCCACATGTTCGTTGCGCATACCCAAGTAAGATTGAAAAAAATCGGCATCTATAATCGACCCTGCAATACCCATAGACACAGAGCCAATAGAGAGATACGATTTACCGCGCAAACTTGCCACAGCAATCCCACCTTTAGCAAAACGAAGAAGTTTCTCTTGCACATCTTTGGGTATAAGTGTGTTATTGCTGTCTTGTACATCGCGTCCATATATTCCAAATGCAGGTAAGCCTTTTTGCGTTTGTCCAGCCAATGCTGCAGCCAAATAAACAGCTCCGGGACGTTCAGTACCATTAAAGCCCCAGATTGCTTTAGGCATATAAGGGTCGTAATCTATTGTTTCGCTGCCATAGCACCAGCAAGGCGTAACGGTTATTACAGCACCCACACCTGCCAGTTTAAATTTTTCGGCACAAGAAGCGGCCTCGTCCACTCTACCTATTGTTGTGTCTGCAATTACACATTCAACAGGTGTACCGTCGGTATGTTTAAGTGTAGAACCTATTAATTCGGATACACTTTTAGCCATAAGCGTAGTTTGTTCTTCAAGCGATTCTCTTACTCCTCCCTGACGAGCATCTATGGTTGGACGAATGCCTATTTTAGGGTTTTCGCCTTGTAATCTTCCTGTTTTTATTTTTCGTGCTTGGGCTGTTGCCGACGTCGAAAAACTGTTTTCTAATGTTCCTGCTTTCATAATGTCCCCTCTTTCATCATCATTTCGGCATCGTTAAAGGCATGGTCGCCCCCTTTAGATCTCGCAGGTGCCGGCCTGCAGGCCTGCCACAGTATCGAAAAGGACACGCACGTTGGCATCCGGCATCGTGTACTGCATCTCATGGGTAAACCCCAGCACAAAACGCGGTTTGGTACAGCCGATTTTGTAGGCATTGACGATATCGTCCTGAAACTCCTGAAGGTTCATGGTTTCGCCGCGCTGGGTATCGATGCCCGTGACAAAGGTCAGCTTATCGCCGTACTTGGCATAGGCGGCGGTAAAATCATTGCCCGCCAGGGGTTGAAAGGCCTGCAGCATGTCGATCCCGGCCTCGATATAGCTGTCGAGCAGGGTCATCTGATAACCGCATGAATGCAGCAGAGTCAGAGCGCCTGCCTCATGGGCTGTGTCAACGAGTCGCTTCAGGTGCGGAAAGACGAACTTCTTCCACATGCGCGGGGACATGAAGGTCCGGTTGTTATAGCCGTAATCATCATAAATCAGCACGATATCAGCGCCTGCCTTGACCGAATGACGTAATGCGACGATCTCATTTTCGGTCCAGCGCTGCATGAAGGTCTGCATCTCTTCGGGGTAATCCATGAGCATGGTCAACATCTTTTCGGTCCCGAAGAGGCCGGTCTGGGGAAAATCAAAGGCGCCGAAAATGCCTGCACACAGACACTTCTCCGGATGCCGGCGGCGATTCATACGAATCAGCTCGTAGCCGGACTCGGCAGTGAAGTCCGGAAAAACATACTTCTGCAACTCCGAGATGTCCTTGATGGCGGGCTCGATCATATCAACATAAATTCCGCTGCCCAATGACCTGACTACTCCGTAAACATCCGTGATGATCAAATGCCCCTTTTTCAAGCGGACACTCTGCAGGAGATTGTGTCCTATAAACACCATGTCTGACCCCAACTGAAATGTATATTCAGTCAGGGCATTAAAAGGATACCCGTCCAAAAGCAGGGGCAGGGCTCGCCAGTATTCATGCGACTTGAGCTCGCCGCCATTATGAAAGCGACGCCAGAGAAAGCTTGCCAGCGCGTTCACGCCCCATTTACCGAGCGGCTGGTATTCGGCGATCATTCGGCAGCAGGCATGCGGATTCAGCCAGTAGAAGACCGGCAGCCGGTCGACCGGAAGTCCACGGCCTGCGGCCAGGATGCGTTCACGTGATGTCATAGCAGACTTCGTATTCATAGCACGGTCCTGGCATAGTCTTTGGCCGAGGTGGAATCCGGACCATAGAAATCCGCCCCGATCTCGGTGGCAAACGTCTGGGTAACAGGCGCCCCTCCGATCATGATCTTGACGCCCTGGCCCAGGCCAGCCGAGCGTATGGCTTCGATCACCTCGCGCATGCCTGGCATGGTCGTTGTAAGCAGCGCAGAGAGTCCCAGCACCTTGGGTTGATGCATGCGCACGGAATCGATGAATTTTTCGGTGGATACATCAGCGCCCAGATCGATCACCTCGAACCCGGCGCCCTCCAGCGATATTCCCACCAGATTCTTGCCTATATCGTGCAGATCGCCCTTGACCGTGCCGATTACGGCCTTGCCCGCTGAGGTTGCGTTACCCTTGGCCAGGAGGGGTTTGAGCAGCTTGAGTCCCTGCTGCATTGCCCTGGCTGCCATTAGCATCTCCGGCAGATAGTATTCACCATTCTGAAACAGGACACCGACCACGTCCATGGCGGGGATAAGGGCTTTCTGCATAATGGTCTCGGCCGATTCGCCCTGAGCGAGCAGCTCCTGTACGCGCGTCTCGCAGCCCTTGACATTGCCTTCCATAACTATGGTCTTGAGTTGTTCCATTCAGTACCCTCCTTGAAAGCATTGACCCGCCATACTGGCAGTACACAAATTATGCTCCTCCTCCTGAATTTGTCAATTGCCTCAGATGACCAACGTATTGTCATTTGAGATCATTTCGCTTAGCATGACTTTGGTGAAACTATGGAAATATGCCTGAAATCAAAGTCGGTCATCTTATTTTGGCTACTTCTTGCAACAGCGATTGAGCTATTGTCTGTGCTGGTATTATTGAGGGCAAGTGGGATGGTGCAGAGCATACAGTCTGTACCATCCAATCAAACTTTGCGTCAACAATGCAAAGGAAGCGTAAATATCATTTAAGAAGGTACAAAAGTTGATCTGTATTCTTCTGCGTTTAGCAAAGGCAGGGCAGATTAGATTTTTTTAAATGACTATTCCTTTGTCCTTCCCATCTTAACTTCCGATTCGGGGGGTTAAAGCTGGTGCTTTTTAAAGATTTAATTGCTTTTTTGTTTGTACTCATTTCCGGTTGGATTTTTAAAAGTATGATCGTTTACAGAAATTTATATATATCACTTAGGGGACGTATCACTTAGGGGACGCAGATTGGAGTATTAGGGGAATTCGGGGACACCATACTTAATTATTACTGCAAGGAAGGTTGGCTGGTAATGAGATCTGCATGGCGAGAATAGCGCGAGTTGTAGCAGCGGGTTTACCGCACCATATTACACAGAGGGGTAATCGGCGTCAGGAGACTTTTTTCAGTGAAGAGGATTACCGCGAATATCTTGGTCTCATGGCTGAATGGACGAAAATATGTGATGTTGATGTATGGGCCTACTGTCTTATGCCTAATCATGTGCATATGATTTTGGTGCCTCAAAGCCCTGATGGGTTCTATAAGGCCTTGGGGGAGATGCACCGCCGCTATACACGCATGATCAATTTTCGCCATGGTTGGCGGGGCCATCTATGGCAGGGGCGGTTTTCTTCATTTGTGATGGATGAAAAGCATCTATTGGCCGCCTCCCGCTATATTGAAATGAACCCGGTTAGGGCACACCTTGTCAAAACCCCATGGGATTATCCTTGGAGCAGCGCCAAAGCCCATCTTCACGGCATGGACGATAGTGTGGTAAATGTGAGACCCCTGCTTGAGATGGTCGGAGACTGGAAAACTTTTATCGAATCGGCAATCGATGAAAATGAATACACAACTCTACGACGCCATGAAAAAACCGGCAGACCCCTTGGTGATGTGCCCTTTGTGAAAAGCCTTGAACTGGCACTTGGGAGAATCCTCTCAAAACAAAAACCAGGACCAAAACCTCATGATAATTAAGTATGGTGTCCCTAGAATTTGCTACTTGGCCAAGGAACAGGCGTAGGGGTTAGGCGCTTCTCGCCCTAAAAAAAGCCCCCCTGGCTCAAGGAGCGCAGGGGGGCTTGGTAGTTTAGGGCTGGTGGGAGTTTAGACGCCCTGGTCGATCATGGCGTCGGCAACCTTGACGAAGCCGCCGATGTTGGCGCCCTTGACGTAATTGACGAAGTCACCATCCCTGCCATACTTCACGCAGGTCTCGTGGATGCTCTGCATGATCATTTTGAGGCGATTGTCGACCTCGGCGCGGGTCCAGTTTAGGTGCATGCTGTTCTGGGTCATCTCGAGCCCGGAGGTGGCCACGCCGCCGGCGTTGGCAGCCTTGCCGGGGCCGAAGCAGATCTTGGCCTTGACGAAGACGTCCACGGCCTCGGGCTCGGACGGCATGTTGGCGCCCTCGGCCACGCAGATGCAGCCGTTCTTCACGAGCATCTCGGCCTCGGCCTTGCTGATCTCGTTCTGGGTGGCTGACGGCAGGGCGATATCGCACTTGACGAACCAGGGCCGTTTGCCGTCGTAGTACTTGGCGGTCGGGTACTTGTCGCAATATTCCTTGATGCGGCCGCGCTGGACGTTCTTGAGGTCGAGCACGTAGGCGAGCTTTTCAGCGGTGATGCCGGCCTCGTCCACGATGGTGCCGTTGGAGTCGGACAGGGTGATGACCTTGGCGCCGAGCTGGTTGCACTTCTCGACGGTGTACTGGGCGACATTGCCGGAGCCGGAGACAGCCACCAGGTTGCCGGCGAAGGACTGGCCTTTGACCTTGAGCATCTCCTCCGCGAAGTAGACGCAGCCGTAGCCTGTGGCCTCGGGCCGGATGAGACTGCCGCCCCAGGAAAGGCCCTTGCCGGTCAGTACGCCGGTGACCTCGTTGGTGAGGCGCTTGTACTGGCCGTAGAGCGCGCCGATCTCGCGGCCGCCTACACCGATGTCGCCGGCCGGGATGTCGGTGAACTGGCCGATATGGCGATAGAGCTCGGTCATGAAGGACTGGCAGAAGCGCATGACCTCGAGGTCGCTCTTGCCCTTGGGATCGAAGTCGGAACCGCCCTTGCCACCGCCCATGGGCAGGGTGGTGAGCGAGTTCTTGAAAACCTGCTCGAAGGCCAGGAATTTCAGGATGCCCAGGTTGACGCTGGGGTGGAAGCGCAGGCCGCCCTTGTAGGGACCGATGGCGCTGTTCATCTGGATGCGGAAGCCACGGTTGATCTGGATCTCGCCCTTGTCGTCGACCCAGGGGACGCGGAACAAGATGACGCGCTCGGGCTCCACGATGCGCTCCAGGATCTTGTGCTGTGTGTACTTGGGGTTCTTCGCGATGAACCCCTCCAGGGACTCGAAGACCTCCCAGACCGCCTGATGGAACTCCAGCTCGCCCGGATTCTTGGCCTTGACCTTCTCGAACAACTCCTTAATCATATGTCCTCCACACTGTTTTGATTATTCCCCTCGCCCTGAGCGGTTCTTTAAGCCCCCATTGCAGCGGCAATCAGTTGCCGAAATTGCGCATGCAAATCATGAAACTTTTATCACCTTTTGCACCCAGTGTCAATAAATAAAAGGCTTTTCCGAATCATTTCAGAATGCGAAATTTCTCTTGCGTTGTTGATCGCTTTCAGATATGGCAATTTTGCCGATTATAGGGCGTTCTGCTGAGTGCCGCGCCGAGGGTAAAAAAGAGTTGCCAGGCATAGAGGTATCGGCAGGCAAAGGCAAGCACGGCACGCGAAGCGTGAGAATAGATAGGATATGAGCGAAAAACTGAAGAAAAAACACCTCATGATACTGGGCGTGCTCAAGGAGGCTAACCAGCCACTGGGGAGCGTGCAAATATGCGAAAAGCTCGTTTTGTCAGGGCATGACATCAGCGAACGCACCGTCCGCCTCTACCTGCAAGAACTCGACGATGCGGGCTTGACGGAGAAGGCCAACAAACGCAAGCGCAAGATCTCCGACTTGGGCCTGAGAGAACTCGAGGCCACCAAGATCATTGAGCGTGTGGGCTTTCTTTCTGCCAAGATCGACCAGATGACCTACCGCATGAACTTTGATCTCAACTCCCGCTCCGGCTCCGTGGTGATCAATGTCACCGTAGCCAATCCCATGCATGTCAAGGACAACCTGCGCCTCATCAGCAAGGTATATGAATACGGGTATTCGATGGGCGAACTCATGACCCTGCTGCCTCCAGGGGAATCGCTGGGCCACATTACAATTCCCGAGGGCATGGTGGGCCTTGGCACGGTCTGTTCCATTACTTTAAACGGCGTGCTCCTGAAATACGGCATCCCCACCGTCTCCCGTTTCGGCGGGCTGCTCGAGATCCAGGAGAGGAAACCGACCCGCTTCATCGAGATCATCATGTATGATGGCACCAGCCTCGATCCGCTCGAGATATTCATTCGCAGCGGCATGACCAATTGTCTGGGCGCGGTGAAGACCGGCAACGGTAGGATCGGCGCGAGTTTCCGCGAGTTCCCAGCCGAAAGCCAGTCCCTGGTAGACGACCTCGCCCGCAGACTACGCAAGATCGGCCTGGGTGGCTTCATGTGCATCGGCAGGCCTGGTCAGGCCTTGCTCGATATCCCGGTCAATGAGGGTCGGGTAGGCGCAATCGTCATCGGCGGTCTCAACCCGGTAGCTGCCCTCGAAGAGAAAGGTGTGCGGGTCCATTCCCGCGCTCTGGCGGGGCTCATCGATTTCCAAAGGCTGTTCCATTATCGAGAGCTGGAAAGCCGCCTCAAGGCCTATCTCATGTAGAGTCATGAGCATTCAGGAATCAGAACGAGGAACCCAGTACAATCTTCTCATCCTATTCTGAATTCCGACTCCTTACATCTGAATACAAAAGCTATTGGAAGTAGCCTTCGGAGAGGTAGTAGTTCACCTTGTCATAGAAGAAGATGATCCGGTTGTTCAGCTCGAGGGTGGCATAGATCTCGAGAGGTGACGCCAGGATCTTCTTCTTGATCACGTGCATCCAGATGGAGCGCCTGCTCAGAGCCAGGGCGATCAGCATGTCCGGCAGGGGCACTTGCCGCCTCTTCAGCTCTTTGCCTGTCTCGTTAAACCCTTTGAGGTTGAGACCATCATCCCCCTTGAGCCAGCCTTGAACCCCCTTAAGGATATCCCGGTTCATGGCCAGGAAATGCTCGAGGTGAGGGACGAGATTCGGCAGCCCCTTGCGTACATCCCGCGCCCAGTTATCCGATATCTCGTCCATATCCCGGTCTATGAGCTTTACGAGGATATTTGACAGGAACGCCTTATGCTCATGGGTCCCGGGGGCGATCTTATCCATGGATTCGGCCTCGGGGAAAAGGTGCTTGAAGGAGTCGAGCATGGCCCAGGTGTCCTTGTACAGATCGATGAAAATCGAAACGGCCTTTTCATTGGATATCCATGCGAGCGGCGGGAGCTTCGTGATGGGGCGATAGGCGGCTTCGGTGGCGTCATCGCCGGGACTCAAATGCCCGCCGGTTGCCTTGACCTCGTAGGTGACAATGGCGAGGCTACCGTAAAAGTAGTTGTCGACGGTATCCACATCAATGAGCCTTATGATTTCACCCTTTACCCCGGATTCCTCCTCAAGCTCTCTGAGGGCAGCCTGCCGCACCTCCTCGCCGCTTTCGGCAAACCCGATGGGGAGGCACCACATGTCTCGGTACGGTTCCTTCTTGCGCTTGACGAGGAGCACCTCCCGGTTTTCGTTCAACACGATGCTTGCCGCCACCGGCAGGGGATTCTCATAAAAGATGGTATCGCAATGGCTGCAGAAGTCGCGGGGTTTATTGTCGACCTCCTTCTCAAAGATGGGGTTGCCGCAATAACAGCAGAAATACTTCTGTCTCTTCATTCCGTGCCCCACTCAGCAGATATAGGCCTTTCTATCATGTTCTCAAGACCGCAACAAGGCCATTTTGACAGGCCATTTTGCAAGGTGAGCCCTTTTATGGAAAAGTGGTCCCCCTGAAGACAGAGGGATTTACAACCAGAAGTGTTCGTGTATAACGAGGGGCTTAAAGGGGGATATATGGCAAAGCAGAAAATATACCTCGATCATGCAGCGACAACCCCGGTGCATCCGGATGTGCTCGCCGCGATGCTGCCGTACTTCGGCAATCACTACGGCAACCCGAACAGCCTCCACAGTTTCGGGAGGGATTCGCGCAGGGCGATTGAAGCGGCGCGGGATAAGGTAGCCGCCCTGATCTGCGCCGATAGTGCGGAAATCATATTCACGAGCGGCGGAACCGAGGCGGATAACCTTGCCATCCAGGGGATAACCAGGGCGCATCAGGCAAGCGGCGGGCATATCATCACCTCGGCCATTGAGCACCATGCCGTCCTCAATACATGCGCCTATCTGGAGAGCACAGGATTCAGGGTGAGCTATCTGGCTGTGGACGAACGTGGCACGCTCGACCCGGCAGCTGTGGAAAAAGCCATATGTAATGATACCATCCTCATTACCATCATGCATGCAAACAATGAGGTGGGGACGATCGAGCCTATTGCAGCCATCGGCAGGATAGCCCGGCAAAGGAGA
>Ga0315291_10005797_pt1 | contig 15424 bp, 16 predicted proteins | sample YL17G12_20_MG_FD_203070 | JGI IMG/M metagenome (GOLD analysis project Ga0315291, IMG submission 203070) | Sediment microbial communities from Yellowstone Lake, YNP, Wyoming, USA - YL17G12_20 | ecosystem: Environmental > Aquatic > Freshwater > Lake > Sediment | place: USA: Wyoming | collected...
TGATCTACCCAAGCCCTCCCTTCTGTCGGAATACCCCTCACGGTCGAAGAAATCCTTCCTCGGCTGAAGCACTGTCTGCGAAATCGTGACAGTGACTGGAGAGATGTTCCTCTGCAACCCCTGAGGAGTAGAGGGCGAGGGATAGCGAGAAAAGAAGCGACTTACCTGGCCTGACGGTATTCTGCTTAGCTGCGGAACACCATCCACGTACTGTAAGCATTTCGCCTATCCACTCACAGCCACAGCTTCGCCAGCGTCGCTCTGTACAACGCCAGTACGAGCCAGGCCAGTATGCCTTCTGGCTACGCAGGTTGTATGGTTTGCGAACCACCAGGGCGGAAGCTCCAAGACCAAGCCCTACGCATACGCCGCTGGTACGCTCCCTGCGCCCCAGCGAAATCTCGAATCCCCCCGATTACCACCTCTACCCCCGTGTCTCTGATAACCTGTGGCCATAATTTCAAAAAACCTCGCCGATTTGGAGCATTGTATTCATCCTCCAGCCAACATGGATACATTGCCCTAGATTTGCTGTCTCTGTTGTTGCCATGATTGCGAGATTCTAAGGATTCCCATCGTGAGCCTCAAACTGGCTTCCATATAAAGAAGTTGCACATTCACACGTCATGACCTACAATGGCCGTGATAAACACAGATTGACAGAGACCCCAGTACAGTCCTACCGCGCTCTGGCACCATCTGGTGAGGAGGATGCAATCATGCCAGACAGATTGACCAAGATTGCTCGCCTTGTCGTTTTCACCTTCGTAGCAGTCCTACTGACCATATCAGGCTGCTCAAAAGACAAGAATCCTACGAAGCCACCTGTTATAGCTGGAGACGTCTGGTCGTCGCTGGGCTCAGGGATGAATGGCGAGGTCCTAGCCATCACTGTTTACAACGGGCAGTTGATAGCCGGGGGGAAGTTCACAAGTGCGGGAGGTACCGGTGCGAATCGGATTGCTGCGTGGAATGGTAGCTCTTGGTCAACGTTGGGGTTGGGGACCGACAACTACGTCTATGCCCTCACTGTTTACAACGGGCAGCTGGTGGCCGGAGGTTATTTCACGAGTGCAGGAGGCGCTAGTGTCAATCGCATCGCGGCTTGGAATGGCAGTTCCTGGTCGCCCCTGGGCTCAGGGGTAGATAATTACGTCTATGCGCTTACCGCCTACAACGGGAAGTTGATAGCCGGGGGCGAGTTTTTCTTGGACCCTGCCAGTGGCGTTGCGGCTTGGAACGGCAGTTCCTGGTCGGCGCTAGGGCGAGGGATATTTGCCCCTCTCGTCTATGCCCTCACCGAATACGATGCGCACTTGATAGCCGGAGGCTCGTTCACCACTGCCGGAGGTATCGATGCTAATCGCATTGCTGCTTGGAGCGGCAGTTCCTGGTCGCCGCTGGGCTCAGGGATGAATAGCCGGGTTCTAGCACTCACCGTCTACAACGGGCAGTTGATAGCCGGGGGCAGGTTCACGAGTGCAGGAGGCGTTTCTGCCAATTACATTGCCGCTTGGAATGGCAGTGCCTGGTCGCCCCTGGGCTCAGGGATGGATAATTACGTCTATGCGCTTACCGAATTCAATGGGCAACTGATAGTCGGGGGTGAGTTCACGACCGCAGGAGGGGTTTCTGCGAATCACATTGCGGCTTGGAATGGGAGTTCTTGGTCACCGCTCGGTTCCGGAATGAATGGGACGGTCTATGCCCTCGAAGAATACGACAGCCTGTTGATAGCCGGGGGGGAGTTCACGAGCGCTGGGGGTGTCTCTGCCAACTACATTGCCGCTCGGAGCGACTGAAGCCTTCTGGAGGTCGCCATGAGAAAGTGCGTCGTGATTCCACTCGCCGTCATCTGCGCTCTGCTCCCCGCCGCAGCCTGCAGCCAGTCGCCGCCCCTCTACTGCACCCAGTGGGGCAGTTATGGCACGGGGGCCGGACAGTTCAACCAGCCCATTGGGGTCGCCATTGATGCAAGTGGCAACGTTTACGTCACGGACAGCCAGAATAATCGAATCCAGGTATTCTCGAGCAGTGGTGCCTACGCCACCCAGTGGGGGGCCTACGGCGCAGGTCCTGGGGAGTTCTTTTGGCCCATCGGTATCGCCGTTGATGCCGGTAGTAACATCTACGTAGCGGACAGCCGGAACAATCGCATCCAAGTGTTCTCGAGCAGTGGCGAGTACCTCACTCAGTGGGGCAGCTACGGCACCGAGCCGGGAATGTTCAACTATCCCTTCGGGGTCGCCTTAGATGCGGGGGCGAATGTCTACGTGACCGACAACAACAATAATCGCATTCAGGCTTTCACAAGCTCCGGGGGCTACATCACCCAGTGGGGTAGCTATGGCAGCGGGCCGAGCCGGTTCGACGAGCCCATGGGAGTTGCAGTTGGCGCCGGTGGGAAGGTCTACGTTGCTGACACATGGAACAACCGCATCCAAGTATTCACCAGCGATGGCGAGTACGTCACTGAGTGGGGCAGCTACGGCACGGGGCCGGGACAGTTCTACGGCCCTCGAGGTGTTACGGCTGATGCCCAGGGGAGCATCTACGTCGCTGACTGCCAGAACAATCGCATCCAGGTGTTTACCAGCTCTGGGGAGTACATCACGCAATGGGGTGGTTACGGCACGGGGCCGGGACAGTTCTACTACCCCATCGCAACAGCGATTCATGCCAGCGGCATCTATGTCGCGGATTATGCCAACTTCCGCATCCAGAAATTCTGCTACGAGCCGACAGCTGTTCAGAACACAACCTGGGGCAGGGTCAAGAGCATGTTCAGGTAGTTGCTTGTCTGAGATAATGGGTACAACCTGGGGGCTGGCCAAGTGCTGACCCCTCTTGCCTTGGTGGGTGCGGCGATCCTCTAGAATCGATTCTGTTGCCCTAAATCCCCGCTTTTCGCGGCATTCTGACGACGATCTCCCGCCGCGGGTACATCTGACCAGGGACCCCTGAATTCACGCAGAAAACCGCACCTTTTCCCACAGCTTTCTGCCCTGCTTCCCCCTGAAAGAATCTTCGCCTGGGCCGGGGAAAGCCGGAGAGCGAGGATCTGATAACGGTTGCAGCGCTCAAGGCATCGGTGAGCAAGACAGCATTATAAGCATTATGTAAATATGTACATAACGCCTACAGCGACAAGCACGGCGGGCCCGCGAGAGCGCCTGGGCAATAAAGGCTGGATCCTGGTCACCAGATTGAGAGTTGTGACGCGTAGCAAGAAGGAGTAGGTTTGTCAGTAACGAGGACCATCCGCAAGGCGGTCTCTATCTTTCTGTCGATGGTACTAATGGCAAGTGCCTCGGCTTGTCAATTGACATTATCACAGTTTGTCTGTATCGTCAGCTATCTGAATGGGGGCGCGTCCGATAGGCTGCAAGAATCGCTTTCCCGGCAGTGAGTTCGTTTGCAGCTCTCGGGCAATCAGTTTCAGAGTTAAGGCCATGGTAGAGGCAAGATGCAGGCGTCGCTTGGCCCGCATCTGAGTTTTCCCTAGCAACAGCCACCTCCGGGCTGAAGGACTGAAGAGAAATTGCTTGGTGACGACTCCGTAGAGAATCTATCGAATACGATTATTAACAGAGAACGAGAACGCCGACGACATTTCTGGGGTTGGAAGGTGACGCTCTCCGTAACTGTAGGGATAGCTATGCTGATCGCCGTAGTATCTGGCGTCCCGGAATGTGTAAGACGCCTTCCGTGGATTGTATCAGCGTGCCTCACGTTAATTCTTGTTGTTCTGCTTCCCCTGTTCTTCGTTTGGGCAACGAGACAGATCTTTCTGATACGAAGGACATATCTAGATGCTCTGAAGCTGAGCCAGGGGGCTCTAAAAGTTTGGGACAGTTACGGACGAATCTGGAACGAAAACAGGGCCATCAAGAAGCAGAGGGACGAAATCAAGGCCGTATTCCAGCAAGCGTTAGGTCCCGCACTCGCTAGAAAGAAGGCAATGGAAAAGATGTTGGAAGAAATGGAGAACCAGAAGGATCAATCAACTAGAAATAATAAGGAGGCAGAGCAAGCATGAACTCTTCAAAAAGTCAGATTGACAAGACGCCTGAATGGAAAGTCGTTCGCATTCTAGACGAATATAGAATCGTTGTCAATGCACCGATCGGCACGGTAAAGGAAGGAGACAGACTCCAGGTTTATCGTGACACAACGGTGATCAGCGATCCCGAGACCCATGAGGAGTTGGGAATCCTGCCTGATGTATTGGCAACCGTGGAAGTGGTCCAGACAGAAGATCGTCTCTGTGTGGCCGAAAGCGCCGAATTTACTATTGTAAGCCCGCTCGCTGAGTCCATGGCAGAGTATGCGCGAACACTCAGATCTGCCATGCATCAGTCTCTTTGGCTAGGACAATCTGAACGCCAGATGCTGCCGGTTCAGCCTGAGGATATCGAAAGGCCCAAGCAACCACGTAGGGAAAGATCAATCAGAGTCGGAGATAAGGTCAGAAAGGCACCTCAACCCCCAAAGCCGTAATCGGGGAATAAAATGGCTGACTGGAAGAACAGGCTCTACTACGGCGATAAACTGGACATTCTGAGGCGGTACATTGAGAATGAGTCGGTAGACTTTGTCTATCTCGGTCCGCCTTTACAGACCAACAAGAGCTACAGCGTTCTGTTCAACGAGCAGCACTGAAGCAGCGTAGCGGCGGAGGCGCTCGCACTAACCCGCGAGGGGGGACGGCTATGGAGGCGAAACGATGACGAAACGGAAGCAGGATCGGGAGACGCGGTGGCAGAGAATCAAGGGGGCCCTGACCGAGCCGGAACTGTCCCGACCCTCAGCGGAAGTGAGCACGACTGAACTCATCGGAGGGCTGTTCGCGAAAAAGGCGCCCAAGATTCACCCGAGCTTCCAAAAGGACGCCAGCATTGTCGTGGCACAAGGAGATACGGGTGAAATCCTTCAGCGCGTTCCGGACGGTGCGTTCAAGCTGATCATCACCTCACCGCCCTATAACCTCGGGAAAGAATACGAGCTAGAGACCGAACTCGATGAGTACTTGACCAAACTGAACCCGATCGTTGCCGAGCTCGTCCGAGTGCTCCACCCTGGAGGGTCCCTCTGCTGGCAGGTCGGAAACTACGTCAAGAACACAGAGGTCTTTCCCCTCGACATCCTGTTCTACCCCTTCTTCAAGCGGCACGGACTGAAGCTGCGCAACCGCGTCATCTGGCACTTCGGCCACGGGCTTCACGCCTCGAAGCGGTTCTCAGGTCGATACGAGACCCTGTTGTGGTTCACGAAGGGAGACCACTACACGTTCAACCTAGACAACGTGCGTGTTCCGTCGAAGTACCCAGGCAAGACGAACTACAAACCCGGGAAGAACTACGGCAAACCTTCGGGCAATCCCCTCGGTAAGAATCCGTCGGACTTCTGGAACGTCTTGACGGAGGACTGGCAGGGTCGTGTCTGGGAATTTCCGAACGTCAAGGCGAACCACCCGGAAAAGACTATCCATCCCTGCCAGTTTCCGATCGAGCTAGTCGAGCGGTGTGTCGTGGCCCTGACGAATGAAGACGATTGGGTGTTGGACCCATTCGCGGGCGTCGGATCAGCGGTTCTCGCCGCACTGAAACACAACCGCCGCGGGATGGCCTGCGAGAAGGAGCACCGCTACTGCGAAGAGACAAAGAAGAGGATCGGCCAGCTCTATGCCGGAACGCTGCGCTACCGAAAGCTCGGAAAGCCGGTTTTCCAGCCTACGGGACGCGAGAAGGTCTCCCAGATCCCCGTAGAGTGGCTAGAACCGAAGGAGCGATCTTGAGAGTCGCCGGCGTCTATTCGTTCAAGCATGGCAGGGAAGAAGTCGACGAACGGTACCCACAGCTCTTCAAGGAAATCGAGCACGTCATCGGTTCCATCGATTCCTCCAAGTTCAAGACGAAGGTCAGCGAAGAAAAGACGATGGTGGGCCGGATGCTGTTTAACCCGTCCGCTCTCAATCAGGCGTTCAAGGACGCATTTGCGAAGCACGGCTGGAGACCAGTACGGGTTCCTTGTGACTACCCTGGCGAATTCTTCGTCTCCGACTACAAGGTCCGATCAAAGAACAAGGGCGCGTTCCGCGAAATGGACTTCGTGAAAGAGAAGCTCGGCGTGGAGATTCAGTTCGGTAAGTACGCTTTTATGGTCTACAACGTCTGCGCGAAGATGACTATCTTTCGGAACCTCAAGCACATCGACTGTGGGGTCGAGATCGTTCCCGTAAAGGCATTCGCGGACGAGATGAGTACGGGCGTCTCCTACTATGAGCAGTTCCTCTGGGATCTCCAAGCGCGCGGCGTGGCCGACATTGACATCCCCGTCCTAGTCCTCGGCATCGACGCCTAGAGAATCTTCCGGCTCACAGCGGTCCGAGGCCTCGCGCCTCCATACAGAGCGGTTCCGGTCGGCGGTCCATGTCGCGGCGGGAACGTGAGCACCGATGCAAACCACGGCATTTCGTGGCGATATTGAATGCCTGCACACAGTTGCTCCGGACTTCCCGTCTCGAGCTATGTCTAGGAGGAGTTCAGCCATTCTCCGCGCGGGGAAGGCGACATAGTCAAGAGTTTTTTGTGCGTCTTCCCCACACCTATTATATTCTACGCATAACGTTCTGCCTTGCGTGACTAGCTTTCCTTCGTTTTTCTGTTGTACTCTGCTTGCCTAATAACAATGATAATGGCTTGTCTTTCTTAGGGTTAGTTGTTCGGCGACGTTCGCGTCCCGGTGAATCTGTCAGGGCAATTGAAACACTTGTGTGTTGTGACTCTCGGCTCCGTTTTTCTGTGGTTTTGGACCTTCACTGTTCGAATATTTCGTATCCTTGTTCATCAAATGACCAGCTTTCCGCCGTGCTAAATGGAACTTGGCTAGTCTTGAGCTGCTCTGTTCTCCCTTATCATGCGTTTTTCAGCTAGGGATTTCGTAACGAACTTCCGTTCCGCTCTCGATCTTGATGTGAATCGTCAGCTTGTTTTCGCAACGTCTCACGTCCTGTGCGTGTATGACCGTGCCGCTCGGATGGCTAACCATCACGGATACAATTTGATAGAGACTATTCTCGTTTGGGATCTTGTCGGCAACAACGAAGGCCAGAGAATCATTCGGCTCACAAATTGTCCGTTGTACAAGGGGCATTCTTACTGCACCAATTCGTACAAAACCTGTACCACGTGAGGAGCAATGTATCTGTTTCTCGGGATTAACGAGTACATTGCCCCGTTGAGTGACGAACCGGCGAGTTTTTTATGAAATTGTCCGTGGCAATAAATTGGACGTGGGGGGTGTGGGTGGTAATCGGGGGGTTTTGGTATTTCGCAAATGCGCAAGGAGGAGACTCGCGCTGCTGGAGCGGTCCGACCCCAGCAGCACACAATGCAATGGAAGGGGCAAATCAACCTACAGCGCCCACTGATCCAGTGGGTAATTTTCGTTTCGCGTGATGTAGCATCGCAACCACGGCAGCGAGAGTTTTTCCCTCACCGATCGCGCTGACGATAGTATTTACTAGGGCATCACTGAATACGAATGCCTCTTGGGTAGGTCCGGAGTTGAACTTGAGCTTAGAATCTCTTTTTGCTTGCATAATGCTCGTAGACAAATTATTGTCTATTAGCAAGGTTGTCAAGCGGAGACTAAAATGAAGAATCCACTGAGAGTCAGGATTGCGAACACTGGTATCGTTCCAGAGTGGTTCAGGAGGCTAAGAATAAAGGCAGGATTAAGTCAATCCGGGGCGAGTCGTTGTGTTGGTAAAAGCCCTGCTCATAGCGGTCTTGTGGAAAACGGCAGGTTTGATATACCGACGCATGTGTTCAGGCGTTACATGATAGTCTTCGGTCCGGACCCGTTCGAGATCCTAAGTTCTCTTCGCCTGAATCCGTTCCAACCCGAGATAGTTCTGCGGTTCGAACAGGCGTGCAAAAAAGCGGGCAAAGATCCGGTGAAGACCCTGGAAAACCTGATGCGCTTTTACGCGCAGCAATAAGAAAATGAGGTGAACGCACATATCCATGCGCTCACCTCGGTCGAATGCCCGCAGAAATTCCAGCTAGTACCAGTCTTCCGGATTCAATACACCATCAAAGATGAGTTGCATCACGATATCAGTGATACACCACCCATTGAGCCCCGGATGATGCCACCCCGCTGCCGCTGCCAATTCACAACTGTCAAAGGCGGCGATCTGCGCGGGAGATAGCGCAAGCGCGTAAACTGCGAGAATCAACACCATCACAACGAGCAGAACCTTTTTCATGCGTGATCACTTCCTCTCAACGCTTCAGTTCTTGTCTCGATTCCTCCACCCCAACCCCTGTCAGTTTCACCTCCTTTATGCTGGATTTTGTGATGCCGGAGTGCTTGGGCATGGCTACAAAGACTCCATAAGAAATCACGCGCAATTTCGTTTTGCCGCGGTCAGGAGTGACCTCACCACTTTTCGCGTAGATGCCCGTATGCTCAGATAACCCCAAGGGTATTTGGCCATACTGTGAATCCCAATACTGTCTACCTAAACGGTCTGTGAAAACGAGCTTGATACTCACGATCTCGACCGAGTCTTTCTTGATAAGCACCTTGGTCTCGGGTCCGATCACGAGAGACATATTTTCCGGCACCATGATTCCGCACTGGAGCCAGTCATATTTGTCCTCGCTCTTCACGATCATTTCGAGCATTGGGGGAATCATCCCCACCGAACGCAGGATTTCAATTTTTTCCTGAACGTCGGCGGGATTAAACTGCTTTACAAATTGGAATTTCCAGCCCTTCGGGTCTGTATAGCGGCAGGGATTGACCTCATCCGCTGCCAAAACGGGCGCAACGTATGCCACCAAAAACAGAATGGTAGCCAACAAAATCAGGATCTCTGTCTTTTTCATAGTGATTTATGCTGGTGATTGGTTAGCCGCTTGCCCCACATTGGAATTGTAGCGTCACTTACCTTCTCTGTCAAGGGACTTTCCTTCTGTCGCTGCCGGCATGAGATCTGAGATATGCACGGATGCTCCTCAGGTTCCGTGGGGATGCTGACCCCCTCGCATCGACTATCCGGAGATGTAAGCCGAACAAAGAGAGACAATGGCAACCGTAAGTGACGAACTGGCGAGTTTATCATGAAATTGTCCGTGGGCATTATATAGACGTGGGGGGTGTGGGTGGTAATCGGGGGGTTTTGGGATTCCGCGAGTGTGCAAGGAGAACACTTGCGGTGCTGTAGTGGCCGGGAGCCAGCGACATATAGTCCACTCGAAGGGGAAAATCAATCTAGGGCGCCTATTGGTTACGTGGACAATTGCGATCTTCACCTGGCTGTTGCGGTGTCTGTGACAGTCAGGTACACTGGCCTTGTTATTCATCATTAATTCGACTGGCAGTAGAAGCGAGGACGACTCAGTTCTAGGGAATTCCCGCTGAGAGGAGGAAGCCCCGATTTTGCTCGATGGTGAGTCCCCGCTTCGCAGGTGTGAACGCGGGATGTATCTTCAAGTTTGAGATCTAACTGACCCCGGCTTTGTTGTTCTCTCAAGTTGCATAAGCTATGCATAGCAAAGAACCCGAACCAACTGCGAGTGTACCGTTCTGGGAAGGCCATGTTGAAGTGAACCCTAAGAAGGAGAATGGGGGCCTTCGAGCGGGTGAGTCGTACTTCCTGGGGTGGTGTGTGCGTCTGCTTACCACGGCTCCCTGGAAAGTCAGTCTAGAGTTCTGCAGCACGGAGATAGTCGAGGTTTACCTGGCGCGCAGTAGGGTCGAGAAGGAGTTGTTTGAAGAATCCAATCGTCTTTTTGATACGTGGTCTAACCAATGGCTGAATAGTGGAGAGGGCAAGCGTGAATTCAGAACCAAACTGGAGGAGCTTAGACGCGAATGGCCTAAGCAGAGACGTCGTGAACTTGTTGAGCACGTCAAGACCGTCATACTGCCTCCCAGGACAGTTGAGCAATTTCGTCATGATGTCATAGCAGAGAGGCGGAAACGGCTGGCGAGACTCTCGCTTGACCCCGCTCTTTGCGATTTCGAGTACCTGAACCCGCCCATGACCCGCGGTAGCCAAGGGATAGTCAATTTGGCCTGGGCCATCTGTTGGCCTTTCAGAGAAAGACTCCGGTGGAATGAGGTTGACTGGGCCGGTCGAGTCCTGCAAGAGGCGGGTTATCTTAGTCGCGTGATTCAAGCGTCTGGGTTCAATGAGGGTGAGGTTAAGGAGAAAATCAACAAGCTCCATGGACTCACCAGACTCACCCCTCCCGAACGCCTCGAATCTACAGCCGAACTCCGTCTATTCAAATGGGCCGTTGAGTCGTTCCGCAGAAGCCTCGTTGGGTATCTGATTAGCAATCACGGTCTAAGAAAATGCGGACACGATTATTGTCAGTTTGGGCCGTATTTTTTTCCTAAGCGCGCCTCGAAGAAGTACTGCACGATTTACTGCAGAAATAGGCAAGCCAATATTCGCTACTTCAGAAGAAAGACAAAGAAGGAGGAAAAAACGAAGTGAGCAATCCCGACCAAGGGCACGTCAGTGCGTCGCTCCGTTGCATGCTCTTCCCCAACCTCTATGAATTTTGAAATCTCGCCTTCCAATTAAGGACCCTTAATTCCCGCTAGTCTTTTCTTTTTTGAGACGTCCCGTATCTCCAAATCTTGATACATACTTCAGGTAGGAAAAGAAGCGGCCCGGCACGTGGCCACCTCTGCCACGTGCGGTCACGCACGAAGAGAGCGTAGTACCGCCTCGACGTTTCAAGTCAAGGGTGGAGAGACTCATTGTCAAGCCAGGAACATAGTGCGACAGAAAAGGCGCGAAGGCTCTGGCAATCCAGGTACGCAGAGCGACTATCAGATCGGGATGTGTTTGAGATACAGACCAACGTGTGCCAGTTCTTCACAATACTTGCCGAATGGAAGAACGCCCAGATCGGACTGGAGAACGGAGCTGAAAATCGGAATGAGAGATGAGATGCGTGAGGTGGATCCCGACATCGAAAACCTGATGTTCTCTAGAGCAGACTACGCGGAGCGTGCACTCATCGGCGCATTGCTGGGCGATTATGAGAAGAAGTCTCACATCCTCTCTATTCCGCAGCATGTGTGCCGAGAGCCGCTGCCATTCCTACGCTTCTTTCCTAACTCGCTAGGATGAGTTGCTCACTAAGCAGATCAGAAATTTCGGGACGAGTCCCCGGGGGTTGAGTGTTCGAAGTGGGAAGATTTGAAGACTTGGCAAAAGATATCGTAGGTGGCAAGCCAGATTCAATAGGGCTAGGAGCGATGTGGCCCTTTCAAGAGGCGAGTCCCCCTAAGAATACCGACAAGGGCACTGAGAAATTCACCAAGGTCCCTAACGAGATTCTCGAGAAGGTGATTAGCTTTGGTTTCACGAGGCGTGAGCTGCTCATCGTACTGGCCGTCATCCGGAAAACGTGCGGCTGGCACAAGGATCTGGACAGGCTGAGCTACTCGCAGGTTTCCGATACTACGCGGATTGATAGGAGAAACGTCAGGCGGATGATGCTGCGTTTGAGGGACGCCAATGTCTTGCTGTGCGGCGGCTATCGACCCGACGGGGAGCCCTACGAGTGGGGATTTGATAAGCGCACCGAGTTGTGGAACCACGAGATGCTTCGAGGCAGTCGTAAGCGCCAGGGGAGAAGTAAGTCTAAGTCTGCAAAGACAGACGGCGTGACAGAGAGGGCCAAATCAGCCCCCTGGGTGAGGGCCAAATTGACCCCCATGGTGGGGGCTAAATCGACCCTAGGGGGTGAGGGCCAAAACGGCCCCCTACAAAAGAAAGAACTAAAGAAAGAACTAAAGAAAGGAAAGAAAGATTGCGCAGCATCCGCTGCGCGCGCCTCCTCTTTTTCTTCATCTCTCTCAAAACCAGAGGGAGAGAAAGGAGGGTCTTTAGGGAGCCCCAAGGACCCCCCATTGGTAGAGAGACCGAGTCCAGTGATAGAAACCCGTATGGCTCCGGGCGACCAACTCCGCATCCATGAGCTCTGCACTGAGCTTCAGGCGGTCAATGTGGATGCCTATCCCTGGCTTGCTGAGAAGAGGAGGAGAGGTGTTCCCGCTGCCCCGCTTATTGCAGTTCTTGAGAAGGCGGTTATACAGAAACCCGTGGCAGCTGACTTTAACACCTTCGCCGAGAAGGCGTTCCAGGAGATTTGTTCAAGTGGGTGACGAGATTAGCAGGCGACTAAGAGGTTACAACCATAGGTTACAACGGCGCGGGCGGTCCGAATCTCGCGGTGACGCCGTGACAATGACGTAGTGGAGTGAGAAGCGGCGGTATGCAAAGAGAAGGATATCTCCAAGCGCACCTTAGCAGAGGGGTTGAAGCTGCCCAAGGAAGAGGGAAACCCGGAGGAGAGTACACGCAAAAGCTCCTTGTTGGAGCAGCGTAACGGCAGGCTCCAGGTGAAAGTGAACCGGCAAACGATGGGAGTGGGTTTAGGGAAATGGCACGTAAACAAGCTATCCGCGCCAAATGTCTTGATTGCTGCGGCGGAAGCAGGGCAGAAGTCAAGCGTTGTGCAAACGAGGACTGCCCACTGTGGCCGTATAGGCTCGGAACCTACGCCAGAATCAATTCTGACGTGAGAACTGCCGCAAAACGCGGGGTTTTGGACGCTATCGCCACAGGGGGCTATCAGGAGGCCAAGTGAGGGTCAGATCGTTGACTAGAAGGCCGTTTTTTGGAGGAAGAATGTTGCTGTCCCGAGGTTCATTGACTGCTTTGGGAAAGGGTCAATTGTGAAATTCCGGCTTGCTCGGAATGGGAATTAGCGTTGACAAAGACCCCGATGTTTGCTATATTGAAAGTAGCGACGGAACGAGTCCGGGATTTTTGTTGCCGACTTTCCCAGTCGGCTTCTGTCTCGACACCGGAGCGTTTCGTCGCTGAAAGCTACGACCGAGACAGGGTCGGCTGGGTTTTTGTTTCGGTGCTGAAGTCAAGCCAAGCAAATGAACAGTTACGGACTCTACAAGAAAGTCAGAGCTAGATTCAGAGCTAGATAAGGTCAGTAAACAGTTCGTGCCACGAAAGGAATAGACTCAGGTCGTGAGAAGAAAACCCCAAGACTTAACCCTAAGCCAGGCCGGTAGGGCCAAGTTTGTCATTTACGCCCGGGTCTCCTCTAAGGAGCAAGAGAAGGAGGGTTTCTCCATACCTGCCCAGCTCAAGCCCCTCAGAGAATACAGCAAGGAGAAGCGATTCGCAGTTACTCGGGAATTTGTTGACGTCGAGACGGCAAAGCAGTCAGGGCGTTCTGGTTTCCAGGAGATGGTGAAGTATCTAAAAGACAATCCCGATCTGAAGGGAATCTTAGTAGAGAAAACGGACCGGCTGTACCGAAATTTCAAGGACTACGTGATACTGGAAGAGTTGGGCGTCGAAATCCATCTCGTCAAGGAAGGCGAGGTCATTTCGAAAGACTCCCGTTCGCATCAAAAGTTCATCCACGGCATCAAGGTTCTGATGGCCAAGAACTACGTAGATAACCTCTCGGAGGAAACACGCAAGGGTCAGACCGAGAAAGCGGACCAGGGCATCTATCCGTCCTATGCTCCTCTAGGCTATCTCAACGTGGAATGTGATAAGGAGAAAGTCATCGAGCCGGACCCTGAGCGCGCGCCACAAGTCAGACAGCTCTTCGAGTGGTATGCGACTGGGCAGTACTCGCTCTCTGACCTGGTTCATAAGACTGCTGAAGCGGGTTTCACGTTTCGTAGGACCGGTGCGCGGATATCAAAGAGTACCGTTGCCCGGTTGCTCGGGGATCCGATCTACCACGGCGACTTCGAGTGGGACGGGAAGATGTACCGAGGAAAGCACGCTCCCATTGTTTCGAAGGAGCTATGGCTAAGAGTTCAGAATGTTCTGGCTGAACGTGAGAGGCCGCGACCCAAGAGGCGCGAGTTCGCTTTCACGGGTTTGCTGAAGTGTGGGCATTGCGGCTGTTCGCTCACTGCTGAGATAAAGAAAGGCAGGTACGTTTACTATCACTGCACGGGTCACAAGGGCAAGTGTCCGGAGCCATACATTCGGGAGGAGGATCTTGGCAGGCAGTTAGGCGAGACACTCAAGGCCGTTCGCATCGACGAGGATGTCTTGGAGTGGTTGGTAGAAGCGCTTCGGACAAGTCACGACGAGGAGAAGGCCCACCACGACCAGATGATTGCGTCCCTTCGGCGCTCCTACGATAGAATCCAGGACCGCTTGGACAAGATGTACGTTGACAAGCTAGACGGCAACATCACAGAAGAGTTCTATGAAAAGAAGCGGGCCGAATGGGTTGCGGAGCAAGATAGGATCATGGCAAACCTGGATGCCCATCAGAACGCAAATCGCAACTACCTTGATAAGGGAGTCGAGCTTCTAGAACTCGCGCACAAGGCATACTCGCTGTATGTTACACAGACTCCGCACGAACAACGGCGTTTGCTCGACTGCGTATTATCGAACTGCACTTATTCAAATGGACAGGTCACTTTCACCTATCGCAAGCCCTTTGATTCTCTGGCGGTTACAAACGCTGCCTACCAAAGAGAAAAGGCCATCTCTCCTCAGAAAGACGACCTTCTTGATATCTGGCTCCCCAGATAGGACTCGAACCTACAGTACTCTCTGTACTGTTTCACTCACGAGACGAGCAAGCTCTAGTTGAGTTCCGATAGGTCATGTTCCGGGTATTCGGATGACCTGGTACAGATTGCGCGCATCCAGTCTGTGTAGTAGTTGAAAGGCGATGCGTGCCTCGTGGAGTGCTGAACGGGCCGACCACGCGCGGCAACGGACGGTTGGCGGGTCCCCCTGGGCCGTCCCGTGCAGGGCCAGGTTTCGCGGCCGCTCATCCCCTCACAGACCACTCCCCGCGGCCGCTCGCCCGGATCTACCTGTTGATCAGACTTGAGGATTGAGGCAAGCCTAAGTCTCTACCCCTGTTCTTCCGGCTCTCAACTGTGCCAGATACGCGTTCCTGACACTGTTGAAGAATTCTATAGCGAATTTCTCCCGGTAGTCAGGATATGTCCACTCGAGACAAACGAAGCTTCCCGATCTGTAAATGAGTTCGACATCGGCATAGATACCCTGATCAAGATAGACTCGGTGGGAAGAATCTTTGACGGTGGCAAGGACAAGCTTCATTCTGTCGAGATAGCCAGGGTCTATGTTGACTGTTCTCCAGACTCGGGCCTCGGCGGCGGCTCCCTCGGGAGTGTCTGAAATGTGACCCTTGCCCCTCCCGGGGTTGTGAGGTAATCGTTCTATTGCACCTTCGGACATCGTTTCCGGGGCAGCCTCTTTCAGAAAATTCTTTTCGCACTCGATCGATGTGAGCTTCAGGCCAACGATCTCGTCCGGCTCAATCAGCTTCCCAAACGAGCAGAATACCTT
>Ga0315291_10005799_pt1 | contig 15423 bp, 17 predicted proteins | sample YL17G12_20_MG_FD_203070 | JGI IMG/M metagenome (GOLD analysis project Ga0315291, IMG submission 203070) | Sediment microbial communities from Yellowstone Lake, YNP, Wyoming, USA - YL17G12_20 | ecosystem: Environmental > Aquatic > Freshwater > Lake > Sediment | place: USA: Wyoming | collected...
ATGTGGGGGGAAGACCGGCTCTCAGCCAGCTTTTCCTGAGCTCGAAGGACCATCTGATTATAATTTTCTTCTGCCTTACGGGTCATGTCAGTCATTTGCATGATGATGCTGGTGTGAGCGGTGGGATCCTGCATGTAGGCACCCAACCTTTCACGGTAAGCTTTAGCGACCACGTAAGCGACGAGGATATTCTCATACTCGTCTGGGATGGTGATCAGCTTATTAACGTCATCGACGTCGGTGGAGTGGTTGGCCAGGTAGTTGATCCGGACTTTTTCACCGATGGCCAACTTCTTAGCGACAAACAAGAACCAACCCTTGCCGGTCTTGTAGTCACGATCGATATCGTAATAAGTGACGGCCTGGTAGAAAAGTGGATCCAGGTGGTTCAACCTGGTGAGATAGGCCGGTGGTTCCTGGTCGATGGGATACTCGACGCTGATGATCTCACGGAAATCTGCCGGCAAGGTGACCTTATGGGAGGCAGCCAGCATGGTGTACTCGAGCTCCATGCCACGCAGAATGGGGAAAGCCATCATAGCCTCGATAGCCCAGGGCCAGATCTTATCCGTCCTGGACCAGGTGGAAGCGTCATCGTCACCCAGGGAGACCAGGCAATCGGTTAACAGGGTGCTGAATTTTACACTCATCAGTTCTCCTTATAGTCTAGCCAGTGCCTGCACGGCAATCGCAGCATGACCGGCTGCGGTTGGGTGCAAGCCATCAGATGTTTGGGCGGCAGTAATCCAAGGGGCTGTGAATGTATCCCAACACGTGATACTTTTCGCTGAGCAAGCCGCGGCGATGGCAGTGCGAATGTTGCCCTTATCTACCGGAGTGCCCCCACCGTTATCTGTCCAACGAGGTAAAACATTCATCCAATAAAGCGCAGCCCTTGGATTTGAAACTTTTAATTCGGCTATATTTTCTTCCGCTTCGGCTTGCAAGTTTGCCATGTTGCCGGCGTTATCATCATTCGTGCCCAATTCAATAATGATGATGTCGGCGTCGTCTAAAGCTGAAGCTGTTACTTGTGCGTCCATATTGGCCATAATCGAATGACCTGAGTAGGCATGATCGAGCAGATCGGCTCTAGATGGATAATTAAAAACTGTTCGGGAGGCCCAATGCCCGCTCAAGGTGGAAACACTATCTCCTAATATGGTAAACAGCTTGACTGAACTGTGAGATAACACCAGGGCTTGAGCAGCATTGATTTCGATATTTCCGATGGCAAAATGCGCAAGCCTTCCGATCCAACCATTCGTAACAGGCACGTGACTACATCCAATATTCGAACGAAAAAACACATGCAAAACATCATCCGGGTAAGTGCTAGTCCCTCTCAATCTTCCATGAGTGTATAAACGAGTTCGATTGTTGCTTTTGCTCCACGTAAAGATCAATGGGATAAAACCACTCGAACTAGAAGATTCGGACACATTTCGGGTAGCAACATCGCCGAACCTGTAGTAAGCATCATAGCGATTATACAAAGGGTCCTTATAAATACGCATGTAGTCGCTTCCGTCACCATCGATAAACTCAAACATCCTGCGGGACGTGTTATCGATCCAAACATCGTACGAGTCTACGCAAGGCCAGATCAAAAAGGAACCCTCGGTATATGGAAATGCAGCTCGTAGACTGGCGGGTAAGTTAACGTAACTAGTGACACCATCGAATACACCCGAAGATAATCCATCCCCAATGCCTAAACCAGCAGAAACGGCAGTTGGAGATCCGGTGTGGTTGTTGCCTGAAATATCCACTCCATCATGAATGCGTGGATAATAAGCGACCAAGGAAGAGCCGAACAATGCCTTGACCCTTTGGTAATAAGGTATAGCCTTACTGTGAATTAATAATGGCTGCATCACTACCTCCTACGATCTAGCTGAAGGGAACGCTGGACTCGTCCAGCTGAAGGGAACCGCACATAAATCGTGCAGGTGACCGCTGGACTCGTCTGGCTTTAGGGGGAAATCCAACGCACGGTGACTACGACACAGGCGGTTAAAGCGTCAGCCTGGGCAACGGAGATGGTGAGGGCTGAGCAAATGGGATAGAGATCATACAGGCCGGTGGCTGCTGCAGCTGCGTCGACGGTGGCTTCACGTGGGGCAAGCGAAACATCAGTGTTGTTGTTGGACTTGACCAGCAGGTTGCCAAAGATGGGATCCGTGATGGTGACATCGGTGGTGGCGGGTGCAGCTGCGTTATAGTCGATGAACACATCGAGCAAGAAGCCCATGATGGGGATGGTGGTGCCACTGCCAACGGCAACGCCGGCACCACCGGCGGTGTTGATAGTAATTCGACTGATCGCAATTTCAGACATGAAGTGCTCCTTAGATCTGCCGGCGTTAGCCGGCCAAGAGTTCAAGAAAAGATTTTACAGAGAAGGACCTGCAGGTCAAGCGAAGCTGGAACTTAACGCTGCGCTTGACCTGCCAAAAGTTTAGAAAGGACTCTAATCGTCTTCTATTTTGACGATGGTTGGCTTGCCTTTTTCCATGTTCACCAGGGATGGTACTAAATCACCTTCGAAGTGGACCTTCCAAATATGGCCATGTGAAGCAAGAACTGTGTAAGCTCGATTATTGCCAGCAAGTTTGAGGATCTCTTCAAGAGTGAACGAAGGTAAAGGCTTAGCCGGTGGGGGGGCAACCATGGCAACCTTGGGCGAAGCAGGTGAAGATTTCTGCTTCGCCCTTACATTAGATCGTTTGGCCATGATCAGCCCTCCGTGAAGCAAAGCACCAGGGTGAAGTCTTGAGCTGCTGTACCACCAGCGCCGTCATAGTCGAGGGTGGCGATGATGTTGGTGCCGGCTACGATGTGGGGGAAGTTGTCGCCTTCGAAGTCACCTGGCTCATCCAGGATGGCAGCGACTGCGCTATCACCCACGTCCATGTTGGCAACGTAGGCTTCGAGCGCACCGGTGTAACCAACATCGAGGATACCGTTGCTGGCATTGGAGGCTGCAGCTGAGACTGAGATCAGCTGGCAGTCAAAGGGGACTTTGAAGATGAACGAATGGTTGGCAGCCAAAGCACCGGCTGTGTGATAACTGACTGTGAAGTGTGTACCTTGCATGAGCCATAAGAAGGGCGAAGCAGATAGATCACTGCTTCTCCCCTACGAATGATGATCAAGGTTGGTCTTTATCCGAAATACAGACCATGAGTTACGCCTTTCTGGGCTTTGCCCCTACTGCCTGGCTGAAGGAGGAGGTCAGCCAGGCATAGGAGAATGCTTAAACGGTGGGTGGGTCACCGGTTAAGTAGATGGGGTTATCCGGCGACAACACGTTTTCCGATACCTCGGTAAGTGGCGACGCCGTAGGCAAACAAGTCACGGACCTTGATGGGGAGGGTGTCGTTGGTGAAGAGCAGCCCACTGGTGGGATCCGTCACGCTGTACAACTGCGGTGCAGGATGGGTAGTCCCTCCTGGGTTGTCACCGTAAGCCATGCAGATGACCGGTGCGATGCGTGGGTCAACGATGTAAGCCCAATCGGTAACATCGGTCCACTCAGGAACAAGAACAGGAACGGGGCGAGGATCACCGGGGCGGTCCATGGCGTAGGGGTTGACGTCATTGTTGGGTGTGGCCGGATATCCACCAGGACCGGCACCATAACCGAAATCAATCAAGGTCTGATCGTAAAGATCGGCCGGGACGAGCAGGAACTTGGGCCACAACGCCTGGCGTTTGGCCGAACCGAGCTCAGCTGCTTTCATGCACTCCAGGCGAGCTGCTTTCCAGGCTGCAATCGAGTAAGCGGTGGTGGCGTAATTGCCATGGGAATTATCAGCGATGAACAAGGCCTTGCTATCCTGGGCAAGGGTGGGCCCCAAGCCGGCAGCCTGGGTGAAGATGGCGGCGATCGCTGCTGAACGAGTGCGAATGGCGCTGATGGTCAACGCACGTGGGATGGCCTGGAGCTTGTCGATCTCACTGTTTCTCAACATCTTTTCAGTGATACCGACATAAGCGCCGTACTTGGTGAAGGCACCGGTTTCTTTGGTGTCTGCCACGGCGAGCTCGGTGTAGGCTGCACCTTCGGCGACGACCGGCAGAGCTGCCACCCCTCCGAATTGAAGCCACTGCATATCATGCAGTGATCCATCGGAGGCTTGCACACTGGTGATCAGCTCGTACCACCTGTACGCGGTCAGGTTGGTGTACAGGTCCAGGACGACTTTATTCATGGCATTGACGGCCAGATCTGAGAGGGTGGTGGTGGTGGCGGCAGCGAAGGCAACCCGGGAGGGGTCGAATTTGCCATGCATTTCGACGTCACCGGTGACTGCACGGTACAAAGCATCTGCCCTGCGAAGCTCCGGAGGGGGCAGTCTGGCACCTGGTGCACCGAACATCCAATCAAAGTAGCCCTGGAACTGTTCAGCTGCAGCCGGAGCCTGGGATAACTGCTGACCCCTGGGGGGTTGGTTGCCGATCTTGACCACATTATCGGCGACAGCATCTTTGAGGTTCTCGATGCTGGCTTCGAGCTTGGTAATACGTTCTAAAATGGGTTGATCTGTCATTGCTTGTGATTCTCCTTCTGTGGGGTTTTCTGGTACTGCTTCCGGATGTAAAAAAGCAAACATTTCTTCTGGTGAAAATTGACTGGCACTTGCAACCCTGAATAAACCATTTGGATTGAGGGCAGGCTCATCGACCAGGTCAGCTGCGTACAGTTCTTTGATCCGGGCAACGGGGTACTTTCCGGTTGCGCCGTCAGGTCGACCGCCGGCAGCCGGCAGCTCCTTACCGTTTGCGGTGGGCCAGACACGATCAAAGTCGACGACGATGGACACACCGAGAGCGGCGGGATCTTCCCTGGCCAGGTCGAGCACATACTGACCGATATCACCGGCGGGTGAGCTGTGGGCTGATTTGCTGATCAGCAGGTCACCGACCAGCTTCTCACTCTCTAACCGAAAGTTACGGACCCGACCGAGATATTTACCAAGACCATCATGGAACCAGTCGGGATGGGTGAACCTGGACTTAACACCGGTGGCTTTGGAGGATGCCAGGAGCTGCAGCTGAGACAAGGTGACCTGGTCGAAGAGCAACCTATGCCCAACCGCTTCGCCAGTGGTGGCGATGCTGACACCGAGAATGGCGTCTTCTCCGATGGATCCTGTGAGATGGATTGGGTAGCTTCTGAGTTTTTCTGTTGTCACTGGAGAAAGTCCTCCTTTTCTGTTGGAGGGGTATCAATCCCTCCCCTCCTGGTGGTGATCTTGGTGTACTTCAAGGTAGCCGTGGTTTGAGGGGGGAAGCGATCATTGACGAATGTATAAATCCCGCTGGCACCCAGACCGACTGCGAGGCCGAAAAAAGCTACATCGATGTACGGTTGAGCTGGAAGGTAGAAATCCCTGGCCTTATATAACAAGGCAAAGAAGATACCAACAGCCATGGCGACAAGCATGAGCTTGTTCCCTGTCACGCCGAACTTCTTGATGAACTCGACTACACCCAGAACGATCAAAGCCAGGGTGACAGGATTGACAAGAAAATTACTCAGGTCCATAACATACTCCTTTCGCAAGATATATTGAATTGAAAGCGCGCCTGGTCCAGCTCGATCGGGACCAAAAATCTGAGTAAAACTACATTTTCTGCAAGGTTTATTGTTCACCCCCTCCACTACTTGGATCTGGATCAGTCGAACTTGTAGGATTACCGTTTGCCTTTTTAACCTGGAAACCAGTCTTATTACCGGCCAAACGTTTGAGGATGGCTTCGATATCAGGGCGATCATCGGGGAAGTTGGCTTTCATGCTGATCACACTTTCAACCGTGATGTTTGAACCCATGTACTCGCCAATCATATCGAGAAGCCGCTTGGCCTTGGCCTCCTGAGCTGGGTTCATGGGTGGAAGAAGAATAGATTTCATTTTGGAGCCTCCATAGATTTGAGATTCAAGGGGTTGAAGCCCCTTGTTGGTTACCAGGTTGATCACCTGCGGGTTTACCAGGTCTGGCGACTTCCTGACCTGGCAGCATGACGGGTTGGATGGGATCTGCTTTGGCTTCGGCGATGATCTTGTCCAGCACTTTATCGTCGACGGTCTCACCGGCGAACTTGAGAACCATGTCGGTAGCGATACGGTGGAGGGTGGGGGACTTGCCAAGGAGTGTATTTTGCAGCATGGCGAAGCCTTCGGCGAGCTGATTGGCACCGGTGGCGAGCTGAGCATTGTCACGCAGGGTGACATCGGGGGCTTCACAAGTGAAGATAACACTATACGAAGTCTCGGTAATAGCCGGCTGAGCGCCAATCTCAACTGCCCGCAGGAAGGCCTGGTACAAAATATCCTCCAAAACCCAGACGAAATATTCCTGTCTTTTTATCAGAAACTTTTCTGGCGGGGCTTGCATGGCTTCGGCGGTGGCAACGTTGACTTCACCACCTTCACCACGCCAATGAGGCGGGAAGCCTGAACCGGCATCGATCAGCTGACGCACGGCTTTCATATCGAAGCCAGCGTCAGCACCACGCAGGTTAGGGGTGATGGTTTCCCACGTTTCGCTCTCGTCTTTGACGACGATGGACCCGCTCTCAGGAGCTGAACCATACTGAGTGGACTTACTCTCGACCTTGTTGGAGGGGACCGTCACCAGGTACAAGAAGGCTCGAGCTGCCCAATGCAAGCGCACCCGGTCTTCGAGCATGCGACTATAACGCAGTAACCAGGGGATGATCGTGGTCAGATCACTCTCACCCATAAGCGCACCGATGGGTCGGTTGACGCTGTAGTGAAGCATGACGGCGTCTGACATGCCGGCCTCCGGATGATCGGGTGATAGCCAGCGCCTGGGTTGGAACTCACCGGCAGGTGGGTTCTCCCAATACACCAGCTCGGTCTCCCAGTCGTTATCGGCGGTCTCGATCTTCTGGATTTGATCTTTGGTAACAAAGCGAATGTAAGACATGCCATCCAGCTGATTGCGAAACAAGAGTACAAACAGATCACCGGAGCGGCTCAGCTCTTCGACCATGGGCACGAGGCGAAGGTCCATGTGATTCTTGCGATGGGTCCAAAAGGCCTTGATGAAACTATCGAGAGCTGCATCCACACTGGTGAAGGAGATCCCGGTGCCAATCACGTAGTTGACGGTGGTGTTGATCACCCGCCAGGCCATGGGGTTCTTACGCCAGGCGGTGAGGGCGTCGGTGTACAGCTCCTGGATTTCTGACCAGGAGCGATCATGCTTGCGCCCGCTGATGGTCTGCCAGTGATCATCGGTGGCCAGGTTAGGGGTTACGGTAAATTGCTCAATCTTCCGGAAGGTGAACAAACGAGCTAAGAATGATGGCGCTTTCATAGTGAACTCCCGAAGACACTATGAATAATTACAGAAAAATTATTCACTTGACCACCTCCATGTAGCGATAACCATCTTTTTCGACACAGGTCCAGCCACGTGTATGCTTGATCCAGACTTCCTTACCGCCCAGCTCGTTGATCTGCACGGTCTCACCCTTGGAAAGGTGGCCAATCTGCCTGGCCAGGGCGTTAGGTAGATGCCGGATGTGGAGGTCTGGAAAGAGTGAGCGTGCCTGGGTCTTATTGTAGATTGGGGGATCGACCACCCGATAGTTACCAAACCAGACTCGAGCTGCAGCCAGATCGCCATTGAACCAGTTGGCGTCGGCCGTCTCGGTGCAGCCTGGGAAGAACCAGTAATCGCTGAACTGCCAGATGCGCCACGTGGCCCAACCAATGGGGAGCAACGGCTGATGATCACGGGTATAGTGAGCAACGATCAGGTCGAAGTTCTTAGCCCAGGCAGGCTTAGGATGGATGAAATCATTCCAATAGCCGGCCGAGGTATAGATGGCTGGCTTGATGGCGGTGAGCTGCTCAACCCGCTCGAGGAATGCCTGCAGTTTCGAAGTGATGCCTTCCACCCGTTCGGGAGTTTCAAGGTCGACAATATACCTGCCGTAGCCTTTACCGGCAGTGCGGATGAAATGCTCAGCCTGGGCGATGGGGTCGTGCGCAGGCTGGTAATAGTGGTAGGGGGCGTGCGGGATGCCGGCAGCCATGCAGCCGGCCTTGTTAAGCTCGAAGGTGGAGTCTATAAATTTGATACCATCGGTGCACTTGTAATAGACAAATGGGACCCACCGTGCAGCAACAGTCCAATCGATAAGACCTTCCCAATGACTGACGTCGACACCAAAAGTTTTCATTAGTACGTTTCTCCTAATTCTTCGAGGATATCCTTGACAGGCACGACCTGGCTTTCACCGGTGCCCCAGGTCTCTTGATCAAGAAGACTGATCAGTGCAGCTGAAAGAACACAATCATCATGGACCAGGTCACCGGTGGCAACATCACGAGTGCCATCCGGAACTGACCAGCGCATGATCTTACCCGGGCCATCCATGATCACATATTGGCAGTACTCGAGCTGGAGTGACATTTCAGGATCGAGCGGGTAATAATCTTTATAACGACCGGTCTCAATGATGGAAAGAAAAGACCAACCGAGATCTGATTTGCTAACCTGGCTGAACTCAAACGGTAGAACCTTGCTGCCAAGCTTATCGGCGAGGAAGGCGGCCAGACCAGCACCAACGCCGGTGGCGTCGATGATCAGCTTGACCGGCTGCCATAAATCAACAAGACCAAGAAACGTCCCATAGAGAGCACTATGTTTGACACCCTGCCAGGATAAACGAAGAAGAACTTTATAAATCGGTTTGGTGACCAGGTGATCGGTGGATGGGATCTCCAGCTCGAAAATGGTGAGCACAGTGCTATCCCGTTTTGGATTGGCCAGCTGCTCGAGATCCTGGATTGCGCCTTCATCCTGACCGGCTACATCGATGGTAAAAGCGTACACGTGACCAGGCACGGGCAGAATTTGTTTAGAATGGGACCCGACCATGAGCGCTCGACGTGAGAGGGGGAACATACCGCCTTCACTGTCGATCTCTTCGCTGAAATACTGCGTGCGCACCAAGGGATTATTGCGTCCCAGCTTGGCGATCTGCTCGTCGACGAACTTACGATAAGCCGGGACCTCTTCGCCAACCTGATCAGCGGTAAGAACCCAGGTGCGACGGATGCCGTCTTTCTGCTCAGCCAGGCGAGCAGCACGCAGCTCACGAGCGAGCAGGGTGCGACTGGTCCAGGCTGTACCCCAAAATACCCGGGTAGCGTTGGTAGATGCAGCCATGGGGGCGATCTCCTTATCCCATTTGGAGATTTGAACATCCTGGGCTTCGTCACATTCCAGGAGTAGGGAGGCTGTAGCGCCAACAATGTTAGCAGTGGGGGAACCAGAAAGGAAGTGGAGGCTGGCTGAACCAATCTGGAAAACGTAACCGGATTTTTTAATCCAACGGGATTTAGTGAGAATACTCATGGACAAGATATGCTCGAGACGCCAGATAGCATTCTGTGATTGGGGCAGAATGGTGGGTGAGATTTTCACCAGACTAGCGCGGGTGAGACTGAACAGAGTAAGGAGAAAAGCTTCGATTTGGGCCTGGAGCTCATTCTTACCAGACTGGCGGGGGAAGACAACCACGAAGGATAGCCCTTTTCTAGCTACGACCGATGCAGTTATCGCTCGGGCGACTGCAAGCTGGTAGGTGCGCAGATGGAGGTCACCTAGCTCGGTAAAAAGCGAGATATGGGTCAGGACGGGCAGGAGTTTTGAAAAATCGTCTTCCATTGAATACCATTGTGCAGGCTGGATGGGAGCAAGCATTAATCCTGGTCGAGACCCCACTCACGGGTAATTTGCTGGAGAGCGAGGTCGACAGCATGATCGAAGTAGCGGATGGAGGGGCAAGAGCTATTCTCGGGGCAGGTAAGACAGCGACGGGTGGAACGGGAGAGGTGGCGCAGGGCTCTGCGCAGATTGTGGGCTTTATCCAACACACTTTTGGCTTCCAGTAAGATGGGGCAGGAGGGCCTGGGACCATCAGGAAGAATGAGGCTGGGGAGGGTGGAGGATGGATCGTTGGTGGAAGGGGTCATGGGGTGTGATTATCTCCGGATCGAATAGATGAAAGATTTAGCAAAGGCAGGTGAAAGGGATTGGAACCCATTGAGAACGAAACGGAACGAAGATAGTTTCATGGGGTTGGCAAGCGGGGCAACTGGACAGTATCATCTAGAGGGGTGTCCAGCTGGTCCAGCTTAAGAACGCTGGTGAGATGTACGAGAGCCATATGAAGGTCGGAGTCATTGGAATTCCCTGAGGATTGGAGAAACTGGCTGGTTTTAACCAGACGAGTGATAGTGATGGAAGCCAGGCAGAGGATACGCAGGATATTGGCGACCTGGGAAATATCAGCAGATGGATTATCGAGCTCGATCAGACGACGGGCATACAGACGGATGATGGCGATCTCTTCCATCAGGCCGTTGTAATCGGTGGATTCGACACCCGCCAGGTCGGTTTGGGAAAAGCGGCGAGTGTAGAAGCCGTGTTTAAGGGCGTTGATATTGCCGGGCTGACCGCCGCGGTGACGTTTGGGTGAGGGGGTAAGATCTGACATAGAAAGACCTCGGATTGAATTCATGGTCTGATGAGGCTGCGGACAAGCTCGATCAGTGATAGCATCCCGCCGCCGACTGCCAGGCTGACCAGCAGCTTGAACTGGGTGGCACTCTCGGTGAGCTCACGCAGGCGTTTTTCGAAGTCTGCGGCTTGCGCTTCCAGGGTTTTCAAGCGCAGGGTGCTCATCTCGGTAATGTGCTCTTGGTCCGCCCGGGTGGAGGTTAGTTCTGCCTTGATCAGGTCCAGCGTATGCCCGAGCTGCTCAGCGATCAGCTTGTTCTGGGCTTCTTCCGCGTCGCGTGTCATTCCTGATCCAATCCCCATTCCTGCCTGAGCTCGCGGAGAGTGGTACCCAAAGCCTGAGCAAAATTACGCATGCGGTGGCATTCGTTCTTTTCAGGGCAGGTGAAGCAACGCTGGGTGGTGCAGCGCAGCTTACGGATTGCCCGGTGCAGGTCCTGGGCTTTATCCAGCACGCCCCTGGCTTCCAGGAGGATGGGGCAGGCGGGATCAGGTATTCCTAGAGGAGTGGGTCGTGAGCCGGATTGGAAGGGTTTAATTGGATTCTTCATTTTTTATTCCTTAGATCTGCATTGAGTTGCTGGATGGCGACGGAGATTTCATCCGCCATTTGCGATCGACCTTCGTTCAGACTTTTCTGAACACGGAGCAGTGTGGAAAGCCTGCCCATAGCTGCCCCAAGTGAATCCAGCACGCGGATGGTTTCGCGCAGGTCATGAATACCATCCGCCAGCTGCATCGTGCGCCGGATCATCACCCTGAGCAAGGTGATCTCGTGCTCCAGGCTGCTTATCTCGTCTTCATTCAAGTCGATGGTTTCGCTTGTCTGGAACAGAGGCGAGTAAATGCCATTCTTCGAAGCATTCAGGTTGCCTTTGGGGAGGCGGCGGGGGTTAGGCATAGGAGAAGCAATTAGCTGTTAGCAGTTGGCTTAAGAAAGAAACCGCAGATGAACGCGGATGGACGCCGATGGAATAGAAATAAATAAGCCACAGATAGTGCGCAAAGAAAGCGCCCTCCAACACAGATGAACACTGATAAATATATGAAACGTTAGAAAGTCTGAACGTGGTAATGTTGAAAGGTGTAAAAATGTGAACGTGGTTTAGCATAAGAGTGTGAACCCCTGGCATGGGTGGGTTACGATGTTGCAGTGCCTTGTTCCCTGGCAAGGGAGAGCGCCGGTGATTACCAGACAGCTGCGGAGCTGTCCAATGGCGTTAAATAAAAGTGGCACAGGTGAGCGGAGTTCTTTCTCCGCATTGCCCGTGCCAGGGGTTCTGCTAACATTATAGCACAAATGTTCTAATCCACAAGGGGTTTATCGAAAACTCGCAAAACTTTAAGATTTCTCATAATTGGGAGGAGAGAGGAATATGCAAACCTTCTGGTCTTTGACCAATATATTAAGATTTCTCATAATAGAGCAGCTGCAAGCAACCAGCTATCCGTTAAAAGATCGAGCCAGTGATTGGGCGAGTGAAGACGATCCTATTGAACAATGGTTAGCTAGACGAACAATATGATTCTCGATTTGATAAATATTAGTAGAAGAGGAATTAATGTATACTAGTAATGATGTCCCGCTATTATTAGAATCAGGATAAGAGAAAATCAAAAGCTTGGTTATGATAACCGCTCTTATAAATAAAATTTATATCGAATCTGTTAAACCACCTCAATTGACACGATATACTGCAAATATTCAGTAGAATCATTAGTTAGGCGGCCTTAATCTCAACTCAAGGCAAATGGAAAGACGCAAATTGTATAATCTCATATGACTATCAAACATTCCCGGACAGCAAATAAATCGAAGTGAAGAAGTTTATCCGAGTACTTTTGATTGCTTGTGGTACGCTCTGTGTGGCGTTAGGTGTTCTGGGTATATTCGTGCCCGTACTGCCCACCACCCCCTTCTTGCTGTTGGCCGCAATTTGCTATGCGCGGAGCTCAGAACGGTTCTATCATTGGCTCCTGAACAATCGATGGTTCGGAGAATACATCAAGAACTATCGAGAAGGCCGAGGCATTCCGCTTCGGGTAAAGATCCTTACGCTTATAGCGTTGTGGCTCACGATTGGCTTCACCACACTGCTTGTCATATCAGTCTGGTGGGTCCAACTTATCTTGTTGGGGGTTGCGGTGGGGGTTACCATTCATTTGGTCAGGATAAAGACGTTCAAACGCGACGCAAACGCCACGCTGGTTAAGGGCGCCATCTCATCTGAAAAGCCAAGGAAAGACCAAGGATAGCCTCTCAGGGTCAACGCTGGAGATAACTGATGCAGGAGAGACTTTAGCTTTATCATCAATTTGTGGGCATATGACTCCCTAACACTGCACTGCAGCCGATTTGCTTCGCTGCGCTCCGGAAGCGGTTGAGTGCGCCGTTAGTTAAAACAAAAATGTTCCTCAATAGGAATTTCTCCTCAAACCGCTAGGTTGCAAGTTCGAAATTGACATGATAGACAGCAAATTCGCAGTAGAATCAATACTAGGCGCGTTGTTCTACAAGATCCTCAGATTACCAATAGAAGAGCATTAGAGAATTACCACTTCATGAACCTTGACAAGAATATGCATCCCGCTATGCTTGAGGAATTCCCACATTTGACCAGCAGGCTCGGTTTGATCAAATTCTGCTCAGATCAGTTGAGGAATTTTGAAGTATATATTTGCTTGCACGAGTTCGAGAGTTATGTATATGGGGTTGTATCCCAGTACAGTAGGATTATTGAGAATATGCCGGTACACACTCCTAACACCGAATCATCATATTCATCGATGCAATTAGGATTGGACATTTATTTCTACACACTTGTGTGGGACAAACTAGGGAAAGTTTTCGCAAAGCTAAAGGAGCAGATTAACACTCTTTCGAGGTTTCCTAATGCATTGCCAAGCGGATTCATGAAAGATTACAAGCTACTAAAAACAAGAATGGAGCACTTATTTTCAGAATTCCACATAACTGCCAGAAATGAATACGAGCATCCTTCATTTCAGCCGTCGAGAGTTGGGAAAATTGTGCTATTTCGTGTGCTGTTCCCGGATGGTCAAGGTAACATAAAAGCACATATCGGAAAGGAAGAGTACGCAATCGTGTGGAAAGAGCACGTAGATAGATTGAATTCCCTATGGGTAGAGCTGATCGATGTCTTCGTGAAGCATTTTACTGAAAAGACATCTTCTTCTGACCTGTTCCTCTTGAAAAAGCAAATTGAAGATGACATTAATGTAATCATCGGAGAATACAAACGGCTTCGAGAAGAAGGCAAAGATAAGGAAGCCAATCGGATTCTTCACCAGATATTGAAGTCTGAAATGTATCTATCAAGAGAAGGAATTCCATTACGACAAGATGTTAGGGACAAGTTCTACTCAATCTTTGTTCAAAGAGATCATTCTTCGTGGTTATCAAAATAAGCCTAACACCAGCTCCGCCGCTGAAGGGATGCGCCGCGCTAGAAAAAGCGCGAAAATGATTGTGGCATCTCCCCTGCCCCGCCGCTGCTGCTGAGCCCATCCGTTATGCTACGATATCGAAATCACCCCTCAATAGGAATTGAATCATAAACCGCTTACATCCGGTAATTGATATTCAGAAATACCTTTTAAAATGAATCTGTTAAACTACCTCAATTGGCACGATAAATTGCAAATATGCCGTAGGATCAATAGTTAACCCGAGGTTTAAAAAATGACCACAGAAGAACTAATAAAACTCTTATGGACAATACTTGGATCTGTTGGTGGGACTAGTGTAATCATAATTGGACTCTCATCATGGCTTGGAAAAATTTGGGCAGAAAGAATATATCAAAATACACAGTTGCGACAACAAAAAGAAATCGAGGAGTTAAAACATAAATACAGTACTGAATTGGAACATCTCCGAAGTGAAATTACTGCACGTCGAGACCTTCTTAACGTTATTTTAAATTCTCTTTCTTCGGGATATTCACTCTCTCAAGCGCGAACGCTACAAGCTGTTGAAGCCATTTGGGCAGGCATTCTCAACATTAGGGAATTTTCATCAATACTACTTTTCCCTCACACGGTAATTTACCCGGCAGAGTTTGAGAAATTACCCTTTAGTAAGATTGATGAAATGTTACCCCAGGTGTCAATAGCTCAGTATGCTGAAAAAATCCACAATGTTTCAAAAGATGTGGAAAACCACAGACCTTTCGTAGGTGAAAAACTTTGGAAGCTTTTTAGTATAAACAACGTATTTATTGGACGTTTGGCTACAAAAACGATTATTTGTCGGGAAAAAGGTCATTTCTATCCGTGGGATAAAGATGTCGATGGCAAACTGGATACCCATCTTTTCGAATCATTACAAAGTGTGTTTAAGGAAGATGAATTTAAACAGATCTTAAATTCAGAACCATTAGAAATTATCCAAAGAATTACGTGGTCAATTGAGAAACAAATATTGGATGAAATGAATGAACTTTGTATCGGTAGGAAATATGTCAGCCTTAGTATTGATGAAAAGCAAAGAATTGAAAATTTATTAGGTTCGTTATATAATAAGAATATAGATGTAGACTAACCCTATATTTGCATTATTGATATAAAAAATGTATCTCTATAGGTATTTACCCTCTAACCGCTAGGTTCCAGGTTCTAGTCCTGGGGCACGGGGCTTTTATATAAAATAAATCTGGCAAAAAAGGGGGATGGGTTTTAGGTTGAGTGGTCTTTCACCAAGCAATTCGCAATGACATACCCTTAGGTTCGGACGAAAGTTCGGACATTTCCATAGATCAGATAAGCAAAAGCATCAGTTGCTTCTTTAGCAACCAGAGTAATTTCACTTCTTGGTATACGCAACTTTTG
>Ga0315291_10005800_pt1 | contig 15421 bp, 10 predicted proteins | sample YL17G12_20_MG_FD_203070 | JGI IMG/M metagenome (GOLD analysis project Ga0315291, IMG submission 203070) | Sediment microbial communities from Yellowstone Lake, YNP, Wyoming, USA - YL17G12_20 | ecosystem: Environmental > Aquatic > Freshwater > Lake > Sediment | place: USA: Wyoming | collected...
CATATTGACATCCAGCAGGATCAGGTCCGGAGGGTCATTCTTCGCGGCGGCCAGCGCGAGACTTCCCTTGGCGAACGGACGAACGTTATAGCCGTGTTTTCTCAGCATCCCCTCCAGCAGCCGGAGATTGGTGGGCATGTCGTCCACCACCAGGATGCTGGGTCCTGTCTTCGCGTCCGCCATCGTCTCGCCTTTCCCGTCAGCGGGCTTGCGCGCTCTGGAGGAGCGTGATGAGAGTTTCGTAATCATAGGCCGCAGCCAGGTTCCGCAGAGCCTCCGCGGTCTGCGGGCTGTAGTTCTGAACGTCGTCCATGAGCACCCTCAACCGGTCAATGTGCCCCTTCACGGCGGCATCGCGCATCTGGCTCACCAGGTCTCCGGGCAGGATCGCCAATGCCTCCGGCCGCAGCGCCTGACTCCCCGAGGATGCGGCAACTTGCGGCGAAGGAGAGTCCTCCACGCCATACATGTAAGCGACGCCGAGATACGCCTGGATCTTCTCGTATAGTTCCTGGTGATTGAAGGGCTTGCGGATGAAATCGTCCGCGCCCGCGGCGAAAATGGCGTCTCTGTCCTCGACGAAGGCGCTGGCCGTTACGGCGATAACCGGTGTCCGCATCCCTTCCGGCGTGGACTTCAGCCGGCGGGTGGCCTCGTAGCCGTCCATAACGGGCATTGCCATGTCCATGAGCACCAGGTTGGGGCGCCATTCCTCATAAGCCTTCAGGGCCTGCTCGCCGTCCACCGCCTCGCGCACAACGAAGCCGGCACGGCTCAGAAGTTTCGACAGCAGCCGGCGGTTGCTGTCGGTGTCGTCCGCGACCAGGATACGGACCTCTTCCTGGCCCGCTCTCAGGCCAAGCACCCGGCCCTGCTCGCCCTTCTTCGGAATATCCTCGGTCTTCCCCTCCTCGATGGGGACGTCGAAGCGAAAAACGCTGCCCACGTTGGGCTCGCTGGTGACGGTTATGTTGCCCCCCATCATGCGCACGAACTCCTTGCTGATGGCCAGACCCAGACCGCTGCCGCCCTGGAACCTCTTGCCGGCCGCCGCCTGCTCGAAGTAGTTGAAGATGCGGCCGATATCTTCGCCGGATACGCCCGCCCCGGTGTCCTCCACCTCCACTTCGAGCCGCCTGGCCCGCGGCTGCGCTTCGGACACATAAATCCGGACCGTGATGCTGCCCTCCTCGGTGAACTTCACGGCATTGTCGAGGAGATTGACGAACACCTGCCTGAGTTTGCCCTCGTCCGTGACCAGGCAGCGCGGCGCCTCCGGGCTTGCGTCCATGACGAAGACAACCCCCTTGGCCCCGGCCCGGTCGCGAAACATCATTTCCAAGTCCTTCAGCAGGGCATGCAGATCAAAACAACTCGGGTTGAACGAGGCGCGGCCGGCCTCGATCCTGGACATCTCGAGCACGTCATTGATGAGTGTCAGCAAGTGTTCCCCGCTCTTGGCGATGGCGCGCAGATATTCCTTCTGTTCAGGCGTCAGCGCCGGATCGCGCAGCAGGAGCTGCGTGAACCCCAGGATGGCGTTCATCGGGGTCCGAATCTCGTGGGAGATACTTGCAAGAAAGGCGCTTTTGGCCTGGTTGGCCGCCTCCGCTTCCTCCCTGGCCTTCTCCGCCTGCGCCAGCGTGGCGTTCTCCAGCGAGATGGCGGCGTAGGTGGCGATGATGTTCAGGAGGATCAGATTCTCGCGACTGTCCTCAAAAGGCTCCACTCTCCTGTCCAGGTACACGGCTCCCAGTATCTTTGCCTTCCGGATCAGCGGGCTGCAAAGCGCCCCCCGGATCGAGTGCAGAAGCACGCTGCTGGCCTTTTGGAACCGCTCGTCTTCCACGATATCGGGCACCATCAGGGACATTTGCCTGGTGACCGCATAGTAGACGATGGATTTGCTGACGGGCATTTCCGCCAGGTCTGGCTTTGCCAGTCTGCGCACCAGTGTGCCGCCGGGTTCCTGGCTCAGGAAGATCACGCCCCGGTCGGGCTTGAAAACGTCAAACAGCACCTCCATCAAGGCGCCCAGGAGATCCTCCTCACTTGTTGCCGACTGCAGGCTGTCCGCCACCTGGGACAGAACGTCCAGGCGCCAGCCGGACAGGTTGGCGTTTTCCGGGCTCGGCGCGTTGGAAACCCTGATCGCGGCCGAGTCCAGGTACATCGCCATCTCATCATCCGCCACCGCTTGCGCAGAACCGTTTTCCGCGAATTCCGGAACGGTGTCCTCTGTCAACCGCGCGGACTCCCTTGCCTTGAAGAGGAACTCCGTGCGGCCAAAGCGGAGCCGGTCGGAGTCTTTCAGCGCTTGCTCCCCGGCAATCAATGCGCCATTGACGAAGGTTCCATGTGTGCTTTTCAGATCCTCGACCCCGTAGAGCTCTCCCCGGCGCTTGATACGCGCGTGGAACCGGGAAACCGTATTATCGTTCAGCACCAGGTCGTTGGTGGGATTCCTTCCGACCGTGGTTACTTCCTTGCCCAGATCGAACACCGATCCCGTCTCAGGACCTGATCGCGCCAGTAATCGAGCCATCTCTCATTCCTCCACAACGAAATCACTTCTCCAACAATCCCACAAATCGTGGGCCCGTTCAATCCCAAAAAACACCCCGAGAGGCCTCTACCCGGAAACCCTCCCTTCCCCCGATAGTCCTGCGAAATGACATACTCCCTCACCATTCCGTCCGTGTTCGTCCGTGCTTGTCCGTGTCCGTCCATCCCTCGCTCTGATGGAACCGGCCAAAGAACCCATGTCGCAAGATTGTCCCTTCGCCTAACTGTGCCTTTACGCATTGACTCCAAAGCGGAAGAGGACTATAAGATCAGGGAATGCAGGCGAGATCAACGAAGGGAAAAGACAAGGTGATTATGGAAGCGGGGTTTGCCGCGCGGAGATATGGGAGGGTGACGCTGGAGAGAGATTCCGCGGACACGAAAGCAGGAGAGAACCCCAGCGTTTCTTACGCAGTGAACCCATACACGTGCCGGGTGAGCGAGGGGTCCGTCCCCTCGGAGTGACGGGCGCCTTCTCAAATCCGGAGGGCGTCGCGGCGTAAGCGCATTCGCGGCAAGTCTTTGTGGGCATCGGGAGACCTTATGACAAAGCACATCCTGGTTGTGGACGACGAAGAGGATATCCTCAATCTGGTCAAGTACAACTTAGCGAAAGACGGGTTCCGGGCCACTTGTGTTTCCACCGGCGAGGAGGCGATCCGCGCGGCAAAGGCGAAGCTGCCCGACCTCGTGGTGCTGGACCTGATGTTGCCTGGAGCGGATGGCTTCACGGTTGCCCGGGCGCTCAAGGGCGACGTCAAGACCGCCCATATACCCATCATCTTCCTGTCTGCGCGGGGCGAGGAGGCGGACGTCGTGGCCGGTCTGGAGCTGGGCGCGGAAGACTACGTCACCAAGCCTTTCAGTCCCCGGGTGCTCGTTGCCAAGGTGCGGACCGTCTTGCGCCGCAACGTCGAGAGTCTTCCCGCCGAGGAGGCGCTTATCCGGATCCATGATCTGACCATTACTCCGGGCCGCCATGAAGTCCTGGCGCGAGGAAAGCCCGTGGAACTCACGAATACGGAGTTCCGGCTGCTGCATTTCCTGGCGAGAAGACCGGGGTGGGTTTTCACTCGCAATCAGATCATCAACGCGGTACGCGGAGAGGACTGCCCGGTGACCGACCGGTCCGTGGATGTTCACGTCGTTGGATTGCGCAAGAAACTTGGGGAATGCGGGAAGTACATCGAAACCATACGCGGCGTGGGGTACAGGTTCGAGGAGTAGGAGTTTGTCATGATTAAGAGGAACCTTGTGTGGCAGCTCTACGCGGCCTTTCTGGCGATCACCGCGATTTCGCTGTTGGCGGCAGGCTGGTATTCCTCGGAATTCACCAGGCGGTTCTATCTGCAACGCACGGTGGAGGATCTGGAGTGCCGGGCGCGGCTGGTGCAGGATGACGTGCGCAGTTTCCTGAGCGCGGGCCGCTTGGAAGCCGTGGACCTTCTGTGCAAGAAGCAGGGGAAGCGTACGGGGACGCGCTTCACCGTCATGCTGCCTTCGGGGAAGGTGATAGGCGACGCGGAAGCGGACGTGGCGGGCATGTTAAACCACGCGAAGCGTCCCGAAATGGCTCAAGCCATGGAGGGCCGGGTGGGACATGACGAGCGGCGGAGTTCGACGCTTCAACAGAGCATGATGTATGTGGCTGTTCCCATCGTGGAAGAGGGCAAGACGGTGGCGGTGGTCCGGACGGCGTTCTCCATCACCCACATCGAGGAATTGCTCAGGACCGTCTATGTCCACATCGCACTGGGTGGATTGACCATAGCGGTTCTGGGGGCGGTCATCAGTTTCGTTGTTTACCGAAAGATCGTCCGTCCGCTGGAGGACATTCGGCATGGAGTGGAGCGCTTCGCGAGGGGGGAGTTCAGCGAGAAGATTCCCGTCTCCGATTCCGAGGAGGTGGGCGCGCTGGCGAGGGCGATGAACGAAATGGCCGAGCAGCTCGATGATAGGATCAAGACGATCATCCGGCAGCGCAACGAGCAGGAAGCCGCGCTCTCCAGCATGGTAGAGGGCGTTATTGCGGTGGACACGAGTGAGCGGTTGATTACCGTTAACCAGGCGGCCGCGCGGATTCTCGGCGTTGCGCAGGAGTCCGCGCGGGGAAGGACCATCCGGGAAATCGCGCGGAACGTTGATCTTCAGAGGTTCGTGAGTGAGGCGCTCTCGGTGGACAGTCCGCGGGAGGGGAACGTTGTGCTCCGTGAAGAGGGCGGGGAGCGTTTTCTACAGGTCCATGGAGCGGCCCTGCGGGATGCGCGGGGTGATCGGATCGGAGCGGTGATTGTGCTCAACGACGTCACGCGGCTGCGGCGCCTGGAAAACCTGCGCCGGGAATTCGTGGCGAACGTCTCGCACGAGTTGAAAACGCCCATCACCTCCATCAAGGGTTACCTGGAAACCCTCCTGGAGGGCGCGCTGGACAACCGGGAGGAGACCGAGCGCTTCCTGGGTGTGGTGGTCAAGCACGCGGACCGTCTGAACACCATCATCGAAGACTTGCTTCTTCTTTCGCGCATCGAGCAGGACGCGGAAAGCGCGATGCTCGAGAAGCAGGAAGCGCATTTGCCGGACCTCTTGCGCGAGGCGGTCGAGGACTGCGCCGTGAAGGCCGCGGAGAAGAGCATAGCCATTGAGATCAACTGCCCCGATGACCTGACGGCCCAGGTGAACGTGCCGTTGTGCGCGCAGGCAGTGGTCAATCTGATTGATAACGCCATCAAGTACAGCGAATCCGGCGCCACGGTGCGCGTCGAGGCAATCCGCAAGGGGGGCGAGGCGCTCATCTCGGTCCACGATGACGGCTGCGGCATTCCCGCGGAGCATCTGCCGAGGCTCGGAGAGCGCTTCTACCGCGTGGACAAGGCCCGCAGCCGCAAGCAGGGCGGCACGGGATTGGGACTCGCCATCGTCAAACACATCGTGGAGGCGCACGGGGGCGCTTTCTCCGTGGAAAGCACGGTGGGCCGGGGCAGCTCCTTCCACATACGGCTGCCCCTTGGCGCCGCCTCATCCAGAATTCTTCTTTGCCTTCCAAACTAGTGGCGCTTCGATTTCCTATTGATGGATATCGGGCTCCAGGCGGCCACAAGACGGGCTGAAGCCCGCACTACGAACTCCTCGCGCATTCTGACCGATTTCTCGCTTGCTCCTAACATGGTCCTAACATCTGTGTGCTGTGATAGGGGCAGCGAGAGGAGGACCATGACATGAGAACACGAACGATGTTTGCGGCGGTTGTGGGGACGGCGCTCTGTCTGTGCGGCGCCGGCGCGCAAGAGGGCAAGAACAAGGAAAGTAAGATTACGGTGGACGGCTCGACCACGGTCGGCCCCATTGCCAAGGCTTTTGCCGAATACTACATGGAGAGGAATTCGGACGTGAAAATCACGGTCGCCGAGTCCGGCTCCGGCAACGGGGCCAAGAGCCTTATCAACGGCGTGTGCGACGTGGCCGATATGTCGCGCTTCATGAAGCCAGAGGAGTTCAAGGCCGCCGTCGAGAAGGGCGTGACCCCCGTGGCGCACGCGGTCGCGATGGACGGCATCGCGGTCATCGTCCATCCCGCCAATCCCGTGAAGGCGCTCACCAAGGCGCAGGTGGCGGGTATCTACACCGGGAAAATCACCAACTGGAAGGAAGTCGGCGGACCCAACGCCAAGATCGTGGCCATCAGCCGCGACACCAACAGCGGCACCTACGAGGCGTTTGAGGAGTTGGCCCTGAATAAGCAGAAAATGACCCAGGGCGTGGAGTATGCCGGCTCGAACGGCGCGATCCGCCAGCGTGTGCAAAGCACGCAGGGCGCTGTCGGCTTTGTCGGGCTGGGCTTTGTGGATAAGACGGTCAAGGCCCTGGTCGTGGACGGCGTCGAGCCCAGCCGGGACACCGTAGTCTCCGGCAAGTACCCCATCTCCCGGCCGCTCTTCATGTTCACGAATGGCTACCCGGCTCTCGGTTCGCACCTGCACGCCTTCACGACGCTGCACCTGAGCAAGAAAGGACAGGAGATTATCGAGGGCATAGGTTTCGTGCCGGTGACCGAATACTGAGAGCGCCTAGAGCAATTTAGGCGTTTACGTATCAACACCAGGACGGTTTTGCGGGAGACGCGCGAACTCATGTGTGGACAAGAAACAACGCCGAAGGCGTTCCAGAATAAAGCCCAGGGTCAGCGAAGCGCCACCCTGGGAAAAAGACGCGACCCAACAAGAATCAACCCTGTAAGGGTTGCATAACATTTGCCGCGGAATTCTGGAACCCCTACAGGGTTCGCACGGGAAAAGCGTGTCTCCTTTCCCAGGGTGGCGCTTCGCTGACCCTGGGCCATGATCTGGAACCACGTTGCGGTTCAGAGAGATTTCCATGTTTCCGGCAAAGCGGGTTTCAATGATGCGAAATAGCGCGGAAATCAGAAATCCTTCCGCCCCTGCCCGGCGACAACCCAACCTGTTGCTGGGCCGGGGCGCGGGCATCAAAAGACGGCTTGTCTCATGGACGGGGCAAGCCTTCCTGCTCACCGTGACCGTGTGCTCGTCGTTTGCCGTGCTGTTCATCTTCTACTTCATTCTCAAGGACGCCATCCCATTCTTCAAACTCCGAAGTTTCACGGAGTTTCTCACCAGCCCCAAATGGTTCCCGTCGCGGGAGCCTGCGGAGTTCGGCGCGCTGGCCATTTTCGCGGGCAGCGCCCTGGTCACGCTCGGAGCGGCGGTGTTTACCGTGCCGATGGGGGTGGCCGCGGCGGTTTGCCTGAGCGACGTGCTCCCCTTCCGTCTCCGCCAGGCCATCAAGCCGGTTATCGAGACGTTGGCGGCGATCCCGTCGGTTGCTTATGGGTTCTTCGCCCTGGTGGTGTTGGCCCCGCTCCTGCAAGACCACGGCGGACAGTTGCTGTCCGTGGCCGTCTGGTTAATGGGGGCGCCGATGGGCGCCTTGGCGGTCATCATCGTTGCGGACGTGGCGGCGGGCCGCGTCTCCGGCGCGATTCCGAAGGCATATTTCCCCGTGCGCTGGGGAACGATGGCGGCTCTGAGCGTTGGATCTTTTGTGTGCCTTTGGTGGTTATCGGCGAAGCTGGGCCGATTGGAGATCGCCAGCGGCGCCAACGCGCTCAACGTTTCTATCATCCTGGGCATCATGGCGCTGCCCACGGTCGTGAGCGTGTCGGAAGACGCGCTCCAAGCGGTGGGACGCGAGCTGCGCGAGGCCAGCTACGCATTGGGAGCGACGCGGGCCGAGACTGTCGTCCGCGTCGTCATCCCCGCCGCCTCGTCCGGGATTCTCGCCGCCGTCATCCTGGGCGTGATGCGCGCGATGGGCGAAACGATGGTGGTGTGGATGGCCTCGGGCAACTCCGCGAAGATACCATCCCCCTGGTACAATTTTCTTGAACCGGTGCGAACTCTGACCGCCGCCATCGCCGGAGACATGGGCGAGGCGGATCACGTGACCGGCTCGGCGCGCTACCACGTTCTTTTCGCGATGGCCGCGTGTTTGCTGGCGATATGCTTCGCCGCCAACCTGGCAAGCGAGTGGGCGATGCGCCGGGCGCGCAGGAAATTGGCGGGAGGATGACCCAATGCGTTTGACTTCCCGCAAAATCCTGGACCGCTCCTTTTCAGGACTAGGCTTTTTTTCCATTGCCCTGATGGCCGCGTCCCTGGTGATTATCCTTGCGCCGATCTTCGCGCGCGGGCTGCAAGCGTTTCTTTTCAGAGCGACGGTCGAGCACCGGCGGATGACGCTCGATCTCTTTGAGCGTGGTGACCGGGCAAAAATCCGGTCGGAAGCGGCGCTGGCCATGCAGGCGCGCGGACCCGTTTACGAAATGCTGGATTCCTTCAAGAAGGATTTGAAAATCAAACCGGCATCCGAATGGCCGAAGTACAAGGAACCTCTCCAGGAGTTGGAAGACGCGCTACGCGATCTTCTGGGACCGCGCCCCGGCGAGAAGCAACCCGTTCTGCCCCGCCGGCAATACGGACAGACCCGCTGGGACCGCGCGCAAATCAAGATTCAGGACGTCTTGTACCGCGAGAGTTATGACTACTCCGATCCCACCCAGATGGGCCGGAAGATCCGGACGCCGCGCGCCCAGGATTTCAAGGGCACGTCTCTGGAACCCCTGTTCCCTTATATCGAAAAACAGGCCGAGGACATGCTTCGGCCCCGCCTCACTTTTTACTGGCGGTTCCTGACCGATGTATCCAAGGACTCGCATTTCTTTGGCGGGATCTGGCCGGAATTGCTTGGAACGATCTACCTTGCCCTGGGCGCCATGCTCTTTGCCGTTCCTCTGGGGCTCGTCTCCGCCATCTACATGACGGAGTATGCGCGGCAGAACCGACTCAACAGTCTTCTGCGCGCCCTTATCGGCGCCCTCGCGGGGGTGCCGAGCATTGTCTTCGGCCTCTTCGGCCTTGCCTTCTTCATCAACACCATTCACGTCTCAAACTCCAAGAGCGTCCTGGCCGGAGCGCTTACACTCGCGCTGGTGATCCTGCCAACGGTGATCCGCGCCTCCGAGGAGGCCATCCGTTCGGTCCCCCACACTTACAAGGAGGCGGCGCTGAGCCTGGGCGCGAGCAAGTGGCGCACCATCGTTACCGTTCTCCTTCCAGCGGCGCTGCCGGGCATCCTCACGGGAATTGTGATCAGCATGGGCCGGGCCGCCGGGGAAACCGCGCCAATCATTTTCACGGCCGCGGTCAGCGTGGGCGATCCCCTCAAACTCTGGGAAACCCTTTCACAGCCCACTCCCGCCCTGTCGTGGAACGTGTACAACCTTTCCACGGAGCACCAGAAGCTCGATGAGCTGCGGCACGTCCAATATGGCATGGTGCTCACGTTGGTGCTGGTGGTTTTGTTTCTGAACTTCGCGGCGGTTGTGATGAGAGCGCGGACGTCGAAAAAACTGAAAGGATAAAGGGCGTTATGGGAAGCCTGATGACCATGGTCCAAGGCGCGGTGCAAAAACGGCCGCAAGCGCCCGTCCAGGAATTCCGGCCTCACCTTTCGGCGCGGGACTTCTCGGTGTTTTACGGCGCGGCGGAGGCCGTGAAGCGGGTGACGCTGGACGTGCCCGCGGGACAGATCACGGCGATCATTGGCCCCTCGGGTTGCGGGAAAAGCACCTTTCTGCGCGCCATCAACCGGATGAACGATCTCATCCCTTCCTGCACCGCATCCGGGGAACTTATCTTTGATGGCCATAATGTCTACAGCCCGAACGTGGACGTGATCGCGCTGCGCCAGCGGGTGGGAATGGTTTTTCAGAAGCCTAATCCCTTCCCGAAAACGGTTTTCGACAATGTGGCTTATGGCCCGCGCCTCCAGGGAATCCGCGACCGCTACGGACTGGCGGAGATCGTGGAGCGCAGTTTGGTTCGGTCCGCGCTTTGGGAAGAGGTGAAGGACCGTCTGCGCCAGAACGCGCTTGGACTCTCGGGAGGCCAGCAGCAGCGCCTCTGCATCGCGCGGGCGCTGGCGGTGAACCCGGAAATCCTGCTGATGGACGAGCCGACCTCGGCCCTCGACCCACGCTCGACCGCGCGCATCGAGGACCTGATGGGCGAACTGAGGGGCGCATACACGATTGTTATCGTCACGCACAACATGCAGCAAGCGGCCCGGGTTTCGGACTACACCGCTTTCCTGTATGAGGGAATCTTAGTGGAGTTTGGACTGGCTCAGCGGCTGTTCACGAAGCCGGACGACAAGCGAACCGAGGATTACATCACCGGCCGGTTCGGATGAGATCAAAGGAGGACGGGAGCATGTCCAGACATCTTGAAACGGAGATCGAGAAACTCAAGAAGAGCATCTTGTCTCTGGTCGCCGTGGTGGAAAACAGTGTCCAAAAGGCGGTAAAATCGCTAGAGGAACGGGATCCGGATCTTGCGCGGGAGGTCATTGAAGGGGACGCGGAGATAGATCAGGCCGAGGTGGACATAGAAGAGGAATGCCTCAAAATCCTGGCGCTGCACCAGCCCGTGGCCGTGGACCTGCGTTTCATCATCGCGGTTCTTCACATCAACAACGATATCGAGCGGGTCGGGGATCTTGGCGTGAACATGGCCGAACGCTCATTGTTTCTGTGCACCCAGGAGCCGATACCGATTCCCTTCGACCTGGCCGGGATGCACCGGAAAGCGCTGGCCATGTTGGGACACAGCCTGGACGCCCTGATGAGAATGGACGCGAACCTGGCCCATCAGGTGCGCGCCTCGGATGACGAAGTGGACGAGATGAACCGTGAGATGTACGCCAAGGTGAGCGAGTCCGCGCGCCGCAACCCCGAACACGTCGAGATTCTCCTCAGCTACCTCTCGGCCAGCCGGCATCTCGAACGCATTGCCGACCACGCGACCAACATCGCTGAGGAGGTCATTTACCTGATTCAGGGAGAGATCGTGCGGCACAAACCGGCATTGCCGGAGGGATTGGAAGCGTCGCCGCACGAAACCGTGCGGCCGCCACAGTCCAAGCGCTAGTAAGTTGCCGCGTTTCAGTCCGGCAATGGATTTCTGTTTCCTATCCCGGCGGCTTGTGTAGAATTATTCCGTTTTGGCTCAGGCAGTGCCTTGTGTTGAGTTCCCAGGCGCGCCAAACTCATGGAAAAGGAGGATCGAAACATGACTAGGAGCATTGCAGTGCTGTTCGCCGTTTTCGCGCTTGTCTGCGGCACGGCGCCGGCCCAAACGAAGACGACGGCCAACAAGGGCAACCCCGCCGGCACAAAGCCCCCGGCGCAAATCAAGGACGACCCCAACGACCCAAAGAACCTGGAGCAGAACGTGATAAAAGTCCTGCGCACCAGCAACAAGGCGCAGATCAACCGCTACGTCCCCAAGGTTTACGAATTCAAGAACGTCAACCCCGGAGCGTTTGCCTACCGCCTCTGCCACGGCTTCGTCACGGTGGAGGACGGAATCATCTCCTGCTTTGCCGCCCCGGACCGAAAGAGCGGCATGGTGCTGGTTGTCGTTCCCGAGTACCAGATTCCCAAGGCCGATGAGCTCATGAGCGCTCTGGACCGTGAGAAACTCACCGCCTCCAGCGGCAGCGAATACCAGTATGTGCCCCTCAAGAACCGCAGCGTGTTGGATTCAGGCTTCATCAATGGATTGATGATGAACGGCACCAACGACGTCTCTCCGCTGGCGGACGTCGAAACCAATTCGCTCTTCTTCGGGGGGGCCCCTTCGGGTGTTCAGAAGGTCATGGAAGCCTTGGCGAAGTATGACACCCCCACTCCTCAGGTCTCGGTTTCGGCGAAGGTTTACGAGGTGAACGTCACAAACGACGGCCAGCTCGGATTGGACTTCCAGTCCTGGAAGAACGGTCCGGGGCGCGCGCTTGCCTCTGCGGGAGTCTTTGGAGAATACGAGCGTGTCAAGGGTTCTCCCACCCAGTTCGACTCCGGCGCGGGGACTGCGGGGCTGCCCCAACGCTCCATGAACGCCTATGGCTACGGCGCGGCTTTCTACTACGACGTTCCATCCGCTTTCTTCGATTTCCTCGCCGTCAAGGGAAAGGCCCGTGTGATGACCGACACCAGTGTGTCGGTCCTGAACGCTGAAACAGCGGTTTTCAAATCGGTGGATCGCGTGCCGTACCAGGCGGTCGCGGTTGCCCCGGCCGCACAGACCGGGAACATCCTGCCCCAGGAGCCCGGACAGGCGCAGATCGCCCCCAACTCCGTGAATGACCGCCGTCTGGAAACGCGCCTTCAGGAGATCGGCGTCGAGCTCGAGGTCACGCCTACGATAGGAAGCGGGAAAATCAATCTGGACATCCTGTCGAAGGTGTCGGATCTGGTGGGTTTTGACGGCAGCGGCGTACCTCTGGTTGCCACCCGCGACGCCGAAAGCAAGATCAGCGCCGGGGATGGCGAAGAAGTGGTTCTGGGCGGCATGAGCCGCGAGGCGACGACCAAAGGGGCCAACAAGATCCCCGTCCTCGGCTCCATACCCGTGATCGGGTACCTGTTCGGCTCGGAGAGCACGGCAAAGAAGACCTCGACGGTCGTGCAGGTGATTACAGCAGCGGTGCTCCGCGATAGCGGGATCACCGCCGCCCAGCAGAGCGTGATCCAGGAAGTCGAGAACCAGTGAGACAGATAGCGCATCCCAAGTAGGAGAAAAGAAAATGAATACACTCGCAAAACGAATCGCAGGCGTGGCGCTCGCCCTGATCCTGGTTGCCGGCCCCGCGTTTGCCACCTACTACGACCACTCCACCGGCATCACCAAGAAGGAAGGCGTCCCCAGCCCCGCGCCTGGCTACACCAAGGGGGAGTCCAACAGCCGCATAGACGACTACATCAACCAGAACGACCAGATCAACCTCGATCCAAGGAGCGGATTGGTCAAAGTTCTCCGCACCAACCAGAAGGTGAATACCAACGAGTTCGTGCCGGCGCTCATCGGCCCCATCCGCAACGTTTCGGTGCGTGAGCTCCGGGAGATCGCGCGGGCCATCACGGGGATCGAAGGCGGCACGGCCGAAGTTGTCCGCGACAAGGCGAAGAAGGAGTACTTCCTTTCCGTCACCTGTCCGCCCTGGCAACTCCCCTACCTCGAGCAGGCCATCGCGGCCCTGGACAAGGAATGGGTCCGCGCCGCGCAGGATGGAACAGACAGGGTGACCTACCAGGCCAAATTCCGCGATATTGACATCGTGGACAAACTGGCCTCTGAACCCCCCTCGAACCCCATATCCAGGTCTTCCATAGACCGGTTGAACAACTCTGTCACCTATCTCGACGCCCCGGCGTACGCGGAGGAATACCTGCAATGGGCGCAGAAGGTGGACATTCCAGTCAGCGAAGTCCAGCTCAACGTGAAGGTCTATGAGATCACGGACGAGAACATGACGAAGATCGGGTTCGACTTTCTCGCGTGGAAAAACGGTCCCGGACGCAACCTGTTCGACTTTGTGTACGCTACCCAGCATTTCGAGGAAAACATGCGCCGCGCCGGCAGTATCTTCAACCCCTTTGGGGGCATTGTGCCTCCGGCGGACGGATCGGTGGGCAGATGGGCCGGCGGCGGGTCCCAGACTTACGCCAGCTATAACGCCCTGCTCACCACGGCCTACCTGGACTTCCTGCAAACCAAGGGCAAGGCGAAAGTAGCCGCCACCGGCACGGTCCGAGCCGTCAGCGGCAACCCGGCCAGCTGGGCTTCCGCCACTCCTATCGCCAATCTCACCGTCACCGGCGACATGAACAAGGATCTCTATGGCGCCGCCGCTGGTTCCCGGGAAACGGTGAATGGCGCCGGCGATTCCGGCGACTTGGGAGCGTGGGGCCGCTTCTTGAACTACAATCACAACGGACAGGCCGGATTCTTCCTGGATGCGCTGCCCTATGTCGGTCGCGAGACCACCGAAATGGGCATCCGGCTTGTCACCGCGGACATTAGCGGCTATACACCGGCCGGGCTGCCGATGACCAGCGAACGCTCCATCACCTCCTTTGTTCGCGTGCGTGACGGCGAAACCCTGGTCCTGGGCGGCCTGACCCGCGAAGCGAATGCCAAACAGAAGACCGGCATTCCACTCCTCTCCGATATCCCTTACCTTGGTTACCTGTTTGGCAGCGAGACAAAGAGCCACCAGAAAACCCATATCGTGGTGAAGGTGGAAGTGTCGGTCAACACGGCCGCGAACACTCAGATCGCGGCGCCCAAGAAACTGGGGGAGACGGTCCCGCAGGCTTCGGGCAAGTCTGAAGTAGAGATCCCTTCGAATCTCTTCGGGTTTGACCAGTGGCTGTTGGGCGGGAAGTAGGAGAAGAGGCTTTAGGCCGTAGGCTGTAGGCTTTAGGCTGTAGGCTTTAGGCTTTAGGCCGTAGGCTTTAGGCTTTAGGCTGTAGGCTTTAGGCTTGAGGGTGTAGGCTTGGGAAGCCCCTCTTCTCTGTTTTTCCTACAGCCTACAGCCTAAAGCCTACAGCCTCTAGTCTCCCTCTCCCAAACGGTCCTTGAGGGTATAGACGTCTTTGTCGCCGCGGCCCGAAAGGCACACGACGACAATCGCCCCCGGCTCGGCCTGCTCGACGATCCGGTGCAGCGCGGCGATGGCGTGCGCGCTCTCCAGGGCGGGGATGATCCCCTCCGTGCGGCACAGGAGAGTGGTGGCCTCGAGGGCCTCCTGATCGGTGACGGAGAGATACTGGCCGCGGCCCGATTCCGCGTAGTGGCAGTGTTCCGGCCCCACGCCGGGATAGTCCAGGCCGGCGGAAATGGAGTGCGCTTCGAGGATCTGGCCGTCGTCGTTCTGAAGGACGTATTCGCGGGCGCCGTGGAAAACCCCGACCTGGCCCATCGAAATGGTCGCGGCGTGGCGGCCCGTCTCGATTCCCTCCCCGGCGGCCTCGCAGCCGTGGAAGCGCACGGACTTGTCGTCGTAGAACGGCGCGAAAAGCCCCATGCTGTTGGAGCCGCCGCCCACGCACGCGACGAGGTGATCAGGCAGGCGGCCCTCCTTCTCCAGGATCTGCCGCCGCGTTTCCTGGCCGATCACGCTCTGAAAATCCCGCACCATCATCGGGAAGGGATGGGGCCCGACGACCGACCCGATGATGTAATGTGTGTCGTCGCAGCGGGCCAGCCAGTCGCGCAACGCGTCGTTGGTGGCGTCTTTGAGCGTGCGCGAGCCGCTGTGCACGGGGATGACCCGGGCGCCGAGGAGCTTCATCCGGAAAACGTTGAGCTCCTGCCGGCGGATATCCTCGTCGCCCATGAACACGTCGCATTCGAGGCCCAGCAGGGCGGCGGCGGTGGCGGTGGCGACGCCGTGCTGTCCCGCGCCGGTCTCGGCGATGACGCGGGGCTTGCCGAGGCGC
>Ga0315291_10005801_pt1 | contig 15418 bp, 10 predicted proteins | sample YL17G12_20_MG_FD_203070 | JGI IMG/M metagenome (GOLD analysis project Ga0315291, IMG submission 203070) | Sediment microbial communities from Yellowstone Lake, YNP, Wyoming, USA - YL17G12_20 | ecosystem: Environmental > Aquatic > Freshwater > Lake > Sediment | place: USA: Wyoming | collected...
CATGGGTGATTACCTGTCGGTGACCTTCCGGGAAGGGGCGAGCACCGACGGCATCATCGCCCGCACGCTCGTCACCGGCGGCGTGGACCTCGTCTATCTCCAGCCGGAGCAGCTCAAGCTCGACGACGCCTTCCTGCAACTGACCAAGGGAATCGTGCATTGATTTGCGAGGCAATATAGGACGGATGGGACTGGTAGGACTCATCGGACCTATGTCAGGCAATTATGCAGCCGACGCTGACCATCAACTTCCTTCGACTCTTCATCCCCTTGCGGCTGGCGGGCCCGATCTTCGACAAGGAGCTGCGGGTCGCCAGCCGGCAGCGCACCAGTTACATCCTGCGCTGCGCGTACGTGTGTCTGCTGATGCTCGTGATTGTCCGCTTCTGGTTCTTTGTCGTGCAGGTCGGCGGAGCCGGTTCTACGGTGGTGGTGGCTTCGCGCCTGGGTGAGGCCGGCAAGCACATCGTGGCGACGATCATCTGGTTTCAGTTCGTCAGCGGCCAGGTTCTGGCCGCCGTTTTGCTCAGCGATGCCATCAGCGGCGAGATTCGCCGGCGGACCCTGGACGCGCTCCTGGTCACGCCCATCAGCGGCTTGCACATCGTGGTCGGGAAGCTGGCGAGCAGGCTCCTGCAGCTTGTGCTGCTTCTGGCCATCAGTCTGCCCCTGCTGGCGGTCGTCCGGGTCTTCGGAGGCGTGCCTTGGGATTACGTCATCTCGGGCCTGTGCATCACGTTGACCGCCGCGATTTTCGCCGGGTCCCTGAGCCTGTTCTCTTCCGTCACTCATCGTCACGCGTACGAGGCGATTGTGCTCGTGGCGCTTTGGTATCTCGTGGTGTGGGGCGTGCTCGCAGGCGTGTTGACGTCGCTGTCGCAGGTGGGCTACATCAACAAGGCGGTCGGCACATCCGTGCTGTTTCTGACGAATCCGCTGGTCGCTTTGACGAACCGGACCCAGGCGATGCTCAGCGCTCCGGGCAGCACAGCCGGATCGCTCTTCTGGCCGCTGCATTGCCTGGTCATCCTGGCCGCCGCGGCGGTTGTGCTGGGTGTGTCCCTCTGGCGCGTGCGCCGAATCACTCTCGCCTCGATGCTCGCCCGCACGGACAAGTCCCCGGCCGCCGGGGCGCGCCACGCGAAGGCTGATCGCTCTCTCTGGAAACGAAGGTCGGCGGAGCGGCCGATTCGTCGCGTCAAGGGCCCGCCGGTCGTGTGGAAGGAGTTGTGCACGCCCGTGTTCCGCCCACGAGGACGGTATCTGTTCGGCGGGGGGTTGCTGGTCCTCATCCCGTGTCTCGTTATCGTCGGCATGACGCTCCCGCAGGGTTTGATCGGCGTTCCTTTCTTCCTGCTGATCCAGGTTCTGCAATTGCTGTTGGTCATTCGCCTGGGGATTTCGGCGGCCGGTGCATTTACCCGGGAGAAGGAAGCCCGCACCTGGCCGATCCTGTTGACCACGCCGCTGGAGGACGAGCAGATCGTCAAGGGCAAAGCCATGGGCGCGTTTCGCCGGGACCTGCCTCTGCTGGCCACGTTGTTGCTGCTGTACCTGCTGGCCTCTCTGCTGGGTCCCCTGGACGAGTCCGGGTTCTTTCTCTTTGCCGGCCTGGACCTGGTGGGGATTGTGTTGTTTTTGTTGGGCGTGGGTCTATATCTCAGCGTGAGGCTCAAGACGACCGCCGGGGCCGTCGCGTCGACGCTCGCCTTGTATTTTGCCCCGAAGTTCTTCTGCTGCGGCAGTTTCGGGCCACTCTTTCTGCTGTCCGCGGGCGCCTCCGGGGCGGCGGCTCGACGCGGGCTGACCGGAATCTTCGCGATGATGATGCTGCCTTGCCTGGTCTATGCGGGCGCGGGTCTGATTTGTCTGCACGCCGCCACGCGGCGGCTGCGACGTGACATTTTCTGACCGGGAGGTCGAACGATTGTTGCATATGTAGTCAATCCGTTCCGGCTGCTGAAACGTGCTTCCTGGCTGACAGGCCCGATCTTCGAGAAAGAGCTGCGCGTCTCCAGCCGGCGCGGGAGGAGCTACGCCCTGCGCTTCTTCTACGTCGCGCTGCTGACCGTTTTCGTCGCCATCGTCTGGCTCAGCGTGGTGGAGTACCAGGGAAACGCCACGGTCCAGCAGTCGCGGATGGCGGCGGCGGGCAAGCAGATCACCACGACGATCGTGCTCTTTCAGTTCGTCGCGATGCAGCTTCTGGCCATCATCATGCTCAGCAATGCGATCAGCGACGAGGTGTACCATCGCACGCTCGGCCTGCTCATGACGACGTCGATCAACAGCTTTCAGATTGTCATGGGCAAGGTTCTGAGCCGGCTGCTGCAGCTTGTTCTGCTGGCGGCGATCAGCTTGCCGATGCTGGCGATCGTGCGCGTCTTCGGCGGCGTGTCGTGGGATTATCTGCTGTCGAGCCTGTGTATCACGCTGACGTCCGCGCTTCTCGCCGGCTCGCTGAGCCTGTCCTTCTCCATCGAGAATCGGCGCGCGTACGGCGTGATTGTCCGGACCGCGTGCGCCCTGGTCACTTTCTATTTTGTTCTGCCGGCCCTGATCGCCGTGGTATGGGGGGTCTTCCTGCCGCGGCTGAATCTGTTCCCGAGCGTCGGATTGCTGTTGTCGTCGGTGCCCGCTCTGGTGCTGATGCATCTGAACCCGTTCTACGCTATGGGGCTGATAACGGGCCGGATGGCTGTACCCGGCCTGACGCCGCCGTTTCTCTGGCCGGTGCATTGTGCCATCATGCTGCTGCTCTCAGCCCTTATTCTCGCCCGGGCGGTCCGGGTTGTCCGGAAGGTCGCGCTGCGACAAGCCACAGGCGAGTTCGTGCAGGCCGGGCCGAAGACCAGGGGCCGCCGACGTGAGGCGCCCGTCGCCCCCATCAAGCGCGTGCAGGGGCCGCCCGTGGTTTGGAAGGAGCTGCGAGCGCCTTTCATCCAGGGGGTGAACAACAGGAATAGTTACATCGGGCTCGCGATCACGATCGTCGCGCTGGTACTGACCTACATCCCCACGGGTATCCAGGGAGGCCTGGGTGAGAATTTCGCCCATGTGACCTATGCCATGCTCTTTATCTTCCTGGGCGTGATGATCAACGTGCTTTTCTCGGCGACGCGCATCACGACGGAGAAGGAGTCCCAGTCGTGGTCGCTGTTGTTGGCGACGCCGCTGAGCGACTGGGAGATTCTGTTCGGCAAGGCGGTCAGTGCCTTCCGACGCTGCCTGCCCATCTGGGGCCTGCTCGCCGGACACGTGGTTTTTTTCGTCTTGGTCGGCTACATCCATCCCATTGCGGTCCTCCATCTGACGATCCTGGTGGCCTGGCTGACGTGCTTTGTCACGGGGGCCGGCCTGTATTTCAGCTCGCGCTTCGCGCGCACGACCTCCGCCGTCGTGGCGAGCTTTGGCCTGATCATTGGGCTGTGGGCGGTTGGACCGATCGTGGCCGGACTGCTGAGCGTCATGAGCAGAAGCGGCGGCTCGTTCACGAGGTACATGTGGACGCACCCGGCCATTCAGACGGAGCTGATTATGGCGGGTGCCGGGGGCCGGCAAAATGCCGGTACTTCCTTGTGGGCACTGACGTATGGCGGTGAGCGCATCCTGTTTGATACCGGTTATGGGACGCTCAGCGTCGGGCAGATGACGTCCACTCTGACGATCATCGCGGCGGCGTACATCCTCGCGGGCCTGCTCTTTCTCTGGCGTGCCAAATGCCGCCTGCGACGCAATGTTTTCCTGACCTGCTGATTCGGCGTGGCCCGCCTTGTATGGGTTCCGAATGAATTCCGGGCTTTTCGTTGTCATTTCGACCGAAGGCCCGCACCGCGGGCCGCAGGGGAGAAATCTGGCCGCGAATGAGCGACATGCCATATTCATGGCCAGATGTCTCGACTTCGCTGCGCTTCGCTCGACATGACATGCTGCAGACAATTGATTCGCAGCGCGCGTTGGTCGGTTCTTGCGGGGCATCGTCCGGAGCCCTATACTCACGCACAACGGTTGAAGGAGCTGAATGAACGATATCGCATCCAACTGGATGGCGCGGATCTTTGATCCGGCGTGGTTGATGGGGCCGATTTTCGATAAGGAGCTGCGGGTCTCCAGCCGCCGCCGGCGCAACTACGTGCTGCGTTTCGCGTACGTGAGCCTTTTCACTTTGCTTCTTGCGCTCATGTGGGTGGATGTCGTCGCGTACAGCGCCTCCTCCGTTTATATGAGCTCGCGCATGGCGATGGCCGGTTTGTCGGTCATCACTTTCATTGTCTGGTTTCAGTTCCTCACCGCGCAGGTCATCGCCATTGTCATGCTGAGCACGTCCATCAGCGACGAGATTTACAACCGGACGCTCGGCGTGCTCATGACCACGCCCATCGGCAGCACGCAAATCGTGCTCGGCAAGCTGTTCAGCAAACTGCTGCAAGTGGTCCTGCTGCTGGCGATCTCACTGCCGCTGCTGGCCATCGTGCGGGTGTTCGGCGGCGTGCCCTGGGGGCATCTCGTCTGCAGTTTGTGTGTGACGTTGACGACGGTGATTTTCATCGGGTCCCTGAGCCTGTTCTTCTCGATCTTCACCCGCCGGGCTTATGTCGTCATTATTGTGACGATCTTGACGCTGGCCTTCCTCTTTGCGCTGCTTCCGTTACTCGTGGCGTTCCTGGCCTATTATCCCACGCAGCCGTCGCCCAAGTTCGTCGATATGCTTTCCTATGTGAATCCGTACTTTATCATGGCCATCGAGTCAGGGGCGTTGTTCGCGGCAGCGCCGCCGGGCGTTGGGAATTGGCCGATCCACTGCGTCGTCATGCTGGGCGCCTCGGCGCTGCTGCTCTTGCTGGCGACGATTGTCGTGCGGAAGGTCGCACTGCGGCAGGCGACGGGGCAGACCGGGCTGTGGCGGGCCAGAGGCAAAGGCAAAGCACAGAGCGATTCGGATGCCGGCGGCAGTGTGCGCCGTGTGGTAGGTCCTCCCGTGCTGTGGAAAGAGCGGCGGATGCCCGTGCTGGGAAGACGCAAGATCGTGGCGGTCATCGGGATCCTCCTGCTCGTCGGCACACTTTTCCTGACGTACCAGCTTTGCGCGATGCTCGGCGCGCTGGAAAGTCGCGATACGCAGACCGGTTACGTTATCATTTTCACGGGCATCGGGATGCTCTTTACCGTAATCGTGCCGGCCACGTGCATCACCTCAGAGAGAGAGTCCCGAGCCTGGCCGCTGCTGTTGACCACGACGGTCAGCGATTGGGAGATTCTCGGGAGCAAGTTCCTGGGGGCGGTGTATCGCTGCCTGCCGGCCTGGGCGCTCCTGTTCGGGCATGTCACGGTCTTTGCGATTGCGGGCATGATCCATCCGGTGGCCCTGCTCCAACTGGGGATTCTGGTGGCGTGGATTGTGATCTTCCTCTCCGGCACCGGCCTGTACTTCAGCACGCGCTTCCGGCACACGACCACCGCCGTGATCGCGAACATGGCGCTGGCGGCGGGGCTCTGGGCGATCTTTCCGCTCCTGCTGGGCCTCATATTGGCGGTGGCCAAGGCGGGGGATGGCCTGCTGGAGCTCTACGTGGATACCAACCCGTTCGTCCACGCCGGTGTCATTGCCGCCGCGACCAGCAACCAGGGCCGGCTCGCTGCCTACTCGTGGATGCAGGGCGGGATCACCGATCTGGCCGGTGCGACGGGCTGGATCGTCCTCACCTTTATCATCTATGTGGCCCTGGCGGTCGTATTCCTTCTGATCGCCCGCTTACGACTGCGGCTCAATCCCTTCTAATTTATAGATAGGAGTTCGGCAAAAAGTAAGCCTAATCTCCCTTTTGCAGAAGTTCACTTATAGACACAGGGCTATGGCATCCATTTCACTGCGGGACGTCACGAAAGTATTCGACCGGCGCGTCACGGCGGTCTCTCACCTGAGCCTGGAGGTGCGCGACGGCGAATTGCTGGTCATTGTCGGGCCGAGCGGCTGCGGCAAGACCACGATCCTGCGCCTGGTCGCCGGACTTGAGAGGCCGACCGCCGGCGAAATCCGCATCGGCGACCGAATCGCCAACGATTGGCCGCCGCAGGATCGCGATGTGGCAATGGTCTTTCAGGATGGCGCGCTCTATCCTCACATGAGCGTTTACGAGAACCTGGCCTTTCCATTGCGAATGCGAAAGCAGCCTGAGGCCGAAGTGAAGCGGCGCGTTGGTGATGCGGTCGAGGTGTTGGACATCGCGGACCTGCTGGATCGAAAGCCGGCGGCCCTGTCCGGCGGGCAGCGGCAGCGCGTGGCTCTCGGCCGGGCGCTCGTGCGCGCGCCGGCCGCCTTTCTGTTCGATGAGCCGTTGAGCAGTCTGGATGCCGCCCTTCGCCTGGCAATGCGGTCACAGATCAAGGCCCTGCACCAGAGGTTTCGCACGACCACGTTGTACGTCACGCACGATCAGGCGGAGGCCATGGCGCTGGGTGAGCGCATCGGTGTGCTGCAGAGCGGGCGACTCCAGCAGGTGGGTCCCCCGAGCGAGATCTACGACCGGCCCGCCAACCGCTTTGTGGCCGGCTTCTTCGGCACGCCCCCGATGAACTTCCTGACCGCGCGCGTCCGACACGAAGGGGAGGCGGTCTCGCTGGAGATGGAAGGCACCCGCATCGGCTTGGCGCCGCCTCCGCCATCTCGTTTGGCAGGCTACGGGGATCGGACCATCGTTGTGGGGATTCGCCCGCATGATTTGTCGCTGGAGCCTGCGCCGGGGCGAGCGAGCAACCTGCTCACCGGGCGAGTTATCCTGGTTGAGCATTTTGGCGCGCGGGTGGATGTGCAGGTGGAACTGTCCGGCGGTCAGAAGTGCATCCTCTCGGCGCCGCCGCACGTCCAGGTCAAGACGGGGGACGAGATTCCGGTGTACATCCATCCTGATAAGCTGCACCTTTTCGAGCCCGACGAGTCCGGCCAGAGCCTCCCGGCGGATGTCTCCCCCTGATGCACAACGTGCATGAGAAGGGATGGCGCGTGGAGACATGGCACTTGCATTTGCGGGCGCGTTCCGCTACCTTTTGGCACAGAAGAGTCGGTGTGTGTTTGGAATGAATAGGGAGGTGTCAGCCGTGAAATCTCAAGCCGCGAAAACGATTCCGGGACGAGTGTATCTGTTGATGGGTCTGCTTGGTTTGCTGGTCGCCGCCGGCGGACGGGCGGACACGATAAAGTTGGAGAGCGACTCTCTGCGGGTCGAGGTCGACAGGGACACGGCTCAATGGATGCTGTTGGACAAGCGTTCCGCCGTGCGCTGGCCGTCGGAGGGGATGGCCGGTCCCGGTGAGGCGGCCTGGCTGCGCACCGCCTTTACGCGCTCGGAGAAGGGACGCGGCGAGTCCGTCCGCTTGGCCGGCAACAACGGCGGGGCGGTCACGTTTGCCCTCGCGGATGAGGGGCGGACGCTCGAGCTTCGTTATGAGAAGCCCGGCGCTGAGACCATCCGTGTCCTCCAGGACGCCTTGGCCATCACGGATACGGACGGCGGCTACCTGATTGTCCCGTGTCGCGAAGGGTTGTTGATACCGGTCGAGAACGACAAGACTTTCAAGCGTGTGTTCGGGACCTCGGAATACGAAGGCTGCCACCTGAACATGCTGGGCTTCGTGAAGAAGGGCTCGGCCCTGATCGCGACATGGGACGATGCGTACGTTTTTCCGGAGCTCGAACGGACGGTGTCGAGCGATGAGCCGCGTCGGCACGCATTGACGGCGAGCTTCGAGCTGCGCCGCAGTGCCAGGCTGCTTCGTTTGACGCCGCTGGGCGCGGGCGATTGGAACACGATGGCCCGCGAGTACCGGCGGTATGCCGAGAAGCAGGGGCTGGCCGTGACTTTGCAGGAGAAGATTCGCCGCGACCCGCACCTCGAGCTGATGGTCGGAGCGTCGAACGCCAAGCTCTGGACCTGCCTGGCACGCCGGATGAACGAGGAGAGCACGGCCGAGGAATCCGTCAAGGTGCACTGGACTTTCGACGAAGCCGCCCGGATCGCGGAGCACCTGCGCAAGGACGTGGAAATCGAGCGCTGCTTTTTCATGGTCGGCGGCTGGACGGAGGGCGGTTATGACTGCCGGCACCCGGACAATCTGCCGGCCAATCCCGAGTGCGGTGGCAACGAGGCTTTGGCGGACGCCATGAAACGTATCCAGGCGCTCAACTACGTGGCCTGCCTGCACGACAACGTCCAGGATATGTACCGCGACGCCAAGAGCTGGAGCCCGAACTTCATTGAGAAGAATCCGGACGGCTCGTTGATCCAGGGCGGCCGATGGCTCGGCGGACGCGCCTATATGGTCTGTGCGCCGAAGCAATTGGAGCTGGCGCAGCGACCGCTGAACCTGCCCGCCATTCACGGGCTGTTTGAGCCTTGGAGCTATTTTCTCGATACAACCTATGCGGTCGGGCCGCGCGAATGTTACGACCCCAATCACGCCATCGGCCGCAACGACGACATCGCGTGGAAGGTTCGCCTGAGCGACTATGCCCGGAACATCTTCGGCATTTTCGGCAGCGAGTGCGGCCGGGAATGGGCGCTGCCGCACAGCGATTTCTTCGAGGGGCTGGTCGGCGTTAGCGGTCACTATTATCACAACCTCAAGCCGCAGGAAGAGCTCGGGGCCCGGGTGATTCCATTTTTCGAGATGGTCTATCACGATTGTCAGATATGCTTCGGCAAGTATGGTTACAAGGCCGAGGAGGCCGGCGAGTACGTCGCACACCACGTCCTCTGTGCCCGGCCGCTGCATTACCATTCCTTCCCGGACCATCTCTACTGGCAGGCCGCGCGCGGCCAAGAGAGCCCGCGGACGAGCGCGCAAGCCTGTTACACGCGCAGTGATAATGGCTGGGCCGAAGGCATGCACCCGCTCGATATCTTCCTCAAGAATACGCACGAGGTCTTGGGCCCGCTGCACCGGACCACCGCCTATGACCGGCTTACCGACTTCGAGTATCTGACAGAGGATAACAGCGTCCGTCGGGCCACGTACGGCGCGAACGAGCAGGCAACGAAGGTCACCGTCAATTTCGGCCAGGCGCCCGCCGAGGTCGATTCCGAGATCGGCGGCCGCACGGTCCTGCCCCCCTGGGGCTTCCTCATCGAAGGTCCTCGCTTCATGGCCTTCCACGCCCGCCAATGGAACGGCCGGGACTACGGCACCGGGGCTTTGTTCACCTTGCGCTCGACAGATGATAAACCTCTGAAGGATTCCGCCAGCATCCGCATCTTCCACGCCTTCGGCCCGACCACCCTCGCCTGGCGCGGCAAAACCTACGAGGTCAAGCGGGAAGAAGTAATCCAGCCGGCCGTCCCGTAGTGGAGGTTGCCGTGGGTATCCGGAAAGCACAGATCATTAAGAAAAATGGCAAGAAGGAGTTCGTGGTTCTCCCCTATGCAGACTTCCTCAAAATTCAGGAAGACTTGGAGGACTATGAGGATTTGCGTTCTCTCCGTGAAGCCAAGGAGTCGGAAAAGAAAGCTCCAACGATGGGGCTGTCTGATCTGAAAAGGAGTCTCGCCAGGCGAACGAACCGCTCCGGCAGACGCACTAAGTCGCGGCGCTGAGCTTGAGCGCCGGCGAGGGAGAACATGAGCAAAGGACGCATGGAGGCGTTCAGTGATGGCGTGATTGCCATCCTCATCACCATCATGGTGCTGGGACTGACGGTGCCGCATGAACCCGATTTGGCCGCCCTGCGTCCGGTGATCCCGATTTTTCTGAGCTACGTGCTAAGTTTCGTTTTTCTCGGCATCTACTGGAGCAACCACCATCACCTGCTCCAGGCGATCGCGCACGTGGACGGCCGCGTGCTCTGGGCGAACCTGCATCTGCTATTCTGGTTATCGCTGATCCCCTTTGTCACCGGCTGGATGGGCGAGAACCGATTCGCCCCGTGGCCGGTTGCCCTGTACGGCGTCGTGATGGTGTTGGCGGCGGTCGCCTACTTTATCCTCACCCGGGCCCTCATTGCTCTGCACGGCCGGGATTCCGTTCTCGCCACCGCCCTCGGCCGCGACTTCAAAGGCAAGGTCTCCATCGTGCTCTACCTTGTGGCCATTCCCCTGGCCTTCGTGAACTCCTGGATTTCCTGTGCTTTGTACGTCCTCGTGGCAATCATGTGGCTCATCCCCGACCGCCGCATCGAAAAGATGCTGAAGCCGTGACGTGCACCACAGTCACCGGAGGCGATGCCCAGAGACCATGTCAGCAATACACGATGTCCCCAAGACGCGACTCGCGATTTTTTCGCCGACTCTGTTGACATACCCGCAGGGGCTCTGCTATCATCTTCCACGATAGCGAAAGGGAACCAGATGTTCGGAGTGCCCGGGACCTTTTCTACAGAAAGGAACGGTCTGTGTTTCTCATTTTTTGGAGACTCTCCAATCATTCTTGGGCGCCAAAGGCCTTTGCTGCAATCCCATGATCCTTTGACTGCGCTCAAGGGGCGTCGGTCCAGCGCGCTGGGTCGAGAAAGGAGGCACTTTTATGAGGTGACAGATTGGCGTCTACGCGTTTGTCTGGCAATAACCAAGATGCAACTCGCTGTGAGTTGCACGCTATTTGCAGCGTAAGGAGATAAACAATGGCGCTTCTAAGACAACTTTGGATTGCTCTAAGGACGCAGGATTGGCCGAAAGGAGGAACAAATACAAACTTGTTCCTCGACTTCAACCGAACTGGCAAGTCATTCATGCTCCCAGACCAGCCTGGGAACGACTTGGAGCGGGCGGCATCAACGACTTATCTCTTCAATGTCCCCGATTTGGACACGGCCGATTTTGCTCCTGGGACAGTTGTTCTCAGGAATGACAACAGCGGGGAAGACGCTGGATGGAGGTGCGAGTCCATATTGATCGTCGGAAATGGCGAAGACGGGAAATTCTATCCTCTGGTTGCGATGACGAACGTAGATCGCTGGTTGGCCGCTGATGAGGCGGAAGGTCTCACGCTAGTGCTTGACATTCTGAAGTCAAAAGAGATCGGCGTGATATGAAGCACGTGGCGGTATCCGGTGGACAACGAGGCTTTCTATCTGGCCACTGGCTGTAACGGATGCCGCCTGACAAGCGGTTCCCGCCGACCACGCTCCGTGCGGGTGAGCACACGACAAATAGCTATGAATGGCTTTGGTTAGCATAGTGTGCCTTGTCTGTGACAGCGCTGTGGTCGAACCGCAGGCCCTTAAGCAGCTACCAGGGAGGAACGAAAGATGCAACCCAAAGTAACCGTTGGCATATATCGACGCCTTGACAATCGTTTCGAGGGGCTCAGCGATGATTCACCACGCGCGCTCGAGTTACACAATTGGCGACGTGAAGCCTTGCACGAGGTCTTGGATAATTCAAAATCCGTACGGGTACTCGACTGGGGCTATACGGACGACACTGTACCACACGAGTACGTCGAAGTCGTTTTAGGTGCCGCCGTGTCAGCCGCGTTCTCTTACGCGATCGTTCCTGGCGTCAAGTTTCTCGGCAAGAAGCTGGCAGAGAAGGCGATCGACCACGCAACGTCGGAAATGGTGAAGGCGCTTGTCTCTTGGCTAAGACCAAAGCAGGAGGAGAAAAAGGTACTTGATTTCGTGATCAAACTGGCCGACGGCACAATGATTCAGGTCGACCCACCAGATCGTGATGCCAGTCTCACAGTCAGATTCAAGGACGGTCGCGCTGAGTCTGTTCACTACTTGAGCGGTGTTGAGGGGAGGTACGATGATGGCGCCTAACACGGCGCTGGAACCAAGAGCCGCTCTGCTGGTCCGTTCCACCCTCGCGGCCGCTCGGGAGCGCGCCGCCTTGTGCGTAGCTTACGCGGAAGCCGTTGGGGGAGATAGGGTGGGGTCGTAGATGTTCGCTTGTGTCAGGCATGACGCGGCTTTTTGCGATTCGTCAGAATTGATATTGGGTGAATCGGCGTTCGGGGGTTGTGGTACACCAGAAAAAAGCGGCTGATGGGATTCGAACCCACAACGTCCACCTTGGGAAGGTGGCACTCTACCGTTGAGTTACAGCCGCGTATGGCCTTGTATAGGGGAAATTCTATGCCCTGTGCGTCCGGCTGTCAACTGAGAAAACGGGTGGCTTCAAGAATGGTCATTTCCGGGTGACAGCGGCTGGGGCTTGGGCATAGTGTTTTCGCACTGCTACTTGCTCAAATCCTGTTTTCCTGTGCAGGTTTCCTCGCCAGGATAGTGTAAGGCTTGGAAATACAAAGGATTAGATCTCTCGCAAAGACGCAAAGGTCGCCAAGGTTCAGATGCGTTCCTGTCTTGGCTTTCTTTGCGCTCTTAGCGTCTTCGCGAGGGTTAGCCTTTGGCTGCGGCCGATGGGCTCACCGGTGAATTTCACTTGACATCAAACCTATGCGGTTGTATGATGCTAACGCAACTCAATGGTGAATCGTAGGTGGTAGATGGTCAATTCGGAGGGTCCGGTCATGACCAGCGAAGTGCGAATCCTCACCAGCCAGCAGAACAGGGGGAAATCCACCAGCCCTCGCAGGGTGAATTGTGCAAAACAAAGCCAATTTCCAGGTGCAGAAAAACACGTTAACCACTTTTTGGGCAAGGAGTTGGAGAAGAATCAATGTCGAGGCGGGTTCTGCAAAACAAAGCCAATTTCCACGGCTGAGCCGGGGGAGTCGGCTTGGAAATGGCTGCTTCGGGCGGTATGATGGAGGTGTGGGAACAGGAGTGGAAAGGCGCGTTGGTCGAATGGCGTTCGTTGAGGAGGAGAATTGGACATGAGACTTCGCATCGTAACGGTGCTGATGCTGGTGGCCGGGGCTTGTGCTCATGGGCAGATCAGGCAGAGGCCGGGAGTGGTCGTCAACACGGAGACTCCATTCCATCGCGGGGTCAACCTCACGAGCTGGCTGCAAGCCGGCAGTGCCCGGCAGATTCAGTTCACCAAGTTCACGAAGCAGGACCTCATCGACATCAAGAGTCTGGGCTGCGACGTGATCCGGCTGCCCATCAACCTGCATTTCATGACCGACGGGGAGCCGAACTACACGATCGATCCGCTTTTCTTCTATTTCCTCGATCAGATCGTCGATTGGAGTGAGGAGTTGGAGCTCCATTTGATTCTCGACAACCACACGTTCGACGTGGCTGCCAACACGGACCCGAACGTCGACAAGGTTCTGGTGCCGGTCTGGTCGCAGATGGCGGAGCACTACAAGGACCGTTCGGCATACCTCTACTACGAGATACTCAACGAGCCGCACGGGATCACGGACGCCCGGTGGGGCCAGGTCCAGCAGCGGGTCATCAATGCCATTCGGGCCATCGACGAGACGCACACAATCGTCGTCACGGGGGCGGGCTGGGGCAGCTACAACAATCTCAAGAATCTACCCTACTACAGGGACAACAACCTGATCTATTCGTTTCATTTCTACGACCCCTTCATGTTCACGCATCAGGGCGCCAGTTGGACTGACCCATCTATGGAGCCGCTGGCGGGCGTGCCGTTTCCGTACGGGGCCGCCGCGATGCCGGAGTGCCCGCGGGAACTGAAGGGGACCTGGATCGAGAGCAGTCTGGCCTCGTACAAGAACGACGGCACGGTCCAACACGTGAAGACACTCATTGACGTTGCCGTCAAGTTCCGGAACGAGCGGCAGGCCCCCATCTTCTGCGGCGAGTTCGGCGTCTACATGCGCAATAGCAAGGACGAGTACCGCGTCTACTGGTATGACGTGGTTCACAAGTACCTCGAAGAGAAGGGGATTGCTGGGACGAGCTGGGATTATCAGGGCGGCTTCGGCTTGTTCAAGGCGGGATCGAACGAGCTGTTCGAGCACGATCTGAATGTGCCGGTGGTCGAGGCGCTGGGGCTGACCGCGCCCGAGCAGACGCCCTTTGTCCTGACGCCGGATCGCACGGGCTTTTCCATTTACGCGGACTACATGGCCCCGGGCGTGTCGAATGCGACGTGGATCGGTCAAGGGACGGTGGACTTCTACTGGGATGCCGAGCCCGCGGAGGGTGCGTACTGCATCTACTGCACGGGCATTGCGCGGTACAACGCGATCGCGTTCGATTTCCGGCCGGACAAGGACCTCACAGCGCTGGTGCAGAACGGCTGTGCCCTCGAGTTCTGGGTTCGCGGCGACACACCGGGCGCCCGGTTCGAGGTCCGATTCCTCGATACGAAGACCGATGATCCTCGCGACCATCCCTGGCGCATGGGTACGGCCATCGACGGGAAGACGGCCGCCTGGGACGGCCAGTGGCACCAGGTGCGGATTCCATTGGAAAACCTCCTGGACCGCGGCTCCTGGGACAACGGCTGGTTCAATCCGCAAGGGGCCTTCAACTGGGCCGCGGTGGATCGCTTCGAGATCGTGGCCGAGTACCAGGATTTCGCCGGGGTGCAGTTCTGGTTCGACGACCTTCGCGTCACCGACCCGCCCCGCGTGCGATAAGTGTGGTAATGTGCTGCTCGGCCTTGGCGGAAACGCTCCTCGCTCGGTCTGCTGACAAGCCGAGAAGCGCGAGACACCCATCGTGCACGCTGCTAACGAGTCCGACGGCACATGTCATGTCGAGCGGAGCGCAGCGCAGTCGAGACATCTGGCCTCGAATATGGCGCGTCGTTCATTCGCGGCCAGATTTCTCCGCGCGGCCTTCGGCCTTGGTCGAAATGACAAATGAGCGGAGCTCACGGCACAGGCCTCCGGCCGAAATGACAATGAACAGTGATGAATTCAGCCACAATTGGGATTACTTGCCGCGAGTGCCGGCCGGGCGGGGGCAGGTGTTGACGAACTGCAGGGCCTTGTCCATGAAGATTTCGCCGGTCATCTCGCCCAGGCAGGTGCGGGTGATATAGTCGTAGCGCTCGAAGCTCTTCCAATCGACGCGGGTGAGGATGTAGCCGAAGGCGTCGTTCGTCAGGCCGAGCAGGAGGTTGTGCTCGCCGTGCATGTTTCGCTTCAGATAGTATCCGATGTTCGGCAGGGCCTCGCCCGGGATGGTGAGCATCTGGGCGTTGCCGAGATTCACGACGTTGACCTGTGTGGCCACGCGGCCATTCTCCGTCAACTGAAGACCCAGGGGAGACAGCTTGACCACCGCACGCAGCAGCTCGCTTTCGACGGGAAACTCCAGCGTGGTGCTGCCGCAGAACAGCGCGGGATTCTCCTGCACCGGGGCGTCCCCAATAATGCGGATTGCTTCATCGGCGAGCAGGTGTCCGATGCGGACGCACTCATCCCAGGTCTGGATATCCTTGCCGTCGGGTCCGCGGCAGTCGGCCGTCACCATGCCTCCCTGTGCGCTGTTCATGAAGATGCCCATGCCCGCCCCTCGTTCTTTGATCCGGTCGTACAGCGGTCCAACAAAGTCCGGACACAGAATCCCCTGGTCCGGCCCGATGACCTCCGG
>Ga0315291_10005802_pt1 | contig 15418 bp, 14 predicted proteins | sample YL17G12_20_MG_FD_203070 | JGI IMG/M metagenome (GOLD analysis project Ga0315291, IMG submission 203070) | Sediment microbial communities from Yellowstone Lake, YNP, Wyoming, USA - YL17G12_20 | ecosystem: Environmental > Aquatic > Freshwater > Lake > Sediment | place: USA: Wyoming | collected...
ACATCATAATCAACAATACAAAGGTTGCTTTTATCATTCCCGTATATCCCCTGCTTCAAACAAATCAACGGACCTTGCACAAATCCACCTTCATTCCCCATTAACATATGACTTCGTTCATAAACAGTTGGCAAATCTCTATGATTATAAAGGGCTTTAATTGTGAGTGGGTTTTTATTATTCAATTGTTCAAAACTATCTAAAATCCACGGAACATCTCTAATACATGCTATGATTTTACTACTAGGAAATAAATCTTTGATCAATGGCATTCCGGCAGTCCATGCCCTATTGGTGTTGAAGCACACTGGTGGTTTATTTCGATAAAAAACTTCAAATAATCCTCTTAATATTTCTGCTCGTTTTTCAACAGGAACAGTGGTCTCCATCCCCACCGCTTGATGGGTTACCTGCAATATTCCACGAATATATTCATGCAACGGATCGGTTATATCTGCATGAAATCTAGGATTTTGTTTTAATATGGCACTCAACAAAGTCGAACCAGACCTTGGTAATCCCGATATAAAATGATATTTTTGCATCATCGTTTAAAAATCAATTTACCCAATTCTGGCAAGTAGAGATATCGTATATCACATCGTAATATTGTATCAATGGCGTCGTTCAATGAATCAACCAATGGATCCCCTGCTAAATTAAAACTAGTATTGAACAATATCGGTACTCCTGTTTTTTTATAAAATTCTTCAATCAACTCATAATAATGAGGATTTTCAGTTTTATCAACAGTTTGAATCCTGCATGTGCCATCAACATGTGTAACTGCTCCCAATAAAGATAGTTTTTCAGGCAATACATTTACCGCATACATCATAAATGGGCTAGATTTTAAAGTTCTCATTTCAAACCAAGAATTCGCATGTTCTGCCATGACGCTCCCCGCAAATGGCCTAAACCATTCTCGCCCCTTTACTGCATTGACAATATTTTTTCCATTCGAATGTCTGGGATCATACAATATGCTCCTATTACCCAATGCTCTAGGACCAGCTTCTGATCTTCCTGAAAACATAGATACTATACTACCACCATCTATAATATCAGCAACATGGGCTGGGGTTGTATCAAACATTTCTAAATTTGGGTGCATCTTTAACAATGGTTCTAACATTTCATATTTTGGTTTGGTGCCTAGGTATAGAGATTTCAAAGGAGTCACCGTGGATGAACCGCTTTTACTGTACCATGCCATTAACGCCAAACCTATTGCTGTTCCACCATCACCACTTATTGGATCGATGTATATATTCAAATTTGGAAATCGTTTCAGATAATAATAGTTTGCCACACAATTTAATCCATACCCGCCGGATATAACTATGTTTGTCTCTCCAGTTTTAGCAACAGCCTCTATTAAGTCTCCCATCAATTCCTGGGTTTCGTGCTGAACTTGCCATGCTAAATTTTTATCAATATCTGTACATTTTGTAAAATCTCGATGCCACACTTTGGGATCTTGAATGCGCCTCCCCTGCGGCCAATTCTCTTCATTTATATACGCACCTGCTGGATAATAGGGTACCAAAACTGCCTGATTTCCTTTGCCTTTTGTATCAAATAGTTTTGGTACAGTTGGATCTTTCCTTCCATATGGAGATAAGCCCATTGTTTTTCCAGCTTCAATAAATCCAAATCCCAAATAATGACTAACAGCCTCATATGCCTTGGTTATAGTAACAGTTTTATTAAATGCTTGAAAATTATTTCCGAAATTGGCATTAGCACCGCCATAGTTTTTATATAAGGGTTCAAATATATTGGGATAGCTACACCTATATACACTTTCAGTCTCAAATCCACCAACAATTGTGGCTGGATTATCTGATCCATCTATCATTTGTGTATTGTGGTAACTACCTGCCCCGTCTACGACTATGGCAATAGCTTTTTCAAATCCACTATTGTAGAATGCATTTGCCGCATGACCAATATGGTGTCTACTACCAATTATAGTAACTTTCACATTGGGATTGAATTTCCTCACAAGGGCTGTATACGCATCCTCTGCTGTCCACGGCAATTTCTCAAGATCCTGATTGGTTCCACCAATAATTAATTCATCAATATGATATTCTTCTAGAACGACCAGCATTGCCCTAAATGGATTTCCGTCATATTTCATTCGAGAAAGTCGCTCTTCTTCCTCATAATATGTCAATGATCCATCTACAACAAGGGCAACGGATCCGTTGTGGCCGGGATTTATTGCCATAATATTATAACTCATTAACGAACCTTTGTTTCAATATGGGATACTATTTTGTTAAACATGTCAGATATTTCGGCTTCATCAAAATCACTTAATTTATCATTTATTCTGTCAGCGAGTAATGTATCTAAACCTGCTATTCTTATTGGACTATATTTTTTAACTCCAGGTTTCTCAATAATTTGAAAATAATCTGGGTAAGATGTATTGATTGGAAATGTTGAGCCAAATATTACGGTACCCGGAGTATTCGTTGCCCTTGCCATATGCTGCCCAACTGAATCAACCCCGACAAAATAATCAGAACAATCAATAATTGCAGCCCACATCCTTAGATCAGTGGTGTTTGGTAATTTTATTGTGTAAGTATCAGCCGCCATTTGAAATTGCGGATCACCGAAAAATATCAAATTATACCTAACTATTAATTTTTTTGTTAAACTGAGATATGCATCAGCTGACAAACTACGGCTTGCTGTATCGATTATGTCTGCCCTGTCAAGAGTTGCTCCACGGCCAAATGGTTGGATTACGATAGTTTTGGCTTTTTGCTGTTGCTGTTTGACATCAGCAATAGTATTTGCAGCCCATTTTTCTTCAGCTTTATTGAACTGTAATTTTGGTACAGATAAATCACTGTGATCTTTGGTTTTATTGATCTCTCTATCAAATGCCTGTACAAGGCTAATTTCTTGTTTGAAATATGCGGGTAATTTATATGGCTCGGGGGTAATAATTTCCGTGGCGTTGAGGATAATGTTATCCCACAACCCTTTTGTATCAACTCCATATGTTCTATCTTGTAATTCAGGAATACTCCATAGTAATGAATCCCAAGCAGGGACTAAAATTTTCCAATTATTATTTGGATTTAATCGGTGAAATTTTAACAAAGCAGGAATAGCTGCAATCACGCGACCAGCCCCACCGTCTATATAAATTATTGTACTCGACATCGAATCCCCTTTTTCAGCTATTTATATTAGCAGATAACTAAGGGTGATGTCAATTGAACCTATCATTAATTATTTGTAATCTATCAGATAATTCTTGTATGGATTTGATTATGACTGGCAGTAATTTTCCAATACTCGCATAATACTTATCGGGATCAGATTTATCAATCAAATTCATCCAATCAGCATTAAATTGTTGAGAAACATTATCCAACTCTTGGGCAATAAATCCAGGTTCCATCTTTCCTGTCATAATACGTTTTTTAGAATTTCTAGGATTCCATTCAAATTTAACTGGACGCAATGCTTTAACAAATTCAAGACCGACTGGTATTGAACAAATATTTGTTTTATCTCTACAATCTGAAAAAGATGTTATTGTTGATGTCGCGGCCCTTATACACGTACCCGGGCCATCATCAAACCAAATTCTGTTTTTAAGAGTAGCTCCAGATCCTGCGTTTTGAAATCCGATAAGAGTTGCATTACAAGACTCTGTGTCCTGGCCTGTGCAGGCACCTATAAAAGATGAATTACATCCCCCATATTGTTGTCCATAATCAGCACATGCCCCAATCGATAACATATTATGATTAAGATCAAACGGATAAGACCATGAATGAAAACCATCCGAACTGCCAATACGGATATTGCTGTTACCGGATACTTGCGCCGCCCACGCGCAGTCGCCGATCCCAATATTTTTACTACCATATGTATTAGCACTGAATGCATTCTGTCCTATTCCAATATTATCGTTTCCGGTAGTATTGCCGCACAATGCATCGCGACCTATTGATATATTATTACAACCACTACTGTTTGAACCAAGTGAATTGTATCCCAATGATGTATTTCCATTGCTACTTGTATATCCATACACAATTCCTAAACTAGTTGGGGTTGCGAAATTTGAAGGTCCGAGAGATAACCAAGTATCACATGCTTGATTTAATATGTGGGCCGTGCATGCATTAGTTTGAGTGACTATCTGTCCTGCATATCTACGTGGTGACGATAGGTAGTCAATCCTCGCGGTTGTAGAAGTGAATATTGAATCTACATCAATCGGCGCCGCAGCTTGCCTTTGAAATTGTAACGGGAATAAAGTAATAGCAGCCATTATGTTATACCAAGTTGTAATTCAATATCGGTTATGATATTTGATAATTCTTGAATTGCTTTCACCGTAACCGGTAATAGTTTACCGATAGTTGCCTCATATCTGTTCGGATCATCTTTAGTAACAAGTTGCATCCACTCTGCGTTAAACTGCTGCACAACATTGTCTAATTCTTGAGCAATAAATCCAGTATCTATCATACCTGTTTTTCCATCATTTGGATTATCTCGCATGTTCCATTCAAATTTTACTGGACGCAATGCCTTAATAAATTCAAGACCAACAGGTATTGAGCAAATATTTGTTTTATCCCTGCAATCTGATAAAGAAGTTAAGGCACCAGTTGCAGATCTAATGCATGAAATTGCACAATTTCCTAGGGTTACAACTAAAGCACTTGATATTATGTCTGCTGCATTATATCCTATAGTTATATTACAATAATTGACAGATGAAGAAGTCGCTGCGTATGCTCCTACTACCGTGTTCCCATAACCATATGTATTTCCATAACTTGCATTAGAACCAACAGCGGTATTAAATGATCCATTACCATTTGGTGATTCTGCAGGTATAATGTTATTTTGATTTAACGCATATGATCCTATGGCTGTATTGCTGCTCCCACAACAACATCCATAATTATGAGATAATGCATAAGCACCAATTGCAACATTATCACTTCCGCACCCGCCGTTAAAACCAGGCGGGCAGCAGCAGTCAATGGCCACGGGGGATAAAGCATCGGTTCCTATTGCTATATTTCTGCACCCCCCTTTGTAATTGGATAATGCGTTGGTCCCAATCCCAATTGAATTTACCATATCATTATATAAGCCTGAATTGCATCCAAAAAAAGTGCATGAATAACAACCATAACCATTAAGCACAGGTGTTAAACCAAATACTGTTCCTGTTAATACAGGGGTAGCGATTGGGGTATTAATTGCAATCCATGCATCACATGTTGAGTTTAGCTTGTATGCCACCCCCTGCTCAATATTACCAACAATCTGCCCCGCATATCTCCGAGGAGATGTTAGGTAATCACTCATGGCAGATGTGGACGTAAATATTGAATCAACATCAATAGGTGTACTATCTTGTCTTAAAAATTCCAATGGGAATAATGTTGTAGCTGACATATTAATTAATTTTTAATTGGATTTCATCCGTCATGGTGGCCAATTCTTGAATAGCTTTAATTACCACTGGCAGCAATTTTCCAATTGTGACTTCATATCTATTCGGATTGTCTTTACTCACTAATTTCATCCAATCAGCATTAAATTGTTCTACAACATTATCCAATTCTTGAGCAATAAATCCAGAATCAGTATTACCTGGGTTCTCTAAAGAATTAACATCCCGTATATTCCATTGAAACTTGACTGGCCTAAGTGCTTTAATAAACTCAAGACCAACTGGGATAGAACAAATATTTGTTTTATCTCTACAATCTGAAAATGCTGTTATAGATGATGAATAAGCATATACATTTGTGATATTTGCATCCCCAAGTGTTATTGTATTATTAGTAGATGGGGTTGGACCTTGGGCGTTGCACCCTATAAAAATATTATTACTACCTGATGTGTTTGAAGAACCGGCACATACTCCTATAGCTGTATTGCATGAACCAGTTGTATTACTAAACAATGAACATTGTCCCATTGCAGTATTGAACGATCCTAAATTCTCATATAATGATTTATAACCAATTCCAACATTATGTGAGCCAGTTAAGTTTGCACTAAGGGCAAATGAGCCTATTGCCACATTATCATTTCCCATTTCATTAACGGTTAGTGCGTCTACTCCAATAGCAATATTTCTGCAACCATTAATTAATGATGCCAGTGCGTTGCATCCAATTGCAACATTGTCTGTTCCTGTTACTGTACCCAATCCACCCACACAACACCCAAGAGCTGTTACTCCAGGTGCAGCATTGCATCCATAAACTGTTCCAACTTCGGTGGGGGTGGCTGGAAGGTCACCAACTATTTCTATCCAACTATCACGATCATCATTCATTACGTATGCTTTACCATCTTCTATATCAGCAATTAGTTGCCCTGCATATCTTCGTTCTGAAGTCAAATAATCCAACCGAGCAGTGGTAGATGTAAATACTGAATCTACATCAATTGGTGCAGCGCCTTGCCGTTGGAACTTAATTGGAAATAATGCAGTTGCAACCATTAGATAAAGACCTTGTAATGGTTTTCAATGCTAAATGGCTCAACTGGCGTATACGTGAATACTCTATAAGAAATTGGTGTATAGGCGTTTGCGCCTTCAACTGATACCGACGTCTCAACAAAATTAGCCTTTACTTCTGAGTTAGATAATTCTTGATATAAGACTGAAGCCACCGATCTTGATGTTGCTGGATATGCAAATGATACACTAGTTGCACCAATAGGGATAGTGATGGTGAAACTTGGGGTGGGAGCCGGAACTAAAGGAAGTCCTCCGCTATTTACATCAGAATTATTTCCAGTATTCCAGCTATAATTGGATAATGCTCTAATGTTCGCTGATGTTGCGACTGGTGCCGATACATCATAAAAAGCTTTGCGAAGTCCAATATACGATAACGAATTAGATGTTATTGTACCGGCCCCAATACCAGGTATCCCATTTATAGGAGCACCATCGTCATAATCAAGTTCGGCTTGATATACTATCGCAACCTCGGTCATTTCAACTGAGGTGTCGGTATATGGATGAGCATTCGAGATTTCACTGGCATCCTTGTATAATCTATATGCCAATTCAGGGCCGGCGTTTTGTTGACTAAATGTAATATCTAATGTTAAGTTAGCAATTACCGTTCCGATTTCTAAATTACTATATGCCGGTGTTAACGATAATGATGGAGAAGATAACCGAGTAGATATAAGTTCAACAAAATTCGTGAAGGAGGTACCTTCAAGGAAAGTATAACCTGCGTCAATTGCTCCAACGCTAGTTCCAACAACCGGGACATTATTTTCTAAAAGAGCACTTCCTGCACCCCCTCCTCCACCTGAAGGATATATTTGGGTGACCCCAGTCTCCGGAGCGCCCTCTGCTAATGTGCCGTTTCCGATGAATAGTTTTTGTGTATCAACTGTCCAGGCAAATTCTCCGCCTTCGAGGGCTGGGATACCGTCTACGTTTTCTTCACCTCGTCGTACTTGAATTTTTGCAATTTCAATTATGGCCATAAATTTTACCTCTATGAAATATTTATCTTATATTTGCAATGGTTGATTTACCATATCCGTATTTTAACATGATTGATCATTGGACTTTCTCTATGAGGCCACATTGGATGGCTTTGAAAACGCAGACCAACACCGAAACTAATATCTGATAACATTTCAGGAGTTAAAGGAACTTCCACATCCCATAAATCTAATGATCCACCATATATTTTTTCATTTTCCAATGATGCGGTGGCCTTGTTTAACCCAATAAAATCATTATTATACCGTAATTGAATAGTATCGTCGGTGATCCTCCCCCCTCTTTTCATATTAACCGCAACCTCAATACCTGCTATTGTACCAGGTAAATCAGTCATTCGAAAATCTGAAAGATACAGATAATATGTTTTCATTTTGATATCATGTGTTGTTGGATTTGATATATGCAGCAAATCTTTTTCAACAACGAGGAAATCTGAACCTGCTCGTTTAATGGCTGCGAATCCCTCGGATTCACCTTTCCATGCCACATGCTGAATTATTTCGCCTGATTGTATTACATTATTCGGAAAAAACCATAAAGTGCTCATATACATATTTACCCAAAAGAACGGCCGCTAATGCGGCCGAACTTAATTAGTTGTAATATTAATTATTTGATAATAAAACTGATAACCCGGCCACAGCCGCAGTTAAATTCCAACCAACTACCCGTCCAGTAGTAAATTGAGTTCCTGTATTGGCCGCCAGCGTTGCTTTATGTGCGGTTAATTTGGTAACGTAATATGTACCGGCACCACTATCCGTGGCAGTAATTCTCATCTCAGATGCAACTAAGGTAGCGGTAGTACCAACTAGTTTACAAATACCTGTCCCATCTGAATTTTGCACCAAATATCTCTTTGAACCTCGTTGGTTAATAATATCCGATGCCTTTGCACTGGCGCCCAATGGTAAAAATGCGCTAACTGCGATAGCATTTACATTTGTCGTAGTTAAAACAGCCGTAGAGGTTCCGACTGATGTCATGTTTGTTCCGGTATATGTTACAGAAGGTACCGATGTATAACCGCCACCAGGTGAAACCATCAAAACGCTAGTGACTGTATTACCAGTTTTAACTGCGGTACCTACAGCAGATGTGCCGCCAGCCAAATTTGGTGAACCGAACACAACAGTAATAGTACCAGATGATACAGTACCTGGATATACCGTTACGCTTGCCACACCTTCACCACCAACGCCACCGGTGTTAGTATTTCCGAAATATTTCTTTTTAATTGGTCTTCCCATTTTGTTTTCCTTTTAATATGATCGTTCTACGAACTACGCGGTGGGGCCGCATAAACTCATTATTGAGCGAACCATATATTTATAGCGAGCCATAAAAAAACCCGCCGAAGCGGGTTTTGAATAGTTAAATTCAAGTGTTTGATTACTTGAAGGAAACTGTTGCGTTGTTGATCGAAACCTTACCTAGATAGTCAGCAGCATTACCCAAGCTCGATGCTGTGTTGCTTAATTCAACATAGCCATAACGAGTTAGGAAACCAACCACTGGTTCAAATGTGTTTGGATCTAATACAACCCCAGAGCTCATCAAAGGAATGTATGGGCAATAGAACGCTGGAGCGTCTGCTTCTGAAGCACCCTTGTATCCAATGAGGACCTGGTTATTTGTATCTGTATCAGCCTTGTAGCTGTCAACATAGATACGCATTGCACCATTTAGTGTTCCAACAAATTTTGTATTTGTAGGGGCTTCGAATGTACCTTCTGTAGTACGAGCGAATGCACTTGTTGTTGCGCTTTGCAAAATTGTCAACGCTTGGTTAGAAACAACAGCCCAGTTACCAGCACCACGACGTGTTCGTTGTGCGATCAAATTGCTTACGCGATTGATCTGGATAGCTAGAGCAGCATGTTCGTCACCAACGAATGTAGCTGTACCACTTACCAAAGCTTGGTCATATGTTTCTTCAACACTTGCCAAACCACGTAAAGAAGCCAAAACTTCTTGGTCGATTTCAGCGGTAATTTCTTGTGCCAAAGCAGCCATAATTTCTGCTTCGATGTCAATACCTTGTTGGGCTTGTGCATCTTGTGCAGCTTCAAAAGTCCAACGAGCGGAGAGCTTACGGCTCTTAGCTTCGACGGATGCTTTCAAGATTTGAATGGACATACGCTTACCTGGTTGACCTTCCAATTGGCTCGTTGAAGAAGCCTTAGGAGTTGAATCAACATTGTTACCAGAATATGCCGCTGCAATCTTGAATGGGCTCAATGCTTCTTCACCTGCAACAACACCATCACCTGTGTCTGCATAACGCACACGTAGGGTATGGATTTGACCTACTGGGCCAGTCATAGGCTGAACACCAATAATTTCATTAGCAATAACTGTCGGCATAACACGACGAATCACTGGGAGGATAACACGATTAAGTGTAGCAACGTTACCAGAGCTTGTTGCGCCGGCTGTTGCAGCTTCACCTAAATAACGGCGTGTATTTTCCAAACACACTGCCATGCTGCTGCGTCGATTACCATTTAGGCCTTCAAGCAGAGCTTCTTTGGTCTCGGACCATCTTTCATTTAATAGTTGTGACATTTTATTGTCTCCTTGAATTTAAATTATTTTAGACCCGCTAGTTTGCGGATATCCAAAATGTTATCTAAGCCTACCTGTGGCTGACTCTTAACTTCGCGATCGCCTGTTACGACGGTACTTTCTGTCAAAGCAGCTTTCACTGCTGGTTTCTTCGCGCCTTCCATTACTGCTGGTAGGTATTTGTCAAATGCAATAGCTAATTTAGGTGTTTGCACACTTTCTAATAGACCACGCATTAGTTCCCTTTTATCAGCACCTAACGGTGCCAATAGTTCGCTCATTACAGATTTACGCTCTGCTAAATCTTTTGCAACGCGAAGATCACGTTCCTTAGATTCAACAAGGCCCTGTTTCTTTTCTAGAGCTTGCTTTGCTTCTGTCAATTCCAAATCTTTCTTAGCGATAACCTTTAACAATTTACTTGTTTCGGATTTTTCATTTAGATACGATGCAGAATATTCTTGTGCAAAGGCTTCAAATAAACGTCGGCCAAAATCATTACTGCGTGAGCTATCAATATCTTCTTTCAATTGCTTGATTTCAGATGTCAATTGTTTCCCCACACTTTCTTTAACAACCTCTGCACTACGCTTAATAAATTGCGACTTAATATTGTCAAATTGTACCTTGGCTTCACGAACTAATTTAACTTTTGTTTCAGCTAGATCACGCTTATCAATTGCAAACTCGTTAATTTCCTTAGCCAACGCATGAACAATAAATTGTTCCAATTTTCCAAAATTTTCAGAAACTTTCTTACGATCATTCTGAAACTCAACTAACTCTTTTCCTAACTGATTAAGAATAAATGATTCTAAAATTTTAGCGTCATTTTTCATTTTTTGTTGATATTCAACTTTGGCCTCTGCCAATGCTTTCCTATCCACATCAAATTCAGCCATTTCTGCGGCCAATCTCTCGCTTAACATCTTGTCAATTGCTTCAACCATTACACTCTTATCATGTGTATATTTTTGAGCAAACTCTTCACGAAGTTCAGCGGTGACTAGGTCGCGATTCTCTTGTATTTTTGTAGCAAAAGCAGATTCAATAACAGATTGAGTTTCCTCTGTCATCACGCCTGATTCCACTAGTTGTTTGAATGCGTCCAACATCACTTTCCCCTTCCGGTGTTTAAACCGTGTATAATGTTTAACATCGCCTCACGGAGATGCTTCTGTGCTTTTGGATCTTTGTTGACTTCATGCGCGATCCGTAAGGCCCTACTACCACCACGACTATTCATCAGGTGTTCATAGACCGGTGTAGGATAAGCTCCGGGCGCTGAAGGTTGAGCAACAATATCTACTGTGATTATTTCAAAATCGGATACTTGGCCTGAACCATCGTTAACGTTTCCGCTACCTCTGGAACTTACACCAAGTTTCACTCCGTTTTCAAGCATAGTACGAATTAAATTGCCCATAGGAGTTGGAAGAATTTTCATTTTTCCGTATCCATTAGGACCTTCCATCCACATCTGAGTTATCATATGTGAAACGCGGTCCAAATTTACTTTTAAATCATCTGGATGATCTACCTCTCCAAGTACAGAATATCCATTTTCGATTTGATCCATTAGAGTCTTCACCGCATTGGTGATTTCGTTGACAGGGTAAACCCGCTGGTTTGCGTTGCGAATACCACCTTGTATAGCGATTCCTTTCAGATAAAGGCTCTTGCCGTCTTTATCATCGGACTCAATGACAACCTTTGCTTGATCAAAGCTTAAATGTTCTCTGAGATATTGAAGTTGTTTCATTCAAATGCTCTATTTAGAGTTTCTTAAGAAAAGTCTTGTTGGCTGGAACACTGGTTTGTCCGGCTTTATCGCCAGAACCTGAACCTACTGGACCTGGACCGGCGCCCTTCTTCTCAGCACCATGACCATCTGAAACTTTTGCTAATTTCTTAACTCCAGTTTGCTTTCCATCCATGTTCACTTCTACAGAACGTGTCAAATCACCAGATTTAAGACCACCAACTAATCCGCCGGTTTTGCCGGTTTCATTTTTGTCGCCTTCTGATTTTTGAACTATGTTACCTGCTGTAGCACCGGTTGTTGGCTTACCTTTTCCCGAACTAACAGTACTCATGGTATTTGTGCTGGATTCTTCTGTCTTACCAGCAACTTTTCCGCCACCATATGGCTTTCCAACTACTTCACGATATTCGCGCATAAATGCGGCTTCGGCGTCTTCTTCATCCCCGCCCATATCCATATCGTCATCCCCGGCATCACTTTCTAGGTCATCCAATGCTCCACCGTGTACATCAGGGTCGCCTTCTTCTTCATGTTTTTCACCATCTAAAAGGGCTTGGAATTCAGCTTTTAATTGATCCAATGAATCAGCTAAGTCGTTGATGTCATCTTTGGTTGCGGGTGCATCACCATCTTCTTCACCGTCCATATCGCCCATGGCTGCGTCATCTTCTACGTCGCTTACCATGTCATCACTGGGATCGCCACCTAAACCACCGTCTTCTTCTCCACCGATTTCAAAGCTACTTTCCTGATCATCTCCGAATCCTTCTTCTACGGATTCATCCTCTTCTTCATCACGAACTTCGTCAACTGATTCATCCTCTTCTTCATCACGGGCTTCATCTTGTTGTTCTTCGTCTTCTTCTTCAGCGATTAAATTTTCATAAATTTCCCTAGACTTTTCAACAACGATATCATGGAATAGCTCATTGGCTTTATCCATTTCTTCGTTAACGATGTAATCTAGAAGTGTTTCAAACTTGTTAGACATTGCGGGTTCTCCTTATTAAGTGGCAAGGCTTATCGACTGTATTTACAGCCATTGTGCTTTACTTATACGAAATAGGTAGAAAATGGTCGATTTGGTCAGAAATCGACGGAGAATATTAAATTATTTTGAAATTTATGAAGATTTTATACAGGTTGCATCCCCTCTTCAGCTGGTGGAGTTGCATACATTGTTCTAACCAAAGCAAGTTCTTCTTTCTGCTCGCGCTCTCGAGCATCACCTGCCTTACGTAAGTCATTCAACATTTTCAATGTCAATCGGCTTTTTCTAAGGTCTTTGGTAGTAATAATACTGGTGTCGTGCTCAGAATCATACCGACCATCATCGGTCATTTCTTCATTATCTTCATCAAAATATAAAAATTCGTTTAGCAACATATCAATATTTATATTTTGTATTACATTTGGCCAGGTGTTGATCCCGGAGCCGGAGGCGCACCGGAAGCAGGGGCGGTTCCAGGAGGGGCACTTTCCATTCCATCTTCCATATCTTCTGGGCCCAAATCGCTCTCTCCCAAATCGCCAATTTCGTCACCAATTCCCGCTGATGTAATGCCCATAGATCGCATTTCAGCCTGGGCACTTAGATTGGTACCCGCATCTACATTTTCTTCACGCCACATTTGTTCATTTTCTGCGATTTCCTCTTGTGATAGTCCTAGGAATCGTTTTAGAGCAAATCGCTTCGATATATAAGGGATTTCTGCAACTGATCCATATGTATTGACTCGAGTAGTATCCATTTCTGCTTGCCTATATGCGGCGAAATTCTGTGGTGGATTAAATTTAAGATCGAATAGATTCGGATCTATGTTCATGCCTTTCTTGAACATATATTGCTTAAATTCAATATCAAATTGTTCATTAATTAGACTCTGCAAACGTTCACAATATTTGTTGAATCGTAATTCTTGTATGTATGCAGTTCCGACCCTACCATCGTTGAAACTACCTTGACTATCATCTACACCGGTAGGTAGATAAGAACTCGGAATTCGCAAAGCCCTCATCAACTTTTGAGTAAAGAATAATAAGTCACTAATTTCACCAAGATTTGTACCACCTGGGAGGATTTCAACTCTGCTTCCTCGACCCTCACTGGTTTGAGGGAAGAAATAGTCTTCATTTATGCCCAATGGATTATAACCAGAATCAATCACTGATTGGCCGCCACCAGTTACACTCGGAATTCTTCTTTGATTTACCTCATTCTTGACTCTTTCCACGAACGACATAGCCAAATGGCTTGGCATATTGCCAACATCAATATAAAAAACACGACGCTCTGGAGCGCGTTGGACACGATAGATAATAATAGCATCTTCTAACAATTCCTTTTGTTTATAAACTTTGAAAATAGTTTCCATTAAGCTGTTGCCGAATGGAAAATTGTTATCAAGTCCTTCACTCAAACTCAAGTGAACTACATGTTCAGCGGCAATTGCCCATTGATTTTGACCAAGGCTAAATCTACTACCCGTTGCCTGCGCATTTGCACCAACCATACCACGCTGCTGAGCACCACCGGCTACATAAGCGGTTCCACCTGGTGTTGCATTTTGATTATTGGGAGTTATTTGAGCAACTGTTAGAGATTGAAAATTAATATTAATATCATTTATAACATATTGTTCAGGTAGCTTACCTTCAGATTCATTAACAATAATTCTATCAATTTTACTTGGATCTACATAGAACCAAGTTTGAGTTTCGGGATCTCTTATAAAGAAACAATCACCGTATTTGAATGTATTACGAACAATTTTAAAAATCTTATTTCCAAATTTATTCAACTTTGTCCACTGTTGGAGATATTTTTTAATAACTTTAATTTCAGTCGGAGTTGCCTGATCTTTGAAAAATATATTGAACGGTGTTTGATTATCATCGTTTGTTTGAGTACAAAATTCAGCCAAAATGTCAAAGGCTGCATTTACCTCAGGATCCATATCCATTGTATCGTATTGAGAATACCTTTCAAGTCTATTTGGATGACCAGAATATACATCAGGGAGATATGATGAATAATTTGACCGAGTTGGATTGGTTCTTCCTGCGGCTGTTAGTGGACTAGCAGAGCCAGCCACGGGGGTAAAATATCGTTTCCAAGACATATGTTATGCGAATAAGTTTTTATTTAGAGATTTGGTGGCTTCAACATTTCGTTTAATGTTATCGGAGGTATCCTTCATTACTCTGAGCATCTCCGATGATATGTTATTTAACCGTTGTAATTGCTCGGTTAGATTATTATTTTGACCAGAGTTCATTGCCGAGGCCATCATCGTAGACATTTGATCAGGGGTAACTACAGCTTCTGTTCCATGTAGAATAGCTTTTGTTTCAGTTCCAAAATTTTCAAAAAGTTTACCAGTGGCTCCTAGACTGCCAGTTGACCTTTTGGGCAATACTGGAGAAGGAGCAAGTGATTCTTTGACCTTTTCATCCTTGGATGACATGGCTTGATCGGTTAACCAGGTACTCGCAAATTTGAATGGAGATTTAACAATATCTAACATGATAGA
>Ga0315291_10005805_pt1 | contig 15412 bp, 8 predicted proteins | sample YL17G12_20_MG_FD_203070 | JGI IMG/M metagenome (GOLD analysis project Ga0315291, IMG submission 203070) | Sediment microbial communities from Yellowstone Lake, YNP, Wyoming, USA - YL17G12_20 | ecosystem: Environmental > Aquatic > Freshwater > Lake > Sediment | place: USA: Wyoming | collected...
GCCTCGCTGCACCACGTCGTGTCGGTCGACGGGAAGACCGGCACCGTCATCCTGACGGGCAAGGCGCCCTGGCCGTTCATGCAGTGGGAAGCGTCTCAGCGGTATCACGTGGAGAACTTCAGGGAGGCGCTCGACACGCCCGGCGAGTGGTTCCTGGACCGCGGCGGCACGCTCTTCTACAGGCCCCTGCCCGGCGAGGACCCGGCCAAGGCCGAGGTCGTTGCACCGGTGGCCGAGACGTTCGTCCAGTTCGCGGGCGACCCGGCGGCAGAGAAGTTCGTTGAGCACATCACGCTCAGCGGCCTCGCCTTCCGCTACGGCCAGTACGTCCTGCCCGCGCAAGGGCACGGCGACGGCCAGGCCGCCGTCACGATTCCCGCGGTCATCATGGCCGACGGGGCGAAGAGCATCGCCCTCCAGGACTGTGCCATCGAGCACATCGGCACGTACGCCGTCTGGTTCCGCCACGGTTGCACCGACTGCCGCGTCGTCCGCTGCCTGCTGGAAGACATGGGGGCGGGCGGCGTCAGGATCGGCGAAGGCTCGAAAAATGACAACCCCAAGCCCGCCGACATGACCGGCAAGATCACCGTCGACAACAACATCATCCGCTCCGGCGGGCACATCCACCGCGGGGCGGTGGCCGTCTGGATCGGGCACAGCCCCGACAATGCCGTAACGCACAACGAGATCGCCGACTTCCGCTACACGGGCGTCTCGGTGGGATGGCGCTGGGGCTACGCGCCGAGCGTCGCCAAGCGCAACAAGATCGAGTTCAACCACATCCACCACCTGGGGTGGCGGGTCCTGAGCGACATGGGCGGCGTGTACACGCTCGGCCCGTCGGAAGGCACGACCGTCTCGAACAACCGCTTCCACAACATCTACTCATACAGTTATGGCGGGTGGGGTTTCTACAACGACGAGGGTTCGACCGCCATCGTCCAGGAGAACAACCTCGTCTACAACACCAAGACGGGCGGCTACCACCAGCACTACGGCAAGGAAAACGTCATCCGCAACAACATCTTCGCGTTCAGCGAAGAGGGGCAGTTGCAGCGGAGCCGCGTGGAGCAGCACCTCTCGTTCACCTTCGAGCAGAACATCGTTTACTGGACCGAGGGCACGCTCTTCACCGGCGCGTGGGGCGATAAGAACGTCGTCGTCAGGAACAACCTCTTCTGGAATGCCTCCGGCGCCCCCGATGCGGCGGCGAAGGCCGCCGACCAACTCAAGAAGCAGAACAAGGCCGAGGGCAACGAGATCGCCGATCCGGGGTTCGTCGATGCAGCCCACTACGATTTCCGCCTGAAGGAAGACTCCCCGGCCCTCAAACTTGGGTTCAAGCCGTTCGATTACACGAAGGCTGGCGTGTACGGCGCTGCCGCGTGGGTGAAACTCGCGTCGAGCGTCGAGTATCCGCCGGCGGAGAGGCCCCCGGAGCCCCCTCCGCCGCCGCCGATGGTCTTCCGCGACGACTTCGAGACGACGCCCGTCGGCAAGCCCGTCGCCGGGGCCCATGTGAACGTCGAGGGCAAGGGCGACGCCATCGCCGTAACCGAGGAGACGGCGGCCGGCGGCAAACGGAGCCTCAAGATCACCGACGCCCCGGGCCTCCAGCACGCGTTCAACCCGCACTTCTTCTACGTGCCGCACCACCGCGACGGCGTGGCGCGGTTCGCCTTCGACATGAAGATCGAGCCGCAGACCCAGATGTACGTCGAGTGGCGCGACGACCGGGGGCCCTACCGCGTCGGGCCGACGATGTCGGTCGGCAAGGGCAAGGTCCACGCGGGCAAGGAGTTCATCGCCGACCTCGCGCCGGGCCAGTGGATCCACTTCGAGATGACCGCGGCAGTGGGACCGAAGGCGACGGGCACGTGGGACCTTGCGGTCACAATTCCCGGCCATGAACCGAAGGTGGTCAAGGCCCTGAAGACCGGGAGCCCCGACTGGAACCGCCTGGAATGGCTGGGCTTCTCGAGCACGGCCAATGAGGTCACGTCGTTTTATCTCGACAATATCGAACTCTCGAACACGGCGGCCAGACCGTAGCCCGTTCAGCGCGAAGCCGAAGGCGACCGCGGGTCCGCTTGAAGGAATGCCGCCCGAACCATAGCATAAGGAGAGCCATGGAGACCATCAACGACTGCCACGTTCACATGGAAGGCGGCCCGCAGGATGCTGCAAGCCTGCTCAAGGCGATGGACGCCGCCGGGGTCGAGCAGGTCGTGCTCTTTTCGCCCGAGACCGAGGACACGCTCGAGGCGACGCGCGAGGCCACCGACCGGCTGGCCCGGATCGCGAAGGAGGCTCGCGGCCGCGTCCACGGCTTCGCCCGCCTGAACCCGACCGTGCCGGGCATCACCGGCGAGATCCGCCGCGCGATCGATGACCTGGGCTTGGCGGGCATCAAGATGCTTCCGAAAAAATGGTACCCGTACGAGGACCGCCTGCGCCCGGTGTACGAGACGATGCACGAGTTGCGGGCCACCGCCCTCTTTCACTCGGGCATCCTGTACGGCCACGGAGCATCGTCGATGTACTGCCGCCCGGCGTTCTACGAGGTCCTGATGGAGTACCCGAACATCCGGTTCGCCCTGGCCCACATCAGTTGGCCGTGGACCGACGAGTGCTTGGCCCTGGCGGGCCGGTTCTACCACGGCGACGCGCCGCGAGGCCAGATGTATGTCGATATTACCTCCGGCGCGCCGAAGGCGTGGAAGGTCGACGCCATGCGCAAGGCCCTCGGCCACCTGCCGCCGGGCGCCATCATGTACGGCAGCGACAACGGTCCCTGGCGGGCCGACTACCGGCCGTGGGTCCAGACGGACTTCGACATACTGAAAGAACTCGGCGCGCCGGCCGAGACGGTCCGGAAGGTGATGCACGACAACTTTCTGGAATTCGTGCGCCGGCGGTAGGCCGCTTTCGCAGGATACCTTCGCGGCGGGTCAAGAGGCCCGCCGAACACACGCGCGACAAGAAGCGAGTCTCGATGAGCGATCCGCCGCCGCCAGCCGCCGACCCGTTCGCCCAGACCGTGGGGCTGCTTCACGCTCAGTTCGGCCACTCGCAGTTCCGCAACGGGCAGGAGGCGGCCGTACGGTCGGTCCTGGCCGGGCGGAGCCTCCTTGTGGTTATGCCCACGGGCAGCGGCAAGTCGCTGCTATACCAGTTGCCCGCCCTGACCGCGGGAGGACTCACGCTGGTCGTCTCGCCCCTGATTGCGCTTATGAAGGACCAGGTCGACGACCTCAGAAGGCGCAGCGTCGCGGCGACGTTCATCAACTCGAGCCTCAGCCTGGCCGAGCAGCGCGAGCGCATCGGGCAGTGCCTGAGCGGCGAGGTGCGGCTGCTGTACGTCGCGCCGGAACGATTCCAGAGCGCCGCCTTTCTCGACATGATCCGGCGGGTGAAAGTGGTGCGGCTGGCGGTCGACGAGGCCCACTGCATCAGCGAGTGGGGCCACGATTTCCGGCCGGACTACCGGCGACTCCGCAAGTTCCGGGCCGACATGGGCAACCCGCCCGTCACGGCCCTAACGGCCACCGCCACGCCGCGCGTCCAGGCCGACATCGTCGAGTCGCTGGGCCTGGCGCGCAGCGAGGTCGCCATACACGTGCACGGCTTCGACCGGCCGAACTTCCACCTTTCGGTCGTGCACGCCGCCCGCGAAGAGACCAAGACCGACTTTATCCGCGAGTTCCTCCACCAGGAGCGCGGCCCGGGCATCATCTACGCGGGCACCCGCCGTGCGGCCGAGGAAGTAGCGGATGCCGTCGCCAACATCGAACCCAACCACACCGTGTATCACGCCGGCCTGGAGCCCGAGGAGCGGACGCGGGCCCAGGAGGCGTTTCTCTCGGGCCGGGCCCGCCTGGTCGTCGCCACGGTGGCCTTCGGCATGGGCATCGACAAGGCCGACGTGCGGTTCGTCATCCATTACCACTACCCCGGTTCGGTGGAATCGTATTACCAGGAGATCGGCCGCGCTGGCCGCGACGGGCTGCCCGCGCGGTGCGTCCTCCTGTACTCCCCCGCCGACCGGTTCCTGCGAGAGTTTTTCATCGACCTCTCGTACCCCACGCGCGACCAGGTCCAGACCGTATACGAGGTCCTGTGGAAGGTGCGGGAGAACCCGATCCTGATGACGTACGCCCAGATCGCCGACCTCTGCGAAGACGCCGGCGACGACCTGAAGGACGGCCAGGTGGCGTCGGCCATCCGCCTCCTCGACGGCGCCGGCCTGACGCGGGCGATGGCCGGCGAGGCGACGGCCGCCGTCACCCTGGCCGCGCCGGGGGCCGAGGTCCTGCCGAAGATCCACGGCGACGTCCAGCGCCGCGTCTTCGAGGCCCTCGCCTCGTCGCTCGACCTGGAGACGCCCGGCCGCTACGCCGTCGACCTGGGCCAGGTGGGCGCCGTCGCGGGACTCTCGATGGAGCAGGTGCGGCGGTCGATGGTGGCGCTGGCCGACGCGCGGCACATCGAGTACGAGCCGCCGTTCCGCGGGCGCGGCGTCGAGAAACTCGTCGAGACCCCGCCGCCCTTCGACAAGGTGCCCATCGACTGGAAGCGCCAGGATTTCCTCCGCGGCCTCGAAGAAGAGAAACTCGATGCCATGGAGGATTACATCCACACGCCTGCCTGCCGGCGCCGCTTCATCCTGCGGTACTTCGGCGAGAAGACCGACCTGGCCTGCGGCCTGTGCGACTGTTGCCTGGCCCGCGAGGCGCCGGAGCCCAGGACGAGGGATCGCCGCCGGCGCGATGAAGCGCCGCCGCGCGAGAAGGCGGCCCCGGCGCCGCCCCGCACTTCGGCCGGCCGCGCAAGAAGCAGCGACGTGCCCGGCCGGCAGCACGACATCGCTGCCGCCGTCCTCGTCTGTATCCGGCACCTGCGATTCCCCGTGGGCGTCGGACGCGTGGCCCAGATCCTGACCGGCTCGCGCGACAAGGAACTCCTGAAGTGGCGCCTCGACAAGAACCCCGCTTACGGCCGCGCGCAGACCAAGCAAGATACGATCAAGTGGGTTATCGACAAGATGCTATCCCAGGGCTACCTCAAGCGCGAGGGGGAGTTCGACCGGCCGGTCCTCGCCCTGACGGCCCGCGGCGAAGCCGCAGCCGATGCGGCCGAGGCCGAAGAGTCATCACGTCCGGCTGGCGCACGGGCGGCGCCCGGACCAGCCCGGCCGCAGTCTCAGGCCGCGCCGGCCCCTGCTGCCGCACCCGCGCCTGCCGCCGCGCCGCCGAAGACCGACCCGGGCGGCGCCCTCGACGCCCTCGTCCAAGAGATGCTCGTGGCCGACCAGGAACAGGCCAAGGCACTTGTCGATGGCCTGCGCCTGTTCCATCCGCGGGCGCTGGCGTCGCGCCTGGAGGCCCGCTACGCCGACGCGCGCGAACTGCGGGAACAGTCGCGCGCCGTATGGGCGCTCGGCGAACTGTGCGGCGAGCATGCCCTGGAGTTCCTCATCAGTTGCACGCAGGCCGAAGCACCGAACGTGCGCCGCCTGGCGGCGTCGGCCCTCGGGAAAGTAGCGGGCGCTGCCTACGTTACAAACGTATACCGCCAGGACATCTTCCCCCGCGCACAACGGGCGCTGGCGGCACTTGCCGCCGACCCCGCTCCCCAGGTGCGGGAGTATGCCGCGAAGGCCCTCGCGCAGTTCCGCCCCTAGCCTGGGGTGCCGTTCTAACCCCTGAGCACCAGGCTTGCCGGTGCGTGCGCGGCGGTTCTGCCGACGCGCCGCGTGACCGCGTCGCTCGCCGCAGGGGGTCTCACTCCAGCGGCCCCGCACGCCAGGGCGGCCAGTATGTCTTGTAGGCCCTGGCGATCACGTCCTCAAGCGGAATGGCGCCGAAGAAGCGGCTGTCAAAGCTCCTGGAGTTATTGTCCCCCACGACAAACACGGTCCGTTCCGGAACGGTGTACGGCTGCTCCGGTGCCGCGTATGTCTGGCGGTCCACGGAGGTATGGGGCAAACGGCCGAACACACCTTCCGTCAGTTCCGATCCATTGACATAGACTCCATCCTTCCTAAACTCCACGGTTTCGCCAGCCACAGCCACCACCCGCTTAACGTTCTGACCTCGGTTCATCGGGTTGACGTACACAACGATGTCCCCGCGGCGCGGCGAAGCATAGCCCCATTTCCACGCGAGGATCCTGTCGCCTCCACAAATGGTGGGCGCCATGGCACCCGTCGGCACTACGAAGCCTTCGACCACATACTGGCGGGCCAAGAGGGCGGAACCGATCGCGGCCAACGGAATCGCCGCAATGAGAACGCAAAGCCCCGCAATGGCAGCCTCGCGCGGGCGCCGGCTGGCGGGACCCATGACAAGGGCCAGCAGGCAGACACCTGCACTGTAGAACGGCATGAATAGGAAGAGCAAGACACCGATCTTCACTCCAAAGGGCACAGGTGAGGCAGCAAGTGCAATGATGACCCAGACCAGAAGAAACACCAGGCTGAGAATCCAGCGGCGCAGGTACAGGTGGCCAACGCCCGGCATGATCTGGCTCAGGAAGGCCGCCAGATACGGGTCCTTGACCTGCTTCCGCATCTGCTCCGCCTGTGGAGAATTGAGGCGTTTGGCACGGGCGTGGGCGTGGAACAGGCTGAGGACCTTCACGGCCAGGTTCGGCAGGAGCATCAGGCCGACGACGAGGAGACTGCCCCGGGCCGAGAGAATCTGCCACACCGTGACGGCGGAGAGCAGGCTGACGCCCGCCAGGAACAGCACTCCGAAACCCCACGCGTGGGCGTAGAACTGCCCCAGCCCCGGCACGAGATATGAAAGGTTCACGGCCAGCCAGGGCTCCTTCGCCAGTCGCTGTTCGTCGGCCATGGCGCGCTCCTTCGGCTCATCGCCCCTGACGTGACGATGACACGATCAGCACCCTAACCCCGCCAGCCGGGCCGGTCAAGAACAATTATGCGACAGATTGCGATTCGTCTAGACCTTGTCGTTCCGATGAGCGGCTTCAGCCGCAAAGAGGAATTTCGCCGTGGCCACTGCTTCTTACTCTTCGCACACGCCAACGACCACACCGAGATTTCTCGACTCGCTGCGCTCGCTCGAAATGACAGCGGGAAATGCCCCCTAAGCGAATCGACGCCTGTCGCCCCCGCTGCCGTTTTCAACTGGACGAACCAACGCCGCGCGGCTACGTTCTTAAGAAGATAGCGCACCCCAGTGCCGGAGGCCGGAACTCACCCATGGCCAATGCGCGCAACACCGACAACAAAGCGGAAGCAGAGATGAGCGAAGAGCGAGCGGCCGGCGGCGGCCAGCCGCTCCTCGTGGAAGTGGCGTGGGAGGTCTGCCAGCAGTTAGGCGGCATATACACGGTCATACGCACGAAGGTCCCCAGCATGGTCCGCCGCTGGGGCCGGCGGTACAGCGTCGTCGGCCCGTATGATCCGAACACCAGCCCCGCAGAGTTCGAGGAAACCCCGCCCACCGGCATAGTCGGCCGCGCTACCAGGAAACTCCAGGACTGGGGTTTCGAGGCGCACCACGGCACGTGGCTCATCACCGGGCGGCCGAAGACGGTCCTCCTGAATCCGCGGAGCGTCACGCGGCGCCTCGGCGAGATCAAGCGCCTCCTGTGGGACCATCACCGCATCGGCCTGCCGGGCGATGACAGCATGGCCGGCGACGTGATCGCGTTCGGATTCCTTGTGGAACAGTTTTTCCGGGCGCTCTCGGAGGAGACCGGGGGCCGGCGGCCCATCGTCGCCCACTTCCACGAATGGATGGCGGGCTCGGCGATCCCCGAGATCCGGCGGGCGAAACTGCCCGTCGCCATCGTTTTCACGACGCACGCCACGCAACTCGGCCGGGCGCTGGCCTCCAACGACCCCGGCTTCTACGACCACCTGCCGACCATAGACTGGGGCCGCACGGCCCGCCAGTACGGCATGGAGCCGAAGGTCCTCCTGGAACGGGCCGCCGCACACGGCGCCCACGTCTTCACCACGCTGAGCGAGATCACCGCGCTGGAGTGCGAGCACCTCCTTGGCCGCCGGCCCGACCTTTTGCTGCCGAACGGCCTGAACATCGAGCGGTTCGCCGCCGTGCACGAGTTCCAGAACCTGCACCGCCAGTACAAGGAGAAGATCCACCAGTTCGTGATGGCCCACTTCTTCCCGAGTTACACGTTCGACCTGGACCGCACGCTCTACTTCTTCAGCGCCGGAAGGTACGAGTACCGCAACAAGGGCTTCGACCTGGCCGTCGAGGCGATGGCCCGGCTGAACGGGCGGATGAAGCAGGCGGGCATCAGCCGCACGATCGTCTTCTTTCTCATCACCCAGCGGCCCTTCCACTCCATAAACCCGGAGGCACTCCGCAGCCGCGCGGTCATGGAAGAGATGCGGCACACGTGCGAGGGCATCAAGGAGGAGCTCGCCGAGCGGCTGTTCCTGGCGGCCGCCCTCGGCGCCATTCCGGATTTCGACACGCTGGTCGACGACTCCTGGATCCTGCGCCTGCGCCGCCTCCAGCACGCGTGGCGTACGCGCCGCCAGCCCTTGCTGGTGACGCACGACCTGGCGGAAAGCGGGCGCGACGAGGCCCTCAACCACATCCAGGCCTGCATGATGTTCAACTTGGCCGACGACCCGGTCAAGGTGGTGTACCATCCGGACTTCATCACGTCGGCCAACCCGCTGTTCGGGATCGACTACGACCAGTTCATGCGGGGCTGCCACCTGGGCATCTTCCCCTCGTTCTACGAGCCGTGGGGCTACACGCCGCTGGAATGCGTGGCCTGCGGCGTGCCGGCGATTATGAGCGACCTCTCGGGCTTCGGCACGTATGTCATGGAGCACGTGCCCGACTACGCCGCGCGCGGCCTGGGGGTCATCCACCGCCGGGGGGCGTCGTTCGACGCCGCCGCCAGCGAACTCACCGATTTCCTCTTCAACTTCCTGAAGATGGAGCGGCGCGAACGCATCGCCCAACGCAACCAGGTCGAGTCGCTTTCGGACCAGTTCGACTGGGAGAACCTGGGCCGCCACTACGCCGAGGCCCACAAGACGGCCATAGAGCGGGCGGGCATCTGAGAAAACGCGGAATGCGCAGTGCGGGTTGAACGACGAAGAAAGGAATCGAATGTGAAACGGCTCGGCACAGTGGCAATGGCGGCGCTTGTGACGGCGTTAGCGAGCGCCGCGTCGGCCGAGGTCTGCAACGTCAAGGTGGTCACCGACGCCTCGCCCGACTACTACGACCTGGCGTCGATGGTGCACAGCATCACCGCCAAGTGGCCCACGCCGGCCGAGAAGTGCTGGGCGATGTTCTACTGGAACCACATCGCCCGCCGCCAGACCACGCCGATGCAACTGCACGGGGTGGACCTGACGGACCCCATCCGCCAGGCGAACGACTACGGCTACACCATGTGCTCGACCGTCGCCGGCATCAACATGGGCATCTGGAACGCCATGGGCCTCAAGGGCAAGTACTGGGACATCACTCTGCACACGGTGCCCGAGGTGTTCTACGACGGCCGCTGGCACATGTACGATAACTCGATGTCGGCCCTGTACACGCTCTGCGACGGCAAGACCATCGCCGGCGTCGAGGACATCGGCAAGGAAGGCGCCTGCGCGGCCTCGGGCGGCAAGACCGAACTCGGACATATCGCCAAGTATCACTGCCTGAACGCCACGAGCCCCAACGGTTTCCTGACCGGGGCCGACTGCGAGCGCAGCCTGGCCGACGAGGCCCACTGCTTCAACACCAAGGGTCTCAAGTTCCGCTACTACTTCTGCGAGTGGGACTGGGGCCACCGCTACATCCTCAACCTGAAGGAGGGCGAGACCTACACGCGGCACTATCGGAGCCTCGGCGACGGGCCGGAGTTCTACGTCCCCAACGGCGGCAAGGACCCCGAACAGCCGGGCAAGTTCGGCCTCCGCGGCAACGGCCAGTGGCACTTCACGCCGAATCTTACCGCCGCCGAGTGGCGCAAGGCCGTCCACAGCGCGGCGGGCATCGCGGCGGCCGCGCCGGCGGGACTCCAGCCCGAGAAGGCCGGCGCGCCGGGCCAGGTCATCTTCAAGGTCCAGGCCGCCAACGTCGTCACGAGCCAAGTCATCATGGCCGCTTTCTTCCGCAAGAGCGCCGAGGACCAGGCGGCGATCGCGGTCAGCACGACCAACGGCCTCGCGTGGAAGGAAGTATGGAAGGCCGAGGCGACGGGCGATATCACGGCCAACGTCAAGTTGCTCGGCGAGGTCAACGGGGCCTACGAGGTGCTCGTGCGGGTCGAACTGGTGGGCAAGGCCGCCCCCGCCGATGCCGTGCTCAGGAACTTCTCGGCCGCCACCACCACAATGCTCAACTCGAAGACTCAGCCGCGGCTGGCCCTCGGCAGGAACACTGTCTACGTCGGCGCGGGCGACCAGACCGAGTCGGTCGTCTTCTGGCCCGAACTCCAGAACGGGAAGTACAAAGACACGATCGTCGACGAGAAGAACATCGCCTGCGACGAAAAGCACTCGGGGTACATGGGCGTCGTGTATCCGAAGGCGGCCAACGAGGATGCGTACCTCGCGTATCGCCTCGACGCCCCCGGCGACATCACGCGCCTGACGTTCGGCGGCCGGTTCTACAACCGGGCCCCCAAGAGCCACATCGATCTGGCCTGGTCGACCGACGGCAAGCAGTGGAAGACCGCCTGGAGCCTGACGAGCACCGATCCGCCCTGGGACACCGTCCACTACGAGACGGTCGACGTTCCGAAGGGCATCCGCGCAGTGTGGGTCCGGTACCTGATGAACTCGACGGCCGCCGGCCACGATGCGTGCAGCATCTACGCCGTGCGGATGGAGGCCAATTACCTCCCCGCCGACGCGGCCTTCAAGCCTATCGAGGTCACCTTCAAGTGGTCCGAGGTGCAGAAGGACCGCAGCCTGGTCGGGCGCGCACACATCCAGCGCATCGGCAAGGTGCCCGCGAAGTACGTCATCAACGTCAGGGGCGAGGACCACCCGGTCATGAACTCGCTCGAGGTCTCGCTCGAACATCCGGTGGCGGACGCGACTTTCGGCTACCTCGGCAGCAAAGACCCCGGCGGCGAGAGGTTCGTCGGCCGATGGCTCACCACCGGCAGGAACCTCGCCGTCGGAAAGCCCTACACCGTCAGCATCCCCTCCGAGACCGGCTGGGGCGCTGGCGACCCCGACGGCAAGAAACTGACCGACGGCGTCGCGGGCCCGCCCTATGCCGGCGGCGGCTCGTACAAGACCGGCGCCCTCTGGAGCGCCGGCAAGAACCCCGTCATCACCCTGGACCTTGGCGAGGTGAAGGCGTGCGCCTCATTCGGCATGAACGTGCACGGATACCCGTGGTGGGATGCCCTCAAGGGAGAGGTCAAGGACAAGATAGAGGTTCTCGTCTCGAAGGACGGCAAGGAGTACACGTCGCTGGGGTTGCTCGTGACCGACCTAAGGTGGAAGGACCTGCCGGTGAACCACATGTGGCCGGACCACGAGTGCATCCAGGGGGCGACCTTCCGGCTCATCCCCGAGAAACCGGTCGAGGCGCGGTACGTGCAATACAAGGTCGCGGCGGCGAGGTTCTTCGCCTGCACGGAACTGGAGGTGCTCGACTCCATCAAGTTCGAGCCGTTCGACCTCAGGATCTCACTGCCCGGCGAGGCGATTGAAGAGGCCGGGAAGTAGCCGCCGCGGCGTCCAAAAGAAACGTTGCCTCGTCGCCACTTCGTGCGCAAAATGGAGCGGCGTCGAAAGGAGGCAGGTCATGGAGATCATCGTCTGCAAAGACAAGAAGGAGTGCGGCGAGCGGGCGGCCGCCCGCGGGGCGGACCTCATCCGCCACGCCATACACAACCAGGGAGACGCCAACATCCTCCTGGCCACGGGCGCCTCGCAGTTCGACATGCTCGAAGCCCTGGCGGCGGCCCCCGACATCGAGTGGCCCGTGGTAACGTGCTTCCATCTGGATGAATACATTGACATTTCGATGGGCCATCCGGCCTCGTTCCGACGGTACCTCAAGGAGCGGTTCATCGACCGGCTGCCGGCGCGGGTGTGCGCGTTTCACTTCGTCAGCGGCGAGGCCGAGCCGCGGTCCGAATGCCGCCGCCTGGGCCAACTCATCGCCAACCACCCCATCGACGCGGCCTTCATCGGCATCGGCGAGAACGGGCACCTGGCGTTCAACGACCCGCCCGCCGACTTCAACACCGAGGACCCCTACGTCGCGGTCCACCTCGACGAGGCCTGCCGCCGCCAGCAACTCGGCGAGGGATGGTTCGCCACGCTCGACGAAGTGCCTACCCGGGCCATCTCGATGTCGATCCGCCAGATCATGAAGTCCAGGGCGATCGTCTGCACCGTGCCCGACGCGCGAAAGGCCAAGGCCGTCCAGGCCGCCGTCGAGGGCTCCGTTACGCCGATGCTGCCCGCGTCGATCCTGCGCAAGCACGCCCAGGCGGCGATCTTCCTCGACCCCGACTCGGCGGCACTTCTGAAACGCTAGCGCCCAGGCAAGCCGATGGCCCGGCGGGGATTCGTGACGGTCAGCCGGCGCGCGTCGGCCTCCGAGAGGCCGACGTGGCGGACGAGGTTCTCGAAGCATCCGCGCAGAGGCAAGGCGGCGCCGCAGAGTTGCTCGGTGCCGGCGATGCGTGCCGCGCCGTCATCTCGCACCGTGATGGCGAAGCGGCCGTGCCCGTACGTGCCGGGTCCGAGGCCGGCCGGGGCCACGGCGTCGGTCACCACGACTGTCTTCTCCAGCCCGGCCACCCGAAGGTAGTTGCCCAGGGCGAACAGCGGAATGTGCACTCCGTCGCCGATGAAGCACAGCCACAGCCGCCCGCACAGGCTGAGCGCCCGCTGAATGATGTTGTCGTGGCGCGGAATCTGGTTCGGGCAGCCGTTCCCGAGGTGGGTGAACATCGACAGGCCCGCGTCGATGGCGGCCCGGAGTTGGTCCAGGTCTGGGTCGCAGTGCCCCGCCGAGACGATAACCCCCTGCCGCGCGAGCAGCCGCGTCATCGCCAGGCCCGCGTCGCGCTCCGGGGCGATGGTCACGAGCCGCACGAAGCCGCCGGCGGCGTCCAGGAGCCGCTTCATCTCGTCCACGTTCCCCGGCCGGATGCAATCGGCGGGATGGGCCCCGCGGTATCCCGGCACCTCGTTGATGAACGGCCCCTCGATGTGGAAACCCGCGATGAGGCGTTCGGCCAGCGGGTCGCGCTCGCGCAGGGCCGCCACGTTCGCGAGGCAGGCAGCCATGCGGTCAAGGGCTTCAGTGGTAATCGTGGCCAGGATGCCGCCGACGCCGTCGGCCGCAAGGCGCTCGCAGGCCCGGTGCAGGTCGCCAGCCGCAAGGTCAGGCCGGTTGAAGTCCACGCCGCCGTAGCCGTTGACCTGAAGGTCGAAGAAGCCTTCCGCCTCACTCATGGTGTGCATGGCCACCCTTTCTCGCGTGCGGCGCCAACACGCCTTCACGCGTCGAGCGTCCCCGGCTTCAGGCCCGTCGGCAGCGGCGCGGGGCGATCGCACGTGCTCTTCAGCACCACGTGCTTTCCCTTCGCCGAGGCGTCGTGGAAGGCGTGCATGATGTCGAGGACGTGGTAGGCCAGGTCGCCGCTCGCGCGGTGCGGCCGCCCGGACCGCAGGGCGTACGCCATGTCGGCCACGCCGATGCCGCGGCTGTTCTCGGCGTACCCGTGCGTGAGGGGCATCTCGGCCCACTCTTTGTCGCCCGGCCGGCGGATGCGCACCGGGCCGCCGAAGCCGTTCGGGTCCGGCACCTGCATCGTGGCCTCGGTGCCGTAGACCTCGATGCACGGGTGCTGACCGGCCCAGACATCGAACGAGGTGACGATCGTGCAGATGGCGCCGCTCGCGAAATCCATCACGCCCGCCACGTGCGTGGGCACCTCGACCTGGATTCTCGTGCCCGACTTCGGCTGGCTGGTGATGAGCCGCTCGGCGAACGTGGCCCGGGCCGACCCGGTGACGCGGCGCACCGGACCCATCAGGGCCACGATGGCCGTGAGGTAGTACGGGCCCATGTCGAACATCGGCCCGCCGCCGGGCTTGTAGTAGAACTCCGGGTCGGGATGCCAACTCTCGTGCCCGTGGCAGAGCATGAACGCCGTGGCGCCGACCGGCTCGCCGATAACGCCATCGTCGATGAGTTTGCGGCACGTCTGGATGCCGGCCCCCATGAAGGTGTCGGGGGCGCAGCCCACTCGCAGGCCTTTGCGCTTCGCCAGGGCGAGCATCTTCTTGCCGTCCTCGCGCGTGAGGGCCAGCGGCTTTTCGTTGTGAACGCTCTTGCCGGCCTTCAGGGCGGCCAGCGCCACAGGCGCGTGGGCCTTCGGGATGGTCAGGTTGACGACGATCTGGATCTCGGGGTCGGCCAGGAGTTCATCGACCGAGCAGGCCTTCGCAACGCCGAACTCCCTGGCCTTGGCCTGGGCCCGCTCGGGAATCAGGTCGGCGGCCGCGCCGACGTCGAGGATCTCAAACCACTTGCACATCTTGAAATAGATGCCCGAGATGTTGCCGCAACCCACGATGCCGACTTTGGTCTTCTCCATGGTAAGCCTGTCCTCCTCAGTTGACGCATGCCCCTGAACCACAGCGCCCGGCGGCCAGGGCCGCCGGCGAACCCTGACGGCAGCATACAGGCAGACTCAGGCTGCGGCAACGCCGCATCGCGTCACGTGCCGAGCGGCGCCACATAGCCTATCAGCCAACGAATCGCAAACACCACCGGCACGAAAGGCACGCTGGCTAAGGACACCACGACCACGGCCAGCGGCCACATCCACCACCGGGCGGGGCGGACCTTGCGATCCGGCGGCACGGTGCAGGCGGGCAGATACACCATCAGGCCGTAGACGAAGGTCCACATGCCGACCATGCCGATGTTCTGCGGGCCGAACGTCCAGAGTTCCATCAGCCACCCGGTGAGGCCATAGAGAAGCATCACCTCGACCGGAGCGAAATCGAAGTAACTGAGGATGACCGCCCACGCGATGTACGCCGGCCAGAAGACGATTACGCTGTGCAGGCAGACGACCTCGAGGTAGTTCTTCGAGGCCGTGATCTTCGCAGCCTCGGTAACGCCACCCAGGAGCGGGGCCGCGTTCGTCAGGCCCGTCGTCACGGCCTCCTCCAGAAGGGCAAAGACGAGGCACAAGATGACAAACCGCGTCCGCCAGCCGATGGGAATCCGCCGCGCCAGCCGCACGAAACGGTCGCGCCACACACGCTGGGCGGCGCCGCCGATGAGACACCAGATCAGCAGGAGCAGACCGCCCATGAAGATGACCGCCCGATGGTCGAGGAACTTCGTCGGGTCGGCCGGGTCGGGCTTCGCCAGAAGGAAGACCGTGAGCACCGCCA
>Ga0315291_10005806_pt1 | contig 15410 bp, 15 predicted proteins | sample YL17G12_20_MG_FD_203070 | JGI IMG/M metagenome (GOLD analysis project Ga0315291, IMG submission 203070) | Sediment microbial communities from Yellowstone Lake, YNP, Wyoming, USA - YL17G12_20 | ecosystem: Environmental > Aquatic > Freshwater > Lake > Sediment | place: USA: Wyoming | collected...
AGCAGTTCGGGATGAAAGTTGGCGAAGGGATCTGCACTGACATGCATGCTGTCCGCAAGGACTACTTCTTGGATCACGATCACAGCGCGTACGTAGACCAGTGGGACTGGGAGAAAGTCATCACCGCAGACCAACGCAACCTCAACTACTTGAAGGAGACCGTCAGGAAGATCTGGAAAGTCGTTAAGGGCGCCGAAACTCACGTGCAGAAGCTGTTTCCACAGCTGAAGACGAGCAAGTATCCGAATCTGCCTGACGAGCTCAAGTTTCTGCACGCTGAAGAGATCCTAGATATGTACCCCGACCTGCCACGCAAACAGCGTGAGACAGCGGTGCTGCAGAAGTATCCTGCCATCTTCATCATGGGCGTCGGTTGGGTACTCAAGGATGGGTACCCACACGAGATGCGGGCAGCCGACTACGACGACTGGGTCACTGAGACGAAGTCTGAGGATGGTAGACTAATGCATGGGCTGAACGGCGACATCCTAGTCTGGAACCCCATAACGAAACGCCGTCACGAGCTGACTTCTATGGGGATTCGAGTCAACGCCCAGACCCTCAGAAAACAGCTAGAGATCACAGGCCAGCTCGATTTCCTCAAACTCCCCTACCATCAAGGAATCATCAACAACGAACTTCCGCTATCCATCGGGGGAGGCATCGGGCAGTCTCGCACGTACATGCTGCTGCTCAGGAAAGCGCATCTAGGCGAGGTCAGCGTCACCGTATGGCCTAAGATCCTCAAAGAGATCTGCGTGAAGAAGAAGATTTACGTTCTAGAGTGAGGGTTCCCAAACATCCACGACCTGATGCACTGTGCAGATACAGCCGCGTGAGCGTAATCACATGCAGAACTGCGATGTTGTGGGCAGAGAACTTTGAAAGACGGATTCGATAGGCTTAGCCTGTATGGGATCTCGGTGAATTATGCGAAGGCAGCGAGGCTGGAATTGAACCCAAAATCGACTCGGGGGCAAGGGGGCATCGTCTTTCATTTTGACCGGCAGAAGAAGATCGTTCCGTCTTTGGGACAGCTTGAGGAAGCGGTGAAGAGGTACAAGGATGCGGAAACGCAAGCTCTCAGTAGCATGGAGCGAGCGAAGAAGAACCATCAATTGCGGAGTATCGCGAACGTCGGGCATGAGAAGTTTTTGCTGCGGGGCCATGAGGCAGTCTATAATCACATGCGATTTCAGGTCGTCAGACCTGGACTCCTCACTGACAAGAGAATTGCCGAGCAGGAGACCCATTCGATCCACCTTCACTGTCCACAATCTGGTCGATACCACGTAGTTTATGGGTCAGCGACAAGCGCTGATAGCTCAGACGATCAACGTGCGACGTTGCTTGAGATCGCGCCGAGCCTAGAGTGCCACTGACGGATGACCTGCGCGGTTCTAGCCCGATATAAAGAGTCTACTCTTGAGCTTGTTCTCGTCAATGTTCACTATGACGGCGCGCAGGATGCCCTCACCATATTCGCTTCCAGGATTATAGCAGACGGTTCTGCCTATCTTCGCCTCTCCTCTAGCTTCGTGGATGTGCCCATGAAGGCCCATCAGGGGCTGATACTTTTCGATAGCCTTCCTGACCGCGGTGCTCCCAACGGGAACTGTTTCCATTCCCGCTCCAGGCACTATGACTGGCTTGAGGTCCTTCCCTAGTTTGGGAGCTATGTCAATTCCTGAATTGTACGGAGGACAGTGAAAGTTGAAGATGCAATTCATCATTTCTCGTACTTGGGAAACCTGAGCTTCAATTTTCTTTTCCAGTTCTTCCTCCGTGACTTCTCGAGGGCTATCGAACGGTGTCGGATTACTGAATCCGGAGCTCACCATTTCATGGTGATCGTCTATCGAGACGACTCTTCCCTCCGGATTGACCACAACTTTAGATGAGTTCAGTACGTCGTCGATCGCGAAAGAATCGTCATTTCCGGGGGTCATGTATACTTTCAGTTTCACGTCCTTGAGTCGTTCTTCGGCTAGGTGCATCCATCGGTCTAGAGCGCTTACCATCACTGTTTTGAATAGAGCGTCGACTTTGCTTGGGTCCTTGTTGAGGTCTTCCATCTCTTCGGCGTTTGTGTGGTAAGGATAGAAGCCGTTATAGCGAATATTGAATTCGAGTTTGTCAAGCTCCTCTTTGTTGCTAGCGACTATGTGAGTTCCCAGCAGTTTGGCTCGATATGTGTTCTCGTCGAGCTTAACGATCGGGACGATCATCTTGCCAGTTATGTCGCCGCCCATTATCGCCACGTCGGCCTTGTACATTTTTGCAGCGTTCAGAAACTTCAGAAACACTGTCTCTGAACCATGAAGGTCGGTTGTATAGAGAATTCTAGTCAGCATGACCTGTTACCCCAATATGTCACCTGAAGGTTTCGTCAACCTCGTTGTACCACTTCTTCTTCTCTCCGACTCTTGCCCACATCTTGAACCCCATGCTCTTTGGTTCACTTTCAATACGATTGAGCAGCCGGTCAATCTTGGAGCTTACATTGTCCTTGTCGCTCTGCGGTATGGCATAGCCGTCGAGCAGCAGTTTCGTCTTCTGCAGATTGTTTGTCACGGTGTGATAGAACCCCCAGTCATCGCAGAGTACTTTTGCAATGTAATCCTCGTTGACAACATCCTTGTCTGATGATCCAAGCGAGTGAGCTCTGACGAGGACTATTGTGTCTTTGATGTCTTTCTCGTTGATGTGATGAATCTGCATCTTCTCAAGCAGGATGTCGGCAAGAGAGATGGTCGGGTGATCCACTTCGAGGCGGTGAGTGAAGTCGACTGTGTGGCTCATCTCCAACTTTTCGAAGAACACGTCTATGTGAAAGTTGCCGTTGCGCTCCATGTACATCTGCCTGTACGCCCAAATGGCAGGCGATCTTCGGGCGCGAGGTTCAGGTGTGATTCCAATACTCTTGAAGAACGGTTCGATTTTTGCACGGTCCTTCGAGTAACCCATCACGTCGAGGTCTGTGAAGTCGGTTGCTCCTTTGACCCTTTCAAGGCTTTGATGCAGGGCCGCGAATTCAGGACTGTGCATGCTGACGGCGACTGCGCCGAGAATTCTCAGGGTTATCCCTGCGGCAGCCGCCTTGTCAACGATCATGCGCGCTTCATTAAGAAAATAAGGGGAGGAAATAGGGGGTTTATGGTTGCTTTCCAAAGGGAACACTTGGTCTAGCTTGGGGGTATCTCCTTGAAGACGAGAGATAAGTCAAGTCCACGCGACTTCTGGGCAGCTTTGGCCGCGAAGAAGAACACGAGACCTACCGCAAAGATAACGAAGAGTACTGCTAGAGTGATGTCTTTCAGGTATGCAGCAATCCCTGCGTAGCCTGGGTTGAGGTAGACGAGTACATCCATCCACACTACTGATAGTGCACCTAGGATTCCGAGGATTGTTATCATTGGGATTCCTGCGAGTCGCTTTTTCACGAAACCGGGTTGTGCTTCAAACATGTTCTTCTTGACGAATGGGAATACTGCAGCCGCGAGACATGGTATGAGCCAACACGTGTTGAAGGCCGTGGTGAAGTTGGTGAATGAAAAGGCCAGTGAGTAGTAGTCATAGATAGCTAAGCCGATTATTCCTAAGATGGTTATTGTGACAACCGAGCGGACAGGAGTGTAGAATTTCTTGTGTGTTTCCGAGAACCATGTCGGAAGGACTCCGTCATAGCTCCACGCAAACAGGTTCCGGGTAGCAATGAGGTAGTATGCCATAGAGATTAGGTACAGCCAGCATATCATTCCGACGAGCGTAAGCAGCACCATAGCCATGTTCGGCGACGCGATTGAGACTATCAATGGAATGTATGGTGGCGTAGGCAACGCGTAGTTAGTTGGAACATTGAATGCCAAGTAACTGAGTGCAGCCATGAATTCGTATCCCGCGGAATTGAACAGAACGGCTCCAAGCAATGTGCCGAAGGCGAAGACAAAGATGAGCGAGCCGACGATGGCCCACATTGAAGTGCGACCTGCATCTTTGATTTCGCCAGAGAAGAAGTTGACTATGTTTGCTCCGCCTAGGGTGAAATAGCTTATTGGGAGTGAGGCGAGAGTCGCCCCCCATACTGCGCTCCAGTCGGTGCTGATTGTAAGGCCGTTGCTCTTTGCGGCGTTGATCATCATTTCGTAGCTGTTGGGATTGTTAGTGTATGCCTGTGCGAAATTGTTGAAGTTGGCTATGAAAGTGCTTGTGGGAGTTATGGCGAGAACCACAATCCATGCGACGACTGCTATCATGCCAATAGCGAAAGCAGCGAGGTTGATCACCTTCAGAAGCTTGGCTGGAAGAATCAGCAACACCATGATGAACAGCATTGTGACCACGCCTATGATGAACGCACCTGTGGGTTGCGTCACTGCCTGGCCGAGTGATCTTAGGTAGTCACTGTTTAGGACTGACCCTCCAACGAGTAGAGAAGCAGACACGGCTGTTCCAGCCATGAAGAGGCAGTTCCATGCAATGCCGAGTATCGAGACAACGGTCCAGAAGAAGTTGTTTGCGAAGCCGAGCGGCGCGTTTATTGTCCTACTGACGAAGACATAGTCGCCGCCTGATCGCGGCATGGCAGTAGTCATCATCGCATAAGTGACCCCGACGAAGATGTTCATGACTAGAGCCAAGAACATGCTGAGGACGAAGTTGTATGATGGGCCGAACGCGAGGCTGCTGGAAAAGACTAGAAGCATTCCAGAGCCCATGTTCAGCATACTTGCTGCTATGATGAAAGTATCCAACAATCCGAATGGTCTTGTTAGGCCAGTAGCTTTTCTAACGAAAACTTCCTTGCTCAATTTTCCTCAGGAAGCAAATCAACGGTCGGATGCTATTTATGGCTTTGCCCATGCCGGGCTGTGTGAACTATCCACCCTGATGTGTCAGTGATAAGAATGTTTAGAGTTGAATCGAAGGCGGCGAGACCATGGTGGATAGAGAACTGCGACGGAGAAGATGGCTCATCAACAGAAAGCTTGAGGGTTGCAGAAGTACAGAGATCGCTACAGCGTTACGAATCGACGAGAGAACAGCCTACCGCTGGTGGCGCGTCTACAGGAAACATGGGTGGGCGAGCCTACACGTCAAATCCCATCGACCCCACACGATCCATCGAACCCCACAAGAGACAGTAGACCTCATACTTCAGCTCAGAAGGGCGAGGAATTGGGGACCATGCCGCATAGAAGGCTACCTGCGTAACCACAACAAGCAAAGCATAGCCAGCCACACAACCATCCACAAGATCCTCAACCAGGCTGGACTGAACAACCCCATCCCTAAACCGAGAAGGATCTGGAGGAAGCACAGATTCCAACGTGAGCACGGCAACAGCCTCTGGCAGGGTGACTACAAGCTCACGGAGAATGATGAATGGATGATCAGCTACCTCGACGATCATTCACGCTTCGTACCAGGCTCAAGGACTCATCACAACCCAACCGCCGAGCACGTCATCACGCTTCTGGAAGAATCCATCAGCCAATACGGCAAACCTGAACAAGTCTTGACGGATCGGGGAACGCAATTCTATCCTGCACGAGGCATCTCCGAGTTCACGCAGTTCTGCACTGGAAACGGCATCCAGCATATCGTCACAAGCGTGCGGAGGCCTTCGACGATCGGTAAGATTGAGGCGTTCCATAAGGCGTACGTCTGCGAGTCGTGGATGTTTCCCAGCCATCGAGGTTTCATTCATTACTGGAACTATGAGCGGCCGCATCAAGGAATCCGTCATCTCTATCCTGCAGGCGTATACTTCCATGACATATGTGGGTAGCTAGCTCAATGTTTTCTGTCACGTGCGGGTGGATATTTCCCACTCACGACGGTTTTGTGAATCACAGTAACTATGAATGGCCAATCGGTTATCTCTTTCCGGCCGAAGTAGATGTCGGAAGTTAGAACAATGTTTTCTGTTTCTGTTCTGTCCACGCGGGAGGAAAGTCCTCTTGTCCGGTGATAAGCGCATACGCAGACGACGCCAAGATATCGATGGTGTCGAAAAGAGTGATCGGAAGGTCGCTCTGTCGAACGAGCAACGGAATCTCAGTGCATCCTGCAATCACGCCCCCTATGCCGCTTTTCTTCGTGAGCTCGTTCACGATACTGACTATTGCGGTTCTGTCGGATTCGGCGCGTTGACCTGATTCCGCGTTGACAATAATCTTCTGAATTAGGCGTTGCTCGGTGGAACTTGGTTCGACTAGTGCGATTCCTCGCTCAGCCAAGGGCTTGTCGTAGATTCTGCTCCTGACGGTGAATTCGGTCGCGAGAAGCAGCACCTTCTTCACACCTTTTCCACTGATCTCTCTCGCAGTTTCCTCAACTATGCTGAGTACCGGCATCCTCACGGCTCTTCGCATGACGGGCAAAAAGTAGTGCACAGAGTTGCAGGGTATCACTACGAAATCCACGCCTGCTCTCTCGAGTGTCCTGATGTTGACTTGCAGAAACTCTTCAACTTCGGCTTTGTCGAATCCTTTCCACATCCGGCCGTCAGGAACGGGGCAACTGTTTATGATGATTGGTGGAAAGTCGGAGTTGTACTTTGCGCCGAGCTCCCGCTGGCAGCGAGCTATAATGTTCAAGTAGAGGCTGGCGGTAGCTTCGGGGCCCATGCCACCTAGGATTCCCAGTTTCCGAGTGTACCTCTTCATCTCTTCTCCCCCTGCAGGGTACCATGCTACCTGCTCTGAAGCATATTGATCCCACTTATCATATTACGTTACCTTCGATTCAGGCGAAATATGCTCAATATACAGTTTTGCGCAGACGACGATCAACCAAGACGATAAACATAAACGTCGACTGTGCGACCAAATCGCTAAGGGTAACCTAGATGGCAGATTCGCCTAAAGTTTTCGTCTATCTCTGGTTTGACATAGAGGATTACGTTACCAGAGATTCAGACGGCCTTCCTCTGGTTGCGTTTGACATTCTCGAGAAGTATGCGGTTCGGGCCACCTGCAAGATCGTTGCTGAGAAACTTAGACGGCTAATAGAGAACGGCCGTGAGGACGTAATATCGGCGATTTCCAGATATGACGTTGGCTACCATCTGGATACTCACAGTAGGCATCCCACACTCTACGAGTACTTCGCTAACGTCGATGTCTTTTCTGGGGCCAAAGAGTTCATGGCTCGGGAGACGGAGGGGTTGGAGCTTTTCAGGCAAGTCTTTAGGAGGACCCCTTCATGTTTTGGGCATCCCGGTCCGATTTGGGCTCCACATGTCTATCCGGCGCTGCAGGAAAGCGGTATCCCTGTCTACTTAGACGAGACATCCATTCTGAACCTGAATGATCAACCATATTGGTACTGTGGCATCTTGAATCTTAACGGGGCCAAAAGAAACTTCATCGTTTTTGACTATTCATTTCAGGCACCGACAGGCATCAAGGGACTGAAGAAGAGATTCAAGGCAATACATGATAGACTTCGCAGCAAGGGAGGCGGTGCCGTCAGCATATTGTTCCATCTTCACACTGCCATAAATAGGAAGTTCTGGGATGAAGTGAACTTCGCAAACGGCAAGAACAGAACGAGAGAACAATATGAGGAACCCCCACGACAGCCCCCGGAAGTGACAGAACGAGCCTGGAAGGATTTCGAAGAGCTAATTCGGTACATCTCGTCATTTGGAGACGTGCAGTTCATCACCGCTAGTGATGCTGTGAAGATCTATCATGATAGTGACAAACTTGTCGTTTCCAATGCAGAACTGGAGCATGTGGCACAGCACTTCGCTTCTTCGACAAGTCACCTAAGAATCCGTGACTCCTATCTATCTCCGGCAGGAGCGTTCTACACAGTAGCAAAGGCACTTGCGCATCACGCAGACGAGGGGGCTTTGCCCGAGAAGACTGATGTAAAGGAACCGCTCGGGCCAATGGCACCTGCTCGAAGCAAGGGAAGAAAGAAACTCAAGACGGTGGATTTTCTGGCCTCTACCAAGGCTACACTTGACAGTATTGAATCTCAGAGATGCCTACCGACCAGTATTGCTGTAGGAGACTACGCTGAGCTGGCCCCGCACGACTACCTTGCTACAGCTTGTAAGCTACTTGGCCTCGTTATTTCGCGAGAAGACCTTCCCGAGAGCACTCGTACAATCAAAGGCAGGCCGCCTCAGGTGAACCATGTGAGTGGCGTCAATCTCACGAAAGCATGCAAATGGAAGGTTCTGCCTCGCAACTTCAAGGCCCCCAAGATACTTGAGCAGGCGAAGCTGCAGGCATGGACATTACGGCCTGCTGTTCCGACCTCGAGTGCAACTATACCTTCTTAGACAAGCTTGCGATGTGGAGTCATGCTGGACGAGCGAAGTTGACTGATCTTGAATCCGTGAGGACTCACTATGTTTCGCTGAGATGAGAATGGAGTGGCGGCGGGTAGAATCCGAAATTCTCCTTGGGCATACATGCACCGGTACGAAATTGCTTGACAATCGCTCCTGGACAAACACGGGAAGATTACACAGCTCAGATCCTCATAGGGCTGCTCGCTATGACAAGAAATCTACCCAGGACCTGTTTTCTCTGCACTAAGGCTAGGGCTTCAGCAAGTGTGGCCTCATGAGATGCTCTTCGTCAAAGGAGGCAGTGGACGCCGTGTTTTCTCTGCCTACCTCTGCGTCGCTCTTTACACGCTTCGTCGAAGCTCAGATACGGCATCACGTATCCGCTCCAGTAGATTCCTCAGTTTCTCTCTGGACTTGACAAATGACAGTCTGATGAAGCCCTTGCCACATGCCTAAGGCATCACCTGGTACACTGCAGCTTTGGATCTATCTAGCAGTCTCATAGCAAGCTCTTGGGACTTCAACCCGATCGATGCGATGTCTGGTTTCCATACGCGACGACCGAACCGAAGAATGCATCAACGAAATGGTATCCGAATGTCTCGAAAGACGTGATACTGTTGTTCGTGAACCAGGGAGCACTGAGGCACTTGCATGTTTCCTCCCAGAGAGAACATTCCACTGATTTCCCGGTATTTCGCGTCTAGGTCTGAGTCGCAGGAGTTTGTGTGAGACTTCTTGAGCGGACTAAGGCTGTAGTCATGCTGTAGGATCTCTCGGGGAGAATGGTGAGGGTTTCGTCAGACCGTAGTCCCATCAGTTCGTGCCAAACGCCTCTTGTCCGCTTGGCCTGCTATCCTGGGAACGAAAGTGCCGTGTCCTTCCTTGCCGATGACTTGCCCGTTTTCCACAATTATCTCACCTCGGATGATCGTCATCGTGGGTGTCCCTCGCAATGTGAGATTGCTGAACGGAGACCATTTGCACTTCATCTTTAGGTCCTGATCGCGTATCCGTCTCTTCTTCTTCATATCGATAGTTACGATGTCGCCGTCTGATCCTACTTGCAGCACGCCCTTCTTGGGGTAGAACCCGTAGATTCTTGATGGATTCTCACAAAGGCAGGCTACGATCCTGTTCAAAGAAACCCAAGCCTCGCTGACGCCATTGATCAGAAGGGGCAAGATCGTCTCGATACCAGGCATTCCGGCTTCCGCTTTCCAGATGTTGTCCATCCCGGCCTCGACTTGCTCCTTGCGAAATGGTGAATGATGAGCCGACGGTATCGACGTGCCCCTGAGCCAAGAGACGCCTGATCTTCAGGACGCGATCCTTATCGCGCAAGGGTGGGCTGCACTTGACCCACGGGCCTCTCTTCTCCATGTCCTTGTCCTCGAGGTAGAGGTAGTGCGGTGTCGTTTCGACGTAGACTTCCTGTCCAGCCCGTCGAGCTCTGAAAACCTCTTCCACCCCCTCTGGCAAGCTAGTATGAACGAGAACTCCACGAGTCCCTGTTGTGCGCAGAAGGAAAATCACTCGTCGGTCTGCCTCGTATTCCACCACTGGTGGTCGCCAATCGAGGTGTGACCTGAATTCCTTTCTACCTGCTTCCTCGAGGCGCTTCTTATTCTGAGTCAACATATCGTCGTTCTCAGCATGGATCATTGCCAACCCTTCTACGTCATGAATAATCTGCAGTGCTTCGAGCAGCTCACCATCGTGCATGGCCGGCCAGATATCCTCAGAGAAGCAAGTGAAGGTCTTGAGAGCTGAAGGGCCTGCATTCCATAACTCAGGAATCAGTGATCTGAAGTCTGTTCCGGGAACGAAACCACCATGGAGTCCGAAATCGACATAGGCTCTTTCTGACCAGTACTGAATCTTGCGCTTCATTATGGCGGCGGATGTAACTAGAGGCATCGAGTCTGGCATGTCACAAATCGTTGTGATGCCTGCCGATGCAGCCGCCATGGTTCCCGACTGGGCATCCTCGTCATAGTAGGCAGGACGATTCGTTTCCTCCCAAGGCTGGCCTATGTGAACATGTGCATCTATTCGCCTGGAATCACAACAAGGCCTCTAGCATCAGTGATCTTGTCGGCGCTTGGCATACTTGAATTGCTGCCAATAGCGACGATTCTTCCTTCATCGATGGCTATCGAGGCCACATAGTCAGAACTGGGAGTGAAGATTCTGCCGTTCTGCACTACGATATCAACTGTCTGTCCAGTCATGTATCGCTCACCTGCGACGGGGACTGATCTCAATGCCCGTGCAGAACATTGCCTATTCGAGGGTCATCTGGGTTTTGAAGTCTCTGGGCACTGCAGCTGTTTCGCGAGATGTATCGTCCTGCGAGCGAAGCAGCTTTCGACGCCATTCCTGTGGGACGTTTCATTGACCAGACTGGCAGATAACTCACTTGTAGCGGTCTAACCACCATCTAGCGATGTCAATCCGACGGGCAATCCAGACTTTGGGAACAGCCTTCGCATAGGCGAGAAACCGGTCGATGGCATTGATGCGTCCTGGACGACCTGAGATACGGCCATGTGTCCCCACGGACATCATTCTGGGGTTTGATGCGCCTTCCTGATAGAGCACGTCGAGTGTGTCTTTCAGGTATTCATAGAACTGTGAACTAGTGCTGAATCTATTTGAAAAGAAGTGGAAGTCGTTCGCGTCAGGTGTATAAGGCACGATGAGGAATCTTGTTCCGTTGACATCGACGTAGTAAGGCAAATCGTCGTTGTAGGCATCTGAATCATAGAGGAAGCCTCCCTCCTCAACCAGAAGTTCGATAGTATTCTCGCTGGGCTCGCGACAGTACCATCCCAGAGGTCTTTGCCCTGTCAAATCCTCAATTACCCCGGTTGCTTTCCGTATTGCCTCTCTTTCCTCGTCCTTGGATAGTGTGTAGTGTTCAACCCAGCGGTAGCCGTGACCGCAAATCTCGTGACCTTCAGCAGCTATCCTCTTCGCAGCCTCGGGATTAGCTTCGAGTGTCTTGGCCGTGGCAAAGAAAGTCACCTTCACATCATGCTTCTTGAAAAGATCAAGTAGCCGCCACACTGCAACTCGGGTCTCGTATTCGAAGACTGACTCGATTCCGAGGTCTCTTTTGGGGGGAGCCCCGTAGGCCGCGAACTCCCCGTAGGTCTCCGGTCCTGAATCTCCATATATCGGGGAACGCTCCGAGCCTGCCTCATAGTTGACAACGATATTCAAAGCAAGCCTTGCTTCGCCGGGCCATTGCACTCTTGGCGCTTGTTGGCCGTATCCCACTAGGTCCCGTCGAATGGGGCTCACTTCTTTAGGCCTCCTGGCTCATTGACCACGATCCAGGTACACTCTGAGGTCCTCGCTCAACACCGAGGCCAGAGGCCGGTCTTTCATGGCGCTCAAACCGGCTTTGGCGTTCAGCACTTTCGGAATCATGTTAAGGATTACCGCCACCGTTCCCGTGTCACCGTGGACGCCTCCCAAGATTCTTTGGTTCACCTTCGGGAGGCCCTCGATCGAAACGGCGTCGTATTCTTCTTCTACGCCAGCGTGTGCAAAGAATTCCATGACTATGACAGGCTTCCCATCTTTGATTCCATGCGCCACGCTCTTGAGGCCGGTGACGTGGTTCGGTTTGACGGTCGTATAGGGGGTTACTATTTCCTTGGTGGCTAAGACAGGTTCCGGCGGAAATTCGGTTATTCCATCGAGTTTCCATCCGAGCTGCTGCGGTCATAGCTGTTGACTCGAGTAAGCCAACGTGACCCGTTATCTTCTTCTCCCGTATCATATCCGCAAATTGCTCAGGAGTGAGTCCTGTCCCTATCTTCTTTTGGAACGGAATCCTGCGTTTGGACGAGTCCATCATTCTCGTGACCTTAATGCTGTCTACGCGAAGACAAGCTCCTGTGAGAATGATCGGCAATACGTCCATAAGGTAGCCTGGGTTTATCCCTGTGCCCAGAACAGTCACGCCGTGCTGCTTCGCTAAGCTGTCGATCTCGGTTGCGAGTTGCGGATACCTATAGTACGGGTACGACAATTCCTCGCACGTTGAGATGACGTCCACTCCGGCCTCAATGCACAAGGTCAGAACCGAATAGATGTCCCTGACGGAAGATCTCGTTGAGATGATCGCTATATCCGGTTTGACTCTTGGAATCAGATCTCGCCCGTCATCTACTATTGTAACACCAAGGTTCCTGCCCATGTTGAGGATCTGGCCCAGATCCCTTCCGATGAGGTCTTTGGCAGTATCCACTGCACCGACAATCTTCATTCCTTTCTTGTCCGAGATACCCTTGGCTATGGCTGCCCCAAGGGGCCCGAGCCCAAATGTGACAACTCTGACCTCATTATCCATCTGTAGCCACGGTCCACACGCAGAATCCATGTTCTCGATTTAAGCCTTCAATTGTGGCCATTTAATTTCCAGTATGTGAAGCTCTTTACGCAGTCTGCGGGGACCCTCAGATAGGGCCTCCGAATCGTTTTGGGAAGCTCTTTATTCGCGCAATCAAGTGCCTTGGTTTGGACCGAGAATGAGGATACTCGTAGTTGACAATCACGTGCATCCCGGAAAACACGTCGATCCGATCGACAACCTTGTGGCGAAAATTGGCAAGGCATCTCGAGGATGCGTAGAAAGGATCAGCTACCAGGATTTTGGACCAACGTTCATTGAGAACCAATTGGCAGAGTTTGATGCGGTGATCCTTAGCGGATCGGAAACCCTGTACAGCAGAACTGAAGACAGAGCGAAATTCGCAGGAACGATTAGGGGGATTCGTATGTTACGTCGACCCGTACTTGGAATCTGCGCAGGCCATCAGTTGATTGGCATGGCATATGGTGAGGAGGTTGTCTACATGGGGAACTACCAGACAGGTTACTGCGAAGTGGAAGTATTGCTTAATGATCCTCTCTTTGAGGGTTTGGGTAGCAATATCGGAGTCGCCGAATCTCACCGGGAGATGCTGGAACATGTTCCGAGTGAGTTCCTCGTCCTGGCGAGATCTCCAATCACGCCCGTCGAAGCAATGAGAAGTGAGACTCGTGATGTCTATGGGGTCCAATTCCACCCCGAACTCTATGATAGCACTCATCCAGATGGAGAACTGATCTTGGCCAATTTCCTGAAGCTCGCGAAAGAATAGGGAGCTCACAGCAAAAAGTAATTGTAAGGGTACAAGCCTGCAAATAGTCGCCCAATTACCCCAACCTTGAGAATATGCCTTCCAATCAGACTTCACTTTTTGAATTCTCATCTGCTGGCTTGTCACCGACTCTGTTCGCGCTAACAAGATTAGGAGGCTCGAACGAATCACACAACCAAGCCTACAAGCCACCATGAATGAGTCAGCCAACCAGCGTCAAGACGAAAAGACAAGAGAAGAGGATTTTCATTGGTGCGGGGGGTGGGATTCGCGCACCAGTTTACCAGTATCGTTTACCCCATGATGGCTCGGCATTATGTGACTTGATCGTGAGCGAATGCACAGACACATCCGTGAGTATGCGACGAGTGCAGCGACTGCTCTTTCCTTTGCAGTATTGTACGACAACTTGGAATGCTACTGAGCGATCTTCGAGGAGCCTGTGATCGCGATTCGTTTTGACTTGAGTTCTGCTAAGTTCTCTTGTACTATGGTTCTCAGTTCGAAAGTGTCGATGTAAGTATTCACCTCGGACCAGTTAATCGTTCCAATCGCTCGTATGAGGCGATTCAGTCTTGCAGCGTTGAACGGTGTTATTCTCTCAGGGGGTCGGAATGCGAGTCTAGTTCCGATAATTGCCTCAGGTGAGAGTGTTTGAATCCACAACCCCCACTTTTCCTTGAGGGCTAGAAAGGGAGCGAGCCTTACGGATTCGTATCCGAGAAAGTTCTGGAAGAATTCTACAACGAACGGGAAACCGCTGCGTGTGAGGTAGATGTGGCCGACTGGGTATCTCCTTGCAAGGTAGTCGCCGACTTGGTAATTGTAAGTGGGTTTCTTACCTGCGACCTGTGTAAGTTCTTCGCACACTTTCTCGAGAGAGCTGATCGTTATGGCTGGGACTATCAAATCGATGTCCTTGCTGGCCAGCGCTCTCTCCATATAGACACTCATAGCTTGCGAGCCGAAGAGGATCACATCATTTGCGTCGCACTTAGCGAGTACTGGCATGATCCTCTTCAGAACATCTATCCAGACTTTTGCTGGTGCGCGCGGAGGCGTAATCTTCACTTCACCCCAAGTTGCTTGCCAATTACATCGAGCATCTCGTCCAGTGAGAGTGGGAATCTCCTTGATCTGACCTCAACTGATGTTCTCGGATGATTGGCGAGTCGTCTCCTTATCTCGAAAAGGGTTCGGATATCCTCGATTGCTGGCTTAGGCGAGTCCAGTAAGTAGTTGATTTCGCCCAATAACCCTTGAACGAGGTCATCAACTCCTTTTCTTTTCGCCCTCTGCCTAATGTATCCATAGTCGATTTTCCCAGTTGCGAGCATGGCCGCGCCAAAGGTAAGCGCTCGAGATACTCGCTGACTGTTCTTGCTCTTCGCCAGGGTCTCTACTATCGCATCTTCTAGGGAGCCGTACGCTGTCCCCCGTGCAATTCGTGCGCGCGCTAATCCCTGGATGTCCGTCTTCATCTTGATAGATGATTTGGACGGAACACTCCAGTTGAGGCCGTGAAACACCATAGCCTTCTCACCAGCCTCAACGATGGGGCCGTTCTCAGTTAACGAATACACCTGCTTTGAGCGCACGTTCGGCTGTTTCACAGGTTCATCTCGCAGCCTCAACAGTCCCGTCTTTACCATAGTGTCAAGGTAGGCTCGCAGCGACCTGTGGTTGGAGAGGATCTTCCGAGAGCTGAGATATTCCAGGATGGCGTTGAACGTGGGTTTGGCGCCCTTCCTTTCTAGCGCTTCAACGGACCTAAGCACGCTTTCTGCTACGACAACGCTTTTGTCCCTCTTGTTCTCCGCGAGTTGCCGGTACATTGTCACTAATCTCCTATGTACAATTGTACATAGGAAACTAGTTATTAAAGCCTTCAAAAACAGTAAAGGATCGGAATTCACAACACAAAATCGTAAATTGGT
>Ga0315291_10005810_pt1 | contig 15408 bp, 5 predicted proteins | sample YL17G12_20_MG_FD_203070 | JGI IMG/M metagenome (GOLD analysis project Ga0315291, IMG submission 203070) | Sediment microbial communities from Yellowstone Lake, YNP, Wyoming, USA - YL17G12_20 | ecosystem: Environmental > Aquatic > Freshwater > Lake > Sediment | place: USA: Wyoming | collected...
GCAATACTTCCCTGGGGTGTTCCTTTTGGTAGTTATTATATGCACAAGCTAAGAGGTCTTTCCAGCCATTTTAAATTCAACCTTTATACCCCATTTGAGAAATTGAGCAAAGAAGCGCAGAAAGCGATTTTATATGGCACAAAAGAGGAGTTGAAATTTGAGTGGGAATTTGAAAACGGTAAGGGGAAAGGCGAATATTTTGGTACCTTCGAGGGGGTAATACCGAATTTAGAGAGAAGGTATGTTCAAACTGAATCTGAAGGGGTAAGGGAATGGATTCAGAAGTTTATGCGCATAAAACCCTGTCTGGAATGTGGAGGTGCCAGATTAAGAAAGGAAAGCTTAGCGGTCAAAGTTGGCAAATTTTCCATAAGTGAGCTGACTGCCTTATCTATTAAGCAGACTAAAGAATTTTTCCATAATCTTTCCCTTTCTAAGAAAGGTCAGCAGATTGCAAAACAGATCTTAAAAGAGATAAACGAGAGGTTAGGGTTTCTTATAGATGTGGGTCTGGATTATTTAACCTTGGACCGGTCAGCCAGCTCCCTGTCCGGGGGTGAGGCTCAAAGGATAAGGTTAGCTACCCAGATAGGCTCAAGGTTAGTCGGAGTATTATATATCTTAGATGAGCCTTCTATCGGCTTACATCAGAGGGATAACAAAAGGTTGCTAAATACCCTTTTAGGATTAAGGGATTTAGGTAATACCGTCCTGGTGGTTGAGCATGACCGGGAAACAATTGAAACTGCTGATTATGTAATCGATCTGGGTCCAGGTGCTGGTAAACAAGGAGGGGAAATGGTTGCCTGTGGATCTCCTTTGAGTATCAAAAGAAATAGTAAATCTTTGACCGGGATGTATCTTTCAGGAAAGCTCTCTATTCCTGTTCCAGAAAAACGAAGGGTAGGGTATGGAGATAATCTATCCATTATGGGTGCTTCGGGAAACAATCTTAAAAAGATTAAAGTGGATATCCCCCTGGGAATTTTTACCTGTATAACCGGTGTATCCGGTTCTGGAAAATCGACCCTGATTAATGAGACCTTATACCGCATTCTGGCACACTATTTTTATGGTTCTAATATACTCCCCCTGAAATATGAGAAGATAACCGGATTGGATAAAATAGATAAAGTCATAAATATAGATCAATCTCCAATCGGAAGAACCCCTCGGTCTAATCCTGCAACTTATACCGGGGTTTTCACTTTTATTCGCGATCTTTTCTCTCAAATTCCTGAGGCTAAGGTCAGAGGATATAAAGCTGGAAGGTTCAGTTTCAACGTCAAAGGGGGGAGGTGTGAGGCTTGTGAAGGGGATGGGATAATAAAAATCGAGATGCATTTTCTACCGGATGTTTATGTTCCCTGTGAGGTCTGCAAAGGGAAAAGGTATAATCGAGAAACCCTGGAGATAAAATATAAGGGGAAGAATATCGCTGAAGTTTTAGATATGACGGTGGATGAAGCATATTACTTTTTTGAGAATATACCGACTATCCGTAGAAAACTTGTCACTTTGAAAGAAGTCGGATTGGGATATATCCATTTAGGTCAATCTGCTACTACTTTATCCGGAGGGGAAGCACAGAGGGTTAAACTTTCCACCGAGCTTTCCAAGGTTAGCACGGGCAGGACTTTTTATATCTTAGATGAGCCTACTACTGGTTTGCATTTTGAGGATATAAAGATGCTTTTAAGGGTTTTAGACCGGCTGGTGGAGATGGGAAATACCGTGGTGGTTATCGAACATAACTTAGATGTGATTAAAGCTGCAGATCATATTATCGATTTAGGTCCTGAAGGTGGAGATGAGGGTGGAGAGGTGATTACCTGCGGAACACCGGAAAAAGTAGCACAAAATGGAAGTTCTTATACGGGTAAATTCTTAAAGAAGATTTTAAATCTGAGTGAAAAATAATAACTAATAACAGATGACGGATAGAAAGTAGGGGCGGCACGGTGGTTTTACCAATTTTTTTCGTAGGGACAGGACATTGTCCTGTCCTTCTTTTTAACAAAGATTCACACACAGATATTTAATTGTACCTCATAATTCTTGGTTGACAATTAAAAATTTCTCAATTTATTAAGAGCATAGTCAGAGTCTTGTCAGAGGGAGGATGCGATGGGTGGTATATTTCTCGCATTACAAGGCAGGCAGGCGCAAGTCCTACCCGCCTCTGGCGGGTTTCTCGGACTTCAGCTTGCGGATGGATAAGAGGGGAAGAATCGTAAAGCTGAAATTGACCCCACCCTATCCTTCCCCTGCAGGGGAGGGTAAAAAAAGAGCGCAGACTAAAGTCTGTGGCTACTGGAAATAATAGAATGATAGGTAAAACCATTTCACACTACAAGATTTTAGAGAAGTTAGGCGAAGGGGGGATGGGTGTGGTCTATAAAGCCCAGGACACCAAGCTGAAACGTGCAGTCACTCTCAAGTTTCTTTCCACTCAAACCTTAGGGAGTGAGGAGGAAAAAGCAAGATTTATGAATGAGGCTCAAGCTGTTGCAGCCCTGGATCATCCTAATATCTGTAGCATCTACGAGATTGATGAATCTGCAGGACAGACCTTTATGGCCATGGGTTATATCGAGGGTCAGAGTTTAAAGGAAAGAATTTCATCAGGGCCATTAAAATTGGATGAGGCGCTGGATATTACCATTCAAGTAGCAGAGGGCTTAGGGGAAGCACATGGCAAAGGGATTATGCATCGAGATATAAAAAGCGGAAACATCATGCTGACCACAAAAGGTCAGGCAAAGATTATGGATTTTGGTCTGGCTAAACTGTCTAAGTTAAAGCCTATGGCCGAAAGAGGTATCACCATGGGTACACTGGCTTATATGTCTCCAGAACAGGCTAAGGGTGAGGAGGTCGACCATCGCACAGATATCTGGTCCTTGGGTGTGGTTATGTACGAGATGATTACCGGTCAGTTACCTTTTAAAGGTGAATATGAACAAGCGATTATCTATTCCATTTTGAATGAAGAACCTGAAACGACTAAGAATTTGCCAAAAGAATTGGAGAAAATTCTGAACAAAGCTCTGGCTAAAGGTTTGGAATCACGATACCAAAAAATTGAAGATTTCTTAGATGATTTAAAAAACATTAGAAAGGAATTAAGTTCTGTTTTTCAGAGAGAATCTCTTCAAACTTCAAAGCCACAGCCTTCCATTGCGGTTTTACCCTTTACCAACTTGAGTGCTGATCCTGAACAGGAGTATTTCTGCGATGGCATGGCAGAAGAGATAATTAATGCCCTCTCACATGTAAAAGGGTTGCGTGTGGTAGCCCGAACCTCAGCCTTTGCTTTCAAGGGGAAAAGTGAGGATATTCGAGAGATCGGAAAGAAGCTAAATGTAGAGACTTTGCTCGAAGGTAGTGTGAGGAAGCTCGGAAATCAAATGCGCATTACTGCTCAGCTGGTGAATGTAGCTGATGGATACCATCTATGGTCCGAGAAGTACGATCGGAGTGTTGGAGCTTTATGCTGCCCAGAAGACGTTTTCGCTATTCAGGATGAAATGTCCTTAGCCATCGTGGAAAATTTAAAGGGCAAGCTCTTGGGAGAAGAGAAGGCTAAACTTACCAAACGTCACACTGTAAATCTTGATGCTTATAGCTTATATCTAAAAGGTCGCTACTTCTGGAACAAGAGAACAGAGGAAAGCTTGAAAAAGAGCATCGAGTATTTTCAGAAAGCAATAAAAGCAGACCCCAATTATGCACTGGCCTATGCCGGGCTGGCTGATTCATATATTACCATTCAAGACTATAGTTCCATTCCACCAAAGGAAGTCATGCCGAAGGCGAAGGAAGCAGCAGAGAGAGCACTCGAAATAGATAATACTTTAGCCGAAGCTCACACATCTCTTGCGCAAGTTTTGTATCGTTACAGTGGTGATTTAGAGGTTGCAGAAAGGGAGCACAAACGAGCTATTGAGCTAAACCCAAATTATTCAACTGCTCACCATTGGTATGCGATTTATTTGATGTATATGGCTAGATTTGAGGAAGCTATTGAAGAGATAAAACGCGCCTGGGAATTGGATATTTTTTCACTGGTGATAAACAGAAATATTGCAATGGTGTTTTTCCACGCTCGCCAGTATGACCGAGCATTTGATGCAATACAAAAGACTTTTGAGATGGATCCCAACTTTAGCAAGACTCATTCTACTTTGGGACAAATATATGTGCAGAAGTCAATATATGAGGAAGCACTTGACGAGTTTCAAAAGGAAAAAGCCATTTCAGGAGTCTGGGATCACGAGATAGAAAGTCTTATCGGGATAACCTATTCCAAGATGGGGAAAGAAGATAAAGCCAGGGAAATACTTGAGGACTTAATCAAACAAACAGAAAAGGAGTATGCCTCGCCTTATTATGTTGCTAGAGTATACTTTGCTCTTAAAGAGATAGATTTAGGTTTTAAGTGGTTGGATAAAACATACCAGGAGCAAGATTATCGCTTACTCGAAATAAAGGTGGATCCGGCATTTGATGAGGTGCGTTCTGACCCAAGGTTTAAAGAACTCTTAAGGAAAGTAGGGTTGGAGAAATGATTGGCAGAATAGTTTCGCATTACAGAATCTTAGAGAAGCTCGGCGAAGGGGGGATGGGTGTGGTCTATAAAGCCCAGGACATTAAATTAGACCGAATCGTAGCTTTGAAGTTTCTACCAAAACATCTTTTGTGCGATAGCGAAGCCAAGGTCAGGTTTGAGCACGAAGCCAAAGCTGCATCTGCGCTAAATCACACTAATATCACCACAATTCACGAGATAGATGAATTTGAGGGAGAATGCTTCATCTGTATGGAATATGTGGGGGGTAAATCACTCAAAAAGCTTTCAGAAGAAAAAGCTTTCTCTATTAAAGAGGTTGTAGATATAGCAATTCAGGTGTGTGAAGGTTTAGCCATAGCTCATGAGAGGGGTATAGTGCATCGGGATATAAAATCTGATAACATAATGCTTACAACTCGTGGGCAGGTTAAAATAATGGATTTTGGTTTAGCTAAGCTAAGGGGATCAACCAAGCTAACTAAAACAGGTTCCACTTTGGGGACTATGCCTTATATGTCTCCAGAGCAGGTTAAAGGGATAGAAGTTGACCAGCGTTCAGATGTTTTTTCTTTCGGTGTGGTCTTGTATGAGATGATTGCTGGACAGCTTCCCTTTAAGGGGGAGCATGAAGCCGCGATAATCTATTCAATTTTGAACGAGACCCCAGAGCCACTGGCGCGATACAAATCGGGAGTAAGCACCGAACTCCAGAACATAATCAATAAGGCATTGGCAAAAGATAAGGGTCTGCGCTATCAGCACGCCGATGAATTAGCGGCGGACTTGAAGCGGTTGACATCTGCGAGCAGTCCCGTTCCCGCCACACGCAGGCGCGGAGTGCGGGTACTGCTGCCACTGATTGCTGTGCTTGTGCTGATCTTTGCTGCCTTGACCCTCAAACCCTGGCGGATCGTCATTAAGCCATCCGCGGAGACGGCGACTGGCCTCAAGCGCGTCGTTGTTGTGCCGTTCCAGAATCAAACCGGAGACCCGTCGCTTGCTCCTCTGGGGCGGATGGTTGCAGATTGGACTACCCAGAGCCTTTTGCAAACAGGCTTAGCTGAAGTTGTTCCGCCAGAAAAAGTACCTGAGCTTGAAAAACTCAAGAGTGTCCGCTCCATTGCCAAGGCAACTGGTGCAAGCATGATTGTCATGGGCTCCTATTACAAGTTGGGTGAGACCATCCAGTTTCAGGCGAAGGTAATGGATGCCAAGGAGAAGCTTCTTGTGGCGATTGAGCCTGTAACCTCACCTGTCGTGAAAACCATGGACGGAGTTGAAGCTGTGCGCCAGCGGGTGCTGGGCGCCCTTGCCTTTGTGCTGGATAGACCGGTGGAAGGATATTTAGGCACAGGATTAAAGCCTCCAAGTTACGAGGCGTATCAACAACATATCCAGGGAGTCGACTTGTTTTCGAAGCAGTTCGACTATGCCGGAGCAATTGAGTATTTCAAGCGAGCTTACGCCATCGATACATCGTTCATTTTTCCATTGTTCATGGCTGTTTTTGCTTATGGGAACCTCGGGCAATGGGCACAGGCAGATTCCCTGGTGCGATTTCTTGATCTGCGCCGTGCTCAACTCACTCCTGTTCGACAATTATATCTCGACCACCTTCGCAGTTTGATTTCACGTGACCGGATGAAAGCTCTGAACGCCATGCGAAAAGCAGCCAAGATCGCACCTGGAGCTATCGATCCTTATGATTGGGGTCGTGCTGCATATGCGGTAAATCGCCCTAAGGAGGCGATCGAGGCATTCAAGATGGCTGACCGGGAACAACAATGGCTCCCTTATTGGAATTACTTCACTGCTTCATACCACTCTCTGGGGGAGCACAAGAAAGAACTCGAAATTGCCAAACAGGCTCGCAGAAGATTCCCTGACTCTTTCGATGCCTTAAATTATGAAGTCCGTGCTCTCGCCGCTCTGGGGAAGATCGAGGAGGTCAAGAAACGTATTGAAGAAAGTCTTACTCTTACTAAACCCAGTACTGCAGGCACCCCTGGAGGTACCATGAGAACTGCCGGAGAGGAATTGCGCGCTCACGGGTATGCAGACGCTGCCATGACAAGTTTTTACCAGGCCATTCAATGGTACAGAAGCAGATCGACTGAAGAGATGGATTCCCTCCTCCGTTACGGCTATGGCCTTACACTGTATGACGCTCGGCGATGGGAGGAGGCAAAGAGCATTTTCGAGGAACTTGCCAAGAAGTTGCCTGACAACATTGAGTATCAGAGGTATGTTGGTTGTATAGCCGCCCGGCAAGGTGATCGAGAGAAAGCGTTGAAAGTCTCCGAGTGGCTTAAGAACCTGAAGAAGCCATATCTTTTCGGTAAGCATACCTATTACCATGCCTGTATTGCCGCGATTCTGGGAGAAAAGGACCAAGCTGTTACCCTGTTGAAGGATAGCTTCTTGCAGGGATACGCTTACGGTCTCTACTTGCATACAGACTTTGATTTTGGATCGTTGTGGGATTACCCTCCGTTTACGGAGCTGTTGAAGCCTAAAGGGTGAAGGATTGAATCATTGTATCATTGAATCAATGGAACAATGAACAAATGAAACAATAAAATCATGATCGGTAAAACCATTTCTCATGGTGAACTCACCCTAAATCCCTCTCTTAGGAAGAGAGGGACTTACACCCCTTCTCTTTATAAGAGAAGGGGTTGGGAATGAGTTCAAGGGCGACCTGATGATTAACAAAACCATATCTCATTATAAGATTTTAGAAAAGCTAGGTGAGGGTGGAATGGGTGTGGTCTATAAAGCCCAGGACACCAAGCTTGATAGAATCGTGGCTTTGAAGTTTCTGCCCAAACATCTTCTGTGCGATAATGAAGCCAAGACCAGGTTCGAGTATGAGGCAAAAGCTGCTTCAGCTCTAAACCATCTGAATATCACCACAATTTATGAGATAGATGAAAAAGAGGGTGAATGCTTTATTGCTATGGAATGTGTGGAGGGTAAATCCTTAAAAGAGTTTTTAAAAGATAAAACTTTGTCTATAAAAGAAATTCTTAAAATAAGCACTCAGATAGCTGAGGGATTGAATTCCGCTCACAAAAAAGATATAGTTCATCGGGATATTAAATCAGATAACATAATGGTTACGGATGAGGGTTTAATTAAGATAATGGATTTTGGGTTGGCGAAGCTCCGAGGTGTTTCTGGACTGACCAAAGCAGGAACAACCTTGGGAACGATGCAATATATGTCACCAGAGCAGGTTCAGGGGCTGGAAGTTGACCAGCGTTCAGATATTTTTTCTTTTGGAGTAGTTTTATATGAGATGATCACCGGTCAATTGCCTTTCAGAGGTGAGTATGAAGCAACAGTGATCTATTCTATTATAAATGAGACACCTGAACCACTTACAAAATATCAATCAGATGTTCCAGAAGGATTGCAGAAAATCGTTGATAAAACTCTGGAAAAAGATGTAAATCTGCGCTATCAGGGTTTGGGCGAGCTTCTTTTAGATTTGGAGAAATTGGTTAAGGGGGAAGAAGTTCAAGGAGTAGTTCCAAAGCGAATGAACTGGACATTTCTGGGGATTGGAGCTGGAGTTTTTGGTTTGGCTTTAGTTATTTTAATGCTGTTCTGGTTTTTCAAAAGCTTTCAACGTGTTCCTTCTGTCCCTACTTTAGCTGTGCTCTATCTGGAAAATTTAGGGGATAAAACAGATGACTATTTTGCTGCGGGGATGACTGAGGCGATAATCACGGACCTTTCTAAATTAGGGGGTTTAAGAGTTCTCTCCAGGTCTGATGTTGCTCCTTACAAAGGGAAGGTAATTAATGCCAGGGATTTAGGTGAAAAGCTCAGCGTGGATTATATTATCGAGGGTTCTATTCAGAAAGCTGACCATATGTTAAGGATCACTGCTCAGTTGATAAAAACCAATGATGGTTTTCAAATCTGGGCTGATAAGTTTACCAGGGAGTTAAATAGCGTATTCGAGGTTCAGGATGAGGTAGCGGAAGGGATTGTATCTGCTTTGAAGGTAAAGTTATCTCCGGTGGAGAAAAACAGGATAGAGAAAAAGCCAACCGGAAGTATCCAGGCTTATGATTATTATTTAAAGGGGATGGATTATTTCTGGAGAGGGAGTCAAAAAGATTTAGATTTAGCATTAGAGATGTTCAATAAAGCTTTAGAGATAGATTCTAATTATGCTTTAGCTTACTCTGGCACTGGAGAAGTTTACGCTACAAAATATAATTACCAGAGAACACTGGATTGGTTGGATAGAGCTGAAAAGATGGCAAAAAAGGCTTTAGTTATAGACCCGGAGTTAGCTGAAGCTCATCTGACTTTAGGCCGGGTTTATGATTTTGAGAGAAAAAATACAGTGTCTATTGAAGAGTTCAAAAAGGTGACGGAATTGAGACCAAACAGCAATGACCCTTATCGAAGACTTGGATATGTTTATCTGTATAATCTTTATGATTACACAAAGGCGATTAGTTTTTTTCAGAAAGCACTGGAAATCAGACCAACTGATGCCAAAAGTTATCGAGGGTTGGGTTTATCCTACACCTCATTGCGTAAATATGATGAGGGGATAAAATATATTAAAAAGGGGCTGGAAATAGCTCCGGATGATATCTATCTTCTTACTTTTTTAGCTGATGCTTACCGTTATAAAAGGATGTTCGATCAAGCTTTGGACGTTTACAATAAAGCATTGAAGTACTATCCGGATGACCCAACCATATCATACTATATCGGTGGTTTAGTCTATTATTCAAAAAAGGAGTATGATAAAGCTATCGAGGTCCTTGAGAAGTCTATCAAGCAGGGAATGTCTGAATTTATGGTATTGGTCAATATCGGGTCCGCTTACCAACACAAAGGGGATAAAAGAGAAGCAAAGGTTTTTTATGATTCTACTATTTACGCTTGCAAAAAGGTCTTAGAGAAAGAGCCGCAAAATGCCTGGGCACTTTCACAACTGGGTCTCTCTTATGCATTCTTAGGCAATGAAAAGGATGCTATAGAAAATGGAAATCTGGCACTAAAAGCTGAACTGAGTCCTGAGCAGGTGTATAACCTGGCACTGATTTATGCTATACTGAAGAAACAAGATTTAGCCTTGAAGAACCTGGAACAGGCCTGTGAGAAAGACCCATCATATATTGATATAGCTGCTCTGGAGCCTGATTTTGAGAAGCTTAAAAGTCACCCCAGATTTCAAAAACTTCTGAAAAAGAAATATTGATTACTTTTTTGTTCATATGAACTTAGGGCAGGCATCCTGGTAAAACCGGATTTCGCTCTGCTCAACAGGTGCCTGCCCCTGCGACTTCATTCGATCTTTACTTTTTGTTTTTCGACTTTAGACTGTAGCCTTTAAACTTCAGCCTTATTAGCTACAAGGTGCTGGTCCGCCTTTGAAAAGATAGTTGATTAAATAGACTACATCGGAGACAGTTACCTTGCCATCGCAGTTGACATCACCTAAATACACAGGATTAGGTGCAGGTCCTCCTTTGAACAGGTAATTAATTAAGAAAACCACATCCGAGACTGTTGTTTTTTTATCAGAGTTCGCATCCCCGCGCAGATATTCGATGACTGGATAGGTATATGAATCAACCTGGTCTGGTGGTGGAATGGGGGAATTTTGTGCTAAGGGTTGATCCTCATTACCATTTAATTTTATGGCTAAAGAATAATAGCCTGTATCTGCACCAGGCTCTGCAACAACTTTGACCATATATTGACCCACTAAGGGGTTTGGAATGGTAACTATATCATCTTTATCTCCGTCATTGTTTTTATCAGTAGTTGTATCATAAGTGGCATTCGGTATAGTATTGAAATCAATCCCGATTGAATCTCCCTCGGGGTCGGTAACTATTAAATCCACCGGTGAGTAGGCGAAAAAAGTCAGGGTATCAGGAAGTTGCATCCCAACTGTGAAGCTCCAGCTCTGAGTTGACCAGGTTTCCGCACCCCAGTTATCATAGGCTTTCACCTTCCAGTAATATATATCACCACTAAGAGTGTCTGTAAACTTAGCTAAAGGCAAACTATCATATACTACTGTGGAATCAGGGTCAAAACCAGGAACTGTGCTCAAATGAAGGTCATATCTAATCTGGTCTCCAAAATTAGGGTCATACGGAGCCTGCCAGCGAAAAGTTGTAGAACTTAAAGTTGAATCCCCATCATTGGGAGAGATAAGCGAAAAAGCCCAGGGTGGCTGGTTAGCAGGTGCCTGGGTCAAATTCTTTAAGATGGAAACGTTGTCGCTATAATTATTTACCACAGCCAAGTCCAAATCAGTATCCCCATCCAAATCCGCACAAAAAACAGAATTAGGATGATCTCCTGCACCATAGTCAACCTTTGTCTGAAAAGTCCCATCTCCATTGTTCTTTAAAATGGAAACATTGTCGTTACTCTCATTTGCCACTGCCAGGTCTAAATCTGTATCCCCATCTAAATCCGCACAAAAAATAGATAAAGGCTGACTCCCTGCCCCATAGTCAACTCTAGTTTGAAAAGTGGCATCTCCATTGTTCTTTAAAATGGAAACCTTCGACTCACCCTGATTTGTCACTGCCAGGTCTAAATCTGTATCCCCATCTAAATCCGCACAAAAAACAGAATAAGGAGAATATCCTGCACCATAATCCACTTTAGTCTGAAAAGTCCCATCCCCGTTGTTCTTTAAGATGGAGACATTGCCGCTAAAAATATTTGCCACTGCTAAGTCTAAATCTGTATCACCATCTAAGTCCGCACAAAAAACAGAAGAAGGATTATCTCCTGCACCATAATTCACTCTAGTCTGAAAAGTCCCATTCCCGTTGTTCTTTAAGATGGAGACATTGTAGCTAGCAGCATTTGCCACTGCCAGGTCTAAATCTGAATCTCCATCTAAATCCGCACAAAAAACAGAAGAAGGATTATCTCCTGCACCATAATCCACCTTAGTCTGAAAAGTCCCATCTCCATTGTTCTTTAAGATGGAGACATTGTCGCCGTTAATATTTGTCACGGCTAAGTCTAAGTCTGCATCCCCATCTAAATCCGCACAAAAAACAGACCAAGGACCATTTCCTGCACCATAATTCACCTTAGTCTGAAAGGTCCCATCCCCGTTGTTCTCTAAGATGGAGACATTGTTGTTATAATTATTTGCTACAGCCAGGTCTAAATCTGTATCCCCATCTAAATCCGCACAAAAAAAAGATCGAGGAGCATCTCCTGCACCATAGTTGACTGCTGCGGCAAAATCTGATTGATAATATTTTATGGTAGCATAGTCAAGGGCTGTCCCGCTGCCGTTACTTCCTCCTGTCACATACACATTCCCTGAGCCATCCACCGCTATGGCATAAGCAAAGTCATCCAGGTTTCCTGGTCCATTGTACTTTCTAACCCAGGCAGTATTCCCAGTGGGAAGATATTTTATGGTGGCATAGTCATAGCTTGTTCCACTGCCCCAACTTCCTCCTATCACATAGACATTCCCTGAGCCATCCACCGCCAGGTCATAAGCATAATCACCTGAGCTTTCTGATTCTTTATACCTTCTAACCCAGGCAGTATCTCCATTAGAAAGATATTTTATAGTAACATAGTCATCGGATGTGACACTGCCTGGGCTCATCCCGGTCACATAGACATTTCCTGAACCATCCACCGCCAAGGCATGAACATAATCACCCGAGTTTCCCGATCCATTATACCTTCTTACCCAGGCGGTATCTCCATTCGAATTGTATTTTATGGTAGCATAATCGTAGTCTGTTCCACTGCCGATGCTTCCTCCTGTCACATAGACATTCCCTGAGCCATCCACCGCCAGGGCAGAAGCACAATCACCCGAGTTTCCCGGTCCATTATACCTTCTAACCCAGGCAGTATCTCCATTGGAATTGTATTTTATGGTGGCATAGTCATAATCTCCACTATACATACTTCTACCTGTCACATAGACATTCCCTGAGCCATCCACCGCCAGGGCAGAAGCACAATCACCCGAGTTTCCTGGTCCATTATATCTTCTAACCCAGGCAGTATCTCCATTGGAAAGATATTTTATTGTGGCGTAGTCATCGGAGGTGCCGCTGCCTTCACTTCCTCCTGTCACATACACATTCCCTGAGCCATCCACCGTTAGAGCATAAGCCCCATCAAACCAGTTTGCTGGTCCATCATACCTTCTCACCCAGGCAGTGTCTCCATTGGGAAGATATTTTATAGTGGCATAGTCAAGGGCTGTCCCACTGCCATAACTCCGTCCTGTCACATAGACATTCCCTGAAGCATCCACAGCCAAGGCGTGAGCCTCATCCAAATCGTTTCCTGGTCCGTTATACCTTCTTACCCAGGCAGCATCTCCATTGGGAAGATATTTTATGGTGGCATAATCATAGTTTGTTCCACTACCGACACTATATCCGGTCACATAGACATTCCCTGAGCCATCCACCGCCAAGGCGGAAGCCGTATCACCCGAGTTTCCTGGTCCATTATATCTTCTCACCCAAGCCGTATCAACTGCTTGACCAAAAACAGGGACAGCAGTCAAAAGCAATGCACCTAAGACGCATAAAATCAAAAGAGTCTTGGTCATTTTACTCCTCCTTTTAAAGATGAAAGAACAGTTTATCCTCCCCCTCAATTTATATAGGTATGCCAAAAAAAGATGATACTGCTTAAACAGTGCTCAGTATGAGTATAACCTAAAAACAAAAAAAGTCAAGCAAAATTGCCTCTTGTAGTTGCTCAATTCATCCAGCCAAAATCTGCCCAATAAATTGGTCAACTACATCCTTAACGCAGATTAAAGTCTGCGGCTACCAGCTATAAAAAAAAATTCAAGGGCAGGCATCCCGATAAAACCGGATTTAGCCCTGCTCAACAGGTGCCTGCCCCTGTTACCTCATTTGATCTTTACTTTTTGTTTTTCGACTTTAGACTGTAGCCTTTAAACTTCAGCCTTATTAGCTACAAGGTGCTGGTCCGCCTTTGAAAAGATAGTTGATTAAATAGACTACATCGGAGACAGTTACCTTGCCATCGCAGTTGGCATCACCCAGGTAGACGGGATTAGGTGCAGGTCCTCCCTTGAACAGGTAATTGATTAAGAAAACCACATCCGAGACTGTTGTTTTTTTATCAGAGTTCGTATCCCCGCGCAGATATTCGATAACCGTATAAGTGATTGTATCAACCTGGTCTGGTGGTGGAATGGGGAAATTTTGTGCCAGAGGCTTATCTTCGTTTCCGTCTAATTTTATGGTTAAAGAATAATGGCCTGTATCTGCACCAGGCTCACTTTTAATCTTGATAGAGTATTGACCAATCAAGGGTTCGGGTATAGTTACCTTGTCCTGGTCATTCGTAGTATCATAAGTAGCATCAGGTATGGTATTGAAATCTATCCCTATAGAATCTCCATCTGGGTCGGTTACGATTAAATCCACTGGTGAGTAAGCGGTGATTTTCAAGGTGTCATTTCTTTGTTGAGGAGAATATCCAGGCACAATACCCTCAAGGGTAGTTGGTTTGATAAATAACGGATAGTTTGAGGGTGAAAGCCGGATAGTATCAATTTCAATTTGCCGATCAAATGACTCCGGCGCAATTGAAAGGAAGAGAGTAAGTATAGTGCCAGAACCAGGAGAGAGATTACCACTCCCCCAGTTTACAAAACCTATATTTACAGTACCTAAAGCTGTATCTATAGTTGTCGCTTGCCAGTCGAAATCAGACAGCCGCGAACTAATCTTCACTGAGTCTATAACTGGAATGCTACCCCCTATAGTAACTTTTATGGGATAAGCAAGAGCCATAATTGAATCTGAGTTTTTATATTTTAAGGATACCGCTATTGTACTATCATTGGCAAATAGGATTGCTGGTGAGAAGCTAATGGTATCAGCAGGTTCCAACACAGGCACGTATTCACCTACCCGGTTACAGTTGGGAGGAGAACCTACGCCAAATATGTAACTCGCCAGATAAGCAATGTCTCTGATAGTAGTGGAGCTATAGCCATCTGCATCTCCGCTTACCTCAATGATAGCGGGTGGTTGACCATTTTTGAAACAATAGTAAAAGAGGTACAAAACGTCAGTAATATCCACTATATCATCGTCATTGGCATTACCGCAGACATATTCAACATACTTCAAAGTGGCATAATCACTACCTGTTCCGCTTCCATTGCTCCCACCAGTTACATAGATGCTATTACCATATAATGCTATGCCATTAGCGAAATCATTACTATTTCCCGGCGGCCCGTTGTATCTTCTCACCCAGGCAGTATCTCCATACGAATCATACTTTATGGTTGCATAGTCATAGTTTGTTCCACTTCCAAGACTATATCCAGTTACATACACATTGCCAGAACCATCTACCGCTATGGCATAAGCCTCATCCCCACTATTTCCCGGCCCGTTGTATCTTCTCACCCAGGCAGTATCTCCATACGAATCATACTTTATGGTTGCATAGTCATTGCCTGTTCCACTTCCAACACTATATCCGGTTACATACAGGTTACCAGAACCATCTACCGCTATGGCACGGCCATAATCCCCACTATTTCCCGGTCCGTTATATCTTCTTACCCAAGCAGTATCTCCATACGAATCATACTTTATGGTTGCATAGTCATAGTTTGTTCCACTTCCAATACTATGTCCGACTACATACACGTTACCAGAACCATCTGCCGCTATGGCGCGGCCATAATCCCCACTATTTCCCGGCCCGTTGTATCTTCTCACCCAGGCAGTATCTCCATACGAATCATACTTTATGGTTGCATAGTCAACGCCTGTTCCACTTCC